>WNFB01003619.1_pt1 | contig 13627 bp, 13 predicted proteins | sample 5400501 | NCBI WGS metagenome assembly WNFB01 (sample SAMN13153341, study PRJNA577476) | soil metagenome | isolation source: 200 cm saprolite under Douglas fir tree site 2 hole 1 | place: USA:California | collected 2015-04-18
TCGGCGAGGCCGCCGGCCGCGGCGGGTAGGGCATCGGGATGAAATCCACGCCCGGACGCTGCTGATTTGTCTGCGGGTAGAGCTCCATCAGGGCGTAGACCTCGCGCGGCAGCTCGTCCTTCACGTCCAGCCCGAAATCGCGCAGGGCCGCGACATCGAGCGGGTAGTCGTGCGTCCATTGCCCCAGCGCGAGCGCGTCGGCGATCCGCGTGGCTTTGGCCTCGTCCATGCGGTCGCGCAGGATCTTCACGACCGTCGCGCGGACCTGCTTGAGCGCCTTCTCCGCGACGTCTCCGAGGATGAGCGTGTTGTCGTCGCGGTTGGGATTCGGCTGCTGCAGCGCCTTGACGATCGACGCGGCCGGGTAGGACGACTGGGCGCTGCCCAGCTGTGGGTCCACTGGACCGAGCACAGCGTTCGGGTCGAGCACGAGGTGATCCGCGGCGAGCGAGATCATGGTGCCGCCAGACATCGCGTAGTGTGGGACGAGCACGGTCGTCGGTCCCTTGCGCCGCTGCAAGGCGAAGGCGATCTGCTCAGCCGCGAGCACGAGCCCGCCCGGCGTATGGAGCACGAGGTCGATCGGCATGTCGTCCGGGGTCAGCCGGATGGCGCGGAGGATCTGCTCGGAGTCCTCGATGTCGATGTAGCGTGCGACCGGGAAACCGAGGAAGCTCATCGTTTCCTGGCGGTGGATCATCGTGATCACGCGCGACCCACGCGCCCGCTCGATCGCGCGTATCGCCAGCCGACGCCGCGACACGAGCCATTGCTTCTGGATCGCGGGCACGAAGAGCTGGAACAGGACGAAGATCCAGAGCAGGCTGCCCAGGTCCATCGCGCCAGCATGGCGGCGGGCATGCGAGCAACCCGCGCCTGCGGGTAGGCTCTGGCCGTGGGGAAGATCCCGGCGCCGCCGGCCACGCCGCGCGAGGAAGTGTTCGATACCTGGCACGGCGAGCGGATCGCCGACCCGTACCGTTGGCTCGAGGGCTCGTCCGACCGCATCCGGACGTGGACCGACGCGCAGAACGTTCGAACTCGAACGGCCCTCGACGCAGTCCCTGAGCGTCCCGGCTACGTCGCACGCCTGCGCGAGCTCCTCTCAGTCGGACTCCTCTCGACGCCGCGACCGGCAGGCCCATGGCTCTTCCACACGCGCCGCGAGGGCGCGCAAAAACAATCGGTGCTGTACGTACGCCGAGGCCTCGGCGGTGACGACCGCGCGCTGATCGATCCGAACGCCCTCGACGAGGCAGGTCTCATTACCTTGGATTGGTTTTTCCCGTCGAGCGATGGCCGCTTCGTCGCCTACGGGCTGTCGCGCGGCGGCGACGAGCTCTCGACGCTCTACGTCGTCGAGACGCAGACAGGACGCGACGTCGGCGAGAAGATCCCGTACACGCAGCGCTCATCGGTCGCGTGGGTCGAGGATGGCTTCTATTACACGGTCCACCCCGCGCCGGGCACCGTGCCGGCGGGCGACGAGCACTACCACCGGCGCATCCGCTTCCACCGTCTCGGCGACGGACCGTCGCACGACGACCTGGTCTTCGGCGAGGGGCGGGCGAAGGAGGACATCCTCTCGGTCGCGACGTCCCCCGACGGCCGGTGGGTCCTGCTCACGGCGTTCCGGGGCTGGGTGCAGAGCGACGTCTACCTATTGGATCGGCGCGCCGCTGGGTCGGCCGACGTGCGCGTCGTGGTCGAGGGCGAGGATGGCCTCACCTCCGGGGTGCTGACGAACGACACGGTCTGGTTGCGGACCAACCTCGGCGCGATGAACTACGCGATCGTCAGCGCGCCCACGTCGTCACCCGGACGCGCCTCGTGGAAGACGGTCGTCCCCGAGAGCGACCACGCCATCGAGATCTTCGACGTCTCGCGCGATCGCGTGGCGGTCGTAACGCTCGAGAAGGCGACCTCGCGCGTCGCGCTCTGGTCGCACGACGGGAAGCGCGTGACCGATGTGAAGCTGCCGGGCATCGGCACCGTCGCCGCTGTGCAGGCCGACCCGGCCGGCGACATCGTGACACTGCACTACGAGTCGTTCGCCTCGCCGGCCGCCACCTACGTCGCGAACGCCGACGGATCGCTCGAGGAGTTCGCGCGCCTCGCGATGCCGAAGGGCCTCGATCCGTCGAGCTTCGTTGTCGAGCAGACGAGCTACGCGTCGAAGGACGGCACTCAGATCTCGATGTTCCTCGTCCACCGTCGCGATCTGCGCGCGACTGGGGACGTCCCGACCATCCTGTCGGGCTACGGCGGATTCAACATCTCGCGGACGCCGGCGTACTTCCCGGGCGTTGCAGCGTGGGTCGAGGCCGGTGGGCTGTTCGCGCTGCCGAACCTGCGCGGCGGCGGCGAATATGGCGAGCGCTGGCACCGCGCGGGCATGCTCGCGCGGAAACAGAACGTGTTCGACGATTTCCACGCGGCGGCCGAGGCGCTCGTGACCCAGGGCTGGACGAACGCGAGGAAGCTCGGCATCAGCGGCGGCTCGAACGGCGGGCTCCTCACCGGCGTCGCGCTCACGCAGCGGCCGGAGCTCTTCGCCGCGGTGTACTGCGCCGTGCCGCTCCTCGACATGCTCCGCTATCAGAACTTCCTCATCGCGCGGTTCTGGATCGCTGAATACGGCAGCGCCGAGGACAGGGAGCAGTATCGCTGGCTGCGCGCCTACTCGCCGTACCACCATGTGCATGAGAGCGCGCACTACCCGGCGGTGCTGTTCACCACCGCAGAGGGCGACAGCCGCGTCAATCCGATGCACGCGCGGAAGATGGCCGCGCTGATGCAGGCGGTCACGCGCGACGACCCCGACGCGTACGTATTGCTGCGGGTGGAGCGCGACGCCGGGCACGGGGTGGGGAAGCCGCTGGACAAGCAGGTGGAGGATCTCGCGGACCAGTATTCGTTCTTCACATCGCGTCTGGGTGGCCGTGGGACCCTCGGCTATGCTCGGTAGAAGGTGAACATCCTGCGGTTCCTCCGCGAGCAGGCGAAGAACTACGACTGCAGCGTGTGTGGCACGAACCACAGCCAGTCGGAGATCAGCGTGCTCGGCAAGCGCGAGGGCGGCTGGGTCGTGAAGGTCGCCTGCTCCAAATGCGAGACCACGATCACGCTCCTCGTGTACACCGGTGGCGAGAAGGCCACCGCCGTAGCGCCGCTGACCGCGGGCGCGAAGCGCTTCCAGAAGCCTCCGCTCACCCTCGACGACGTCCTCGACGCGCACGATCTGCTCGGCTCGTACAACGGGGACGCGGTCGCGCTGTTCGCGCCACCCGAGAGGGTCCGGAGCTCCTCGACCGCCTCCTAGATGGCCAAGAACGCGGTGATCACCGGCTGGGGTTTTCACGCGCCCTCGCGCGTCGTGACGAACCAGGATCTCGAGAAGATCGTCGACACGTCGGACGAGTGGATCACCTCGCGCACCGGCATCAAGGAGCGGCGCTTCGCGTCAGACGGCGAGAACACTTCGTCGATGTCGGTCCGCGCGGCGCGCTTCGCGCTCGAGAAAGCGAAGCTGCGGCCGCAGGACGTGCAGCTGATCATCGTCGGCACCTGCTCGCCGGACTACCTCTTCCCGGCCACGGCCTGCATCGTCCAATCGGAGCTCGGCGCGACCCGCGCCGGCGCGTTCGACGTCGAGGCGGCGTGCACGAGCTTCGTCACGGCGCTCGGCGTGGCGCGCGGCATGATCATGTCGGGCACGATCGAGAACGCCCTGGTCATCGGCGCGGAGACGCTCTCACGATTCCTGAACTTCAAGGACCGCACCACCTGCGTGCTCTTCGGTGACGGCGCGGGGGCGGTCGTGGTCGAGGCCTCGAACGCCTCCGTCGGCATCGAGTCGGTGGTCCTCCACAGCGAGGGCTCGAAGGGCGAGATGCTGATGGTCCAGGCCGGAGGCGCCCGCATCCCCGCGACCGCGGAGACGCTCGAGCGCGGCCAGCACTTCATCACGATGCAGGGCGGCGAGGTCTTCAAGCTGGCCGTGAAGTCGATGGCCGACGCCGCCGAGGAGGCGATCCGCGAGGCCGGTCTCGGCCTCGACGACATCGCGATCATGATCCCGCACCAGGCGAACGTTCGGATCATCGAAGGTGTCGCGAAGCGTCTCCACTTCCCGATCGAGAAGGTCTTCGTCAACATCCAGCGTTACGGGAACACCTCGGCCGCGTCGATCCCCATCGCGCTCGCGGAGGCGGCCGCGCAGGGACGTCTGCGCCGCGGCGACAAGGTGCTGCTCGTGGCGTTCGGCGGCGGCTTCACCTGGGGCGCCTCGGTGCTGGAATGGTTCGGGCCGCACGACGGCATCCGTCCGCCGTCGCCGCTCGAGCGCGCGCGCGAGGCCCTTGAGGACGTCGTCGACCGCGTCCGCCCGCTGTAGCCTTCACGCTGAATGGCGCGCCGCGTCATTCCCTGCGGTGGGCGGCAGCTCTTCCACCCGGCGCTCACGCGGTATGTGCTTGGGCTCACTCGTCGGCGACCGAGAGTGTTGTTTCTCCCGACCGCATCGGGTGACAGCCCCGACTACCTACTGACCTTCTACCGGGAGCTGGCCGGCGTCGACTGCGAGCCCGCGCACCTCGAGCTCTTCCAGCGGAGCGTCGATGCCATCGGAGCGCTCATCGCCGCGCAGGACGTGGTGATGGTGGGCGGCGGCAACACCGCGAACATGCTCGCGATCTGGCGCCTCCACGGCGTCGATCTGGCGCTACGCGACGCGTACGCGCAGGGGACGATCCTCACGGGCTGGTCGGCCGGGTGCATCTGCTGGTTCGAGGCGGGCATCACCGACTCGTTCACGCCCGAGCTCGGCCCCCTCCACGACGGACTCGGGATCCTCAGGGGCAGCGCCTGCCCGCACTACGACTCCGAGGAGCGCCGCCCGATCGTCTACGCCCGCGAGATCGCCGCCGGGCTCGCGCCGGGCATCGCGCTCGACGACGGCGTCGTTGCGCTCTACGAAGATGAGCGCCTGGTGGAGGTCGTCAGCGCGCGACCCGATGGCCGCGCGTTCCGCGTCGATCGCGACGGCGAGCACGCGCTCCCGATCCGCCCGGTCTTCTAGCGCCCGACCGTCGCGGCGACCCAACTGCCCCCTTGACAGCCGCGCCCGGTGGGGGATACTGCCGCCTGCGTGGTGATTAGTGGGGAGCGGTGGGGAACCGCTCCTCAAGTCGGGAAGGGTTCTTGGAAGCATATTTTGCTGGCGAATTCGCCCATTCGCTGGACGAGAAAGGGCGCCTCGCCGTTCCTGCCAAGTTCCGCGGCCGCTTCAAGGAAGGCGCGGTCGTGACACGTTGGACGGGAGAGTGCCTCGCTGTATGGCCGGCCCCGGAATGGACCGCCCTCAACGCCGACATCGCCAAGCGTCCGCGCACCGACCCGGCCGCGACGCGCTTCCGGCATTTCCTGCTCGCCGGGGCGCACGAGGCTGATCCGGATGCGCAAGGACGGCTCACGCTCCCGGCGCACCTCCGGGAGTTCGCGCACCTCACGACCGAAGCCATCGTCATCGGCAACTCCGACCACCTCGAGGTCTGGGAGCCGGGGCGCTGGCGCGCCGAGCTCGCACGCGTCCAGAGCGGCATCGCAGGCGACCTCAAGGACCTCGGGGTCTAAGGACGATGAACGTGGGAGGCTTCATGAGCCGGTTCTTCTGGCCGAAGTACTCGCCCAACTTGATCCCCGCGAAGGTGGCCGCTTCCTCGATGGCACGGTCGGCGCGGGAGGCCACGCCGAGGCCATCCTCGAGCGGACCGCGCCGTCCGGCCGCTTTCTCGGGCTCGATGTCGATCCGGCAGCTCTCGCCGAAGCTCGTCGCGTCCTCGCGCGATTCGGCGATCGGGCGACGCTCGTCCGCTCCAACTTCGCGGTTCTCGACGACGTGGCCCGGCAGCACGACCTCGTCCCGCTCGACAGTGTCCTTCTCGACCTCGGCCTCTCGTCGATCCAGCTCGCCGACAGTCAGCGCGGCTTCAGCTTTCGCGCCACAGGGCCGCTGGACATGCGCGCCGATCCAGACCGAAGCGGCGTCACGGCGGCGGACATCGTGAACACGTGGAGTCAGGTCGAGCTGCGTCGCGTCTTCGCCGAGTTCGGCGAGGAGCCGGAGGCCGGCCGCATCGCGGCGGCCATCGTGCGGCGGCGCGCGCGCGAGCCATTCATGGCCGCCGACGATCTCGGTCGTTTCGTCTTCGGCGTGAAGACGCAACGATCCACTCGTCGCGGGACCGTCGATCCGGCGACGCGCGTGTTCCAGGCGCTGCGCATCACGGTGAATGACGAGCTCGCGAACCTGGGGCGCGGCCTCGAGGCCGCCATGTCCGTCCTGCGGCCGGGTGGCCGCCTCGCGGTCATCTCCTTCCACTCGCTCGAGGACCGGACGGTGAAGCAGTACTTCCTCCGTGAATCGCGCGATTGCATCTGTCCTCCCCACCTCCCCACCTGCGTCTGCGGGCATCGCGCGGGCTTGCGTGTCGTTACCCGGCGTCCGCTTCGTGCGGACTCGGCGGAGGCCGCACGCAACCCGCGCGCCCGCAGCGCAGCCCTCCGCGTCGCGGAGAAGATCGCTTCGTGATCGCCTCGCAAGCCGTGCGCGCGGCGCCGGTGCGCCGCGCGGTGCGGCCGCGTCCCCATGACGCGATCCACACTTCGCGCCCGCGCGCGCACGTCGCGCGCCCCCGCACGACGGCTGAGGTCCGCACGTTCGTCGCGGTGAGCGCGGCGATCGGGTTCGTCTTCGTCCTGGCGATGCTCTATCTCGCGCAGACGACGACCGTGTCGGCGCGCGGCTACGAGGCGCAGCGCCTCATGCAGGTCCGCGACGAGCTACGCCGCCAGAACGCGCTCCTCGAGGTCGAGAACGCGCGCCTCGACGCCCCCGCGCGCATCGACGCCGAGGCCCGCAAGCTCGGACTCGTTCGCGTCGCGTCCATCCCCGTGATCCAGCCCGAGGCCATCCAGGCAACGACAGCGACCACCGACCGACGCTGACCCGAGGGGTGCTGCTGGGGAGCGAGCACCCCGAATGAAGAGGAGAGAGGGAAGGTGACTGAGACCGTCTCCCCACGGCGGCTGCGCGCCATCTTCGTGGTGTTCGCGTGCGCCACCCTCCTTCTCTCTCTTCGGGTCGGCTACTGGCAGACGATCGGCCGCGGCGACCTCCTCGAGGGCGCGACCGACCAGGTCCGCAGCGACCTGGTCGTGGGCGCGCAGAGAGGCGTGGTCCGCGATCGCAGCGGCGCCCTCCTCGCGACTACCGTCTCGCTGCGCTCGCTCTACGCGCTCCCAAGGCGCGTCGTCGATCATGTCGACGCCGCAGTGAAGCTGGCGCCGCTCCTCGGGACGACCTCCGAGACGGTGCGCGCCGCGCTCGACTCGGGCGCGGAGTGGCTCTACCTGCGCCGGCGCCTACCCGAGCAGACCGCGAAAGCGATCGAGGCGCTCGCCATCACTGGGCTCGGCTTCGAGAACGAGCCGAAGCGCCTGTATCCGAACGACACGGTCGGCGCGCACCTGCTTGGGTTCGTCAACGACGACGGCGTCGGGCAGTACGGCGTCGAGGGCGCATACGACGCGCTGCTGCGCGGCGTGCCCGGCCGGCTCGTGGTGGAGCGCGACCCGAGGGACCGCGAGCTGGCGATCGGCCTGCGCACCGGGCGCGCGGCGGTCGCGGGCGCCGACCTGACCCTGACGGTCGACCTCGTGATCCAGAACGCGTGCGAGCGCGAACTCCGCGCGGCGATCGAGAGGGAGAAGGCCACCGGCGGCTCGTGCGTGATCCTCGATCCGCGCGATGGCGCGATCCTGGCGCTCGCGTCGTACCCGACCTACGACCCATCCGCGGTAGCGAGGGCCGACCCGCAGGCGCTGATGGATCGCGCGATCTCGTGGACCTACGAGCCCGGCTCGACGATGAAGGCGATCACCATCGCCGCGGCGATCGACCAGCACGTGGTCACGCCGAACACGACGTACGTGGACAAGGGCTGCACGGTCATCGGTGGCCGTCAGCTGTGCAACGCGCTCGGCAAGTCCTACGGCACCTCCACGGTCACACAGATCCTCGAGCACTCGGCGAACGCCGGCGCGGTCTTCGTCGCGCAAAAGCTCGGAGCGGAGCAGCTGCGCGCGTACCTCGAAGCCTTTGGTTTCGGGAAGGCATCGGGCATCGACCTGAGCGGCGAGGCGACCGGCGACGTACGGCCCCTCGCGGAGTGGTACCCGGTCGACCTCGGCACGATCGCCTTCGGTCAGGGGATCGCCGCGACCCCGCTGCAGCTCGCCGCCGCGTATGCGGCGATCGCGAACGGCGGGACGCTCTACCGGCCCTACGCCGTGGCGGCGCGGCGCGATGCGGACGGGGAGCACCGCACCGCGCCCGTCGCCGTACGGCGGCCGATCACTCCGGAGACGGCGGCGACACTGCGCACGATGCTCACGTCGACGGTCGACAACGGCATCGCGAACGGCGCGAGCGTGGCGCACTTCAGCATCGCCGGGAAGACCGGCACCGCGCAGATCCCGAGCGACGATGGCCGGTACGTAGACGACTCGTACATCTCGTCGTTCGCCGGATTCGCGCCGGCCAACGATCCGCGGTTCGTCGCGGTCATCGTCATCGAGCGACCGCAGTCACGGCTCCTCGGAACGGTCACGGCCATGTCCGCGTTCCGCAACATCGCGCAGGATGCGCTGCGCACAATGCGGATACAGCCGGACCGGCCCTGATCCGGTCGGTACCATTCGGTGGTGTTCACGCTCGACGATCTGATCGATGCGACGGGCGGGCGGATCATCAATGGCAAGCCCACCGCTGTCCGGTTCACCGGTGGCGCGTTTGACTCACGACTGGTGTCCTCCGGCGAGGTCTTCTTCGCGCTGCGTGACCAGCGCGATGGTCACGAGTTCGTCGCCGACGCGTTCGCGCATGGCGCGGCCGCGGCTGTGGTCGAGCGCCCCGTCGATGTCGCGGGTGACGCGCTGGTCGTCCAGGTCGGAAGCTCGCTCGGCGCGCTGCGTGCGCTCGCGGAGCGGCTGCGCGATCGGCATCCGATCCCCGCGGTCGGCGTCACCGGCAACGTCGGAAAGACCACCGCGAAGGAGGCGATCGCCGCGGCGCTGGGCGCGCGCTATCGCGTTCTCAAGACGGCGGCGTCGTTCAATAACGAGATCGGCGTGCCGCTCACGTTCCTTGGCCTCGAGCCGAGTCATGAGGTCGCGGTGATCGAGCTCGGCTTCTACGTCTCCGGCGAGATCGCGGACCTCAGCCGCCTGGTGCGGCCGAAGGTCGGGGTGATCACGCGCATCCCCGACCGGCCGGTCCACTTCGCGCGCACGCCGAGCGTCGAGGCGATCGCGGCCGGCAAAGCCGAGCTCATCGAGGCACTGCCCTCGGACGGCACCGCGCTGCTGAACGCCGACGATCCGCGCGTGCGCGGGCTCGCGCCGCGCACGAAGGCCCGCGTGGTGCTGTTCGGCGAGAGCGAGGACGCCGCGCTGCGCGCCACCGACGTGCACGCGGGCGGCCTCGCGGGTCTGCGTTTCATCGCGACGTATCAGGGTGAGCGCGCAGAGGTGAGTGTGCCCCTGCCCGGACGGCACGTGGTCGTGGCCGCCCTCGCAGGACTGGGGAGCGCGCGCGCTCTCGGCGTGCCGCTCGAGGAGGCCGCCGTCGCGCTTTCGACGCTCGAGCGGCCGCGGCACCGAATGGAGGTGCGCACTGGCGACCGCATCACCGTGATCGACGACAGCTACAACGCGAGCCCGGCGGCGGTGATGGCCGCGCTCGCCGTCCTGCGTGCGGTGCGCGCGCGGCGCATCGCGGTCATCGGCGACATGCTCGAGCTGGGCACGATGTCAGCCGATGCGCACGAGGAGGTCGGCCGCGAGGCCGCACGCAGCGCCGACGTCCTCATCGGCGTCGGACCGCTCGCGCGCACCGCGGTCGCGGCGGCGAAGGGCTCGGGGCTGCGAGAGACGCACGCCGTCGCTGACGGCGCCGAGGCGCTTGTCCTTCTAAAGCGCCTGCAGCGTCCAGGTGACGTTGTCCTGGTCAAGGGCTCGCACTCGCTGGCGCTCGACCGTCTCGCCGACGCGCTCGTGCGCCCGGTGGCGGTCTAGTGGCGATTCTCGCCCTCGGCGTCCTGCTCGCAGCCTTCCTTCTCGGTCTCGTCCTCGGCGCTCCGTACATCGGCCTCCTCCGCCGCCTCCGCATCGGCCAGAACATCCGGCCCGAGGGGCCGCAGACGCATTACGTGAAGCAGGGCATCCCGACGATGGGCGGCGCGCTGTTCATCGGGGTCACCGCTTTTCTCTGGCTGCTCGTGCTGGCGCTTCTACCGGCGGATCAGCGCGACGTCTTCATCCCGCAGACCATCGTGCCGATCGGGACGCTCATCGCCGTCGGCATCCTCGGCGCGATCGACGACATCGTGAACGTGCGCTACGGCGCGGGCATCCGCGGCCGCCAGAAGCTGGTGTGGCAGGCCATCGTCGGACTCGCGGCGGCCATCTACATCCAGCGCCACTTCGGCGTCACCGGCATCTACGTCCCGCTCGTCGGAGAGTGGGAGATCGGCGCGGTCCTGTTCGTGGCCCTGGCCGCGTTCACGATCATCGCGATGTCGAATGCCGTGAACCTCACCGACGGCATGGATGGCCTCGCGGGCGGGCTTTCGGTGTTCGCCTTCCTCGCGGTCGCGTTCATCGCGGCCGCGCGCGAGTACCCGTGGCTTGTGGTGCTCTCCTCGGCGCTCGTCGGCGCGCTGCTCGCGTACCTCTGGTTCAACGTGCACCCGGCGGAGGTGATCATGGGCGACACCGGGGCGCTTGCGCTCGGCGCGACGCTCGCCACGGTGGCGCTTACGACGGGCTTCGTCCTCCTGCTGCCCGTGCTCGGCGTGATCTTCGTGGCAGAGATCATCTCCGTGATCCTTCAGGTCGGCAGCTTCAAGCTCCGCGGTAAGCGCATCTTCCGCATGTCGCCGCTGCACAACCACTTCGAGCTCATCGGCTGGCCAGAGGAGAAGGTCACCATCCGTTTCTGGCTCATCGGGGCGCTGGCGGGGATCGTCGCCGCGATCCTCGCGTTCGTGACGCCGAAGTGATCGCCACGTCGGCGTGGACGCTCCGCGATGGGCTCTGGTGGAGTCCGGCACTCGTGTCGCTGGGCCTCGTCGCGGGATTCACGACGCGCCGGCAGGGGAGCATGGCCGGCTCGCACTACCCGCTCGAGGAACAGGCGCGGAACCGCGCCGCGCTCGCGCGGACGCTGGGCATCGATGCCGTGCTCCGCACCAAGCAGGTGCACGGCCGCGAGGTCGTCCGCGTGAACGCGCAGATCGAGCCATGGCCGATCGCCGACGCGCAGTGGACCGATCGATCGGGCGTGCTGCTGGGAGTGGCAGCCGCCGACTGCGTCCCCATCCTCTTGGCGGATCGGCGCGGTCCGATCGGCGCGGCGCATGCCGGCTGGCAGGGGACGACCGCGCGCGTGGCCGAGGCGCTGGTGGAGGCGATGGTCCAGGGCGGCGCGGAGCGCGAGAGCCTTGTCGCCGCGCTCGGCCCGTCGATCGGCCCGTGCTGCTACGCGATCGACGAGGAGCGCGCTGCGCTCATCGCCGCGCGCATCGGCGATGCCGCTCTGCGCCGCGCGGACGGGCGGGTCGCCTTCGATCTCTGGCAAGCGAACGCGGCGCAGCTCCATGCGTCCGGAGTCCGCACCGTCGAGATCGCCGGCTTGTGCACGCTCTCCGGCGGCGCGGATCTCTGGTCGTATCGCGGGCGAGGCGCCGACGGCGTGTACGGCACGCAGCTCGGCTTCATCGGGCGGCGCGCATGACCAGCGTCATCTTCGACGCACCGCTGACGCGCGCCGATCTGCACGGAAAGCGCGTGACCATCGTCGGCCTCGGCAAGGGCCGCACCAGCGCCGGCCTCGCGCGGTTCCTGGTCGCGAACGGCGCGAGCGTCACGGTCACCGACGTGCAGCCGCGGTCCGCGCTGGCCGAGGGCATCGAGCGCATGGGCGACACGCCGGTCGAGCTCGTGCTTGGCCCGGCCAGCGATGACGCCGCGCTGGCCGACCCCGACCTCGTGTTCGTCGTCCCAGGCATTCGCCCGCGCTCCGCGACGATCCTGCGCGCGCTACAGCGCGACATTCCGGTGCTCACCGAGATGGGTCTCTTCTTCCGGCTCTGCCCGGCGCCGATCGTCGGCGTCACCGGCACCAAAGGGAAGACCACGACCACCACGATGCTCGAGCGCATGCTGCGGCGCGGACCGCGCCGCGTGATCCTCGGCGGCAACATCGGCCGCGCGATCATCCAGGACCTCGACACCATCACCAAGCACGACGTCGTGCTGCTCGAGCTCAGCAGCTTCCAGCTCGAGACGCTCGGCGTCAGCCCGCACGTCGCCGTGATCACGAACGTCAGCGAGGACCACATCGATCACCACGGCACGCGCGAGAACTACATCAACGCGAAGCGGAACATCATCGCGTGGCAAGGGCCGAAGGACGTCGCCGTGCTCAACCTCGACGATCCGGTCGTGATCGCGATGCAGACGGGGGCGGCAGGCGAGGTGCGCGGCTTCTCGCTGACGCTCCGCCCGAGGCGCGGCGCCTTCCTGGATGCGCAGGACCGGCTCACGCTCTCCGACGGGCCGACGCTCACCCCGCTGCTCGGCGCGTCCGAGCTGCGCGTTCCGGGGCGCCACAACGTCGCCAACGCGCTCGCCGCGGCCGTCGCGGCAACCGCCATGGGCATCGCGCCCGAGGCCATCGCCGCCGAGCTGCGTGTGTTCGAGGGCGTGCCCAGGCGCCTCGAGACGGTCGGCGAGCACGAGGGCGTGCTCTGGGTGAACGACTCCGCGTCGACCACGCCCGCGGCCACGCTCGCCGCGCTCGACACGTTCGTGCGCCCGGCGGTGGTGATCCTCGGCGGAGTTGCGAAGGGCGCGGACTTCGCGGCGCTCGCGCGCGAGCTGGTGCGCCGCGCGCGCGGGGTCGTGCTCATCGGGCAGGCCGCCGACGACATCGCCGCGGCGCTCGAGGCCGCGGGGGCGGAGGGCAAGCACCTGACGGTCGCGCGCGCGGCCACCCTCGCCGAGGCGGTGAACACGGCGCGGTCTCTGGCCAAGTCCGGCGATGTCGTGCTGCTCTCTCCCGCGGGCGCGGCGCGCGAGGACTACTCCAAGGCGACCCCGGACCACTTCTCATCGGCGGATGAGCGCGGGGATCGCTTCGTGACGCTCGTGCGCGACCTCATCGGGAAGAAGGCATGAGGCTGCGGCTGCCGCGCACCACGACCTACGACCTGACGCTCCTGGTCGTCGTGCTCGCCCTCACGTTGCTGGGGATCGCGATGGTCTTCAGCGCGAGCGGCATACGCGCGCTCGACACGCTCGACGACCCGCGCTACTACCTCTCGTGGCAGGCGCTCTGGGCGGCGATCGGTCTCGTCGGGATGTTCGCGGCGATGCGCGTCGACTATCACCGCTACCGCGCCCTGACCGTGCCGCTGCTCGTGCTCGTCGTCGTCCTGCTGACCCTCGTGCTCCTGCCGGGCATCGGCGTGCGCGCGGGTGGCGCGGCGCGCTGGCTGCGGTT
>WNFB01003620.1_pt1 | contig 13627 bp, 7 predicted proteins | sample 5400501 | NCBI WGS metagenome assembly WNFB01 (sample SAMN13153341, study PRJNA577476) | soil metagenome | isolation source: 200 cm saprolite under Douglas fir tree site 2 hole 1 | place: USA:California | collected 2015-04-18
GTCTTCCGTTTCCTGGATTTGCCTCCGGGCTCGTATTCATTGCGCATCAAGGGCGACGGGTACGAAAACTTAGTTCGAGCCGACCTGCGGTTGAACGCAGGCGACATCGTCACGCTGGAGCTGACGCTGACTCCCATCAGTGCTTCCGCGGCGTTTGCCTCGCGCCTGCCGCGGATGCCGGAACTCGGCCCGCCCTCCCCGCCGGCCCCGCGGAGCATCGCCGTCGCTTCTTACCGGGAGCTGCTCCGACGGCCGGACGCCGAGCCCGAGCCGCAGCCCGCCGCGCTGGAAATCCTTCCTCCGGCCGAGGAAGTTTTCCTCGCCATGCCGGACCGCTGGAACGTCGCGATGCCGGAATGGAATCGCTACGGGCGTCGCGGCGAATACCCCTTTGTCCGGAAGAGCCACTGGTGGGACCCGTTCAACCACAACCGGCTGAAAGGCGATGAGCCGATCTTCGGCCAGCAAACGTTCCTGAACATTACGGCGACGGCGGTCACAAATGCTGAGGGCCGCCGCATCCCCGTTCCGAGCAATGTCAGCTCGGCCCGGCCCGGCAGCACGGACTTTTTCGGCAAGGGCGAGCAATTCGCGCTCGAGGAAACCTTCCGGTTTTCCTTCGACCTGTTTCACGGCGACACGTCGTTCCGGCCCGTAGATTGGCGCATCCGCGTAACCCCCGCCGTGGACGTGAATTACGTGAAGGCGCGCGAACTCGGGATCGTGAACATTGACGTTCGCGGAGGGACAACGCGCCTCGATTCCCACGCGGGCCTGCAGGAAGCGTTCGTTGAGTACAAGATTCACGACCTCAGCCCGAATTACGATTTTATTTCCGTGCGCGCGGGCATCCAGGGTTTTTCGAGCGACTTCCGCGGCTTTCTCTTCGTGGACGAACAGCCCGGCGTGCGCGTTTTCGGAAACCTTCACTCGGACCGCTGGGAATACAACGCCGCGTATTTCAGTTTCGTCGAGAAAAACACAAACAGCGGGCTGAATACTTTCGAGCCGCGCCACCAGCAAGTCTTCATCGCGAACTTTTACCTACAGGATTTAATCAAGCCCGGCTACACCACAGAATTTAGCGTCCACTACAACAAAGACGACGCCAGCACGCACTACGACGACAATGGCTTTCTGGTGCGCCCCGGCCCCATCGGCTCGGTCCAGATGCACAATGTTCACGTTGCGTACTTGGGCTGGGCCGGGAACGGCCACTTCGGGCGCTTCAATGTGAACCACGCTTTTTACGAGGCGCTCGGCCGCGATGATTTGAATCCGATTGCTGGGCGCCGGGTGACCATCAATGCGCAAATGGCCGCCGCGGAAGTGTCGCTGGATCGAGATTGGCTCCGCTACAAGGTCTCTGCGTTTTTCGCCTCGGGCGACGGGAACCCGCGCGACGCCCGCGCGACCGGCTTCGACACCATCGTGGATGAGCCTGCATTCGCCGGCGGGCTCTTCAGTCTCTGGAACCGCGAAGGGATCCGCCTGACCGGTACCGGCGTCGCTCTGACTCCTCCCAATAGCTTGCTGCCCAGCCTCCGGCCCAACAAGGAGGAAGGGCAGGCCAATTTCGTGAATCCCGGAATTTTCATAGCGAATGCGGGAGCAGATTTTGATCTGACGCCGAAGCTGAAGGGCGTGGTCAACGTGAACTACTTGCGGTTCGAACGCACCGCCCCCATCGAGTTGCTGCTGTTCGAATCGCCCATCCACAACTCCATTGGAGTGGACTCCGGTGTGGGTTTCGAGTACCGGCCGCCACTTTCAGAAAACGTTGTGATTACCGGAGGCGCGTCGGCGCTCTCGCCGGGACATGGATTTCGCGACATCTATTCCGGGAAAACTTTGTTCTCTCTGTTCGCAAATGTGCGGTTTCAGTTTTGAATGACGATGAGCCTTGATGCATATCGAAATTGCTGGCAGAGAGGATGGATGAAACGCAAGATGGGACAGCCCGGACTACGCTTTTGGATCCTGCCGCGCGGCGCTTGGGACCATCGGCGCGTGGTGCGACTGTTCCCTGTGGGCGCGCTGGTGGCAAGTCTTTGTCTGGTGCTCGCCGCCGCGTGGACACCAGTTGCGCCATTGCGCGCGGCCGAGGAAAAGGCCGGCCCGAGTCTGATGGGCCAGCCGCAGGCCGAAGCCGACCGGAAAAGTGGCGGATGTATCTCTTGCCACACGCAAACTGACGAGGCAACCATGCACACCACCAGCACGGTGCGTCTCGGCTGCACGGATTGCCACGGAGGAAATGCCGATGCGCGCGTTGCGACTAATGTCGCGGCGACCTCGCCCGAATATCAGCAGGTGGAGCGGCTGGCGCATCCCCAACCGCGCGATCCGCGCATGGCAGAGCGCTCGGCGAAACCCGAACGCGCCTACACTTCGTGGCTGAAGGAAAGTTCCGAGTATGTTCGCTTCGTGAATCCGGGGGATTTGCGCATCGCGGCGGAGACTTGCGGGAGCGCCGGCTGCCATACCACCGAAGTGCGTCGGGTTTCGACCAGCATGATGGCGACGGGCGGCATGCTCTGGGGAGCGGCGCTCTACAACAACGGCGCCTACCCCAACAAAGACGCGCGGTTTGGCGAGAGCTATGCGCGCGATGGCGCGCCGCAAACCGTGCACACGGTTCCCCCGCCTTCGGCTGAGGACTCGCGCAACAAGGGCATCCTGCGGGAAATCGCACCGCTCCAGCGCTGGGAAATTTCGCAGCCGGGAAATGTCCTGCGCGTCTTCGAGCGCGGCGGTGGCCCCAAGGGCGAGGTCGGCGAGCCCGTGCGCGCGGACGACGCTGGAAAGCCCGACGACAAACTCGGCACACGCGGCTTCGGCACGCAGCTTCGCACCGACCCGGTTTTTCTCGGCTTGCAAAAAACGCGCCTGCTCGACCCGTTGCTCTCCTTTCCGGGCACGAACGACCAGCCCGGCGATCACCGCGCCAGCGGCTGCTCCTCGTGCCATGTCATATACGCCAACGACCGGGCGAGCGAGCACTCCGCGCAGTACGCCTCCTTCGGCAACCGCGGCCTCAGCGCCACGAAAGATCCGACGATCCCGCACGACGAGCCCGGGCACCCGATTCGCCACGAGTTCACGCGCTCCATTCCTTCGAGCCAATGCATGGTGTGTCACATCCATCCCGGCACGAATATGGTCGCGACCTATTTCGGCTACACCTGGTGGGACAACGAATCCGACGGCGAAGCCATGTACCCGAAGCAACAGCGAAATCCCAGCGAGCAAGAAAAGTTTGAGGTCTCCGAGCGCAACCCCGAAGGGGCCGCCGTGCGCGGCTTGTGGTCCGACTTGAAGTTTCTGGCCGAGACCGGCAGCGCACGATTCAATCAAACATTGAAGACCACGCAGTTCGCGGACTTCCACAGCCACGGCTGGGTCTTTCGCGCCGTGTACGCGCGCGACCGGCAAGGGCACCTGCTCGATGCCGAGGGAAAGACGGTGCCAGCGGACGACCCGAAGAAATTCGACAAGGCCGTCCACCTCAAGGACATCCATCTCGAAAAAGGCATGCAATGCGTGGATTGCCATTTCGAGCAGGATGCCCACGGAAATGGAAAACTGTACGCCGAGCCGCGGGCCGCGATCGAGCTCGACTGTGTGGATTGCCATGGCACGATCTCCCAGCGAGCGACGCTTGTGACCTCCGGCCCTGCGGCGCCAGCGGGCGGGACGCATCTTGAAGCGCTGCGCACGCCGTGGGGCGAGCGGCGGTTTGAATGGCGCGAGGGAAAGTTGATCCAGCGCTCGATGATGGACGCGCATCTCGAGTGGGAAGTTGTGCAGACGCTCGACTCGATCACGCCGGGCAACGCGCATTACAGCGAAAAATCGCGCTTGGCGAAAACGCTGCGCCGCGACGGTACTACCTGGGGCGATGTCCCGCAGGACGAGTCGCAGCTCGCGCACGCCAACAGCAGCATGACCTGCTACGCATGCCACACTTCGTGGACGCCGAACTGCTTCGGATGCCATTTGGCGATGACCGCCAATCAAAAGCGTCCCATGCTGCACAACGAAGGCCTCACCACGCGCAACTGGACGTCGTACAACTTCCAAGTGCTGCGCGACGACGGCTACATGCTCGCCGTGGACGGCACGGTGACGGGCCATCGCGTGGCGCCCGCGCGGTCTTCGTGCGCCGTTCTGGTCAGCTCGCAGAACGCCAACCGCGAGTGGCTCTACAACACGCAGCAGACGGTTTCCGCGGAAGGCTTCAGCGGGCAGGCGTTTTCGACCTTCGTGCCGCACACGGTGCGCGCTCAGGAAACGAAAACGTGCACCGATTGCCACGTCTCCACCGCGCGCAATAACAACGCTTGGATGGCCATGCTTCTGCTTCAGGGCACGAACTTCGTCAACTTCATGGGCCGCTATGTGTACGTTGCCACGGGCGACAAGGGTTTTGAAGCCGTCGCGACCGCCGAGCACGACGAGCCCGAGGCCGTCATCGGCAGCGACCTCCAGCGCATGGCCTATCCGGATAATTTCCGCAAGCACGTCGAGCGAAATCGCGAGCTCACCACCGCGTACCGCCACGCCGGCAATGTTCTCGACGTGCAGCTTCGCGGCGAATACCTGTACGCGGCGCTTGGCGAAGGCGGCTTCCGCGTCTTCGATGTCGCCAACATTGACAACAAGGGTTTTTCGGAGCGCCTCGTGACAGCGCCCGTATCTCCGCTGGGCCAGCGCCTCTATGTGAAGACCCGCTACGCGACGGCGGTGGCAACACCCTCGACACTGGCCGTGGACCCACTGCGCACGCAGAATCCCCTGAACGAAGAGCAGAAGATCCACTTGATGTACGGCTTTCTCTACGTGACAGACAAATACGAAGGCCTGGTGGTGGTCGGGAACCCGGGCCTGAAAAGCAAAAACCCCGGCATTGGCACGCTGCTTGACGGAAATCCGCAGAACAATTTCATCGGCCGCGCGCTGACCTTCAACCCGGACGGAGTGCTCAACGGCGCGCGCCGGATCACCATTGCCGGAACCTATGCTTATATTCTATGTGACCGTGGACTCGTCGTCGTGGACCTCGACAATCCGCTGGAGCCGCGCTTGACGGCGGAAATCGGCGCGCCCGACCTCTCGGACCCGCAGGGCCTGGCCGTGCAGTTCCGCTACGCCTTCGTCGCTGACCGGCAGGGACTCAAGGTGCTTGACGTGACCGATCTGGCGCACCCGCACCTAGTTCCCGGCGCGCTAGTGCCTGTCGAAGACGCGCGCAATGTTGCCGTCTCGCGCACGTACGCCTACGTTTCGGCGGGGAAGAACGGAATCGCGCTGGTGAATGTCGAGCAGCCAGAGCATCCCCGGCTCGATCAGTTCTTCAACGCCGGCGGCCAACTGAACGACGTGAACAGCGTACAAATCGGCGCGGTAGCCGCGAGCGTGTTTGCCTACGTTGCCGATGGCCGCAACGGCTTGCGCATTTTGCAGGTGATTTCCCCGGAAGACTCCGCCGAATCCTACGGCTTCAGCCCACGGCCCACACCCAAGCTGATTGCGACTTACCGCACGGTAGGCCCCGCGCGCGCCATCTCGCGCGGCATCGATCGCGACCGCGCCGTGGACGAAAGCGGCAACCAGCTCGCTGTTTTCGGCCGCCGCGGCGCGCGCCCCTTCAACCGCGCCGAGGCTGAAAAGTTGTACTTGCACGACGGCAGCCTTTACACCGTCACTGACAATCCTCCAGGCCCGCCGCGCGCCGCGGGCGCTTCCGAATCCTCCGCGCGCTCGTTGCTCGACCGCATGCGCCCACTCCTGCACTGACCCCAGGGAAATCCCCGCTCCTGCGCGCCGGAACGGGCTCCAACATGCCGCAAAGCGCCGTCAGCCCCTGTCGCCCGGCTCTTCAAAGCCTGCGTGGGAGCAGTTAGTTTTGTAGGGCACGGCTCTTGTGGTGAGCGGAGCCAAACCATCAGCCGCGCCGTTCAAGGCTGGAAGATCAAGGCTGCTTCACAGCTTGCGGAAAAACTCCCCAAACGTGTCGTTCCGAGGAGCGCAGCGACGAGGGATCTCTCTTATTCTTGGCGAGTTGCGCAGTGAGATTCCTCGCTCCGCTCGGAATGACTGCAGGAATTTTCTTTCTCCGCAACCTGTTCAGCCGCTGAGCCGCCGGAGTGAGAATTGCCATGCAGGCGCTTCAGAGCCGGAGCTTCTGTCGGTCGCTTGGCGATTCATTTTGTGATGACGGCTGGCGCTGCGCTGGTGACCAAGTCCGGCAACGAGAAGTTGCTGTGCGCGGGTTTGCGCTGCGCCGGGTCGTGGTAGGTGTGGCATTCGAAGCAGCGCGACTCCGCGGTTTCCGTTCCGGGACGGTGGCAAGCGCGGCAGGTTGCGATTCCTGGGAGCAGCAGGTCAGCGGTTTGCTGGCTGGTCGTTGCAGCGAAGTGGCAACTGATGCATGAGACGAGGCCGTGTTGCGAATGGTCGAAGTCGGCGTGGGGCATGTATCGCGCCGTGATGTTCGACGGCGCGATCTTGGGCAAGGGCGCGTCTTCCTTGAAGATCAGTGCGTGGCATTGCTTGCACGTTTTCCGCCACAAGAGTTGTTCATCTTCCGCGGCTCGTTCGGCCACCCACTGCGGTGGGGTCAGCACTCGGTAATCCGAGGGAATCGGCTTTTCCGGCAGGTCGCGTTTCGGATCACGTGGTACACGAAGGTCCGCGGGGTGCGCGGCGATATACGACTGCAGTTTCGCCACTACGAAAGGATGAATCACTTCGGGTGTGTCGTGCGGAACGCCCTCCCCCAGCGCCTTATCGAATTGCAATGTGTGGCAGCCGGCGCAGGTGTGCGCGTAAGTTGGCGCCGCCATGTTGGCCCGAGTGGGGGTAGAGGCTAGCAGGTCTGGCTTCGCTGCAACGGCGGGTGCGCTGCCAGGCCGGGTTTGAGCGTCGCTGTAGGGCCAGGGCTGATTCGCATCAGCAGGCGAGCGGTGGCAATCGGCACACGCCATCTGCGCGGGCCCCTTTGGCCCCAACAAATTCGGCTGCATATGGCGGTAATGATTGAGCTGGATGGCCCCCGGATCGCCGTGCCCGGAGCGCAGAACCGCGAATTCAGGATGGTTGTCCGCGAACGAGTCGATCTGCCGCGCGAATTGTGTCGCGCTGCCGCGAGTGGTGAGATTCGCGTGACATTGTGTGCACGCGGCGTCGCTGGTCGCGGCCAGTCGGATTACCCCGCGATGCTCCGCGTGGCAGGAAGCGCAAGAGGGCGTGAAGGTCTGCGCGGCGTGGTGGATTGCGCCGTCGTGGCAAGACGCGCATTTCTGGTCGGCAGTTTGCTCGCTGAAAAATCCGGCCTGCGTGACGTGGCAGGCCGCGCACTGCCGCGTCAGCACGGCATGGGCCGGCGCCAGAGTGCCCGCGGAATACACGCGGCGGTCGCTGCGCACGCCGTGCCACGCCAGGTACACCACGGCCAGCGCAGGCAGCGCGACAGAAAGCAGAAAGCGCCAGCGGCGCAGGGGATGCTGCCGCTGGAAATAAGTCATGTCGATCCGCTGCGCGAGTTTTTTGGTGGTGCGAGTTCGTGGCACAGAAAATCCCCTAGTACCGAAGCGCCATCACCGCATGGACAGCGCCGAGCAGAAGCAGCGCGAGGGAAAGTGGGATATGCAGCAACAGCCATCCATGCAGCCAGAGATGTAATTGCGCTTGTCGTGAGAGCTGGCGCTGCTCCTCGCAAATGTTCTCGAGATCCTCGATGGTCTCGTGGAGTGCGGGCGGAACCAGCATCCGAAGCTGTGAGAACGCGTTGCGCGCGCGGGCCGCGTCGGCCAGCGCCAGATCGCGCGCGCGGGGATGGGCCAGGAACGGCGCCATTTGCCGCTCGAAGAAGCTTCGCAACGGCGCGGCTTCGTCTTCGCTGACGGTGGTCGCCGCCGTCGAACCGGAAGATCCCGCGGCGGCGGCTACTGCAGTTTCCTTGGCGGTGCCTGCGACTAGTTGTTCGGCCTCCTCGCGAAGTTGCGCCCGCACGTGGTCCATCTCCTCGTAGATGGTCTCCATCGTCACTTCGCGCGTGATCACGCTGGGCAAGTAGTGCTGGAGCGCGGCGCCAAAAACTCCGCTCGCGACCACCACGATCAGCAGGGTCATCAGCAGCGCCGTCAGCCCGTGCCCATAGCGGAACCCGGAGTGGAACAAAACGAGCGGGAGGCTCAGCAGGCCAAGCCACAGGTGCCCGCGCATCCACGTTTGCGCGCGGCCTATGCGCCAGACCGGCACTTTCTTGCGCGCGCCCAATAACGCCGCGAAAATCATGAACGCGAAGCCGCTCGTGCCGTATGCCAGGCCCACTGCCGTGCCGCCCCTCGAGCCGCTCGAAGCTGGGGCGCGGGCAACTGCGTAGAGCAGCGCGGCAGCGCCGAGGATCGCGAGCGACGCTCCGAGCCACGGTTTGTGCGTGTGGTCAATCCGCACGGACAATGCACCCTTTGCGAAGAGAATGTAGCCCGCGTCTTCCGGCGTGCGGGTACCACAGCGAGAATCCCAACCTCTGAAGAGCCTGTGTAGCAACGGGATTCCAGAGGGTTGTTGTAGCGCCGCCTTTCAGGGCGGCATTGCGAATGAACCAGATGCCCGCCTGAAGGCGGGCGCTACACAAGACAAAACCCTGTCGCCACACACGCTCCGATGAGTCGAGCCACAGTGTTCCCACTCATCCCCCATCGCCTTGGGCCGTGCGCTGCCTCTGCCCCAGCGTCTCGGCGAAGAAATCGCGCGGCTCGACGCGGTACGCCGCGTCATGCGGGCACGCGTACACGCAGCTCGGCACGGCCTGCTCGGTGCACAGATCGCACGTGGTTGCTTTCTTTTGGACCACGGCCTTCTTATGTCCCGGATGTTCGTGATCTTCAACTTCCGTCTGGAACGGATGCAAATTGATGTTTCCATACGGGCAATTCTTCGCGCACAGACCGCAGCCGACGCACCAGTCTTCAATAATGACTTCGAGGGAATTGCGCCGCCGGATCGCGCCAACTGGACAACCCACCATGCACAAAGGGTCGCGGCACTGCCGGCACGAAGTGGCCACCAAGTAATTCTCAAAGCGCAGGCCTTCGCGCACCAGTCGCGTGATGCCGTCGTGGGCATCGGCGCAGGCGCGCACGCAGTCGTCGCAGCGCGTGCATTTCTCCAGATCGAGGACCAGCAGGCTCTGCGCCTCCATCAACCCCTGCGCAAGGAAACGGTCCAGGGGCACGTTGCGCACCAGACTCAACCGCTCGCGGTTCGCGTCTTGGCGTTCGCGCGCGATAGTCTCCAGACCCCGCCGCACCTCTGGGAATCGTTCGACCATCGCGCGGAAATCCTCGGCCGAGATGCGGACGAGCTCCGCGTGGTCGAGCGCCGTGCAGGTCGCCGTGCGCGCGCCCCCGCCGAGCAATCCGATTTCGCCAAAATAATCGCCGCGCGAGACGTAGGCCAGTACGAGTTCTCCGCCGGGATAGGCCTCCGACACTTTCACAAAGCCAAGCCGCATCAGATAGAAGCTGTCGGCGGGCTCTCCCTGGCGGCAGATAATTTCTCCCGGCGCGAAACGCAACAGCTCGACGCGGTCACGCAAGTGATCGATAAATTGTTCTGTGAGGCCGCGGAAAATCGGGACGTTGCGCACGTGCGAATCGAGCGCCCGGCGGCGGTAAGTCTGGTCGAGCTGCGCGCGGAAGGTCTTGTTCTTTTGCAGGATGTCGAGGACGTTGCGCAGCATCTCGAGCATGGTGCAATCCGTTTCGGCGCGAACCGTCGCGGAGCGCGGGTAATAATTCATGCAGGTCATTTCGCCGAAGAGGTCGCCGGGGCCGAGCTCGGCGACGGGGTGGTCGTAGGCCAGGTCCACCGGCGCGTCAATCGGAATCGAGCGCCGGTCCGCTTCTTCTTCGCGGCGGTCTTCCTGCCGGCCCGCGAGGCGGCTTGTGAGCCGGCTAAAAAATCCACTTGCGCCGCCCTGCGCTTTGACGTGCGCGATCGGGCTCGCAAGCTGAACGCTCGCCTGGCCTTCGAGAATGTAGAAGGCCGTCGAGCCGAATTCGCCTTCGCGGCACACGATTTCATCCCGCTTGAAGTGGCGCCATACGGTCGCATTCTTGTTTTTTTTGAGGAACTGGGGCGAGACATCTTTAAAGACGGATAACTGGAGAAGGATTTCGGCGGCAACGGGTTCGCCATCCGGCTGCTTCTGGACTTGGTTGAGCTCCTCAAATATCAATGCAACGCTCCGGGGACTCGGGGCATGGTCTGCCGCGTGCGCCACCGCGCGGCGAACAGGCCAAAATTCATATAGTAGACCCGGCGGCGGGAGTCCATATCTTCACTAGCGCGAAGTTTCCATCGCGGGGCGCGAAACAGATAACACCGCTTCCGTTGACTTCGATTCCAGCGGGCAGTATAAGAATTTCGGACGCAAGCCTGCGCGACGGCTTGCGCGGTGGGGGCGCGCTCCATCCGAGCCAACGAATGAGAATCGGGGCTGAGGGCAAGCACTGGCCGCTGCGCTGCGCCGCCTTTCTATGCGGCGCGATTTTTTTTGCCCCCGTACCTGCGGCCCGCGCAGGACATCCTCCCGCGGAGACGAGCAAGTACACGGGGCCCGGCTCGTGCAGCTCAACGAGTTGCCACGGCAGCGTCCAGCCCCGCGCCGGCAGCCGCATATTCCAGAACGAGTACAGCATTTGGGTGGTGAAGGACAAGCACGCGAAGGCCTACGCGGCGCTCACCGGGACCGTGGGAGAGCGGATGGGACGCATCCTGGGCCTGGGAAAATCCGAGCAAGCAGCGAAATGCCTGGCGTGCCATGCGCTTGACGTTCCGGCGGAGGCGCGCGCAAAGACTTTTGACCTGAGCGAAGGCGTGAGCTGCGAGAGTTGCCACGGCCCCGCGTCGGCGTGGCTCGGCCCGCATACCACCCGCACATGGACGCACGAGCAGTCCCTCGCCGCGGGGATGTACGACACGCGAAATTTGATCCGGCGCACGGAGAAATGCCTGGCGTGCCACCTAGGCACGCAAGAACAGTTCGTGGACCACGAAATGATCGCCGCCGGGCATCCCGACCTGTACTTTGAGCTGGATTCGTTTTCCTCGGTGATGCCGCGGCACTGGAAGACGCCGCGCGAAAGTGCCCCGGGCGTAGCTGCGGAGAACGCGGCTTGGGCCGGGGTGCGCGAGTGGGGAACGGGCCAGGCTGTCCAATTTCGCGCGTCGCTGGACCGGATCGCTTGGCGCGCGCGCGGCAAGAATTGGCCGGAGTTTTCCGAGCTTGAGTGCTTTGCCTGCCACCACGCTCTCACTGCGCCCGAGCAAAGCTGGCGCCAAGAGCGCGGCTACGCGGGGCGCCGCCCCGGCGATCCGCCGTGGAACGCCTCGCGCCACGCTGTGTTCCGCGAACTGGCGCACCAGTTGGACGACGGCGCCGCCTCGCGCCTCGACGAGCAAGTCGCCCGGGTCGCAGAGCTGCTCGGCCAGTTGAATCCCGACCGCGAAGCCGTCGCCACCGCTGCGGCAAGCGCGTCTTCGACATCGGGCCAGCTTGTCGCGAAAATCGAGTCACAGCCCTACGATGCGGCGATGGCCCTGCGCCTCCTCCAGCGGATCACCAATGATGCGGATGAAGTATCGAACGAAGGTGAGCGCGCCGCCGAGCAGGCCGCCATGGCGCTCGACTCGCTCTTCATCGCCTACAGCCACAATCAAAGTGTGGCCAATGCCGCCGATATTCGCGCCGCCATCAATGGCCTGTTCCAGCGACTCGAGAATCCCTCGGCCTATAATCCCGCCGATTTTGCGCGCCAAATGCACAAGCTGAATTCTCTGCTGAAGTAGCTCACATCTAGCCCCGCCGCGATATGTGCTCTCCGGCCGTGTTGTGTAGGGTCTTCTAGAGGCCGGTCCCGCTTTCGGGGACCGGGCACTCTTAGCGAAACTGCCCGTTCGGCAAAAATCGCCGAACGGCCTTTACAGGAGCCGTTGTCCGGCAAAGCGTGGATCGTTCTTTGGGAGTGCAACTCAGCGCCCGGGGACGGCGCCAAATCCTCCGCGGGTTTGGAGCACGCGCAGAATGGAATCGCGGGTGACGATGCCGATAACGCTTCCACCGGAGATGACCGGCATTTGCTGGAGGCTCCCAGTGCGCATCCGGTCGAGCAACGACAGCGCAGGCTCCTCCGGCGCGGCCCAAAGGAGCTTTTCTTTGGGCAGCATGACGGCCTGCACCGAAGTGACTTCCCAATCCCGCTGGGGCACGGAATGCAGCACGTCCACGGTCATTAGGCCAACCAGTTGTTCGTGTGCGACCACCAGATGCGCCCGGCGCCCTGTTCGATAGACTTCCCGCGCGTAGTCCTCCAGGGAAATCTCCCGGCCGACAGTGGGAAGGTCCGGGGTCATGATGTCGGCGACGCGGAGGCCCTCGAGAGCGCCCCGCGCGTCGGCTTGCGCCCGGCTCTGACGCGCTGCCGTCAGCAGGAACCACCCGATGAACGCCAGCCACATTCCGGAGATGACAAATCCATCTTGCCGGTGCAGCCAGCCCCAGGCAGCCCCGAAGAATCCCAGGCCGATCATGCCGTAGGCGATCGCCTGGCCGGTGCGGACGGCAATCTTTGTGGCGCGCGTGTAGCTCTTCGTCAGGCCCCAGACTACCGCCCGGAAAATTCGTCCACCGTCCAGCGGGAAACCGGGCAGGAGGTTGAACACCGCGAGGCTGAAGTTGATGCCTGCGAGCACGTTGCCCAGCGCTACGGTGACCGCATTCGCGTTGGATGACAGCGCCAGAAGCTTGAATCCCCCGGCGAGCAGGAAACTCGAAACAGGGCCCGCGACGGCAATGTTGAACTCTTCCACGGCGCGAGCCGGATCGCGCCCGATGCGCGCCACTCCGCCGAATATGAACAGCGTGATCGAAACCACCGGTATGTTGTAGTGCTTGGCAACGACGCTGTGGGCCATCTCGTGAAACACCAAGGACCCGAAGAACAAAGCGCTCGTCAGCAGAGCGAGGCCCCAGAGGCGCGAGGAGTCCAGGTCCAGATGTGACGCGCCGAATTCGGAAACGAATGAGTAAGTGATCAGAGCGAAGATGAAGAACCAGCTCGTGTGCAGATAGATTGGGATGCCGTAGAGGCGTCCGATTCGAAGGCCTTCGCTGCGCATCTGGTTCGCCTCCTTTTATTCAGTATAGCCCAGCAAATCCTCTCTCGTGCTAACGCGCTTGACGAGTGGCTAGCCTTCGGGTGCGGGAGGCCACAATGTGTTCGCTGCGCCACGAGGAAGCACATTCGCCACGACAACAAGTCATGTATTTTCAAAGGGGTAGGGTTTGGTGCGTGGTGTGCCACTCCTTAGGCCGAAGGCGGAGAGGAACACCAATGCAAGCCCTGATGGGAGGGGTCATGTTGATCGAAGCGACGTTGCTTTCGTTTCTGCTGGCGCTGTGGCTGTCGTGGATGGTTCTGCGCGGCCTATTCCGGATGATGCCGCTGTTCCCACGGCCCCAAGCCGTCCCAGTGCGGCCCGCGCCTGGGACGGCGTCAAGGTCCTACCGAGACAAGGCCGCCTAGGGTTTGCAGATTGGGTGTTCCCCGCAGCG
>WNFB01004913.1_pt1 | contig 13625 bp, 10 predicted proteins | sample 5400501 | NCBI WGS metagenome assembly WNFB01 (sample SAMN13153341, study PRJNA577476) | soil metagenome | isolation source: 200 cm saprolite under Douglas fir tree site 2 hole 1 | place: USA:California | collected 2015-04-18
ATGATTTCAAAGTAGGCGTCACGTGGCCAATCCGCCGCGTACTCTTCGAAGGTGCTGAACTTAATCATTTGTCCGACGGGATTTTCTCTGCCGAAGTAAGCGCGAGCGAGTGTTTGATTGATGACTGTCACATGTCGAGCCGACTCCACGTCGCTTCGCGAAAGCAGCCCGCCGCGCAGCAAGTGTCGACCCAGAGTCTGGAAATAGCCCTCACTACACATGTCGAATGTAGTGCCCCAAGGCTCGGAATGGGTCTTTCCCGGCACAACGACCTCGGTCCACCCGAATGAATAGGGCGGAAACGAGGTAGCCTCGGTGGAGGCGATCACTCCTGGAATAGCGGCCACGCGAGCGAGCGCCTCGCGGAAGAAAGCTTTCTTTAGCTCAGCGGTGTCGTACCGGCCCTCGGGGAAGGATAGTTGTGCGTATACGACATTCACCGGGTCAAAACCGATGTCCACTTGTTCGAGGGCATGTAAAGTGCGCACCATCAGCCCGGTAGCTATCAACAACACAACGGACAGCGCGACTTCCGCGACTACTAGGCTGGAGCGCAACTTTCCGTGCCGAAAGTCCCCGGCTGTACTTTTCCCGCTCCCCCTAAGGCCAGCGTGCAAGTCGCGCCGTACGGCATGGAGCGCGGGTGCAAGACCACAGAATAGACTGGTCACAACAGAAACTCCCATGGCAAAGAGCAGTGTCGCTGGCCTGAGTGCAATCACCACTTCGGAAGGGATCATATCTGGTGGAATCGCGGCCACCATTGCTTTCAATCCGAAAAAGGCGAGTAGGCATCCCGCAATACAGCTTGCTGCTGCCAAGAGGCAACTCTCAACCAACAATTGCCTGGCCAAGCGGCCTTGCGTCGCGCCCATTGAAGCACGGATCACAATCTCCTTTTGACGCATTGTCGCGCGGGCGAGCAAAAGATTTGCAACATTGCTACAAGCAATCAAAAGCAGCATGGAAACGGCTGCCATCATGGCGAAGAGTGTCAATTTGAAGCGCCCCACAGACTGGTCCGTCAGGGAATTGATCACCAGTCTGTAATTAGTGCGAAACCATGCGGGATAGGTCCTTTCGAGTCCCGTCACAATAACCCCAAAGTCTGCAGAGGCAGCTTGCAGACTGACAACTGATTTGAGGCGTCCGACCGTCCACACTTCGTTTGGCTGAACGCCAAACCCAGTAATGAAGGTGGCTCTGTTCAGTTCAAGTGGCATCCAAACGTCACAGTCGCCGAATCGGAATCGCGGCGGCATAATGGCAACCAGAGTCCTCGGCGTGCCATTGAGATTCAGCGTAGCTCCGAGTATTTTCGGGTCCTGATTGAACAGCTTGGTCCACAATCTGTAGCTCATGACGAACACGGGGGCAGAACCAGCTTTCCCATCCTCTCGTGTGATCTGGCGGCCCAGGAGAGGTTGGATGCCAAGAAATTCAAACGTATTTGGCGTCACCCACCCGCCAAAGAACTGTTCGGTCGGTCCGCTGCCCCTGAAATGGACTCCTACGTAGGCGAGCCCGATCATGTCTTCGAATGTGTGGTTTTGTTCCTTGAAATCGAGAAAAACCGGGACGGGAAACCGCGGAATGGTGATCTGATCAGGCAAGAGAATCGACGGGGTAGCCAATCGATCGGCGTTCTTATACGGGAGGGGATTGAGCAGAACGCTGTCGACGACGCTGTAAATCAGAGTCGTTGCGCCGATGCCCAACGCAAGCGTAAGGATGGCAACGACCGTAAAGCTAGAGACCCGCAGAGTCTTATATATTCCCTGGCAAGAATCGGAGCAAGCACTTTGGTGAAACCAAGATACACGCGGCATCAGCGGGTTGATCCGCTGGTTCAAGGCCCATAGTGGCGATGTGGCACCCGGATTTCGTAGTTCATCCGATATTTCTTGATGGATGGTCGGCAACTCTCCAGGAAACAAACGGGTAAGTCGTTTGTTTTCTGTCATCACTGACGGCGCAAAACGCCGTTATCTGCTCGGAAACTATCTGGGCCTGTAAGCTTTGCCGCCGGGCTACCGGCCACATGTCCGTGTAATCGGGTTACTCTAAAAGTCGTCGGCACGGCTGAGGCGAGGCCACTCGCAAGATAGTTTTCATTCGTAAGGCTTCAAGGTTGGAACCGAGCAGCGTCTTTGAGAAAGCACTCGACCCACCTTTTTCTTGGCTCCGCTTTGCTTACGCGCCCGGGCCCCTGCCGATTCTTACTGAGTCCAGTGGGCCGCCCTTTTTCTGCTGCTCCTTTTCCTGGGCACTGGTTTAGGCTAATTCCTGCGCCCGGCAGCTTTGCGTCTTGTGCTTTCCCAGCTCTTTGGCAGATATCCTTGGTCCCTCCCCTGCCGCGGCGGGCAGCTCCTCGTTTTGGAAGCTTCTACTCGCGACCGTTCCCATTCGCCTCTCGCCTTCGGCAGGATTCCATTAGAAAAACGATTTTCAATGATTGTTTAACCCTCACATCGTCGTATAATGCGGCGGAAAGATTGGTGCTTACTCCATTGCTGCGTTGGCCGAGGAGACACGCGTGAGGAAACGACCCATGAACTCCTCCATCGGACGGCGGGAGTTTCTGGCTGCCACGAGCGGCCTGCTGGCAGCCGCGGCTTCCGGGAGCGAAATGCTCGCCCATCCGGCAAGTCCCGAGGCCCCGCTTCCAAGCGTTGCCGCCGCCAAGCCATCCGGTAACTTGCGCAAGATTCCCATCGGCGTCTTCGATCCCGTCTATGAACATCTCTCCCTCGACGCCATGCTGGACAAGGTCACCGCCCTGGGCCTGGAAGCCATGGAGATCGGCACCGGCGGCTATCCCAACAATCCCCATTGCCCTTTGGACGAGCTCATCGCCGACCGCGCTAAGGCGAAAGCCTGGCTGAAAAAGTTTGAAGACCGTGGGATTCGCGTCGCCACTCTCAGTTGTCATGGCAACCCCATTCATCCCGATCCCAAGCATGCCCAGAAGGACATAGATACCTTCCGCAAGACCGTCCTGCTCGCAGAAATCCTGGATGTGAAGGTCATCGTCGGCTTCTCCGGCTGCCCAGGCGGCACTCCACAGGACACTCAGCCGAATTGGATCACCTATCGATGGCCTCCCGAATACGCCAAGATGCAAGACTGGCAGTGGAAAGAAAAAGTCGTTCCGTACTGGAAGGATGCCGCGAAATTCGCTCGCGAGCATGGCGTCAAGCGCCTCGCCCTCGAGATGAGTCCGAACTTCGTCGTCTATAACCCGCGCACGCTCATGAAACTCCGCGAAGCCGCCGGCGAAGAGATCGGTGCAAACTGCGATTTGAGCCACCTCTTCTGGCAGGGCTGTGACCCCGTCGAAGTCATCCACTTTTTGGGAAAACAGGGCGCCCTTTTCCACGCGCACATGAAGGACACCGTTTTTTTTCCCGAGAACGTCAATAAGTATGGAGTGCTGAACTTTGCATTCGAAACCAACGAACTTGAGCTGGCTTCGGAGACTTTCCGCGCCGTCGGCTATGGCCACAGCGCCAATCTCTGGAAGTCAATTATCAAAGCTTATATGGATATCGGCTTTGAAGGCATTCTCAGCATCGAAAATGAAGACCCCATTCTTGCGGGGGAAGTTGGGGTCGAGCGCGCCGCTTATGTTTTGAAAAACGTGCGCAAGGAACTCTTGGGTGAATAAGTCGTTCTGCCGCGCGCGACGGCTCTGAAATTCGGCCGCCGGGAGCAAAAAATCTGCGCGCGAAACTAGGCCGGGGAGGATCTATGCAACGTCGTGAAGCGTTAAAATTATTTTTGGCTGGCGGCGTTTTGCCGGCAGTGCCTGCCGATCTTTTTGGTCTTTTCCGCGATTCCCACCCTGCTTCCGGCTACGCGCTGCGCACTCTCGACCCTCATCAGAACGAATTGGTCGTCGCGATGATCGATCAGATTATTCCTGCGACCGATACGCCGGGCGCAAAGGGAGCGCGCGTCAACGAATTCATCGACGTGATCCTCACCGAATGGGCCAACGACGATGAGCGCCGCAATTTTCTGGGCGGCCTTGCCGATGTCGACAAACAGAGCAACACCCTCTTCGGCAAAGACTTCGCGGCTGCATCTCCGGAGCAGCAGCTTGCCCTCTTGCGCTCCCTCGATGAAGCCGCCGCCGTGGCCCGCTCCGCGCCGAAGCACCGCCCACCCGGTTGGGAGCCCGCCGGCCGCGATACCCAGCTCCAAGACGATTTCTTCACCGTCTTCAAGAAAATGACAGTCCACGGTTACTACACTTCCGAAATCGGTTTCAGTCAGGAACTCAAGCTACAAATCATCCCGGGAGCGCAACATGGCTGTGTTCACGCCGCTCCTGGAGCTGGGGACGCGGAGGGATAGGGCGAACATGGCGAACACAACCTACGATGCAATCGTTGTTGGTTCGGGAATCACCGGCGGCTGGGCCGCCAAGGAACTCACCGAAAAGGGGCTCAACACGCTGGTCCTCGAAGCGGGCCGCAGCATTGTCCCCGAGCGCGATTATGTCGAGCATGTTCCCGTCTGGGAACTCAAGCACCGCGGCTGGGACAATCGCTCCGAGCGTGAGGCCACGCAGCCCATTCAGCGCGAGTGCTACTACGCTTGCGACGAATACTCGCACCAGTTTTTTGTCAACGACAAGGAAAATCCTTATTCCACGGATCCCGGAAAACATTTTTCCTGGATTCGCGGTCGCCAGGTCGGTGGAAAGTCTATCATGTGGGGGCGCCAGAGTTACCGCTGGAGCGATCTCGATTTCGAAGCCAATTTAAAAGAGGGAATCGCCGTCGATTGGCCCATTCGCTACGCGGACATCGCGCCGTGGTACGACTACGTGGAAGAGTTCGCCGGCATCAGCGGCCAGGCCGAAGGCTTGCCGCAACTTCCCGACGGAAAATTTCTCCCGCCGATGGAGATGACTTGTGTCGAGTTGGATCTCAGGAACGCGCTCGCCAAAAATTTTGATGATCGCATGATGACCATCGGCCGCTCGGCCGTTCTTACGCGCGTTCACAAGGGACGTGCCGCGTGCCACTATTGCGGCGTTTGTCATCGCGGCTGCATCACGAGTTCCTATTTCAGCAGCCTCAATTCCACGCTTCCCGCCGCGCAAAAAACCGGCCGCCTCACCATGCGTCCCTACAGCGTGGTCCACAGTCTGGTGTTCGATTCGAATACCCGCCGCGTCAGCGGTGTTCGCGTCATCGACGCGCAATCCAAGAACGCTTTGGAATTCAAGGCCCGCGTCTTTTTTATTTGCGGCTCGACCCTCGAGTCCACGCGCATGCTCCTTAATTCCGCGACTCCTGAATTCCCGAACGGCCTCGGGAACTCCAGCGGCGAACTCGGCCACAACCTCATGGATCACCACATGGGCAGTGGCGCCGGCGGCGAAATGCCCGGCCATGAAGACAAAATGCCTTTCGGCAATCGTCCCAATGGCATTTACATCCCGCGCTTTCGAAACGTAAACGTAAAGACCAAGCAAAAAGATTTTGTGCGCGGCTACGGCTACCAGGGCGGCGGAAGCCGCGAAGGCTGGTCCCGCGGCATGTACAAGATGGGTCTCGGTGTGGATTTCAAAAATATGCTTCGAATGCCCGGCCCATGGCGCATGGGAATGGGTGGTTTCGGCGAGTGCTTGCCGAATCACAATAATTATGTCGAAGTGGATAAGGAAAAACTCGACGCCTGGGGCGTCCCCACGCTGAAAATCCACTGCGACTGGAGCGAAAACGAACTCGCCATGTCCAGGGACATTGCGATCCAGGCCGCGGAAATGCTCGCTGCCGCCGGCGCAAAAAATATTTCCGTCAATCAGGAAATTACGCCGCCGGGTCTCGCGATCCACGAAATGGGCACTGCGCGCATGGGCCGCGATCCGAAAACTTCCGTGTTGAACGAACACAATCAGGCGCACGATGCGAAAAATCTTTTCATGACCGATGGCGCCTGCATGGTTTCTTCTTCCTGCGTCAATCCGTCTCTTACGTACATGGCGCTGACCGCGCGCGCCTGCGATTTCGCTGTTTCCGAACTCAAGAAAAATAATCTGTAGGGGCGGGGCTTGCCCCGCCTGCCGTTTAATTTGCCGTAGCGCTGCTTGCAAGGAGAATTCTTCAAAATGCCCCAGGTGATCCGCTCGCCAAAGCAGTATGACGTTTGCATTATCGGCTCCGGTGCGGGCGGAGGCATGGCCGCGAAGATTCTCACCGAAGGCGGCCTGAACTGCGTGTTGCTCGAAGCCGGGCCGAACGTTTTTCCGGAAAAAGATTTCAAGATGTTTACGTGGCCGTACGAATTGCCGCATCGCGGAGCGGGCGTGGGCGGGCACGCACGCGAAAATTTTGGCGAGTTCCTCGCGCCGAACGGCGCGTGGAAGATTGAGGGTGAGCCGTACACTTCCGCTCCCGGCTCGAATTTCCAGTGGTTTCGTTCGCGCATTGTCGGCGGCCGCACCAATCACTGGGGGCGCATCGCGCTGCGTTTCGCTCCCATCGATTTTAAGTCCGCCACGCGCGACGGCCTCGGCGACGATTGGCCCATCACCTACGAAGATCTCGCGCCGTATTACGACAAAGTGGAATCCTACATCGGGGTTTTTGGAACGAAAGAAAATGTTTCCAGCGCCCCCGACGGCGTCTTCCTTCCTCCTCCCAAACCGCGCTGCACCGAATTGATGGTCAAGAAAGCCTGCGACAAGCTCAACATCATCTGCATCCCCTCGCGCCTCGCGATCATCACGCGGTCACTCAACGGGCGCCTGCCTTGCCACTACTGCGGCCAGTGCGGCCGCGGCTGCATCACGGCCTCCAATTTCAGCTCCAGCCAGGTGCTGCTGCCCCCGGCGATGAAAACGGGAAAGCTGACGCTGGTTACTGGCGCGATGGCACGCGAGATTCTCGTCAACAAAGAAGGCAAAGCGGAAGGCGTCTCCTACGTTGATAAAGCGACGCGCACGGAGAAACGCATCAACGCGCGCGCCGTTGTCGTGGCTGCCAGCGCCTGCGAATCCGCGCGTCTGCTGCTGAACTCCAAATCCCCGGCCTTTCCGGCCGGCATCGCCAACTCTTCCGGAGCGGTCGGCCAATATCTCACCGATTCCGTGGGCAGCGGCGGTTATGGCTACTTCCCGCAGCTCGAGAAGATGCCGCCGCATAATCACGACGGCACGGGCGGAATGCACCTGTACATGCCGTGGTGGAAATTCGACCGCAAGAATGATTTTCCCCGTGGCTATCACATCGAACTTGGCGGGGGACGCGACATGCCCGGCGTCGGCATTTTTCATGGCTTGTGCCACGAGGAAGAAGGCTACGGCGCCAAGTTGAAGCAGCGCGCGCGCCAGGTCTACGGCACGCACATCGGTTTCGCCGGGCGCGGCGAAATGATTCCCAACCCGGACACTTATTGCGAGATCGATCCGGACGTCGTCGATCAGTGGGGCATACCGGCGCTGCGCTTTCACTTCAAATGGTCGGATTACGAACTTTTGCAGGCGAAGGATATGCAGGAGACGTTTCGCGCCATCGTCGAAACCATGGGCGGCGAATATCGGACCAGGACTTCCATCCACGGTGAGCGTCCGTTTGGGATTGAGGAAGGCGGCAAGATTATTCATGAGGTGGGCACCGCGCGCATGGGCGCCGATCCGAAAACGTCCGTGCTCAATGGCTTTTGCCAGGCGCACGACGTGAAGAATTTGTTTGTCACCGATGGGGCGCCGCTGGTTACGAACCCGGACAAGAATCCGACGCTCACGATCATGGCGCTCTCCTGGCGCGCCTCTGAATATCTTTTGGACGAGGCGAAGAAGGGCAATTTGTGAAGGGGCGCGCGAACAGCGGAGAAAGAAGGATTTTAACGCAAAGTACGCCGAGGACACGGAGATCGCGGAGAAGATGGAAGAGGGAAGACGATGGCGAATGAGGGGATAAGCAGACGCGACATATTGAGGACGCTGGCCATGGGCGCGGTCGGCGGCTCAGTGCTGCAGATTATTCCCGCGGAGGCCGCCGAGTACGTCCACCAGATGGTGCACAAAGAGAAGGCTGCAGCTCCGGCAGGTGCATACACGCCGAAATACTTTTCTGCCTCGCAATACGCGACGCTGATGTTTCTCTGCGATGCCATCATCCCCAAGGACGAAAAATCCGGCGGCGCGGTGGAAGCAGGCGCGCCTGAATTCATCGATCTGCTCACCAGCGAAAATCCCGAATATCAATTGAAGCTCGGCGGCGGCCTCTTCTGGCTGGATGCCGCGTGCACGGACCGTTATGGCAACGTCTTTATGGAATGCACGGCGGCGCAGAAGAAAGAGATCCTGGACCTGATCGCGTATCGCAAAAACGCCAAAAAGGATCCCGCGCTCAGCCAGGGAGTGGCCTTCTTCGCGTTTCTGCGCAATCTCACCTGCGACGGCTTCTACACCAGCAAGATCGGCATCGCCGACCTTCAATATATAGGTAACACCTCCTTGCGCGAGTTCCCCGGCTGCCCGTCCCTGCCGGAATGAAGAAGTAGGGAAGTAATGATGTAGAGAGATAAGGGCGGTTGGCGATTTCGTTAGATCCCCGGATGGCTGTCTCCTCCCTTCTCGCCTCAGGATAGATTCCCATGTCGGAAGGCAAGAGAGAGCCTTCGTCGCGATGCTCCTCCCCGAAAAGGTCGGGGCGGGCTCGACAGGAATCCATTTCGGATTGCTGGTTAACCATAACCGGGCCCCCTCCTCCATGTTTTTTGTAAGTGTTGCATCTAAATGGTTTAGCCAGGCCGTAAGTCTTTTGTTTGCAACACTTACGGGGAGATCTATAAGTGTTGCAGCTAAAGGACTTAAAGCGATGGTGGGGTGTGACCCCGACAGGGTCGGGGCAGGAGGATAAGGCAATCGTGAGGTAAGGAAGTAAGGAGGTAGCGATGTAGGGAAAAGAGCGGAGAGATTGGGCGTCGCGGGTGGCGGCGGGCCGGCGAGATTTAGTCGAGAATGAGCTCGAACTATCAAAAAAGATGATAGCGCGGAGGTTAAGGGCTGTCAAGGATAACTATGTAGTGATTCGAATGGACGTGGCAGGGTTGACACAGCGGGTTTCAAGTTGGTGGATGGAAAGGGTTTGCGGGAGGGGTGGGATTCGAAAGAATTGTGGAAATCTGTGGAAAAGTCAAAAGTCCCTACACGCAAAACCTGCGTATTGGCCACGCGTCAGAAGGCAAATGGGGAAAATTCAAAAGCCCCGCCCTCTGAAAACCGAGGACGGGGCACCCGGCTGGTGAACTCGTTTGTCGGCATGGTCTCGTGGGACGCGCCTGAGCAATGTGGGCTGCGGGCCGCTGAAAACCGGCCGGGAGGATTGCGGGTGAGAGGGCGGAGTTGTATAGTGGCGGTCAATCCGAAGGGCCCCGCAACAATCCCGGGCAAATCCTCGATGGAGAAGAAAAAATGAAAAAGCCGCTATGGTTTGTATTGCTGTTATCCGTGCTGACGCCAGGTCTGGCGATGGCGCAAAGCGCCTTCGACGGCACTTGGAAGGTCGACATCAAGACGGCGAAATTCCCGACGAAGCCCGACGTTTACCTATTACAAGACGGCATGTACCACTGCAAGACCTGCGCTCCTCCGGTCGACGTTAAAGCCGACGGCCAGGACCAGAAAGTCAGCGGACACCCGTACTACGACACGAAGAGTGTCAAGGTCGTGGACGATCGCACGATCGAGGAAACTGACAAGAAAAATGGGAAGGTCGTCGCAACATCGAAAACGTGGGTATCGGCCGACGGAAATACGCTGATGTTCGAGTTTACCGACAGCAGCGCCACGAACGCCGATCCCGTGACCGGCAAGGGAGAAGAAACGCGAGTGGCCAAGGGTCCAACCGGATCCCATGCGATCTCCGGCTCCTGGCGAGCCAGCAAGATGGATACAGTATCCGATAACGGGCTGATGTTCACGTACAAGGTCGCGGGCGACAGCTTGACGATGACAAATCTGACCGGACAGAGCTACACAGCGAAACTGGATGGGACGGACGCGCCGTTCAAAGGTGATCCGGGGACGACGAGCGTCTCGGTGAAGAAAATGGACAAGAACACGATGGAAGAAACTGATAAGCGCGACGGGAAAGTGATCAGCGTCTCGCGCATGACGCTTACAGCAGACGCCAAGAGCATGACGATCGCGGTCGAGGACAAGCTTCACGGAACCAGCATGCAGTTTACAGCGCTGAAGCAATAGGCGAGTCTTTGATTTGAGGCGTCGCCAATTGCTTGCGGCGACGCCGGACAAAGAGATTGCGCGCCGCTAGGATTTGATTTGGTTGGAGGCGACGTCCCAGGTGACGGCGGCCTTGCGGAAATAGGATTCGTTGGCCATGTGGCAGGCCAGGGCGGCGTTGTGGCCGAAGACGGTGTCTTCGGTGACTTGCTGGTGGTTGCGCACGCCCTGGAAAAATCTCCAGAGGTGAGGTTTTTCTTCGTCCCAGGAAGCGCCGCGGTAGCTAAATCCTTCCCTGATGGGTTCCTTGCCGGGCTTGGGATCGTGGTCCTCGTGCCACTTTTTTAGATAGACTTCGCGCAGCGCTTGCGGATAGCCGGAGGTGTAATAGCTGGGAGATTCGTCTTCGCCGGATTGCGGGAAATAGGTGATGGTGTATTCGGTGACTTCGAGGATGCCTTTGGATCCCTGGAAGCGGTAAATTTCCGGCGTATCGCAGCCGAGATTGAGGCGGAGATAAACCGGCGCGCCGCCGTAATCGAAAAGCGTGGCGTGGACATCGGGCATGTTGCGTCCGTCAGGAAAGCGCAGGATAGCGCCGAGAGCCATGGCGCGCTTGGGAGGGGCATTCCAGCCGAGCATGAAGTTCATGCCGCTGACGAGATGGACGAGCAGATCGCCGGCGAGGCCGGTGCCGTATTCCTTCCAGCAGCGCCAGCGCGCAAAAATATTGGGATTGAACGGCACTTTGGGCACGGTGCCTTGCCAGGTATCCCAATCCAAATTTGCGGGGGAGAGATCGGGCGGCGGCGGATATTCCCACGCGCCGGTGGGATCGTTGCGGCCGAGGGAGCCTTCGACGAGAGTGAGAGTGCCGATGATGCCGTTGGCGAGAAGCTCTTTGGCTTTGGCGCAGATGACGGAGCTGACGCGTTGCGAGCCGATTTGCACGACGCGGCCGGTTTTCTGCGCGGCGGCGACCATGGCGACACCGTCGGCGGCGGAATGGGACATGGGCTTTTCGCAGTAGATGTCTTTGCCGGCGCTGACGGCGTCGACGACGACTTGCTTGTGCCAATGGTCGGGGACGGCGGCGATGAGACAGTCGATATCCTTGTTGTCGAGGAGATCTTTGTAGCGGCGCGTGGTGGGAATTTTTTTGCCGACAATTTCCTGGGCGAGCGTGTGGCGACTGTCGTAGAGGTCGCAAGCGGCGACGCATTCGACGCCGGGAAGCTGGATGGCGTCGTGGAGCAAGCCGGAGCCTTGCATACCGATGCCGATGATGCCGAAGCGGAGGCGGTCGCCCGGCGGGGTCGCTTGCAACGGCAAGGGAATGTGCTCCGGTTCGAGAAAAATTGCGGGCGAAGCCGCGAGTGCTCCGGCGGCGCCAGCGGTGCGATGGAGGAATTGACGGCGGGAAAGATCTTTTTTCATGTTGCGCTCCTAAAGGAACATGAGAGTCTTAAGATTAAAGTTAAAAATTCAAATCGAAAGCCATGGGAAAAATCATTGGGACTGGCTGCCTCGGGTGCTGCAACAATACCGCGGCGACTACCAGCATCGTTACCCAATTGCGCGGAATCATGGCGAGTCGCTCCTCGGAAAGATTGAGCCAAGCAAGGCTGCTCCGACCCGGTCGGAGCGCGCCTTTAGGGAAAAATCAAAACTGTAATTTGTGAAGATAGTCGTAGCTGATTTTAATGTCGTCGAAGGCTGATTTGGGATCGTCGTTTTCGACGAAATAGTGCTTGATGCCGGCTTTGCCGGAGTGTGCGAAAAGATTTTTCCAGTCGATGGAGCCTTGACCGACGTCGGCCATGCGGCCGCCATACTTGACGGACTGACCCATCGCGCCCTGGTAACCGCTCGACGAAGAGGCGTCCTTCACCCAGTCTTTTACGTGAACGAGCGGGAAACGGCCGGGATGCTTTTCGAAATAGGCAAGAGGATCCTTGCCGGCGACGCTGATCCAACAGAGATCCAGTTCCATGGCGACGAGTTTGGGATCCGTTTCGGCGAGGAGAAAATCGTACGGGAGCTTGCCGCCGAGCGAATCGGCGGGGTCGAATTCGAACGAGTGATTGTGATAGCCGAACTGAATGCCGGCTTTTTTGCTGGCTTCGCCGGCTTTGTTGAAGAGTTCAGCGGCGCGCTTCCAGCCGCCGGGTTCGGAGCGCTGCTTTTCGTCAATCCAGGGGCAAATAATGAAGCTCTGCCCGATGGTGTGCGCATTGTCCAGAGCCTGGGGCCACATCATTTCCACGGTCGCATAGTCAACATGCACGGAAGGCGATGCCAGGCCGTTCTTGTCGAGAATGGCGCGGACGTCTTTGACGGAATGCCCGAAGTAGCCGGCGAATTCGACTTCCTTGTAACCGGTCGCAGCAACCTTGGCGAGGGTGCCCTCGAAGTCGGACTTCATGGCTTCGCGAACGGTGTAGAGCTGGATGCCGATGCGGTCAATATGATGTGAGGAGTCCGCGGCCCAGGAGGGCTCGGCGGCGGCTGCGAGAGTTGCTGCGATGGAAGTGCCGATAAATGTGCGTCGATTCATGGGGGGCATTTTACTCTTTCCCTGCGAAAAGGGAACGGGAATCGCGGAAAAAGGAAAGGCAGCGCAGCCGGAAGCGCCGGCCTTTCTCGTCAGCGTCCCCCGGATTACCAGATGAGCTTTAAAGCAAGCTGGATTTCGCGGGGCCCGCGATCGCCGGTCTCCAGCTGCGGGACGGCAACAGTGGCCAGCGGGACAGCAGCGCCACTCGAATCGCTTACAGCGCCGGAAATGGTTCCGGTGATTTCCTGAGCTGGAAGGGTACAAACAAATGCAAAGAGCAAGAAAACGAAGAACGAAGCAGCTTTCATGCGCATGCCAAACCCCCTCAAAAGTGATTGAGAACTTAAGTCAAGAGTGACTATCGGCAGCGTGCGAAGAATTCCAGCCATCGGAAAAGGCCGTAAGAAGTTCCATTTGCAGTGATGATGCAGCACAATCACACCCCTGAATGCTCTTCTGGACAGCCCTTGCACTCGCGGCACTGTCCTGCAAAATACGTTGATTAAATCGAGTTAGTCTCCAATGGAGCGAGAAGTCCAGAGGAAATTCATGCGCGTAGCGGCCGCTGGTCCAAAGGCGCTAGACGGGGTTCCTGCCATGGACCGCGGGCTTGTTCGATGGCTTCGGCGACGGCGAGGATAAGTTCGTCTTCAAACGGGCGGCCGATCACTTGGACGCCGATGGGTAAACCTTCGTTCGAATGACTGAAGGGGACGGAGGCTCCGGGAAAGCCGGTCAAGTTCAGCCATTGCGAGAACTGCATGGTGTCGCGGTATCCCGAGCCGGGGAGATAGTTTCCTTGGCCGTGAAGAAAGGCGGGACTTGTGGAAACGGGGGAGAGCAGAATGGGCGTGTCTTGCA
>WNFB01011816.1_pt1 | contig 13624 bp, 16 predicted proteins | sample 5400501 | NCBI WGS metagenome assembly WNFB01 (sample SAMN13153341, study PRJNA577476) | soil metagenome | isolation source: 200 cm saprolite under Douglas fir tree site 2 hole 1 | place: USA:California | collected 2015-04-18
TTTGTGGGGCGGGTCGATGGAAGAGATCATGGACTCGCTGCGCGGCAAATTGATGGCGCTGCCGGATGAGACGGTGGTGCATCCGGGGCACGGGCCGACCACGTTCATCGGCGAGGAGCGGCAGTCCAATCCCTTTCTCGTGTCCCGCGACTAGCGCGCGGGTACTTAGCTCTGGGCCAGGTTCTTCGTCCGGCGCAATTCCTCCATCACCGATTGCACCAGCTCTTTCGCGTGGGTCAGTTCGTTCGCAATGATTCGAATATCCATGGCTGGAAGAGTGGGATTGCGCTGGCTGGTGCAATAGACGCCGTGCTGTCCAACCAAGACCAGCGCATTGGTGAGGCGGTCGAGCGAAACCGCCAACCGGCCACGTTCACGGCCAAACATCTGTTCGTAGTGCTCCAATTCCTCTTTGTGATCCTCAAACGCGGACATGGGCGCTGGTCCTCATTCGATTCCCGCGCAAAGACGCGCTGCGCAGACGGTTGCACTTCGGGCACATACAGTACGTTGGTAACTTTACCCTACGCGGGAGCGGGAACATAATCCGCATTGGCCCAGCGGAATGCGAGGTTCACCGTGGGTCTAACGCGAGAAATCAGCGTGGTTTTGGGCACAATCCCTGGCACAAGCTTGCGAGGGGAGAGTGCCGGAGCAGCCAACACGATGCGACGTTCCGACCTGGTGCAGCACAAAGAAAAGGAAAAGGGGCCCAGCACGCGCACCTCGCAAATTGTATTCGGCGAGAGGCAGCACCTGCTGCGTGTTCTCGATTCGCTGGAGGGCACGGAGCTGCCGATTGCGCGCATGCAACAGGAGCGGCGCACGCTGGAAGAGCTGATTCACGCGCGGACGCGGGAGCTGAACCAGATCAACACCGCTTGGGACGAAAAGATTGGCTTGGTGCTAAGCGCCGATGCCAAGCCGGAGATGCTGGAGAAACTGGTGAAGCGGGCGCCGGAAGAGGATTTTTATCTGCTGCGGCTGATCAGCGAGCATCCACGTTCGAACGCGAAAACTTTGAACAAGCTGGCCAAGCATCCCTATGGCGCCATTCGCGAGAATGTGGCGCGGCATCCGAATGCGGACGCTGCGACGCTGGCGTGGCTGAGCCGGGATCGCAGCCAGCCGCTATGGTACTTGGTGGCCTTCAATCCGAATACGCCGACGCCGCTGCAACGCCGGCTCCGCGACCGGCTCAAGCGCTTGGGCGAAAGCCAGCCCTCGAAATAGCAGCCCCTCACGATACCAACGCAAATACAAAGACCCTGTCATCGCCGGTGCTATCTGACGAGGATGGTGGAAGCATCTCAATGGCGCGTTCAGAACTCTCTGTGCTACTCTGCGCGTCGCTCCGGCCGTAGTGACTGTGAACATACGAGAAGATGGAGACGGACAGAGACGCATCAGCTCTTCATGCCGCGACCGATTTCCTGCGGCGATTCTGGCTGCAGGCCTTGGCGATTTCCGCGAGCCTGCTTATCCCGTGTTTTTGGCATCGGCGCATCGAAGCCGGCGACCTCGCCAGCCACGTTTACAATGCCTGGCTCGCGCAACTGATTGAGCACGGGAAAGCGCCGGGGCTATACCTTGCCAAGCAGTGGAATAATGTCCTGTTTGATCTTCTCCTCTTAAAGTTCGGGAATTTGTTCGGGCTGTCGGTGGCACAGAAGATTGTGGTGCCGTTCTGCGTGCTCATCTTCTTTTGGGGCGCATTTGCGCTCATCGCCGCAGTCTCGCGTCGTCCGCCGTGGTTCTTGCTGCCTTGCCTGGCGATGCTTGCGTACGGGTGGACGTTTAACGTTGGGTTTTTCAACTACTACGCTTCGCTTGGCTTGGGATTTTTTGCCACGGCACTTGTGTGGAGCGGGCAGGGCAGGGAACTCATCCTGGCCGCCGTGCTTGCCTGCCTCGTCTTGATTGCTCATCCGCAGGGTTTTGTTTGGCTAGTGGGCTGCGTGGGCTATGTCGTTTTGTGGCGCTTGCTGCCTGGACGGTGGAAATTAGCGGTGCCCGGCGCGGCGGTGCTCGCGGTAGTGGTGGCGCGCCTCTATTTGATGAGGCATTACGAGTCGTTCGGCGTGTGGGATGCGTTCGGTCCAGGCATTTACAACGGCAGCGACCAGTTGGCGCTCTATGGCATGCGCTATTACATTTTGTCCGGCGTCGCGCTCTTGCTTGGCGTGGGATGCTTTGTGGCGGATAGATTGCGACGCGATCGCACGCCAGAGTCCTGGGCGGCCATGCGCTTGCCATTGGAGCTTCACTGGTTTGTTGTGTTCGCCGTCTACGTGCTGCCGGATGTCTTGCGCGTTCCGCTGTATTCGGGTTGGGTAGGCGCGCTGGCGCTGCGGCTCACGACCGTCGCCGCGGTCATGGGATTGTGCGTCTTGGCCTTGATGCAACCGCGTAAATGGCACACCGCGGGATTTGTCATCATCGCGATTGTGTTCTTTACGTTCTTGTATCAGGACACCGCAACGCTGAATCGCATGGAGGCGCAAATCGAACGCTTGATCGAGAGCAGCGTTCCGGCGGGCGGGCGGGTGACGGCGACGATCTGGGCGCCCTCGGATTCGCGGCTGCCTTACATTGTGCACATAGTTGACCGCGCCTGCCTGGGGAAGTGCTTTAGCTTCCAAAATTACGAGCCGCCTTCACGCCAATTCCGCGTGCGCGTCTCCGAAGGCGGCAGCCCCCTTGACACGGATGATTCAGACGCTTCGCAGCAAATGGAAGCGGGGGAATACGTCGTACAGCCGGGAGACTTGCCGATGGCGCAAGTTTACCAGTGCGATGAGAACGACTTGACGCGGCTTTGCGTTCGGCAGCTGGCTGCAGGGGAAGCGAACGGGCGGATCGGGTACCACCCGCCGAGGGAGTAGTGCTACAACTCGTTTTTGTGATCTCTGCCTCGGCGTGAATTCGCGGCGCCTAACGGCTGTGCTGCTAAGAGACAAATTGGCTCTTGTAGCAGGCCAATGTCGTGTAGAATTGGCTCTTGGGGGAGAGCCAATGCTTCCTGTACATCTCCAGCCGGAAAGCCACGTTCCTCTATATGTCCAATTACGCGACCAGTTGCGGGCCCTGGTGCATGCGGGCGATTTGCGCCCCGGCGACCGCATTCCCGCGAGCCGCGAATTGGCGGTGATGTTAGGCGTGCATCGCACTACGGTGGCGAACGCGTATGCAGAACTCGAGTCGGAAGGCCTGATTCAGGGACACGTCGGCCGCGGCACGTTCATCAAGGGCAACGGAAACGGACTGAAGATTACCCCGCCGGCGCCGCCGGTTCTAAGTGGAAACAACGGCATCCGCTGGGAACTCTTGTTTGCGGACGAGCGCGGTGAAGAAGTCCTTTCGCGCCTGACAGCCAGCGCTCCCGAAAATGCCCTCTCGTTTGTGATGGCGCGGCCGGCGCAGGAATTTTTCCCCATCGAGGATCTGCAGATTTGCGTGAACGCCGTACTGCGCCGCGAGGCCACGGATGTCCTCAACCTCGGGCCTTCCGATGGATATGCGCCGTTGAAAGAGGCGCTGCTCGAGCTTCTGCAGCACGACGGCATTCCGGCACGGGACGAAAATCTCCTGATCACGGACGGCTGCCAGCAATCGCTTGATTTGCTCAGCAAAGCGTTTGTGCGGCCCGGCGATTCCGTGATTCTGGAGAATCCGACCTATCCCGGCGCGGTAGCTATTTTCAACGGGACGCGCGCGCGCTGCCTGGGCGTGCCTGTGCGCACGCATGCCGAACCGGGTACTTCGCTGGGTTTGGACCTCGAAGCGCTGGAAGCAACCCTGGCGGCGAACCGCGTGAAGCTAATTGTGCTCACGCCGGATTTTCAGAATCCCACTGGAACGTCGATGCCTCTGGCTTCGCGCAGAAAAGTGCTGGAGCTGGCTTCGCGGCATCAAGTGCCGGTGGTCGAAGATCACATTTACGCGCGGCTGCATGCGCGAGAAGACCGTCTTCCTTCGCTGAAACAGTTGGACCGTTCGAACATCGTCATTCACATCGACAGTTTCGCGAAAGTGGCGTTCCCCGGTTTGCGCGTGGGCTGGATCGTGGCTCCCGCGACGGCTATCGAGCGCCTGCGCGTCGTGAAACAGACTACGGACTTGCACACGGATCAATTGGCGCAAGCCACGCTCGCGGAATTTTTGCGCCGCGGAATGTTTTCCAAGCACGTGGCGAAAATGCGCAAGGTGTACGCTTCGCGGCTTGTGGCTCTGGATGAAGCGCTTCGCAAACATATGCCGGAAGGGACGCGCTGGACGCGTCCGGAAGGCGGCATGTGCCTGTGGCTGGAATTGCCGCCGGGATTTGACGCCAGCGAACTGCTGATTCATTCGAAGGAGCGCGGAGTGCTGTTTGCGCCCGGGCGGTATTTTTACGCACAAAATCCGCTCCCGAATGTGTTGCGCCTGGGCTTCGCCAGCTTAGACGAAAAGCAGATTGCGCGCGGCGTGGTAACCTTGGCGGAATTGTTGCGCATCGAGATGCGGAAGCGGCAGCGTGGCGTGCGGCGTGCAGAGCGCAGCAGAGTTGCGCTGGTTTGAGAAGAGCAGGATTTAACACGGGGGAAACAGAGTGAAGAGCACCGAGACCGTACAGGAAGGAAAGCTGGCGACGATCGCACTGGCGCCGAATCCTGCCAACCAGTGCTTCGGGTGCGGTGGCGCGAACGAAGACGGGATGAAACTGATCTTTGTGCAAGACAATGAGAAGCGCCGCATTGTAGGGCGATTTGTTTTGGGCGATCGGTACCAGGGCGGCGGTGGGATGGGGCACGGCGGAATTATCGCGACGCTGCTGGACGAAGCCATGGGGAAGGTTTGTCGGTTTCGCGAAGTGCGCGCGGTAACCGCTGAACTCACGGTGGAGTATCTGAAGCCGGTTAGCGTGCGGGAAGAGATTGTCGTGGAGGGTTGGGAAACGGAGCACAAGGGTCGAAATTTGTTCCAGGCCGGAGAGATTCGGAATCTCGCCGGTGATGTGCTTGCGCGCGGCCGAGCGCGCTTTGTGATTATTGGCGAGGCGAAGAGAGTTTAGTCACGGCGGCACAGAAGGCGTGGACTTTAGAAAAGGCTTGCGGAGAGGAGAAAAGAGATGGATGCGAAGAAAGTGAACGGCAGCGGGAATGGCAACCCGGCGAACGAGTGGCGCGTGAAGGTTGGCTTGGCGGAAATGCTTAAGGGCGGCGTGATTATGGATGTCACCAACGCCGAGCAGGCGCAAATCGCGGAGAAGGCTGGAGCTTGCGCGGTGATGGCGCTGGAGCGCGTGCCCTCCGACATTCGTAAAGAGGGCGGCGTGGCGCGCATGGCGTCGATCAAAATCATCCGCGAGATTATGAAGACGGTCACCATTCCCGTGATGGCGAAAGTGCGCATCGGGCATTTTATCGAGGCCGAGGTTTTGCAGGCGCTGGAAGTGGATTTTATCGACGAAAGCGAAGTGCTCACTCCCGCGGACGAAGAGAATCATGTCTGGAAGCACGATTTCCGTGTGCCGTTTGTTTGCGGCGCGCGCAATTTGGCTGAAGCGCTGCGCCGCGTGGCGGAAGGCGCGGCGATGATTCGCACCAAGGGCGAAGCCGGCTCGGGCAATGTGGTGGAGGCGGTGCGGCACATGCGCACGATCGTGAGCCAGATGAAGCGGCTCACCACCATGCGCGATGACGAATTGATGCATGAAGCGAAGGAACTCGGTGCGCCGCTGGATTTGATTCGCCAGGTAGCGAAGACCGGCAAACTGCCGGTGCCGAATTTCTCGGCGGGCGGGATTGCGACGCCTGCGGATGCTGCGCTGGTGCGGCGCCTGGGAGCCGAGGCAGTATTTGTCGGCTCGGGAATTTTCAAGTCCAGCGATCCCGAAGCGCGCGCGAAGGCCGTGGTGAAAGCGACCACGCACTTTGAAGACCCGAAGGCGGTGCTGGAAGCGCACGAGGAGTTGGGCGAAGCAATGCGCGGCATCGATGTGCGGCAGCTCGAAGAGAAGGATTTGTTGTCAACGCGCGGCTGGTAGCTGAGGTTTTGCTAAGCAGGGGCGCAGCGGTGCTGCCCCCCCTAGCACTCCGAGGTAAGACGTGAAGATTGGGATTTTAGCGGTGCAGGGAGATTTTGCGGCGCATGCGGCAATGCTGGCGGGCATGGGCATCGAAACCGTCGAGGTGCGCACCCCTGCCGATCTCGAGACTTGCGACGGCCTAATCTTGCCGGGCGGCGAAAGCACCACGCAACTGCAATTCCTGCAAGAAGAAGGTTTGTACGAGGCGATCAAGAAATTTGCCGCCGAAGATAAAGCCATCTTTGGCACTTGCGCGGGCGCAATTCTGCTGGCGACAGAAGTGAAGAATCCACGGCAAGAATCGCTAGGTTTGCTAGACATGACCGTGCTGCGCAACGGCTACGGTCGGCAAGTGCACAGCGACGTGGTCAGCGGACCCTCCGCGTTAAAGTCCGAACCGATGGAGATGGTTTTCATTCGCGGCCCCATTTTCGAGCGCGTGGGCCCAGGTATCGAAGTGCTTGCCGAATATGCCGGCAAACCGTCGCTGGTGCAAAAGGGCCATATGCTTGCCGCCGCGTTTCATCCCGAACTCACGAACGACACGACCGTGCATCAGCGCTTTCTCGAGCTGGCTGCGGAGAGTTCCAATCGTTCCGCTATGGCGCGCTAGCCAGCGCTCCAACCCTCAAGCTCAGCTCTTACGTGAACTGTCCCTCGGCTTGTGAGAGACTCAACAAGCAGGTTCTCGTATGAAATTCCATCGCGCGAAGGTGTTGTTTGTTTGTATCGGCAATTCCTGCCGAAGCCCGATGGCAGAAGCCATTGCGCGGAAGGACGCACTGGAAGAAATTGAAGCGGCGAGCGCAGGATTGGCTCCGCTTGGTTTTGTGGCAGAAATGACCACGCAAACGCTGTTGAGAAACGGCTATGCCGTCGACGGACTGGCATCCAAACCCATCTCCTTGGAGGCGTGGGAATGCGCCGATATTGTCGTCAACATGAGCGGCCGAGCCAAGGAATTTGCATTTCGCAACTTTCGTGGACACGCCAAAGTTGAGGATTGGGAGATCGAAGATCCCTACGGTGACCCCGAAAAGTATCAAGGGACATATGAGACTGTTCAGCGGCGTGTTGCGGAACTGGCGCGGCGCCTACGAAAGGAATTTGTGGCGCCTGACGATGGCAAACACGATGATGCCAACCGCGTCCGTTCGTAGCGGAGACTAGGTCGGGAGAACATTTTGCGGCGCGATAAAACCAGCGTTTCGCAGGAAGACTACCTCAAAGCCGTCTGGGAGATGCTCGAAGAGGACCAGACGCCCATCAGCGCGCGCTTGGCCGAAGAGCTGAACGTAACTCCGCCTGCAGTCACGGCAGCGTTGAAGCGCATGACGCGCGACGGGCACGTGCGCGTGGATCGCGAAGGCCGCATCGACCTCACGCGCAAGGGCCGGCAATTCGCGGAGCGCCTGGCGTTGCGCCATCAGCTCGCGGAAATGCTGCTCACCGACGTGATTGGGCTCCCTTGGTCGAAGGCGCACGACGAAGCGGAGCGCATGGAGCACGCGATTTCCCCGGAAGTCGAAGCGCTCCTGCTGAAGCGCTTTGCAGGTAAAAAGAGCTGCCCGCACGGCGTTCCAATGCGCGGCGGCATCGCCAAGCTGCGCAAACAAGGAGCGGTGCCGCTGTCCGATCTGCGTGCGAACGACAAGGCCGAGATTCTTTGCGTCTACGAGAAAGATGCGCAATTCTTGGAATTCCTGGACGATTTGGACCTGCGGCCGGAAACGCAGGTCGAAGTAAAAAACCGCGAGTACGACGAAACGATGACGTTACGTGCCGGCGGGCGCACGATGCATTTAGGCAAGCCGGCCACCACGCGGATTTGGGTTCGCAAATCCGGCGGCTCGTAGCGGAAGCAGGGCGGCTCCCGGCGGGCGTACCCGGCGCGGCTTACCGGCAGGCGCGTGCCGTCGCTCAAGATCGCCAAGCGGCTGTCCTTGCCGTAGGGCTCGATGCGCGCCACGCGTTCGAAATTGACGATGTACGACCGGTGAATGCGCACGAACCGTGCAGGGTCCAGCGCCGCTTCGAGGCTCGCAATAGTTTGCTGCTTCAGGTGTTTCGCGCCATGGCTGGCCACCGTCACATAATCGTCCTGCGCTTCCACGTAATCGAGCTTCGCCACCGGAATTAGCGTTACGCGCGTGCCGTCGCGGATGACCACGCGCTCCAGAAATTGCTGCGGCGGGCGCGCCGCCGCCGCAAGTTCGGCGGGCATCGGTTTCTTCTCGGCGACGCGATCCTTCGCGCGCGTTAGCGCTGCTTCAAAACGTTCACGCCCCACCGGCTTCAGCAGATAGTCGACCGCGTGCACCTCAAATGCGCGCATGGCGTGTTGATCGTAGGCAGTGACGAAGATGACCGGAATCTCCGTGCCGATAAGCTCAAGAACGTCGAAGCCGGTGAGCTTGGGCATCTGCACGTCCAAAAAAATAAGGTTCGGCCTCTGCTCGGCAACCGCTTTCACCGCCTCGAAGCCATTCTCGCACTCCCCAGCGATTTCCACTTCAGGATGAGACCTCAGCAACTCGCGCAATACGTGCCGCGCCAGGTCCTCGTCATCCACAAGCAGTGCGCGAATTTTGGATTGCACCGGCACGGTCAGAGTCGAACCTCTTTTGCCGGAGCAAGCTCACCTTCGGCCGTGTGCGGTGGGGCCTCGGTCATCTCCGCGGGGAGGGAAATGCTGACGCGAAACAATTCTTCCTCGGCCGTCGTTTTCATGCTTGCTTCCTTGCCGTAGCGCGCTTCCAGGCGCTGCCGCACGTTCGTAAGTCCGCGCCCGCCTTTCCGGGAAGCCGGCGCATCGGGATCGACGGAATTCTCGATGGACAAATGGAGGTGGCCGTCGCCGCATTCCGCCGAAAGGCGCACCGTCCCTCCCGCCGGCAGATTGGCGATGCCGTGAATAATTGCGTTTTCGACGAGCGGCTGCAGAAGCAGCGGAGGGAGCATGCACGTCTGCGCTTGCGCTTCGACGTAAACGTCGACATGCAAGCGCTCGCCCAGGCGAACCTTTTCAATGGCCAGAAAGCGTTGCAGCAGTTCCAGCTCTTCGCGCAGGGGAACAAGCGCCTTTTCGCCCAGTCCCAGCGTCATTCGCAAGAAATCGGCGAGCAGGATGCACATTTCGCGCGCCCTGTCGGCGTCGATGCTGGTCAGTGCGCTGATGGAATTTAGGCTGTTGAACAGGAAGTGCGGATTGACCTGCGCCTTCAGCGCCTTCAGTTCCGCGTCTCGCGCGAAAACGCTGCTCTCCAGCGCACGAGCTTGCGCGACACGCGATTCTTCTATTTCCAGTATTACGTAGTGAGAAGCCACCGCCAGCGAGTACATAAGGAAGCCCGCTGCAAACAGCAGCGGCGCTTGCGGCGCGAATTTCTGGTCAAGTCCCTGAAACACGTGCACCTGAGACAATAGGTAGGCAATCAGCTTTGCCGCCTGGACCCACAAAATGCTCAAGATAGCTGCGGCAAGAGTGTGTGTAAGGAACAAGCGCTTGGCTGGCGTGCTTCGAATCGGCGCGCCCTTGCAGGAATACCAAGCGGACAGGCAGACGCCTTCGTAGATGAGGCACAGCGGCACAATCAGAAACGTGGCGTCCAGCCAGCCCAGACCTCCCGGTCCCGCCATCACATAAATGAGGATAGCCGTGAGCGGAGCCCAGGCGAGCAGATAAAGGCCGAGCCGGTTGATGGGCGTGAGCAGCGGATGCATAAGGGCAGCTTAGTTCTTGATCTCCACGCCTCCGAATATCACCATCCCGGTGACGATCAGTGTTTTTGGTTTTCCCCCAGCAGGGTTGTTCGGCTGGCGCGTTTTGTCTTCATACCCTCCAAACACCGGAAGACTGCGAGAGTTGACGTGCCAGGCTTCCGGCACACGGATTTCCACGCCGCCGAAGATACAATTTACTTCCAGGATGGCCTCGTCGTCGATGTCCGCATCCCGAAAGTCTAGCTCGATGCCCCCAAAAATGGCGGTGGCTCGGCCTCCCTCGAAATTCTGCGCGGCTACCCGCCGTTCACAACCCCCGAACACCGCGACCGCGTTAAACATAGTTGCGGAACCACTCACGCCGGCCACTTTTTCGCGGAAGTCATTGAGAGCTTTTGCCTTGGCTCGCAAAAAGCCCCGCGTTTCCAGCGACCCCCACATCAAGAGCAGACCTACGGCTATGAGCGCCATGGGCCACATGTCCGCGAAACTCAAGTGCGTGATTCCTAATTTATTCAGCTGCAGAAAAACACCGGCCAGGATTAGCAGGACCCCAAAGAAACGGCCGGAACGTGTTAACAGATTCATGACGCCGAACACCACCAGCAGCAGAGGCCAGAAGCGAGCGACGGGATCAAAGGGGATCATGCCCATGTGGTGAAGCAGCAATGCGAGCCCGACTAAGACGATGATGAAGCCCCAAATGAAGCCCCAGCGGAAATCGCCAAGGAGCATGCCCTTGGGGCGTTTTATCGCTTCGCCGGCCTGCTGCCGAATCTTTTGCTCGAGATGCTCTTTAAATCCCTGTCCGTAGTCCGGTCCATCCATCACTGATCTCCTTGGGGCAGCGCAGACAGCTCGCGCTTGCCAGGCGCAGTCGGCTCTGTGGCTCGTTTCGGCAGAAGACCGGTTCCGATTAGCGTCACAAGCAGCGCCGAGCATAATACCAAGATACGGCGTAGCACCGAGAGCAGGACGGCGTGGTCGAGCGCCACAATGCGAACCGCGTGCAGCGAGGCCAGGCCAATGCTGCCAAGAAAGCCGAGTGAATCCATCGCAGTACTATCCAGCGCCGCCTGAAATTGCCACACCAGCGCCGCCGAATACCCCACCAGAACCGTCGAGCCGATTACGAGCAGCGCGGTTCCCACTTTGCCGCGGATATTGCGCCTTGAGGTCGTTTTTTGCGTCATGTTGCTCTCCCGGGCGGGTTGCTGGTCGCCCGCCCGAATGCCAGCGTACGGTCCCCCAAGGAGGCGTTCACGCGCTTTTCGGGGAGAATCCCTCACGTACCGGCGAATGGAGGGCGGAGAAGGGCGAATGACGCTGCAAAACGGTGCGGCAGAGGGAAAGCTGAGGGAATCGCTTGCATTATTCCCGAATTGGCATTAGTTTAGGCGCACTCTCAAGGGCTCAAATTGCCGCAAAACCTGGTCTGCACGAGGAATTCGAGATGAGTCGCACTGCGTTGTCCGCCGGGCAGCGTGCGCGCTGGCGCTGGTTGCTGTATGTAGTCTTGGCTTTCGCGGGCGGGCTGCTGACCTTCGTGGGTGCACGTGCACAACAACGCGCTTCTGATGACGCCACTTTTCGCAGGCTCATCGAAGGCTATTGCGCGGCGTGGAGCTCCGGCAATGCCGAAGCGCCGGCCAGGTTCTACGCCAAGGACAACGGCCTCGTCTTCTACGATTTAGCTCCGTTCGCTTATCACGGCTGGAAGGAATATCACGACGGAGTACAACGAGAATTGTTCGGGAATATGGCCAGCGGAAGCCTGGCGCCGGGAAGGGATTTGAAGGTTACCCGGCGCGGCACGCTGGCCTGGACCACCGTCTCCATGCATTTCTCCGAAAAAACAAGGGACGGCAAGACTACCGAAACACAAGTCCGCTACACTGGTATTTGGGAGAAGCGTGGTGCAAACTGGCTTCTCGTGCACGAGCACCTCTCAACCCCGATGGGAGGCTAGCCGTCTGGAGGAAGTACAGGTTCCCCGCCCTGTATACGTTCGTTAGATGTGGAAGATGTTGCGGTACTACTGGATTGTGGCCCGCGGTTATCGCCTGAATCCTTGGAATAGTCCCTACCTGCGCTGGAGGTTCGAGACTTTTCTCGGACCCGAAGCTGCTGGCCTCGACGCTGGCAAGTTTTTTCACCTGATGTGGAAATACCGCAACCAGATGGAGCGGTTCGTTGATTGGGCAGAAGCGCGTCGCCGCTATCAGCGCCGGCGCGCTCACGTCTAGCCGCTGGCCACGAGACACTCGCAGAACTCCCTTCCCGCGAAGGCGTATACTGGGCTTGTAGGAAGGGGGGATGCGTGACGCAACTAAACGTCCTCCAGAAAACTGAGACCTTGCACGAAGCGCGCTGGTGGGAGCCGGAAGTCAACGGCCGCGTGCACTGCTATCTCTGTCCTCGCCACTGCCACATCAATCCCGGCCAAGCCGGGTTCTGCTTCATTCGCATCAATGAAGGCGGCAAGCTCTACAGCTTGGGATATGGTGCGCCCGCCGCGCTGCAAATTGACCCTATCGAAAAAAAACCGCTGAATCATTTTCTTCCCGGTACCCGCGTCTTCAGCATGGGCACCGCCGGCTGCAACATGGGCTGTTTCTTCTGCCAGAACTGGGACATTTCCAAATCTCGCCACGACCAGGTCCATTCGCAGCGCGTCCCTCCGGAGGACGTCCCCTTGCTCGCTCTGCAACATGGCTGCGACTCTCTGGCGTTCACTTACAACGAGCCGACCATCTGGGGCGAATACGTCATCGACATCTGCCAGGCCGCGAAACAGTTTGGATTAAAGACGGTGATGGTTTCCAACGGTTACATCACCCGCGAGGCTTTCCACGACATTTACGCCCACATCGATGCTGCGAACATCGACTTGAAAGCCTTCACCGAAAATTTCTATGGAAAAATCACGCTCACTCATCTCCAACCAGTGCTCGAAACGCTGCAGTGGCTGAAAAACGAGACGAATGTCTGGTTCGAGATCACCAACTTGATGATCCCCACACTGAACGATGATCCGGCTGAGACGCGGAAACTCGCCGAATGGATTCTGACCCACCTGGGTCCCGACGTGCCTTTGCATTTCACCGCGTTTCATCCCGATTTCAAGCTCCGTGATAAACCGCCAACCCCGCCGGAAACGCTGCACCGCGCAAGGCAAATCGCTCGGGAAACCGGCCTGCACTATGTATACGAAGGGAACATCTACAGTGACGGCGCGCACACAAGCTGCCCAAGCTGCGGCTCGTTGCTCGTCCGCCGCTCCTGGCACGATGTCACCGAGAACCGCCTCAAGCATGGGCACTGCCCGGAGTGCGGCACTGAAATTCCCGGCGTTTGGGAGAAAAACGCGCGCGGCTCGACGCGCTCGGCGTCAGGCAGTTCTGAAAAATACAGCCATCTCAATTTGTAGGATTCACGCGCTAGAACTCACCAGAGGCGATTGCCAAAAGCATAGTACCCCGGCCCCACGCGCATGGAGTGATGCCAGGCGATCGGGAAAGCCCACCAAACCAAGCCGCCCAGAACCGCCTGACCCAAAGTTAGCGGCAGGATGTTGCGTTGGCGCGCAAACAGCCAGCACATCGCGAACCCGCCCACCAACGTAAGCGGCACCAGCACAGGATTGGGCCAATGCAGCAAAGCGAAAACAATGCTCGCGAGCAGCGCGGCCACCGATGGGCTTTCCACCGCGTACAGGAAGCGGTCCATTAAATACGAATTGAGCGCGACTTGCTGCAGCAGGCAGAACGACAAGTAACCGACGAAACGGTGCGAGTCCAACAAATGCGCAGGAAGTCGATGCAGCGCGCC
>WNFB01005045.1_pt1 | contig 13613 bp, 13 predicted proteins | sample 5400501 | NCBI WGS metagenome assembly WNFB01 (sample SAMN13153341, study PRJNA577476) | soil metagenome | isolation source: 200 cm saprolite under Douglas fir tree site 2 hole 1 | place: USA:California | collected 2015-04-18
CGTTCATTTTAATGGCGTTGAGAAGCTTACGATAGGTGCGATTTGCGGCATGAAGATCAGAGCACATGTAACAACGAAGATGTTTAGCCATGCTTTATCCTCTTGTAGGGGTCGTTTTGTGTTCATCAAACGCTTAAGACATTACAAGCAAGTATACTAGAGCAGAGGTAAAAAAACAATGCTTGATGAATGCTACAATGCCAGACTTTTATAGACAATTTGAACACCAAAAAGCGTCTGACATAGCACAAAAATAACCTTGCGGCATCCATTTCTGTAGTTGAGCCGCGTTGTATCGCTATGAGGATGGGGATTTTGTATACACCTGGCGTATCATCGAGGTTCTTCTGGAAGCTCGTACCAGCGCACACGCTCGCCAACCATCGCACGCGCCTTCCATGCCAGCGTTTTGGTTTGCGCTTCCATATTAGCAATTAGAGTGTCGATACGCTTGATGACATACTCGGGGAAGTTACGCTCTACAGCAAAGGCTTTCACCTTATTTAGATTCAAGTCAAGCGTTTTATAGAGCCCCCAATCATTTGAAACTAACCTGGAGATGTACGCAGAATTAATGCCGCGATCAGTATCCTCAACGTCGTGATCAACAAACAGCGCTACCACGTCCAGCAGATCTTTCTCGTTTACTTCAACAATCTGCAATTTAGTAAGTAGAAGATCAGCTAGCGATAAGGTGCGTTTGTCAGTATCCAGCCGGGACCGGAAATCGATGTTATGACACATCTGCATGCGGTCAATGAAAATATCAACCTGCCGCCCATTCTGCTCATCATAGAAGAGCATGCGTTGATGACCATGTAGCGCATTAAATGTTTTATTCCCTGTGTACCCAAGTTTAGCAAACAAAGCCTTAGTTTTGGCACCATATTTTGATAAGGTGACGAAATCCAGATCCTTGTATGGGCGCTTTAATTGTTCATTCATTGTGGCGCTTGGACTTTGAAGATAGATCGCTAGCCCACCGAGTAAGCGAAGGGTAATGCCTTCTTCGTTGGCTGCTTCGAGTATGCGAACTGCTTCCTCTGTTATTTCGGGATTCGGTCCTACAGTATCACTCATGCTACTTTGCGTACGCGACGTGGAGTCCTGAGCCCTTGCAATAAATATCGCTTGGAAAAGAACCGTCGCTTCTCCTTTCTCGTTGGACAGATTGTATCACGTTTCGCGGATCTATGAAAAGAACAAACCCTTGTCAGCACTACTACCAAATTCAGTTGGCAGGGTGTATAGTTTTAACAGAAGGTATTGAAAGAAGTGAGCAAGGTGGCAGCCTTGCCAATCGAAATGCTGAGTGAAAGGAGTTCGTATGGTTTTCTGCGGTAAATGCGGTTATCGGCTAACATCAGGGGATACAGTCTGCCCACGCTGTGGCACACCTACCGATCCCGATTTGATCTTAGATGACTCTCCAGCAGATAGCCCAACTATTGCTTCAAGCCCCATGCTAGGGATTGATCAGACACAGCCTAAGACCCAGGGTCCTACTAGCCCAGGTACATATGCGCAACAGGCACAAGAGCCTCTCATTCTGGGTCCAAATGGCAGTAATTATGGTGCTGCTGAGCAGACCACCATGCAGGCACCTAATATGGCTGGTCAACCACCTGCCAGAACATCATACCCTGGATATGTGCCACAGGGTATGGGTAATTACCCACAGCAGAGAGCATCGTATCCAGGTTACGCACCGCAGGGAGACGCCCGCTACCAAACTATACAAGGCCAGGCCGGATTTGCATCTGCTGAAGTGGCGAGGAATAGAGCCAGGGGTCGCTTAGTTGGGCTGCTACTCATCTTGCTTGGTCTGCTTCTCATACTCGGTGCCATGGTATTGTTCATATTCACACACAATACTGCAACTTCGGCATACTCATCAACACAGCAAGCGCTTAGTGTTATTGGTGTGTTTCATCTTTGGAAGAGTCAGTTTCTAAAATCGTTACGAAAGCTCGAACTTTTTGTAGCCCTATGAAGGTGTGCAAATAGCCCCAAAACATGCTACAATGCCGGTATGAATGAACTAACCAACCAGATCGAACGCCTGCAAGGGCGCGTCTATGAAACTATGGTGCGCCTTTGACGTGGCACAAAAGAAAGAACAGATAGCCAATCTTGAAGCGGAAAGCATGGCCGCAGACTTTTGGGCAGATAATCGCAAAGCGCAGGCACATATGCAACAAATGAATGCTCTGCGCGAAGAAGTAAATACCTGGGAAAGTGTAGCTGAGAGATTAAACGACCTGCAAGGATTAGCCGGATTGTTAGAGGAGGAACCGGATGAAGCAATGCGGGAAGAAATCGCGCAGGAAGTGGCAGCAATTGAGCAAGAGGTCGATAAGCTGCAATTTGCGCTGATGTTGAATGGCGAACACGATGAACGTAATGCCATCATGAGTATTCATGCAGGTAGTGGTGGCGTCGATGCCCAGGACTGGGCAGAGATGCTGTTTCGCATGTATCTCCGCTGGGCCGAGCAGCACAACTTCCGCACCGAGGTGTACGAGTACAACGAGGGTGATGAAGCGGGCATCAAGAGCGCGACCATGGAAATCAGCGGACGTTATGTCTATGGTTACCTGCGTTCAGAAATTGGGACTCATCGTCTGATCCGCCTGTCACCTTTCGATGCCGCCCATCGCCGGCATACTTCATTCGCCAAGGTCGAAGTGTTGCCCGATATTGAGAATACGATTGAGATTATAATCCGACCCGAGGATATCGAGGTGGATACATACCGCTCGACGGGAGCAGGCGGGCAACATGTCAACAAGACCGACTCGGCAGTACGCATGCGCCATATTCCTTCAGGTATCGTCGTAACCTGCCAGAATGAACGCTCACAATTTCAGAACCGCGAGGTGGCCTTGAAACTGCTCAAGGCTCGTTTGTATGAACGTGAAGTGAAGAGGCGAGAAGAGGAGACGGCTAAACTCAAAGGTGAGAATGTGCAGGCAGACTTCGGGACACAAATTCGCACGGTGACGGTCCATCCCTATAACATAGTCAAGGATCACCGCACAAATTATGAGACGAGCGATACCGAGGGATATTTGAACGGGGACGTTGATCCGTTCATCAATGCATACCTGCAAGCAAAGGCAGGTGGGGTGGCGATGGGAGTATAATAAAGAAAATATTCTTGTCAAACTTGACGTAAGTTGTGACACCTGTTATGCTTAGATCTAGAAGCAGGCATACATTGTTACAAGCTTAAACACAAGTACTTGTGAAAATGAAGATTTCTTCATAAGTATGCTGACACAAGAAGAAATTTGTGGTATGATAGCAGAGGAATAGGCCAATGTGTTACTGCTGTGGGGATGCGGATGCAGCGGCGGAGGCTCCCCTTCGGCTTACTTCATCGCCAGACCTCGCTTAGTTTTATGGTCAGGTAGGCGAATACTACCCTCTTCGAGAGAAGGAAGGAGGCGATTTCGTGGAGAATGCATTTCCCCGGTGTCGCAAATGTGGAGAAGGTGATCTGGTTCCGCTTTCGGATTTCGGCAGCCAGGGAGCTTCCATCGAGTACAAGGCCTGGGTCTGTACAAACCCGTCTTGCTTGTACAACATAAAGATCCGCAATGGTGATATCATCATTAATGAACCCATTAGCGATGGATCACTCCATTCGTATCGTAGCAACCGTCAATAGTTAAGTGACAAATTTCCTGGCGGCCTTGCGCTCGCCAGGAAATCTCACGTTCTTTAGAACGGTTTGTGATCAATTACGTTGTAAGGGAAACGAGGCAAAAGGCAGAAAGAACCTTTTTCCTTTTGTCTTTTATTTTGTCTAATCCAATTCCAAAAGGAACAGAAATAAATAAGGAGTTAAAGCTGACGTGCTCAATCGATTCTTTGGGCAGAAACAACGGGAAGAACAAAAACAAGACCCCACCATTACTCAAGAGCACGTAGGAGGTAGTTCTGCGCCCGAGAAGGGCTTCAATCCTTTTAAGAACAGCTTGAGCCGCACGCGCAAGCTGTTTGGTCGTTTAGGAGACACCCTCAAGCAAGATAATATCACAGATGAACTGTGGGATGAACTGGAAGAAGCACTCTTAAGCGCCGATGTTGGGCCAAGCACAACTACCTGGCTCATAGAACGTTTGCACCAACGTGTAGAGGCGGAACATATGCATACAGGCTCCCAGGTACAACAAGCCCTACGCGAAGAACTTGTCGCGCTACTTGGGAAATCGGCTCCATTACACTTTGCCAAACAGTCCCCCATCACCGTCATTCTGGTAATAGGTGTCAATGGTTCCGGTAAAACGACGAGTATTGCCAAAATGGCCTATCGTCTCAAAAAAGAGGGACATAACGTTATCCTGGCAGCCGCCGATACCTTTCGCGCCGCGGCCATCGATCAGCTCAAAATATGGGGCGACCGCGTAGGGGTGCCTGTAATCAGCCAGAATCCTGGTTCTGATCCTGGCGCAGTAGTCTACGATGCGATCCAGGCAGCAGGTACAAGAGGAAGCGATGTCGTAATCGTAGATACCGCTGGCCGCCTGCAGACCAAGTATAATCTGATGGAAGAGTTGAAGAAGATAAACAAGGTTATTCAGAAACTGCTTCCTGATGGTCCACACGAGTTGTTAGTGGTCATCGACGCAACCACAGGCCAGAATGCCCTCCTACAAGCTAGAAAATTTGCAGAAGATGTTGGACTGACCGGGGTGGTCATCACAAAATTGGATAGTACCGCTAAGGGAGGCTTTGCCTTCGCCGTCGCCGACGATTTAGGCGTCCCTATCAAATTTATCGGTACGGGAGAGAAGGTCGAGGACCTGGCTCCATTTGATCCACAAAGTTTTGTGGCTGCGCTATTCGCGCAAGATTGACCAGGAGGTAGTTCATGGCTAAAGAAGCTACTGATCCACCCAGCCCGGCATTCTCCAATAATCCGGGAAGGTCAGGTTTACCTTCAGGCAACCTGGTGGTCAAGTGCACGAAATGTAAAGAGATTCTGATCGCCCGGGAGTGGGAAAAGAACCTTAAGGTATGCACACGCTGTGACTATCACTTCAAGCTAAGTGCATATGAACGCATCGAACTGCTGCTCGATCCCGGTAGCTTCGTGGAACTGGACGCCAATATTACCTCGGTTGATCCCCTGCATTTTGTAAGTCGCACAAAAGATGAAATCCAGGCATATGCCAGCAAGCTCGACGACGAACGCAAAAAGGTGGGTTTGAATGAGGCCGTGGTAATAGGCCATGCGACTATCGAAGAATTGCCCCTCGCGCTCGCAATCATGGATTTCCGCTTCATCGGCGGCAGTATGGGCTCTGCTGTCGGCGAAAAAATTACGCGAGCGATTGAACTGGGCATCGAAAAACGCGTGCCGGTGCTGATCTCTTCCGCATCTGGTGGTGCCCGCATGCAAGAGGGTCTATACTCACTCATGCAAATGGCGAAAACATCAACAGCGCTGGCAAAACTGGGCGAAGCTAAAATCCCTTACTTCAGTCTTCTGACTGACCCAACTACTGGGGGCGTTACGGCAAGCTTCGCTATGCTGGGCGATGTCACCCTTGCAGAGCCAGGAGCGCTGATCTGCTTCACGGGTCCTCGTGTAATTGAGCAGTTCATGCATGTAAAACCACCAGAGGTCAATTCCGAGTTCGTGCTCCAGCACGGTATGATTGACGCCGTTGTCCATCGACGTGACCTGCGACAGACACTGGCCCGATTGTTGCGATTGTATGTACCGAGCGTTATACAGCGGAACGCACAAGAGTTTGCACAGCAAATAGGTGAAAGCGATGGCATACGACCTGGAATTTGAGAAGCCGCTAGCCGAGCTAGAAAAAAAGATTATCGCGTTGCAACGCAAGGGTGAACGCCTGAAACCCGATGAGTACAAACAGTTACGGGAAGCAGAGCGTGATCTGCACCGGCGTACCGAGGAGATTTACAAAAACCTCTCGTCCTGGGAGACGGTACAGGTAGCCCGGCACAAAGATCGGCCCTATTCAGCGGATTATATACGTTTGATATGCGAAGATTTCTTTGAACTGCATGGGGACCGCTCCTTTAGCGACGATCACGCGATTCTGGCAGGTCCGGCCAAACTGGAAGATGAACATGTAATGCTCATCTGTCACCAGAAAGGTCGCGACATGAAGGAGAAGCAATTTCATAATCTGGGCATGCCGCACCCCGAAGGATACCGCAAAGCGGGCCGTTTAATGCAGCAGGCAGAGAAATTCGCTCTTCCCGTCATCTGCCTGATTGATACTCCCGGCGCATTCCCTGGTCTGGCAGATGAGGAGCGTGGTCAATCGGAGGCAATCGCGGCAAACATGTACCTCATGTCCCGCTTGCAGGTGCCGATAATCGCCGTTGTGATTGGCGAGGGTGGCAGCGGCGGCGCCCTAGCTATTAGTGTTGCCGATCGCATTTTAATGCTCGAGTACAGCATCTATACTGTCGCAATGCCAGAGGCATCCGCTTCGATTATGTGGCGCGACAAAGTGTACGCTCCTCAAGCAGCCGAAGCGATGCGCATTAGTGCCAAAGAGCTGAAGGCGCTTGAACTGATTGACGAAATGATACCCGAACCTCTGGGGGGAGCGCACCACAATTATCATCTAGCCGCCGATAATCTGAAGGGAGCGTTGCTGAGAAACCTGGGCGAACTTAAGAAATTGCCGGTGGATGAACTTTTAGAATTGCGCTACCAGAAGTTCAGGAATATCGGGGAATTTGGCGTAGCGTCGTAATTGTTTGAAGTGCAAAATATAGCAACAAGCAGCAAGCAATGCATGTTGACTTCCTGCATTCGATGCGGTATCATGCTACTCACAAGCCGGTGTGGCGGAACGGTATACGCGCTTGTCTCAAAAACAAGTCCCCGCAAGGGGTTGAGGGTTCGAATCTCTCCACCGGCATTGCTCGTCCACAGGTGTCCGCCAGCGTCCATTTCAAGCTCAAAATCCCTCTTTTTTGTCCACAGAAGTCCGCCAAAATCTGCTGTCGTCTGCCGGTTTTGCTGTCACTTTTGCTGTCAACTTAAGCCGAGAAAATACGCTATACAGGCTGGTCTGTAGCCGTGGTGATTCATGAGAAAACCCGCAACGAGATAGTGCAGAATCACTATCTCGTTGCGGGTTCGTTTTCTTCAACAAAGTATGCTCTCAGAAACGATTCCTCCGTCTTTACCACCTCCATCTCCCCACGCTCGGAACCATTACGCTAACACATAGCGTCGCGCTGCTCTCTGGCCTGTGCCTTTTAACCTTCCACGTTCTATTAACGTCTCTAAATCCCTATGGGCTGTTCTATCTGAAACCCCTGTTAATTGCCTGTAGATGCTATTCGTGATAAAGCCATATTTCTGAACATACTCTATTGCTTGTGTCAACCTGCGCTCTCGTTGATCAGACTGATTCTGTGTAAGTATTTCGGGCTGAGCAGCCTCATGGTCTTCCCAAAGAGTCCCTGCATATTGTGGTTGCTGTTGCGGAGACATCAAGGCCGGGGCCTTACGAAAGGTCACCAAAAATTCACTCATTTCTCGAAACTGTGGCCCAGGAAGCCCCATGCGTTTCGTCTCATCCAACATAAACCTGATACCGCTTCCTAGGCGCTCCATGTACCCAGGAATCTCCTTGAGCAAATTCGCAAGCGTGGGATTGCGTAGCTTTGATTGCACTTCTCCCCGTTCCATTTGTTCAACTGTGATCCCAGGCAACAATAAGCCTGGGCTGTGTATCTCTACCCGATCAGGATAACAAAAGACGCGCACGCTCTCGCCGCGTTTACTATAATCGCGATGCACCACGGCATTGATGACGGCCTCTCGCAAGACCTCAAGAGAATACTCTGGTATATCAATACGCTTAAAACCCTCCACTTTGGCTCCCACTGCTATATATCTACTCAGAAATAGCTCTGCTCCATCTATCAACTCCTGAAGCGTTCCTGTAATAATTCTCCGATCGGCATATCTACTGGCGCCAATCGTTTCACGAAACAACACACACGCCACATCGCTTTGGATAATATGCTCTTGAGGATAAGAACCGAAGAACAACATACCGGCATTGGTAGGAACCACCTTGTCATCACTCGTCATGACAGCGCACTCCATCCCAATCAACACCCGTTCTAGATCTTTGAAACGACTGGCTTGACGATGGTTCGCTGAGCGCCGTGCCACATATGCCTTGACTTTTTCTAGATCGATGTCCTCCATGGTCGCATTACGAACAGGCTGATGTTCCCAATCCACCAAACCTCGGTCATTCGCCATTTCGAGCAATTCTGACAAACCTAAGGAAACGGTATGGGTACCACGTCTCACCCAATAAATCCCATGAGCCTGATACACTGGCCCATGACTTGGCTTGACAGTGGCGACAACGAGTTTCTTCCCGGATACCGTATAAATTTCCGGCTCAGGAGGATCTAGCACGAGTTCGGGCTTGATCATTTGCCGAGCCGCCCGTAATATCACATCCAGCGTCTCACCAATACGATGATCAGGTATTCCCACAATTTCATGCTTAGCATCCTTGACACCGAGAATAATCATGCCACCCTGGGCATTAGCCATACCACATAAACGTTCAGCCATCTCCACTGCTCGAGGGGCAGCTACCTTTAACTCGACCGTATTCGTCTCTCCACCTTGAATAAGCTTCTTCAGTTCCATCTCATTCAGTTGCATCCTAACACCCTCTTTACATACGTATCCGTATCTGAAGCGCCCTCATTGTAGCATATGTAATAGGTTTCTCATAGGAAATGGCGGATGGATGGCGGATAGTTGGCGGATGGATGGCGGATAGGCATGGCGGAAGTGACGAATATGAGCAGGAAATAGCTCTTCTTACCTCGTTGAGGCTGCCACTCTGAACAGGCAGGCCATGAAGATAACTTGTTTTAGAACGACACGCCTCGGCCAGGAACGTCGAGGTGTGTCGGCATCGAGGAGGTCAAACGCACGAAGGAAGGCCAGGAAATACTTGACCTGCTTATCGAGCGTCTTCCAGAAAGGCTGAGTCCATGGCAGGTGGCAGCTACTTTTGACAAGAATTATCGGTAGTGGCACAAATAAGCAGGATATGGTAGACTTTGAAGAGCAATCAATCCCCAAAAAGAGGAGTCTTCGATGGTCACCATCACCCTTCACTGTCCTCACTGTCAGAGTGATGCTCTGGTGCGCAATGGTCATGCTCCCAATGGCAAACAGCTGTATCGCTGCCGTGCATGTGGATGTCAAAGCCGTGAGAATCCGACTCCCCATGCCTATCCACAAGCTCGCCGCGAGGAGATCCTGCATGCCTATCAAGAACGCAGTAGTCTCCGCGGCCTCACCCGCACCTTTGGCGTCTCTCGCACGACCGTCTCGAGTTGGATCAAAAAAAAGTAGCTCAACTTCCTCCTTTGTGTACAACTCTGCTCGCCCCGGATCCCGAAGATCCCACGTCCACGACACTGGGGCTGGACGAGCTCTGGTCGTTTGTGCTCAAAAAAGCGCACGACTCCTGGATTTGGATTGCCTCTGCCGCAAGACGCGACAGGTCGTCGCCTATGCCGTGGGTGATCGAAGCAAACGGACGTGCCAGCGGTTGTGGGAAGCGATTCCGCAGGGGTATCGGCAGGGACACTGCTTCACGGATTTCTGGGCGGCATACACGGCAGTGATCCCGGAGGAGCAGCACTCCGCAGTGGGAAAAGAGACGGGAGAAACCGCCCGTGTGGAGCGGTGGAACAACACCTTACGCCAACGTCTGGCCCGTTTTGTGCGCATGACGTTGTCGTTTTCTAAGTCAGTGATCATGCACGAGGCCTGTCTGCTTCTCTTTCTTCATTGCTACAACCGAGAGCGGGCCATCCTGCTAAAGTGAGCCACTACCAACGTGAAAAGCTGCTCACTTTTCACGTTATTTACCACTTATTCAAGGAACAAAAGGAAAGAGCGAGAGGGAACCAATCTTGGCTCACATACTTATCTTATTTTCGCTCACCGAATTCCAACATGTACAGGCAAGGGCAAAGCAGGAGGGGAGGCAATTTGACGTTGCTGCCCATCTCTTCGCTGGAAGCATGTCCTTTTCGGATCACGCTTATTCGTCGTATGAATAAAGACGGAATACTGAACGCTCTTTCAAGAGACGTTCCAAGAAAAGAAAGAAGGACCCGATGAAATATCTCCTGTTGTTTTGCGCGACTCAAGAGGATCTAGCAGCATGGCAGGCGCTGTCTGAGGAGGCTCGCGCCCAGACACGCGCGAAGTCCGGTCAGTGGATGACCGAGCATCGCTCTCAGATTCGAAGCGACAATGGACTGCATCTGCCCCATACCGTCACCAGTGTCCATGTTGGCGCGGGCGGCCAACCTCTGGTGACCGATGGCCCGTTCCTTGAGGGAACGGAAGTGATTGGGGGATACGCTGAGATCGAGGTGGCCGATCTTGATGAGGCGTTGCACCTCGCCAAATCGTGGTCTGCCCACGTACCTAGCTACAGTACGGTCGAGATCTGGCCGATACTCTAGTGCAGGAGGAGCACAGCATGCCTCATGAAAAAGGCGAGACGGTCCCCTTTGACGAGATCCAGGCCACGCTCAGTACGGTTTTCCGCGAAGAGGCTGGGAAATTAGTGGGGGCACTCTTGCGTATCCTGGGCAATTTCGAGGTCGCTGAGGAGATCGTCCAGGATGCCCTGCTGGTCGCACTTGAGCGCTGGCCGATCGAAGGCATTCCAGCTCAGCCTGGTGCCTGGTTGCTGACGGTGGCCCGTCGTCGTGCTATCGACCAGCTCCGACGCGATGCACGCTACCGTGACAAGCTTGCCCTGTTGGAGCATTCGGTGGTGCAAGAGCCAGATGATCGCCTCAGGCTGATGTTCACCTGCTGCCACCCGGCGCTTTCGCGCGAGACGCAGGTGATCTTAACGCTGCGGGCGGTCTGTGGCTTCACCACCGCCGAGATTGCCCACGCCTTCCTGGCCTCGGAGGCAGCGGTGGCTCGGCGTCTGGTGCGAGCGCGGCAGAAGATCGTCCAGGCTGGCATCCCCTATGGCGTGCCCCGTGATGAAGACCTCGATGAGCGGCTGGGTGAAGTGCTGGCGGTGCTCTACCTGATGTTCAACGAAGGCTATCTCAGCAGCGCAGGCAGCATACCAATGCGTCGCGATCTTGCCGAAGATGCCGCCTGGCTGGCGGCCTTCCTTACACGCCTCTATCCCAGGGAACCGGAGGCGTTGGGATTGCTCGCGCTGATGCGTCTGCATCTGGCGCGTGCCAATGCCCGCTTCGATGCCTTGGGTTCGCTGATCTTGCTTGCCGATCAGGATCGCTCGCGTTGGGATCGACGGATGATTACCGACGCAGGAAGACTGATCGAGCAAGCGGCGGCCCTGGGCCATCCAGGCCCTTATCAGGTCCAGGCCGCACTAGTGGCCTGCCACGCGGAAGCCGAGTCGTGGCAGGCCACCGACTGGCCGCAGATCCTGGCCCTCTACGACCTGCTGCTTTGCATGACCCCCTCGCCGGTCATCCGGCTGAACCGGGCCGTGGCATTGTCGTACGTGGCTGGGCCAGAAGGAGCACTGGCCGAGGTCGAAACGCTCGCGAGTGATCTAGAGGAGTATCATCTCTTTCACGCCATCCGGGGAGCATTCCTGCTGGAGCTTGGTCGCCGCGAGCAGGCCCGGGCAGCCGAGATGCGGGCACTCGCGCTGACTGGCAACCGGGCCGAGCAGTTCCTCCTCCATCAGCGTCTCTGTGCGCGGGGGACGGCAGGAGGGGGACGGCAGGAGGACCTGCTCCACATGGAGAGCGACCCTCGCATTCGTGAGGGGCATGGATCGGACGAGCGCCCGGACGAGTCACCACAGGTGAACGTGGTGGACGAGGTCGTCGGCTCGCGCACGCGAATAAGGAGAAACGATGAAGGAGAAAACGATGAAAGCATCATCGGTGGCAGGGAAACGTCCAGAGGAGATGGGAAAGCGAGTGGCTCCATGGCAGTGGGTGGTGGCAGTTCTCGTCAGTATGGCCGTCTTTCTGGACACCGTAGACGTCTCTATCGTCAATGTGGCTCTGCCCACTATCCAGCGTGATCTCCAGTTGACCACGACGGACTTACAATGGGTGCAAGGGATCTATGTCCTGACCTACGCCGGATTCATGTTGCTGGGAGGGCGTGCTGCTGATCTGCTTGGTCGCCGCCGCATCTTTGTGCTGGGAGCTATCCTCTTTGGTCTGGCTTCGCTGATCAGCGGACTCGCGAGCATTGGGTGGCTGTTAATTCTGGCGCGCGGGGTGCAGGGCATCGGGGCTGCATTAACGATGCCTGCGGCAACTTCTCTCCTCACTACGACCTTTCCTGAAGGCGAGGCGCGCAACCAGGCGTTAGGCATCTTTAGCGCAACGGCTGGCGCGGGTTTCACCTGCGGGCTCGTCTTCGGTGGGGCGCTGACCACCTTCATCGGCTGGAACTGGGTCTTCTTTGTCAATGTCCCCTTCGCGTTCCTGATCGTGCTGCTCACACGCATCGTGGTGCGGGAGGGTCGGTTGTTGGCCACCACGCGATCCTACGATCTGGCAGGCGCCGTTACCGTTACAGGGGGCTTGCTTTTGCTGGTTTACACGATCACGCAGGCGAACGAGGGCGATGCCACTCCGCTGAAGACGGCAGGGCTGCTCGCCCTTGCGCTCTTCCTCCTGGCTGTCTTTCTCTGTATCGAATGGCGTTCCAAAGCCCCTCTGGTGCCGCCCGGCATCTTCCGGTCGAGCACCCTGGGTGCGGCGTGCGCGGTCTCGTTTACCTTGCTAGGGTCGTTCTTCAGCTTCTTGTTCATTTGCACCCTCTACCTGCAAGAGGTGCTTCATTACTCTCCTATACGCGCGAGTCTCACCCTGTTGCCAGCCAGCATTGCGAGCATCCTGGCTTCCCAGTTTGTCGCCCCCTGGTTCATGAATCGGCTAGGCATCAAGCTCACTGTGAGCCTGGGCATGCTCTCTCTGTTGAGTGGGATCGCGCTCTTTTTGAGGACTGGAGCCACCGGCGACTATGTGGGGATCATCTTGCCGTCAACGCTTCTGGCCCTGTTTGGCATGGCCCTGTGCGTTCCTTCGCTGGCGGTTGCAGCGGTCTTCGGGATCGAGCCGACTGAGCAGGGCCTGGCTGCTGGTCTCCAGGGGACGTTTTTGCAGGCTGGTGGAGGGCTAGGACTCGCCATCACAGCGGCTGTAGTCACGCTATCGACCATCTCAGCGCGGGGCTTTGTGCAGACCCCGCCCTCATTGGTAACGGCACAACTGCATGGTCTCCACATCGGGCTCTTTGTCCCAGTGGTAGGCGCTGCTCTTGGCATGCTGATTGCCACGGCTTTCATCCAGAAACCGTCTGCACTCTCCTGGCGATACTGATGAAATGCTGCGAGACCGCTCTATTCTGCGCGCATCGTGCGTGGAAACGTACAATATACCTGATGGAGGAAAGATCGAATGAAAGCACAGACGTTACAACTCAAGGGAGCGACTCTCTATTACGAGACGCGGGGTTCGGGCCCGGTGTTGCTCCTGATCGCTGGTGGAGCCAGCGATGCCGGTGTCTTCGAGGGAGTAGCAAG
>WNFB01003631.1_pt1 | contig 13602 bp, 14 predicted proteins | sample 5400501 | NCBI WGS metagenome assembly WNFB01 (sample SAMN13153341, study PRJNA577476) | soil metagenome | isolation source: 200 cm saprolite under Douglas fir tree site 2 hole 1 | place: USA:California | collected 2015-04-18
TTCCTTGCGCCGCCCATTCGTGGAGCAGGCGAAGTTTGGAAGAGAGTTTTTCTCCAGCCAGGCGTGCTGGCCCGTGGGCTTTGCCTTCGACGGTGTGCTGGGCTGAAGAGTAGCAACCGCGTGCCGCTGGGCACTCGGGTTGTGCCGAGCGCCGGGGCGGATCTCGGCGATCAACCGTGTTGCCGACGTTACGGCGTGCTGTTACGGCGCCGATCGTTCCTTCGTAGCCTGAGCTCTCTGCGGTGGGAGAACTGTTCCACAACCCATTCGTGCGGAGTCCAGTTTCCGGAAAGTTCGTGCCACGAGGCAGCCAGTGCGAATGGCATCGTTTTTCGGCATAAACAGTGGCCGAGCGTACCATGCGGGGGACTATTGATTGCAATGAGAACAAGCGCCTTTGGAAAGCTACGTTCGTCTCCCGTCCAACGGGAGTGTGCGCGAAGCCGGATGCTCGGACCAAGCAATCCTGCACAAAGAACGAATATTGGGGCAGCATGTAAATGTCAGGCAGGTTCCTTAAGTCTTAGGTGGATCTCTCGAACGAATCGAGAGACTCCGGCTTCAGCCACCGCCCCATTTCGTTTCCGATATGACTTGCCATACACAAGTATCACAGTCCTTTTTGCACGAGTGAAGGCAACATAAAAGAGCCTGCGCTCCTGTCGTAGCTTTTCCGCGACCCACGGCACCGATGGAAAAACCTGCTCCACCAGTTCTGGGATTATGACAGCACCAAATTGTCTGCCTTTGCTGCTGTGATGCGTCGTCAACGTAATCTTGCCTTCAGCCCTACGCTTGACGAGAGTCCTCCTCAATCCCTCACGTTGAGCGCTGAGGATTTGACCGCATGTAATTTCACCGACGGTGGTGGGCCAGAAAGGCTACGAGTCGGAGATATTCCATTCAAAATTAATGGTCGACGCGAATGGATTTGAACCGCCGGCGCAGTGGTCCCGAACCAATTCCGGGCGCTATTTGAAATCTCGGGAGGCGGGAAGCGCTCCTAAAAAGCAGGACCCCTAAGCAGCATTGCGCCGCTGGGCAAGCCATGCCGCCGAGGAGGGCTCGACTGGCGGCTGATTCTCTAGGAACTGGTCAAGCTCATCACGGAGAATGATTACAAATCTGCCGCAGCGCCTGGCTCTTAGACGGCCTTCCCAGACGGCCTGACGGATGAACCAGGTACTGACGCCAGCGTATCTGGCCGCTTGCACGATACGCAACCCACGCGGCGGCAACAGCGATTCGGCGGTTGGGGATTCTGACGATATGACTTTTTGAGGCGTGCACATGTGCCTTCATAATTGTCTCAATCACCCTCCGGATTGTAAATATCGTAGTGAAGAAGTACACTGATTACCTGTAAGGCGGATAAAAGTCGATAGTGAAGACGCTACAACAATTACAGCCGCAGTCAGACAAGACGAAACGTCATGGGGCGGAGACTGCCCTCCGGCAGGTTGATTCCCTTATTCAGAAAATTCGTGAACAAGAAGAGGCCCTGCGCCCGTTGGGTGCGGGGCACGAACGGCGCACTTGGTTGGGCATCATCCGCTATGTGAATGCTGATTTATCGAGCGATGCGAAGGCCTACGCAAATCTCTTGAGAGTTCTTTACGAGCTGACGCCCGCGCCCGAACTCACGGAGTTCAGGCTGACGGAGTTTGGAAAGAATGATGATTTCTTCTATCTCTCGGAGCTAAGTGGTGCGCGTAAGCGCGACCTGGTCTCGTTGGCTGTTCACTACCATAAGATTTTGAAGGACCTACTGTTGTGGCTGTGCAGGCCGAAGTCGCGTCCTGAATTACGGCTTAAGGCTCTGAGATTCCTGGAAGATAACGCCCACGGCGAAGATTGGCACATCGACTACAACGAAAATCCTCTCGTAGGGCTCGGTGACTTCGATGAGGACAAGGGTCCTTTTCTCTACTTCGTCAAAGACGTCAAATTCACATCCATCATTAATCCTGTCTGCAAGTTTATCTTTCAGTTTGTCGATGACCCGCCCAAGCCTTTGCCGATTCGAATATGCAAAAGGCCCGGATGCGATAAGCTCATCCTCCCGGAAAGAATGGGGCGCAAGGAATACTGTTCCCCCAAATGTTGTTCTCTGGACCACAGGCCGACACCCAAGGAAAATAAGGACTACATGTGGCTGTACCGGCTGAACAGAATCAAATCTGATGGGACACTTCGAAAGAAGCTGAAAATGGATCCCGATGCTATCAAACGTTTGCGTCAGATCGAGACACGTCGGAAACATCAACCGAAGTTCACGGAAAAGATCCACGAGATCCGGAAACGAGGGCGCGTATGACGTGCGACCCATCGTGATTGATTTAGAGGCTCGTTTTGATAGATTCGTGCTACCTCTTGCTACCATTTTGGGCTCATTTCGCGATATTCACCGAGCGAGCAAAGATTGGGTTCACAGTGGTTTACAGGCCATGAAGCTAAATGCTTTCAATGACTTAACGGGTGGTACCGAAGCAAACGCCAGCAAAAGCAAACACCGCTGAAACAGCATAGGTTTGAATCCCACCCTCTCCGCTATACTTTTGAAAACCCTATAATGCGGGTGCCAATGATGCGGCGCTAGCTGTAAACGCCGGAGCAAGAATAGACCTCGTCACGCCGTGAGAGCGAGTGATCCCCCGGAGGGGGAGTAGACCGCCGGATCTTGGTTTCACGAGCGGTTGTGGAGAGGGCTAGGTTCGTGGGACACCAGGAGGATGTACACCGTGGAGATCTTTGGACGTGTTCGGTGGGCCGTGTAGGTGGAACGCAAGAGCGTTGGGAAGGATTTCCTGCGACTCCCTTATGGCTTTATAAACTCAAACCCGTCCTTCCTCAACCCCGGTTTCCGATATTCCTCGCAGATGACGTCTTCCTTAATTTCATAGGGCGGCGCCTGCAACTGGTAGACTTTCTTTCCTGTCCAGGGCCTTGTATAGGCCTTGGGGTCCTCGAACGTCACCTCGATCTCCAAGGTGTCATGGTTCAGGCGCCGGATGCGCTCCACAAGGTGCAGAGCGTCGCTATGCGGATGCCCTAGAGCATCAATCCAAGTCGCCTCGTTTATATCAGCCGTATCAACGACGAGGGTATTTCCATCATACTTGCCAATCGAGTGCCCCATCCACGTGCTCGGATAACCGTCGGGATGTCCTCGCCCATCCACGTAGATTCGGCGCACCCAGTGATCCGCCTCGGAAAGGATGTAAACCACATCCGCGGTCTGACGGATCTCGAAAGGGAGGGGGGCAGTAAAGATACGTGTCGGACCGGGCGGAAAACAGCTATTACTTGGGTCGGAATCGTCTCGTCCTTTTAATCTTGGGTCCGTTATGCCCTTCCGGTTGGCCTGGTATATCTGCATTGCCGAAGGCTGCAACGAGGGTTCTTGCTTGGAAAAGCCGAGGAAAGGAACACCACCAGCTTCATCATCAAAAATTCCACCAGCGGCACGCCCGACGCTCCTGTTCCAGATTCCAGACACGTCCGGAGTGCTCTTTACCGCTCCCGACTGCCTGGCAGTCTGAGCGAGCAAAACGGCCGAGAAGGCGAACGCCACGAGCGCAAGGACCAACCCGATGATACCTTTTCGCATTTGCAAACCCCTCCTTCAACAGCCACTCCGAGTGCCCTACTGCTGCACGCACCGGCGCGTCTAGCCGTCACTGACACAAAGCGAACACGGCCCACAGCTCCCCGCACCCAAACTTCGCCTCCGGTTGGATGAACTGGCCGGTTGGCAGCACGCGGAGCAGGCTCCCCTTCGCTTCGCCGGAGCCGCTCCTTACTCGGCGGCTCCCTGGGTGAGCACCGGAGCGTTCCCCCCCACCAGCTTGATGATGCTCACGATCTTCTGCCCGTCTTTGAGCTGCGCACCAGTAACCGTGATCTTGTCCCCGGCCTTCAAGGTCTTCGCGTTCCACCCAATGCTGAACAGCCTCTGCGGGGAAGCCGTCTCGGCAACCCATTTCTCAACGTTGCCGGTCTCGTCCTTCACGTCAAAATGAATTTGCACATGCGGGTTGGTAAACATGAACTCCGTCACCGTCCCCGTCACCGTCACCGCATGCTTGGTGTCGTATTGCACTCCACCATGGTGGGCGAACATCGGACCCGAGACCAGCAGAAGAACTACCCCTGCGGCCAAAACAGCGAGCAGCTTACTTTTCATTCTTCCTCCTCCAAACAACCAGTCGATTCGGTCCTGTCCTCACAATCAACAGGCCACTTGCTTTCGGAAATGACTCCTTCACGATCAAAAAAACCGGGGAAGCCCGTTCTTACTTGGACTTCGCGGAGTAATGCGTCCCCATCCCCAACAGTTCCTCGCAGAGGACGTTTTCCAAGATTTGAAAGCTTGGCGGAAGCAAATCTTGAACTCTCTTTTTTGTCCAGGGCTCTTTGTACGCCTTCGGGTCGTCGATCGTGACCTCGTACTCCAAGGCCTTCGGGTTCAGGCGGCGGATGCGCTCCACAACGTGTAGAGCGTCGCTATGCGGATGACCGGCCCGGTCGATCCAGGTTTTGTCATTGAAACCGACGGTGTCAACGACGAGCGTGTCTCCCACATACTTGCCAATCGAGTGGCCCATCCACGTGCTCGGAGAACCCTCGGGATGTCCGCGCCCATCCAAGTAGATTCGGCGCACCAAGTGATCCTCATCGAACAGGAGGAGCACCTCGTCCGGGAACTGGCGGAGCTCGAAAAAACGAGCCTCATCCATCATAAGGTCGGTCGGACCCTCCGGCATGCAACCGGCGAAGGTGGGGTTTCGGTCCCTTCCTTCCTTGACAGCCTTGTATTTCTCCTCTGCCCAAGGCAGCATCTGGGGCTCCTCAGACCTCTCCCCCATTGGCTCCCGCGCCCCCGCTACTCCAAGTAATCCGTTGCAAACGTTCCGTATGCCGCAGACTGCGGTCTCAGCGGTGATGGGTACCTGGCGGTGCGCTTCCCAACTTCCTGACAGGTCCGGTATAGCACTTGCCGTTCCGGGCCCCGGCTTCGCCGAGGTTTGAGCATGCATACCGGGTGAGATGGCGAGCAGCGCTAGTACCACGAGGATCGAACCAATGAAACCGTTTCGCATTTGAAAAGCCTCCTTCAACAGCCACTCCCAGTGCCGTACTGTCGCACCCACCGGCGCCTGTTCTTACTTGGACTTCGCGGAGTAATGCGTCCCCATATGCAAGAGTTCCTCGCAGAGGACCCCTTCTAAGATTTGTGAGCCCGGCGGTAGCAAATCCTGAACCATCTTTCTTGTCCAGGGCTTTTTGTACGCCTTCGGATCGTCGATCGTAACCTCGTACTCCAAGGCCTTCGGGTTCAGACGCCGGATGCGCTCCACAAAGTGCAGAGCGTCGCTATGCGGATGACCGGCCCGGTCGATCCGCGTTTTGTCATTTAAACCGACGGTGTCAACCACGAGCGTGTCTCCCTCATACTTGCCAATCGAATGCCCCATCCACGTGCTCGGAGAACCTTCGGGATGTCCGCGCCCATCCAGGTAGATTCGCCGCACCAAGTGATCCTCATCGAACAGGAGGAGCACCTCGTCCGGGAATTGACGGAGCTCGAAAATACGAGCCCGATCCAGCATTAGGTCTGTCGGACCCTGCGGCATACAACCGGAGAAAGTGGGGTCCCAGTCTTGGCGTGCAAATTCGTTTTGGTCCCTTCCCTCCCTGGCAGCCTTGTATTTCTCCTCGGCCCAAGGCTGCATCTCGGGCTCCTCGATTTTCCCCCCCATGGGCGCCCGTGTGGCTCCGAGTAATCCGTTGCAAACGGCCAGTATCCCGCACAGTGCGGTGTCAGCCGTGATGGGTACCGGGCGGTGCCCTTCCCAACTTCCCGACAAGTCCGGGATAGCACTGGCCGCTCCTGGCCCCGGCTTCGCCGCGGTTTGAGCATGCACGCTGGGTGAGATGGCGAGCAGCGCTAACGCCACAAGGCTCGAACCAATTAAACAAATTCGCATTTGGGAATCTCTCTTTGTTTTCGAGATCGCATCTTCGTATCGAGATCGGGGTTTCACCCCGAGAATCGCGAACGCGCTTAAGCTGGGATTTCCGATTTCAAGTTTGACCTTGCGCATAATCCTATGCCACCCGCCCCCCGGCGTCAATCTCAGATTGCCCTGGCCACGGTTGCGTGGCAAGCGACGTTTGATTCGCACTTGGGCGACTTCATAGAAGACAAGGCTGTCCCCTTACCCTCGGGCGCCGTCCCTGGGTCCCCTTAAATTAAATTAGCTGCTGCGAGTGTAGTCGCTACGCTTTAAGCAGAGCTTTACCACATTTCTGAACGCTGTCCAAAAGCGGACCAGTCTTGAGTGGCATGAAATCGATGGACACTCCTGCTGGAATTGCTCCTGTTGCGACATCTCCAATGCCTTGCATGATCTGCTCCATCCGTTGCACGTTCGGTTCAGCAGCAAAGTGAAGCCCTATCACGTTGCTCGTCACATTCTGATTCGTCATTTGGAATAAATATGCACCTCGCAGCTCAGGAATTTGCTGGAAGTGGTCTGTAAACTTTTTTAGGAGTTCGATGGGCGGCTCCTTGGCGGGCGCCCCAATCAACAACTTCTGTCCCGTAGCAACTTTCAATTGAGCCGTGTTACTTGAAATCATCGATTCTGGCAAGAGGCCCTGCGCCAAGGCGATAAACTCGCTTCGAGTGATGATTCCTCCTGGCCTGCTAATCGTTTGCTCCGGTCGGAATGGATTTACGCGTACCTCGGCGATATTGCCTGACGCAATGGACTGGAACAACTCTTGTGCACCCAATGCGACCCATTGCACTTCCGAGCCCGCCCAAGAGGTCAGAGCTTCGACGTCGGTGAAAACAGGCAATACGATGTTTCCGGGTGGATGCTCAATCGTCTTGAAGGCGACTCGCGTATTACTGTCGGCAATCCACTCCCCTTTGCGCACTTCGGTGCCGCCCGCAACATTGCCAGGGACGATAAATATGCTGGCAAGAACTGTCTTGTAGAGCGATTTGTGCGTCTTTGCATTATCGTTTTTTGCCATTTCCTGCATTGCGCGCTCAAGCGCCGGATTCTTCGGAGAATCGTGCTTTCTGAATAGGTCTCTGAAAAGAGACATTTGCGCCTCTCTCTGCGCCGCGGCGTTCCCCTACCTGAGTATGTTCGCGATCTTGTCCATTGTGATCCAGCTCAGATCATACGCGACGTAACGCCTTCCTTGAACTCACCCTCGTCGCTTTCAGAACGAGAAAGTATCTTCAGCAGTGAAGGAATTGTTCAAAATCCTCAAAATCTTCTCTATGCCCAACTTTCCACGCAACGGCTGCCGCGAATCGAGCTTACGAAACCGTTGTCATTAATTGTCGTCTATTCCTGCCACTGTCGCCTCACGCCTCCACCGGGCGAGTACACCATCAAGGATCAATCCAGCACTAAATTGCTGATTCCTTAACCCATCCAGCTAAATGTCGCTTTGGGCTGACGCTTGCTTTCTTCCCTGCGGGTCATGGGTTCCTGAATTTCAAAAAAACTGGAGGATGAAATGCGACGACTAACGTTTGCGCTGTGGGTTCTTGCTTTGACGCCAGCCCTCGCGTTCGCACAGAACACAGAGAGTCGGCGCGACCAGTATTACCTTTTTGTGGCCCCCGGTGGAGCCACTTCATTGTTCTCCTCCTCGGGCTCCACCACCGGCACGCTGCACTTCGGCGGCGGCGGTGAAGGGTTCGTCTACAAAGGTTTGGGAATCGGCGCGGAGGTCGGCTTTTTAGCCCCCGTGAAGAGTTTCAGAAGCGGGTCCGGGCTCGTCTCCGTGGACGGCTCCTACCACTTCATCTCATCGGACAAAACGAAGAAGGTGGTCCCGTTCATCACCGGCGGCTACTCGCTGCTCTTCGGCAGTGGCGCGGCCAACGGCGTGAATTTCGGCGGCGGCGTAAATTGGTGGATGCGCGATCGCCTCGGCTTGCGGTTGGAAGCTCGCGACCACATCTTCCCGGTCGGCGGCGGGGCGACACCCCAAGCCTGGGAGGTTCGCATCGGCTTCTCGTTCCGTTGAGCTTGGGCGATCTCCCGCTCATAAACGACCCCTCCCGCCGGTGGCTTGATCAACCCCCGGCGGTTTCTCGCCTCGTCAAGACTCGGCCCCACCCCGCAGTGTCAAGCCGGACGCCGCCACTGCGCACCCCGCGCACGTTGACAATGCGGAAATCTACTCTTAAGGGTTGATTTTATGCAGTCAGATCGGATTTTTACCCTAATGCGGAAACCACACGTTTCTCGAAAGGATGCTCGGAGAAGGTTCGATGGCAAGCGAATCCCAGGGGAGCACAATGAGCGGCGTGTCGCAAAAGCCTCCTCACTGATCCCTTCGCGTAGTACATTATGCGCAAGCGCAGGGAGACCCCCTTACACCGGGAGCAATCCGCGTTTCCAATACACAAGGAATTTCTCTTCCGTTTTGAGTGATCAAACGCTAGGTATCAGCGCCGAGTTCCCCTTTTCGGCTCGCCGACCCGCCGAAGCGCATTTCGCGTCCACACTTCCCACGGCTTTGAAACCGAGGCTCGGTTCGTCTCCCATGCCAGCTCAGCTTCGTCAGATTCTAGATACGTAATTTCGCCGCCCAACGAGATCGCTTGGCACAGCAAGGATGCATTCAAAGTTGTGTAGATCGCCTGGAACACTGCAAGGGGCAAGGTGTCGCCTGCGGTGACGAACCCGTGGCCCCGCATGAGAGCAACACGTCCTTTGCCCAAAGTAGCTGCCAAAGCCGTCCCCTGCTCTGGCTCACGCACAAGCATGTCCGTGCAGCCAAATTTCTTGCGGATGTCGAAGACCGGTGTGTCCGTCGATAGAAAGCTGCTCATATGGTAGATCGGGCGCAGCCGTGCCGTGGATGCGCAGAAGGGAATCACCGACGGCGCATGGCTGTGCACAATCGCCATCACATCTGGGCGTGCCTTATAGATCTCGCTGTGAATGGGAGTCTCTAAATGAGGCTTGCGGAGGTCGCGCCCCACTGGTCTACCATCCAGTCCGAATTCTATGATGTCGCTTTCGGTGACGAGCTCCGGGGCCATAGAACGCGAGAGCAGAAAGTGTTCCGGTTCCTCAGGATGACGCACACTCACATGACCATATGCGTCAAGCACCCCATGCTGCGCAAGGATGAGGTTGGCTGTGACTATATTTTCGAGCAACGCTGCTATGGACGATGACCTAACCGAGGATTTCCCCTGTCTCGGTTTATGGGATCGCGCTGTTGGCTTCATAATCCAGGTCGACTCCCGCATGCCAATGTACTCACACCCACTATCGCAACGAGCCAGACAACGATTTTCCCACACTCCCTGCTGAATGGCCGCCTTTATAGCACAAGGACTAAGATCAGGCCAAAGCAGAGGGACTCTCCCGCCCAAGACGGGTTCCACGTTCGGTGCATCCTTCGGATCCACTGGCGACTGCCTATACTAAAGGTTTATGTGGACACCGGTCGCCGTCTACGGTATCAATTCACGTAGACATGTCCCCGGAGTGAAATGTGCAGCGTCGTTTAGGGCCGCAATTGGCCTATTGGTTGTCCCGTGTTATCCAGTACAATTACTTGAGGGAGACGACGGCAATCTTACGAAACGGACCCGAGCAGCCACGGCGCTCGCGGCGCGTATAGAGGAGAAGAGATCATGAAGGACGCAATGAGCAATCCCATAGGTGCGATGACAGCCGGCACGGAAGACCCGCGTGTCGCCGTATCCGGCAGCAGCTCGAGAGATGGACACAGGCCCCGGTTCGCCTACACCGACCTGCGGGAATGGATCGAGCAGGCAGAACAGCTCGGCGAGGTCAGGTTGGTTTCGGGTGCTTCCTGGCAAGAAGACATCGGCATGGCTGCGGAAATCGTTCAGCATAGTGCCACTGCACCCTGCGTGATCTTTGACGACGTGCCCGGATGCCCGAAAGGCTTTCGCGTGCTGACAAACTTCTTTGGCGGCAAGCGCCAGAACATGACGCTCGGCTTCCCAACAAACCTGAGCAAGCTCGAGCTGAGCGAAGCATTTCTCAGTACGTACTTGAAGGATCTGAAGAATATTCCTTTCCAGGAAGTAAGCGATGGCCCCATCTTCGAGAACGTTCTGACGGGGGATGCCGTCGACGTCACCAAGTTTCCAGTGCCCGTATGGCACGAGCGCGACGGCGGCCGCTACATCGGCACGGGCAGTTTTAATGTCACGATGGATCCCGAAGAGAATTGGGTGAACGTCGGCACTTATCGCGTAATGATCCAGGACAAGCGCACCGTCGGCTTCTATATTTCGCCCGGTAAGCACGGCCGCATCCACCGCGACAAGTATCAGGCTCAGGGGAAGGCCATGCCGACCGTAATCGTCGCGGGCGGCGATCCATTGACGTTTCTGATGGCGTGCAGTGAAACGCCGTACGGCGTTTGTGAGTATGACCTCGTAGGCGGAATGCGGGGGTCTCCTGTGAAGGTTGTGCGCGGGAAGGTGACTGGGTTGCCGATCCCAGCCAATGCGGAAATTGCTCTCGAGGGATTTGTCGACCCGGACAAGCGCATGGTCGAGGGGCCATTCGGTGAGTGGACCGGGTACTATGCGAGTGACAAGCGCCCGGAGCCGGTGCTCGACATCAAAGCCATCTACCACCGCAATAACCCGATTCTTCTTGGATGTCCTCCTCAACGTCCGCCCGACGAGTTGGCGCGCTATCGCGCGGTCACGCGGTCGGCGCTGCTGCGGCAGAGCGTGCAGGCGGCGGGCGTGCCCGACGTGCGCGCGGTATGGGCGCACGAAGTCGGCACGGCGCGCCTGCTCGTAGGAGTCTCCATCACCCAGCGGTACCCGGGGCATTCCAAGCAAGCGGGTCATGTCGCTTGCCAGTGTCACGTTGGCGCTTATTGCGGCAAGTACGTCATCGTCGTAGATGAGGATATCGACGTGTCGAACCTCGACGAATTGATCTGGGCGATGCTGACGCGCTCGGACCCAGCCTCCTCGATCGACATCATCACGGGCGCTTGGAGCACCCCGCTTGACCCCCGCATCTCGCCTCAAGAAAAGGCGATCGGGAACTTTACAAATTCACGGGCCATCATCGATGCCTGCCGGCCTTACCATTGGCGCGACCAATTCCCGGTGGTAAATATGCCCAGCCAGGCCGTCATGAAGAAGGCGCGAGAGAAGTTCTCGTACCTGCTGGATTGATTTGTTGTGGAGCACGAACGGTTCGTCTTGGAGTTTGGTCTTGGCGAGCAGCAGATTCACCGTTGGAGGGGAGCAAGTAATGTCGGCGCAGGCCCCTTTGTGGATTACCGAAGCTGAGGTGGTCTCCATGATGGATATGGGAGGGGCCATCGAGGCGCTCGAGGGCGGATTGCTTGCCGAAGCTCGCGGGGCTGCAGCAAACATGGTCAAGACGCATGCGCTTTGGGGGCACGGTCACACTCTGCATGCCATCGGCGCCACCTTCCCTGAGGCTGGTTTTGTCGGCACTAAGACGTGGGCGCATACCGCGGGCGGTGCTACGCCGCTTCTGATCCTGTTCGACAGTGAGAATGGTTCGCTACGGGCCATCATCGAGGCATTCGCATTGGGGCAGATGCGGACGGGAAGCGCTTCTGGAGTAGCCACGCGATGGTTGGCCGAGCCGGGCGCCGATCAGTTCGCCATCATCGGTACGGGGAAACAAGCGCTGACACAGGTGGCGGCCATCGTTGCCGTGCGTCCCATCCAGCGTGTCCGAGTCTTCGGGCGCGATCGCGAGCGCCGCGCGTCCTTCGCGGATCGTGTTCGCAAGGAATTCCAAGTCGAGGTCACGGAAGCAAGTACTGTGCACGAGGCGGTGCGTTCGGTTCCGATTGTCACGATTGTGACCCGAGCGACAGAGCCCGTCATTTTCGCGGACATGCTGACGCGCGGAGTCCACATCAACGCCGTCGGCGCCATCACTCCCGAACGCGCCGAGATCTCTCAGGATGTTCTCGATCGCTGCACTTGCATCGCAGCGGATAGCGTTCCGCAGACGCAAAAGCTCTCTCGCGAGCTTATGGAGTATTTCGGTGGCCCCGAAAAGCCTGGCTGGCAGCGGGTCCGGCCTCTATCTGAGATTGTGGCCTCGCGACGTAGCCGCGCCGCGGACGACGACGTGACCCTGTTCAAAGCTCTGGGGATGGGCGTTTCGGACCTCGCACTCGGCATTGAGCTGTATCGGAAAGCGGTGGAGCTCGGGTTAGGCAGAAAACTGGAGCCGCCGCGGAAGGTTTCTCCACGGTTACGAGTTTCGGAGCCCACTCGGGCTTCGTAAGGAGATATGGATATGGAAAACAAAGAGTACGTATTCATCGATCATACGGGTACGTCCGCTCCACCTGTGAAGTTGATTGCGCCGGTGGTCATCAAGAAAGAGTCCCTGGATAAGGAAATCGAACGCTTAGCGTCCTTGCCGGCGCCTGCGAATGGACGGCGAGTATCGGTCGTCGCCCATCCCGGCACCGGAGTTGGCGAGGGGTTGGCCAATGGCATTCGCGTGTCGATTTGTGTGTTGAAGCCCGGCGAGCGCACCAAACCGATTCGCCACAACTCCTCACTGGTGGACTTTTGCATTCGCGGCGGGGGCACAGCGCGGGTCGGAGAGGCGCGCTTTCCGTTTAGTCTGTTTGACGTGTGGACTACGCCCGGCTGGACGACCTACGAAATCCAGAACGACACGAAAGAACTTCAAGTGCGGCTCAGCTACAGCAATGCGCCTCTGCTGGAGAAGCTTGCGGTTCACGTCGCCGACGAAGAGCCCAAGGTGGACTTGGAGCAAGAGGAGCCAAAGGAGGTTGACCACGCGAAGATCAGCCCGTTCGGAACTTTTGAGCTGACTCCCGATGGCGCCTGGCTGATGCCCTACGAGAAGTTGATCGCCCCGGACCACATCGAGGTCCGGCCACTGCACTGGCCGTGGGCAAAAGTGAAGAGTGAATTGGACCGCCTTCGCGCTCTCGGGAAGGATTACGTTGGGAGACGCTTGTATCTCCTCCACGACCCCTCCACCGGACGGACCAACGGCACCACGCACACCTTTTTCGCGACGATCACCGTGCGTCCTGCGAACATTGTAGATCGGCCGCACCGCCATGTGTCGGCGGCGATCAATTATTATTTCGCGGGCAAGGGGCACAGCATCGTGGAAAAGAAGCGCTACGACTGGGCCGCGGGCGATCTTATGCTCAGCGCGCCCGGCTGGGCCGTTCATAATCATGCATCCGACAATGAAGACGTCTACGAACTCACCGTTCAGGATCAGCCACTGCACCTGGCGCTAGGCTCGTTGCTCTGGCAGGAAAGCCTCGGCCAAGCGCCCAGGTTGTTGGGTATGAACGCTGGCTTCGCGACAAATCGAGTCGGCAAGTGATTCCACTAGATCCACACTTCTTGCGCGGATCGTACACGCCTCTCATTACGCCATTTCGCAATGGCGAGGTGGATTACCCTAAATTTGCCGAACTGGTTGACCGCCAAGTGCGCGAAGGATCCCACGGCGTTGTAGTCACGGGGACCAGCGGCGAACCGAGCAGTCTTACAATTGACGAACG
>WNFB01015391.1_pt1 | contig 13598 bp, 13 predicted proteins | sample 5400501 | NCBI WGS metagenome assembly WNFB01 (sample SAMN13153341, study PRJNA577476) | soil metagenome | isolation source: 200 cm saprolite under Douglas fir tree site 2 hole 1 | place: USA:California | collected 2015-04-18
CCTGGGTGGGGTCGACCTCAGCTCGATTTCGGGGACGATAGTGGTGGGCGGCGTGGTGGGCGCCAGCCTGCTGGCCCTCCTGGCCGCTGCAGTCCCCGCGCTCATGGCCTCCCGGCTGTCGGCGAGGGAGGCGGTGGCAGGCGAGTGATCCAGCGACCGAGACGCCAGGCATTCATGCTCGCGATCACGGCCTTGCTGAGCGGCTGTACGGTCGGCAGTACAACCGGCGGCACGGGCTCGACCACATCGCAAGCACCGCAACCGGCGATCGTCTACGCAGCGGTGGGCGCGAGCGAAACCGTAGGGGTCGGCGCGACACAGCCCGCGCGCGACGCATGGCCACAGGTCTTTTTCCGCAACGCCCTGCCGCGATCGAGTGTCTTCTACGACTTCGGGGTCCCCGGCGCGACGGTGGCGTCGGCGCTGAGCGACCAGGTACCGGAGGCGCTCTCGGTCGAGCCGAGCCTGGTCACGGTCTGGCTCAACGTGAACGATCTCATCGCGGGTATCAGCGCAGCCACCTTCGAGGACGAGCTAGACCAGCTGGTCCGCGCCTTGCGGCGCGGCGGCGCAGCCCGAGTCCTGGTCGCCAATACCCCATACCTCGATCGCCTCCCTGCGTATCTCGAATGCCGCGCCGGCACACCGCCGGCTGGGGTAGACTGCCCGCCCGCCCTCACGACGACATCGCCGGCTGAGTTGAACGCCGATGTGAACGCTTACAACTCGGCGATCGCCGATGTGGCCCAGCGCGAGGGCGCCATCTTGGTGGATCTCCACGCCCAGGGCGAGGTGCCTGACACGCATCCGAGCTGGGTCAGCGGGGATGGCTTTCATCCGAGCACAAATGGATACGCGGCGATCGCAGCTGTATTCGCGGCCACACTGAAGCAAGCTGCGCACAACGGTGCATGAGCGCCTGGGCTCCTGCGCGGCCACGATCTTGCTGGCGGCCTGCCTGGGCGCCTGCGGTCTGCCGAATCCCGGCGGTCCGGTCGCCGAACCGGGGGCGGCCCCGCCGCCGTCGAACCCCCCGGCGGGATTGGTCGTCCCGGTGGGCAACAAACCCGAAGGCATCGCATTCGATCCCCTGACTGGCGTCGTGGCGGTAGGCGTGCGGAGCCCGGACGCGGTCCTGTTCCTCGACCGGGATGGTCATTTGCTTCGACGCGTTGAGGTTTCGGCGGCCCCACGCCACTTGAGTTTCGCAGGACCGGGAGGCCCGCTCCTGGTTCCGGCCGAGAGATCCGGCGCCCTCGACGTGGTCGCCGTCCCCAGCGGCCACATCATCGCCCGCGTTCGAGTGGGCCGCCAGCCCCATGACGCGGTGCAGGCTGACGGTCGGTATTTCGTGACCAATGAGTTCTCGGACACGATCTCGGTGGTCCAGGGCAAGGATGTGATCGCCAACCTTTTCGCCCCGACCCAGCCGGGCGGAATCGCAGCTGGCGCGGGCATTGTCGGCGTGTTGGGGGTGAGGTCGCACCTACTCGAGGTGTTCGACCCTGGCTCGCTGCACGAGCTCGCGAGGGCTCCAGCCGGCGACGGCCCGACGCACCTGGTCGCTGATGTGGACGAGTTCTACGTTGCTGACACCGGTGGTAACGCGATCATCCTGTTCAACGCGAAACCTGCCCTCGCGCGCGTGACCAGCATTCCGGTTCCGGGTCGGCCCTATGGAATCGCACTGGACGCGAAACGAAAACGGCTCTGGGTCACCCTGACGGCGACGAACTCACTGGCAGAGTTCATGGTGGGGCCGGCCCCGCCCGCGCGCGTCGCGACTTTTGCCTCCGTGCGCCAGCCCAACAGCGTCGCCGTCGACCCCAACACAGGCCGCGTCTACGTAACCGGCACCGGCGATGGATCGATTGAGATCCTGGATCCACCCGAGCCGTCCTGAGCGCGCCTGGACGGCTTCAGAAACCTCTCAGAATTGATTCAGGGCCGCATCAGACGGCCGCCGTATGGTGATCACCATCCCCGCCTCTGGCGAATAGGAGTTGGTGAAGCTGGCTGCGACCAAGTCCGACGCGACCTTACTCCGGCTACCAGATACGCCACTCGAGGTCTACATCGAACCCACCAACCGGTGCAACGAGTTCTGCACCACCTGCCCGCGCACCTTCTTCCAGCGCGAGCCGGCGGCGGATCTCGATTTCCCCAGGTTCGTCGCCATCCTCGATCAGTTCCCAGGCGCGCGGCGGGTTGTCCTGCACGGAGTTGGCGAACCGTTGCTGGCCCGCGACCTGCCCATGATGGTGGCCGAGGCCAACCGGCGGGGAGCGCAGGTCCTGTTCAACACCAACGCCCTTGCACTGTCGTCCCGGCTCATGCGGCAACTGGTCGACGCAGGCCTGGACCAACTGCGGGTCAGCATGGATGCCGCCGACCCTCGCACATATCGCCGCATTCGCGGCGTCAACGGTTACGAGAAGGCGATGGCGAACACGGAACGCTTCTGCGCATACCTGCGCGAGCGCCGGGCGGACAGGCCAGAGGTCTGGCTCTACTTCATCTGCATGCGGGAAAACCTACCCGAGCTGCCCGCGGTGATCGAGAGAGCGGCGCGGCTGGGTGTCAAGGCGGTGAATCTCCAGCGCCTGGTCTATTTCGGGACCGGTGAGGCCGTGGAGAACCAATCGGTCTTTGGGGACCATGCCGACGCCGAGATCGAGCGCCTCTTAGACGAATGCGTCGTTACCGCGGCTCGCCATGGCATCAGGCTTGAGGGCTCCGGGCGGCGAGACGCCCAAAACGCTTTCGCTCGGGTGGATTCGAAGCGCCCATGGTCCGGGTGCACCCGGCCCTGGCGCTCCACTTACGTCACAGCCAACGGGAACGTGCTGCCGTGCTGCATCGCCCCCTTCTCCACGCAGGACTACGGCGGCATCATCCTGGGCAACCTGTTCGACCGACCGATCCGCGAGATCTGGCACGGCGATCGCTATCGGGACTTCCGGCGGGCGCACGCATCCAACCGCCCTCCCGAGGCTTGTCGAGGCTGCGGCACGCGATGGATGTACTGACTCCGAGGGCGGCGGCGGCGCATCCGGCGATGCGGGTTTCCAGCGCTCGATCACCTGCCGGCGAAGCCGCCCCGCAGCGGGCGCCGGCAGCGATGGTTCTGGTCGCGGCGTGTCTGGCGCTGGTCTGGATCGCGCTGCAGCTTTTGCGCCGAGACGATGGCCTGGGCACGCCCGCATATGATCAGGCCTTCTTCCAGCAGGTCGTCTGGAACCTCGATCACGGTCACGGCTTCACCAGCAGCTTCACCGCCAACTCCTTTCTAGGCCAGCACTTCTCGCCATTGCTGCTGGTGCCGGCGGGCCTCGAACTGTTCTGGACGGACCCACGCATGCTCACGCTGATCAACGCGTTCTCGATCGCGCTCGCCGCTCCGGCAGCGTTCCTTTTCCTGCGCGCCGCCTTCGCGCCGTCTCGTCGAGGCGCCTACCTCGCCGCCGGGCTCGCGACTGCGTTGCCCTTCACGCCGATCATGCAGGAGGCGGCCAGAGCCGGATTTCATACCGAGGCGATGGCCGTCCCCGCCGCACTTCTGGCGGGCTGGGCCGGGCTCAGCCGTCGACCGGTGCTGGCCTGGGTGGCGGCCGCGGTTGCGCTGGTGGCCAAGGAGGACCAGGTCTACACGGTCGCAGTGATCGGCGTCCTCATCGCGGTGCGCGGCCGCTCGGGTATGCGCCGCCATGGTGTATTGATGGTGGCGGTCGCTGTCGTGTGGGGGGTCGCCCTGTTCGCGGTGATCATGCCCGCTCTCCGCGGCGGGGCTCCCCTCGACACCGCCGAGTACTACGGGTGGCTGGGGAACGGCCCGGCCGCGCTTCTGGCGCCGATCCGTGAGCCGGCTGCGGTGTGGACGCAGCTATCCAACCCGGCGGGCTGGACCGCGGCGGCAGTCCTGCTTGCGTGCTGCTGCGGGCTCCCGCTCCTTCGTCCGGGGTGGATGATCCTGATCCTGCCGCCTCTGGTGGCGAACCTGCTCAGCCGCCACTATCCGCAGCCGGCTCTCCATCTCCAGTACGGCCTGCTGCTGGTGGTTCCGGCGATGGTTGCCACCGCGATGGGCGGCCGCACCGCACTGGCCCGAATGGAGCATTTCGGCCGAAGTCGGGCCAACGCGGGTCGACTGGCGCTCGGAACCGCGACGGCTGCGCTGCTTCTGAGCGCTGTGCCCGCATTACTTCTCGGTGCAATGTTGGGCACTCTGCCTCCGGGCAGCCACGCTCCGGCGTCCTTCATGCGCGAGTCTGGCCTCAGCCGGTTGATGTCGATCACCTCAGTCATACCTGCTGACGCTCCGGTGGCCGCCGACAACGACGTCGCCGCACCGCTCGCATCCCGCGCAAAGCTGCTCGTGCTGCCCGTGTCATGTCCTGATTGCTACGTGGTTGTCGACAGGGTGTCTTCCCCACAGTCCTTCATGAGTCCACAAGAACGGCAGATCCTCTTGGCGGCGCTCCCATCTCACCGCCGCTTGCTGGCGGACGACGGTCGGTATCAGGTCTGGAGTCCGGTCGATGACTAGGCTTGCTGCGGTCGTTCCAACTCTCAACGAAGCCGAGAGCATCGGCGAGGTGGTCACGGGTCTTCTCAGCTCTGGGGCCTGCTGCGTGTTCGTCATCGACGGAGGCTCCTCCGACGGCACCGGCGAGCGGGCTTCAGCAGCGGGGGCTGTCGTCGTCCACGAGTTGCGCCGCGGATATGGGCGCGCCTGCCTCACGGGCGCGGAAGCCGCTCAGGCCTCGCATTCTCACGACCTGGTCGCGTTTCTGGACGGAGATGGCTCCTGCGATCCAAGGGAGCTCGGCCTGCTTGCTGCCCACGCCGGCCACGCGGACATCGTTCTCGGGCTCCGCCGCGGCGAAGCGGTGGAGCGAGGCGCTTACCCATGGCATGCGCGTGCGGGCAACTTCCTGGCTGCGACCGTCATCGGGCTGCGTTCCGGGACCCCAGTCCGCGATCTATCGCCGTTCAAGGTTCTGCGCGCCCCCGCCCTCGCCCGCCTGCAGCTGCGCCAGCAGGGATATGCGTGGACTACCGAGCTCGTGGCCAGGGCGTGTTCGGACCGCAGCTTGGCAACGGTCGAGGCTCCGATCAGGTTCCGCGCGCGCCGCGGCGGCGCAAGCAAGGTGTCAGGGCGGCTGCTTCCCTCGATCAAGGCCGGACTGCAAATCCTGCGCGCGGCCGTGACCGAGACAAGCCCGCGTCCACGCCTCTACCTGATGGCGAAGAGTCCCCCCCGCGCCAAGTCGCGACTTGCAGCCGAGGCGGGCGGTGACGTCGCGTCTGGGTTCTGGGCCGCATCGATCTCCGACACGGGGGCGCATCTGCTGCACGTGGCGACATCAGAGGCTCTCGAGGCCCGGTTGATGGTGTCCGCGAGCGATGAGATTGGCGAGATGACAGAGCTGCTCGGTCCAGCCTGGATAGTTGACGTCCAGAATCGCCCGGGCCTGAGCGAGGCCCTGGTGGACGTCTTCGCCAGGTCATTCGCCGCTGGAGCGCCGCTGGCGATGGCAGTCAGCGGGGACAACCCGACATTGCCGCCCTCGCTTGTTCACCGCGCAGTTGAGTCATTACGCCGGTTCGATGCCGTCCTGGGGCCGACCCCAGACGGTGGGTACTACCTGATCGGGATCAAGCGCTCAGCCTTCACGCGGCGGTACGGGCACCTGGAGGCACGCCAGTCCAGCGTTCTGCGCCGAATCTTTGACCTCCATGTCAGCGGCGGATCCGCACGCCAGGCAACACAGCAGGCCATCGTTGAAGCTGGCCTGTCGGTCGCGACCCTGGAATCGTGGGCGGACGTCGACACGGTCAGTGACCTCCGCCAGCTTGCGCGCAACCTGGTTCAGACACCCGATGCCGCGCCGGCGACTGCCGCATGGCTCATGAACGAGGCTCCGTGGCTCTTGCCAACAGCAGCCGCCGGGGCGGTGTCTGCCTTGCAAGTCATCCGATCCGTTATAGGAGGAAGCGATGTCCAGCAGTAAAACCGCAGAAAAAGATCCCACAGCAGGCACGCTGAGCGAAAGACTCGAGACGGTCCTGACCGTGGCGAGCAAGCATGCCGCCGAGGTGGACGCGGCCGCGCGCTTTCCCGCCGAGGCTGTCTCAGAGCTCCGCCGCTCAGGGCTGTTTGGCCTGACAGCGCCTCGCGAGCAAGACGGGTTGGGAGAGGGCCCGATGGAGTTCGTCGACGTCGTGGCCCGCCTGGCGGAGGCATGCGGGTCGACCGCGATGGTCTACCTGATGCATGTCAGTGCCCTCATGCCGGTTCTTGCGGCACCGCCATCGGGATTGCCCGGATTGGCCCGGGAGATGGCCGCCGGCAAGCTGGGCACCCTCGCCTTCAGTGAGCGTGGCTCACGCAGCCATTTCTGGGCGCCCGTCTCCAGGGCTGCCGGCGGCAACGGCACGGTGCAGGTGAAGGCCGACAAGAGCTTCGTGACCTCGGCCGGCGAAGCCGGCGTATACGTCACGTCGACACTCACCGCGCAGGCGTCCGGGCCCGTCGACTCGGACATCTATGCAGTGCCGTCGGAAGCGCCAGGCCTCAAGGTGGGCGCCCCGTGGCGCGGTTTGGGCCTGCGGGGAAACGCCTCGTCACCTGTCGAGGTGGACGTCACGATCCCCGTCGATCACCGCCTCGGTGAAGCCGGCGGTGGCTTCAAGTTGATGATGGAAGTGGTGCTGCCGTGGTTCAATCTCGGCAACGCAGCGGTTTCACTGGGACTTGCTCGCGCGTCGCTCCGAGCGGCGGCCACGCATGCGAGCGGAACCCGCTTCGACCATATCGGTGAATCGCTGGCCTCCCTGCCCACGATCCGGGCTCAGCTGGCGCGGATGCAGGTTGCCGTCGACTGCTGCGACGCCTATCTGCGAGATGCGGCGGCTTCGGTGGCCTCGCCCGGCGCTGGCACTCTCCTCAAGGTGCTCTCGATCAAGGCATGCAACAACGACTCGGCTCTGGCTGTCACCGATGCAGCCATGCGCGTTTGCGGTGGCGCCGCCTTCAGCAAGGCCATCACCGGCCTGCCGCTGTTCTGAGGTGACCGATATGACCGAGACGAGCGCCGACGCGACTCTGCGCTCCGATACGCGCCGCAGTTCGACAGCGCCGTTGGTCGTGGGAGCTGTCGCCTACATACCCAACGTCGTACCGATCTGGGAGGGAATCCGAGACTACTTTCATGGCTCAAGCGCGGAGATGGATTTCGTACTGTTCTCCAACTACGAGCGGCAGGTCGATTCCCTTCTCGAAGGACACCTCGACATCGCCTGGAACACCAACCTGGCGTGGGTTCGCACCGTTGGCCTGACCAAGGGGGCCTGTCGAGCGATCGCGATGCGCGACACAGATCTCGCCTTCCAGACCGTGTTCGTCAGTCGCGCTGGTATGGGTCTGACCGGTCTTGAGTCGCTGCGAGGGCGGCGGCTCGCGCTTGGGTCGCGCGATTCGGCTCAGGCGGCCATCCTTCCCTTGCACTTCCTACGCAGGTCAGGACTCCGCGATGTGGTGGAGCTGGTGCGGTTCGACACCGACGTCGGCAAGCATGGCGATACCGGTCGCAGTGAGCTTGATGCCCTGCGAGCGGTGCTCGAAGACAGGGCGGACGCCGCGGCGATCGGAATCGGTACGTGGGATCAAATCGAGAAAGGCGAGATCGCCCCTGGAGCAGTCGAGGTGTTCTGGCGGTCGCCGCATTACTGTCACTGCAACTTCACCGCCCTGCCAGAGCTTGACGAGGACCGCGCCGAAGCCTGGGTCAAGCACCTGCTGCGGATGTCCTGGGATGACCCCGCTCACCGGCGCATCCTCGAGATGGAAGGTCTGCGGCGCTGGGTTCGGCCCGAGCTGCAGGGCTACCAGGTCCTGTTTGACGCCGTGCAAGACCAGGAGATCCCGCTTCGATGGTGAATCCAGAGCCGGCGGCGGGCGTCTTGCCATCGCCAGGGCTGACGGCACTGACACTTCTCGACTTGATCGAGGCGGCGGGTTCGCTGGCGGAGGGCATGACGGCTCGCGTGGACCTTCGACCGAACGACACGGATGCTGGAGTTGCTCGATGGTGTGAGCTGACGAGCAATGAGCTGTCGGCCTCGGGTCCCGGCTGGGTCACAATCCGAAGCGGCCGGCAAGACAGACGCCCGCCGATGGCGTCGAGATTCCAGGCCTCCCGCGTGTGGATCTACACCAACTTCGACTGCAACCTCACGTGCGATTACTGCTGCGTACGCTCGGCGCCCGGCCTGGCAAGACGGGAGCTCGGGTTGGAACGGATCGAGATCATCGCGGCCGAGGCACGGGAGCTCGGGGTGCGGGAGATGTTCCTGACCGGAGGCGAACCGTTTTTGCTGCCGTATATCGACCGCGCCGTGATCTCATGCGTTTCGGCGGCGCCTACCACACTGCTCACCAATGGCATGCTCTTCCGAGGGCGGCGCCGAACGCTCCTCGAGGCGATGCCGCGCGAGGACTTCGCCCTGCAGATCAGCCTGGACTCGCCGGATCCTGAGCGCCACGACCGTCATCGTGGCGCCGGCAGCTGGCTGCGGGCGGTGGATGGAATCAAGACGGCACAAGCGTTGGGCTTTCGGGTGCGTGTTGCCGCAACGATTGGTCTCGAGGGCCGAGATGAGATGGAGGAGGAGCGCGAGATGCATGCGTTGCTCGACGGCATCGGAGTAGCGGGTCGGGATCGGATCATCCGCCAAGTCGCCAGGCGAGGCCGCGCCAATAAAGGTGTCGTCCTCACCACTGAAGGCCTCATACCGGAGATCACCTACACCGATCGAGGCGTGTTCTGGCACCCCGTGGGAGGGGATGATCCCGACATGATGATCGCGAGCGGCGCGATCCCCTTGGCGGTGGCCGTGGAGCGGGTCCACCAGCGGCTCGAGGCACGGTTGGACAAAGAGACGGCGGCCGCGGCTGCGTTCCGGTGCGCATGATGAGCGGCAACAGCGCGTCCCGCATGGACTCAGGCCGTAACGTGGACACGCAGGAATGGGCGCTCCTCGTCTTGCGCGGTTTCTTCGGTGTCGTCTATCTGGCGAACGGGCTCGCCAAGCTGACCGGGGTCGGCTCGGTAACGATCGGGCCGTGGCGCACCTTCCTGATCAACCTGGGGACGACGCAGGGCATCCTGTCCCACAACGCCAAGAGCAGTATCGGCCTGTACCACGACTTTGCGGTCAACGTGGTGCTTCCCCACTTCAACCTCTTCGGGCCGATGATCACGTTGGCAGAGATCGCGGTGGGCCTCGGCCTGCTGACGGGCGTCTTCGGGCGCCTGGCCGCGCTGGGCGGGACCCTATTGGCTCTCAATGTTGCAGTTTCTGCGATTGGGGCTGGAGAATGGACATTCGAGTATCTGATCGAGATCATTCCGCTGGCATGCCTTGTCGTTCTGCGGATTCCCGTCCTGCCGGCGATCCCGCGTGGATGGCTGGCACGGTTGCCTAGCTGGGCGTGACGACACGCATCCTCCTCGTCGACGACGACCCCAAACTGGTCCCACTGCTCGTCCGCGGCCTTGTCCACGACGGCTTCGAGGTCCATGCCGTCGGTGATGGGCCGTCTGCGATCGAGGCTGCCAGAGCCGAGCGCCCGCACCTGGTGCTTCTCGACATAACGATGCCGGGGCCCGACGGACTCGAGGTCTGCCGGGCCATGCGTCGCGAGCATCAAATCCCGATCATCATGCTCACGGCCCGAGATGACGTGCTCGACAAGGTGACTGCTCTCGATCAGGGCGCGGACGACTACGTGGTCAAGCCCTTCGCTTTCGACGAGCTGGTCGCACGGATCCGGGCCGTCCTGCGCCGCCACCAGAGCGGCGACGAAACCATCACATACGGCGACCTTGCCGCCAATCCGCGCACTCGAGAGGTCACCTGCAACGGCCGCAATGTGGATCTCACCGCGCGCGAGTTTGAAATTCTCAGCCTTCTGTTGCGGCATCCGCGTCAGGTCTTCACGCGCGAGCAGATCCTGGAGCGGGTGTGGGGTGGAGACAGTGATGTAGACGCCAACGCCGTTGAGGTACACATCGCGCACCTGCGCCAGAAACTGGACGCCGCAGAACGCGCGCGCCTGATCCACACCATCCGCGGCATCGGTTACGCACTGCGGCACCCGTGAGCATCCGGACTCGGCTGACGGTCGGCTTCCTTCTCATCGTCGCAGCAGTCATCGCGGTCTTTGGGCTGGCGGTCTACGACCTGACGCGGCAGAGCCTCCTGAGTGAGATGGACCAGAACGTCCGCGATCGCGCTGCGGTCTTCGCCGTCGCTGCTGGGCCCGCGCCCGGCCAAACAGTGCCCCAGCTTCCGGACATCGACATGTTCAACTCGCCCGACACATTCGTCGAGATCGTTGATCCTGCGGGGGCCGTGCTCGGTGCCTCGGGCAACCTGGGCAGCCAAAAGCTCCCCCTTGACGTGGATGCGATTCGCAACAATCGAGTCGAGGATGTTCGCGTCGACGGCAGGCCGCTGATCCTGTACGGACGCCCGATCGAGAGCGACGGTCAACTCCGCGGCTACGTCATCGTGGCGCTCTCACCGTCGGCGATCTATCTGGCCCTTCAGCGTTTGCGCAACCTGCTCTACCCGGGTGCGGTATTGGCGCTGTTGATCGCAGGCATCGGCAGCTGGCTGCTGGTCCATCAGGCCATTGCCCCGCTTCGGCGGCTGGCGGCCGGTGCAGCCCAGATCCGGGCCGAGGGAGATCATGCTCGGCGACTCAATTACTCCGGTCAGAAGGATGAGATAGGGAAGCTGGCGGCCACGATCGATGGGATGCTCCAGTCGCTGGATGAGGCCCACCAGCGCTTGGTGGCGGCCAGCGCGACCCAGCGCCGGTTCCTGGCCGACGCGTCACACGCGCTTCGCCGGCCCCTGACCATTGCTCTGTCCGCCCTAGACGTCCTCGCTCGTGTCGGTCCGAGCGACCCCGAGTTCACATCTAGGACGCTGCGGGACATTCACGTCGAACTGGAGCGGATGGCGCGGACCGTGACTCAGCTGCTGGCGATGGCGCGAGCCGACTCCGGTCGCGGGCTCGATCGCCATCCCATTCTGGTGGCGGAATCAGTCCGCGAGGCCTTCGCTCAGCTCAAACCCAGCGACCGTGAGGTCGAGATCGTCGGCCCTCGGCTCGAGGCGATCGAAGACGCGGTTGTGATAGGCAGCAAAGAAGAGCTCGACCAGGTGTTTCTCAACCTGCTGGATAACGCCATCAAGTACACGCCGCGCGGCGGGACAATCTCCGTGTCAGGAAGCCTGTGCGATGCCGAGGTCGCCATCTCGGTGGCCGACACCGCTTGGCGCTGGGACGAGCTTCACTGTCTTTTTGCCGCTGATGGCACCCGAGGCGTCGAAAGAGATCTTCGCGGAGGAGCCTGTGTTTTCAGCGCCACCTGCGGTCGGGTCCGTGCGCCTTCAGAAGCAGTAGGGGCTCCGGCGATCAGCCGTGTATCACCGCGGATTTCATGGCCGTCGCGCAGGGGCATTCGCGTGTCTCGGGGATGATTGGAATGAGCTCCAGAATGAGCTCGCGCACCTTCGCAATATTGTCTGCGAACAGCGCTACGACGTCCCCGACTGATACGGGCTTCACGCTTGGATCATCCTCAAGCCCAGCGTCGTAGTCGGTGATCAGCGAGAGGTTGACGTAGCACATTTCCAGCTCGCGAGCGAGAGACACCTCCGGGTATTGGGTCATGTTGACGACCTCCCAACCCATCGACGAAAACCACCGGCTCTCCGCACGTGTGGAGAAACGCGGGCCCTGGATGACCACCACCGTCCCGCGCCCGTGGATGGGAAGACCGCGTGCCCTCGCGGCGCCGGCGGCCAGCTCGCGAAGAACCGGGCAGTACGGGTGTGCGGTGCTGACGTGGGCCACTTTGGGGCCCGCATCGAAGAAAGTGTCGGCCCGCCCCGACGTCCTGTCCACGAACTGGTCGCAGATCACGAAGTCGCCCGGCTTGATGCGTGGTTGCAAGCTGCCGGCGGCGCTTGGGGCGATCACTCGCGTCACTCCGAGCGAGTGGAGGGCCCACAGATTGGCGCGGTAGTTGATGGCCGCCGGGGGCAGAGTGTGGTGGCTTCCGTGCCGGGGGATGAAAGCGACTCGGCGACCTCCCACGGTTCCGATCGTCACCTCATCGCTGGGCGGTCCATACGGTGTGTCGACGCGGAGGACGTCAACGTTCTCCAGGAGCCGGTAGAAGCCGGAGCCGCCTACGACACCGATCTCCGCTCTCACGCGTCTACCCTTCCTTTCCGGACCGAGCGCCGCTGGCCATACTCCTGATGAAGAAACCGATTCATCCGCTCAACCTCGCCGGGCGCTACGGATCTTGGCTTCCCCAGCAGAGCGGCCAGGTAAGCGACGTGCGCGCTCTGCTCCACGAGGAGCGCCGCGGTGAAAGCGCTGTTCACCGTTTCGCCGACTGCAATCACCCCGTGGTTGGGAAGCAGGACCGCCCGATGCCTACCCAACCCCGCGGCTGCCTGCTCACCCAGGTCCGGACTTGCGGGAGGCAAGTACCTCATCACGGGGACTGCTCCGCCCAGGTACCCGGCCGCCTCGGCTAGAAGGGCTGGAATCTCGCGGTGCAGGACCGAGAACACCGTCGCAAAGACCGAGTGCGTGTGGACGATGCAGGCCACGTCCTCTCGCCGGCGGTAGATTGCGGCGTGGCTCATGGTGTCGCTCGACGGCTGAAGCCGCCCCGCATGCTGCCTTCCGGTGAGGTCGACTTGCACAAGATCGTCAGGCGTGAGCTGGGCGTAATCGATGCCGGAAGGGGTGATCCAGAACTGTCTACCGCCAGGTTCGCGTGCGCTGACATTGCCCGCGGTTCCAACCACCAGGCCTTCATCACGCATACGCCGTGCGGCCCGGACGATGCCAGCACGAAGGGCCTGCTCTCTACTCACCGATTGAAGACGAGGTGAGCGGATGCGCTACGGGCGCGATCACGCGGTCCTCGGTGATGATCGCAGTGATCAGATCGGCCGGAGTTACATCGAAGGCCGGGTTAAGGGCGTGCGCCCCGGCCGGCGCGACCTGCAAGCCAGCGAAGCCCAGCACCTCATCTTCACGACGTTCCTCAATCGGAATCTGCTGACCGTTGGCCGCATGCGGGTCACGCGTCGACTCCGGCGCGACGACCACGAACGGGATCGCGGCGCGACTGGCGGCCAGTGCCAGCGGATAGGTGCCAATCTTGTTGGCGACATCACCGTTGGCGGCGATCCTGTCGGCGCCGACGATGACCAGGTCCACGTCGCCGCTCGCGATCAGCGAGGGGGCAGCCGCGTCGGCCACCAGCCGAAACGGGATGCCAAGCCGTAGCAGCTCCCAGGCGGTCAACCGGCTTCCCTGGAGCGAGGGCCGGGTTTCGGTGGCCAGCACCTCCTTCACCACCCCCCGCGCGTGCGCGACCTGAATGACGCCGAGCGCGGTCCCGATCTCTACGCAGGCGAGCGCTCCGGTGTTGCAGTGAGTCAGAATCCGAAGACGATGCCCGTGGGCCGCCCTCAACGACTCCACCCATGTG
>WNFB01003637.1_pt1 | contig 13591 bp, 6 predicted proteins | sample 5400501 | NCBI WGS metagenome assembly WNFB01 (sample SAMN13153341, study PRJNA577476) | soil metagenome | isolation source: 200 cm saprolite under Douglas fir tree site 2 hole 1 | place: USA:California | collected 2015-04-18
AGCCATCCTATTCGCTCTGTTTCACACGACCAGGAGCTTTCAGAGGAAGATGAGGAGCTTCTTATCAGCCACCTGCGCGACCTGGGGTATGTTTAGTTGATCTGCGGGATGCCTGGCAAGTTAGAGGTAGAAGGGAGGATACCCTCCCTTTGGGAGATATGCTATTGCATGAGTGATGCGCCTGAACAGCTACCACGGGATCTTTCATCGCACCCGCCACGCCGGAGGCAATTCTTCTCCATTGCCCATGCTATTGAGAAGGAAGCAATGGCGCAGCTACCTGTGTCCGGAAATCTCGCCCACGAAGGCAACCAGGGGACAATAAACCAGGTAGATGTACCGGGCCAGCAGACATCGCCTCTGCTAGGCCTCCCTATGCAAGCGTATAAGGAAGCAGACACATTACTGCTTCCCCGCGTACCCGTGCAGGCGTACGAGGAAGCAGACACGTTACTACTTCCCAGCACTCCTAATCCTCTCCCAAGCATCCCCGCGCGACCACAAAAAGGAAAGCCCGCCTCTCGTAATGGGGTCTGGAAACCCGGAACTTTTGGCTTCAATGACACCAGTGCTAGCCATGATGCGGTTCCCCAACTCAGCTGGCTTGAGACGGTGCCGATGATGGTGCTTACCGGCATCTCCCAGGCGCAGGGGGAGTCCAAACCGGTGATGCAATCGGAGATCTCGGGCGCGGCGGGTGCAGCGGGTATCGTAGGACTTGGCAATATCCTTGGGACGGTATTTAAGTACATCAGCACGTTTCTGATACAGTATGCCTTTGGCCCAGGTATCTATGGCATCTATACGCTGGCCACGTCCCTGGTGAACCTGGTCTCTTCCGTCTTCAACCTCGGCCTGGACGATGCCATGGTGCGCTATGTTGCAATTTATCGCGCCAAAAAGAAGGCAACTTCGCTGCAAGGCCTGACCATCTTTTGTACATCCCTGGCTGGAATCGCGGGCCTGATCGGCGCCCTACTGCTGCTTTTCTTCACACCATCCCTGATGACCCTCGATGCGAGCCTGCATGCTAAATCTTTTGGTGGTAAAAATTCCTTTGCTCAAGTTGTTCCTGTGCTGCAGATGATGGCTCCCCTTGTCCCGCTCTTCTGTATGCAGACCGTCTGGGTAGGCGGGCTGAGGGGCTTTAAGGCTTTCAAGTGGCGTGTCTTAGCGGCGAATATCCTACAGCCCGTTGCGCTAATTTTGCTCTTATTAGGCGTGATTTTTTTCTTTTACCAGCTCGGAATTTACGGCGTTGCCATTGCGTTACTCGTGAGTACGGCGTTCAGTGTAGTGCTCAACCTGTTCTTTCTTTTTCGCCAGGTCTCTCGGGTTGCTACAGCAGAATCCAAACAGTACGAAGTGCGCGAGTGGCTTGGCTTTGCCTCGTTGAACTTTTTAACAACGATCATCGATACGGTACTGGATTCTATCGATACCATATTGCTGGCTGTCTTTAGCATTCCTTTCATTGAGATCGGGCAATATGGAGCTGCACTGAGATACAGTATATTTATTTCTGTGCCGTTGCTCTCCCTGAACAACATCTTCGCTCCAACCATTGCAGAGCTGCACAGCAAGGGCGAAAGACGAAAACTGGAATCGATGTTTAAGGTTGTCACAAAATGGACGGTCTCGTTTAGCCTCCCCATTTTTCTGATAGTGACGCTGTTCTCTCCATACTTGCTGGGTCTCTCTGGACGGGATTTTGTGCCGGCCTGGCCTTTGCTCATCGCGTTCGCGATTGGGGGCCTGATCAATGCTGGGACAGGCGCCGTCGGCTATATGCTCTTGATGACCGGCCATAATAAACTTTCGTTTATTAACTCCTTAGTAGCCGTGGCAACCAATATTGGTCTGGGCATCGTGCTCACGCCTCGTTATGGTGCGATGGGCACCGCTATCAGTACCGGCCTGGCGATCTGTGTGCTGAATCTGATGCGGCTGCTCCAGGTGAGGCTGATACTTAAGATGCAGCCATATCGTTGGGATACGCTCAAACCTTTGTGCGCGGGTTTGATCAGCGCCCTACTCATAGGTGGTGCGCTTTTCCTGCTCAGGAATTTCACGTTATCCAGGGTGTTGGGGCACGCAATCCTTCCCGCACAGCTGTTGTTAATACCTATCTTTCTGGCACTCTATGTCGAATTGCTTATCCTGTTTAAGGGAAGCCCGGAAGATGAAATCGTGGTCAACTCGCTGCGCAAGAAGTTCTTGCGCGGCAAAAAGTAATCAACATTCGATCAAGAAGAGGTTTAGTATGCGTACCGTTATTTTTGGCGTCGATGGACTGACGTTCCGCGTCTTACATCCGCTGATTGAGCGGGGAGAACTCCCCAACTTCAAGAAGTTAGCTCAAGAAGGATGTGAGGCGATACTCGAATCGAAATACCCACCGCTCACTCCCCCCGCGTGGACATCGCTCTCCACGGGTTTGAAGCCTGCTCGTCACGGCATCTATGATTTCTGGACCTATGATGATCAGCGGGAACCCGGCAAGCCCCGCAAGGCGCATGTGCTGACACGGCGCAGAGCAGGAAAGGCCATCTGGACTATCCTGAGCGAGTATGGTAAACAGGTACTCGTCGTCAATGTACCCGCAACCTACCCGGCGGAGGCCGTCAACGGGATCATGGTCAGCGGCTATATGACCCCGAGCGCCGGCGTCGATTTTACCTATCCGGCGGCCTTCAAAGATGAAATCTTTCGCGTTGTACCCGATTATGTCATCGACCTGGGTAGTGTATACGAACGATTGAAGATAAGCGGGAAAGTAGGGCCGCTGGTGGATACGATAGTGAGCATGACAGAGGCTCGCATCAAGCTCACCATGTACATGCTTAAGGAGAAGCCGTGGGATTTCTGCTACCTGGCCTTCATCGGCGCAGATCGTTTGCAGCACCCGCTCTGGGAAGAGGTCATTGCGCTTGATCCGCGTACGAATCGCTACTTCCGCTTGCTGGATGCCGCGCTCGGGCAAATCCTGGAACAGTTGGCGCCGGAGGATGCCCTCTTCGTCGTCTCCGATCATGGCTTCGGCGGGCACATGAGCTATTTTGACATCAACGAATATCTTTTTCAGAAGGGCCTGCTTGCGCTGGGAGCCGGTGTTGAGGTTGATCGTCGCAGGTCCAACCGCGCCGCTCAATTTCGAAGTTTCGTGACCAGCTTAGGGCTGCGCTCGGCAGCGCGCAAGCTGAAAAGATCGCTGAAAACGGCGGGCGTTTGGAAGACCGAGAAGTTTGCGCTGGGTGGCCTCAATCGACCTGCGCTTGAGGATATCGATTGGGAAAGAACCCTGGCATTTGTACCCTCCTTCTCAGGTTTTCCATCCGGTTTTGCCGATATCTTCCTGAGCCCTGATATGACAGATGAGCAAATAGCCGACCTGCGTGAAGACCTCAAGCGTCAGAAGGACCCGGTAAGCGGCAAGCCCTTGATTGATGAGATCTACACCAACGAAGTTTATGGCGAAGGGCCGTATGTCCTGCGCGAGCCGCACCTCCTGCTGCTGCCCAATGAGGGCGTTACCTTCCGCCTAGAATTAGGCAACCGGCGCATATGGGAGTATCTCGGTAAATCCTTTGGTTCGCATCACAAGGACGGGGTGCTCTATGCCTATGGTGGTCCGTTCAAGCGTGGCTTCAAGGCTCCAAATGCAGAGATATACGATCTCGCACCAACGTTGCTGCACGCTATGGGGTTGCCATTGCCACATGCGTTTGATGGGCGTGTGCTTGACGAGTTGTTTGTGGAGAAAAAGCAGAGAGCGTCAGCGCCGAGCATAGTAGACAGTGGTGCGGATGGTGGTATGACAAGGCGTAAACTCCAGAAGTTGCTAGAGGTGTAAGTAAGGCTACCTGGCCCCTGAAGCTAGAAGGAATACTATCATGCGTACAGTCATTTTTGGCGTCGATGGCTTGACATTTCGCATTATCAAGCCACTAATCGAGCGGGGTGACCTGCCTAACTTTCAGAAAGTCGCACAGCAAGGCTGTGAGGCGATCCTCGAGTCAAAATATCCACCACTTACCCCTCCTGCCTGGACTTCGCTCTCAACAGGGTTAAAACCCGCGCGTCACGGTGTCTATGACTACTGGATTTATGGCGACGAGGAGAAGCGCGGCATTACACGCAGCGTGCATGTCCAAACCAGGCGCCGGGCAGAGAAGGCCATCTGGAACATCCTGAGCGAGTACGGTAAGCAAGTGCTGGTGATCAATATTCCCGCTACCTACCCGCCGGAGGCTGTCAATGGGGTTATGGTAAGTGGCTACCTGACACCTGGGACTGATGTTGATTTTACCTATCCTACCGCCTTCAAAGAGGAACTGTTACGTGTCGCCCCCTCGTATCAACTGACGCCAGGAGCCGAATACGAAAGCCTGCGATTGAGACTACAGGTGAGACAAATGGTTGATGTGTTGGTGCGTATGACCGAGGAGCGCACCAGGCTCATCATGCACCTGTTGAAAGAGAAACCCTGGGACTTCTGCTACCTGGCGTATATCTGCTCGGATCGCCTGCAGCACCAGTTGTGGGAAGAGGCCATTGCACTCGATCCTCGTACCAATGAGTATTATAAGACGCTGGATCATGCCCTGGGCTTGATTTTGGAACAGCTTGGACCAGACGATGCCCTCTTCATCGTTTCAGACCATGGCTTTAAAGGACATAGCAGCTACTTTGACATCAATGAGTATCTCAATCAGAAAGGCCTGCTCAAGATGGATGCGAGGATTCAGACTGCACGCAGGAAGGCGGGATATGCCAGCACCATCAAACGTATGGCAAATAAAGTTGGGCTGCGCCAGGTGGCCCGCAAGATAAAACGTTCGCTCAAGGCGGCCGGAGTGTGGGAGAATGCAGGCGTCGATCCCAACCGACCGGTGCTCGAGGATATCGATTGGGATAAAACACGTGCATATGTGCCTTCTTTCTCAGGCTTCCAGGGTGGTTACGCGGATGTATTCTTGAGTCCCGATATGACCGATGAGCAGATTGCCGACCTGTGCGAGGACCTGCGGCGTCAAAAAGACCCCAAGAATGGCACACCGCTGCTCGATGAGATCTACACCACAGAGGTGTTTGGGAAGGGCCCTTACGCTCCTCGCGAGCCACGCTTGTTGCTCCTGGCCAATGATGGCATCACCTTCCGTATGGAACTGGGAAACACGCGTATATGGGAGGATATCGGCAAGACGTTCGGCTCCCATCACAAAGATGGCGTGTTGTATGCCTATGGCGGTCCCTTCAAGCATGGCTTCAAGGCTACGAATGCACAGGTCTATGACCTTGTGCCGACGGTGCTGCAGGCAATGGGGTTGCCGTTTCCCTACACGTTCGATGGGCGTGTGCTCGGTGAGTTGTTTATAGAGAGCAGGCAGATAGAAAGAAGCCTTGTGGGCGTGGGGGATAGCGCTGCAGAAAGTGGGCTTGCTCATCGCAGGCTCAAAAAGCTACTAGATGAATAGCGGCCTGGTTGTAATTTTAGAAAGAGGTATGTAGTGCGTACAGTTATTTTTGGAGTTGATGGACTGACATTTCGTATCCTGCATCCGCTCATCGAACGAGGGGAACTTCCCAACTTCCAGAGGTTAGCTCGGGAAGGCTGCGAAGCGGTACTTGAATCGAAGTATCCGCCGCTCACGGCCCCCGCGTGGACCTCACTTTCGACGGGCTTGAAACCTGCCCGTCACGGCGTCTACGATTTCTGGGAGTATGAAGATCAACGTGAACCTGGAATGGCGCGGAAGGCTTCGGTGGTGACTCATCGCAGGGGAGGGAAGGCTATCTGGAACATACTCAGCGAGTATGGCAAACAGGTGCTGGTCATTAATGTTCCTGTGACCTATCCGCCCGAGACGGTCAATGGTATCATGGTCAGTGGGTACATGACACCGAGTGCTAATACCGATTTTACCTACCCTGCTGCATTCCAGGAAGAGCTCTTTCGTGTCGTGCCCGACTACGAAATAGATATCGCGCTACGTGAAATATTTGTTGGCAAGGTGGAAGAGCGGACCAGGCGGCTTATCGACGCGGCGATACATATGACAGAACAGCGTATGAAGCTCATTATGTATTTGCTGAAAGAAAAGCCCTGGGACTTTTGTTATGTAGCCTTTGTCGGACCAGACCGCTTGCAACATCCATTGTGGGAAGAAATCAACGCGCTCGATCCCCGCACGAATGCATACTTCCGGATGTTGGACACTGCGCTTGGACAGATCTTAGACCAGCTTGGGCCAGAAGATACACTTTTTGTGGTTTCTGACCATGGATTTCAAGGTGTCGGGCGTTCGTTTGACATCAATGAGTATCTGTACAGCAAAGGGCTGCTGAAGCTGCATTCCAGTTCTGAACGGGACCAGGCGAGCCGCTTCGCCGATTTCAAGTATACGCTGAAGCGGTTAGGTCTCCTCTCGCTGGTACGCAAGGCGAAGAAAGCGCTCAAGGGTGCCGGTGTTATTAAGAAGAAAAGGGACGGCGGCCTGTATAAACCGGTGCTGTCCGATGTTGATTGGACGCAGACAGTGGCTCACGTGCCGTCTCTTTCTGGCTATGGTGGGGGGTATGCGGATATCTTCTTTAGTCCTGAGATGAGTAAGGAGCAGATCGCCGAGCTATGCGAGGACCTCAAGCGCCAGAGGGATCCAATTAGTGGCAAACCTTTGATCGATGCTATCTATACCAACGAAGTCTACGGCGTAGGCCCGTATGCTCTGCACGAACCCCATCTCTTATTGCTGCCTACCGATGGCATTACCTTCAATATGAGCCTTGGCAATAAACGGCTCTGGAGTGATGTCAGCACCGGCAGGGATGCAAATAAAGGGCGCGGCTCGCACCAGAAAGACGGCGTATTCTATGCCTACGGCGGTGGTATCAAGCGGGGTTTCAAAGCGCCGAATGTAGAAATCTACGATCTTGTGCCAACGGTTTTACACAGCATGGACCTCCCTTTCCCTCACGAGTTTGATGGGCGCGTGCTTGAAGAAGTGTTTGTCGAGGGCCAACGAAACCAGAGTGAGCCTGGCGCAGGAGAAAGTGGCAACGGAGGTGGGTTAGCCAGGAGTAAGCTGAAGAAGCTGCTGGAGGCGTAGGGAGACTACTATTTTACTCATCCCATCCATCAGCCGTCGTCCTCGCTACCAGCATTGAGTATCGTTCCAACGCCAGTGGAAGTGACATTAGCACCAACATTTGGACCTGCATATGCTGCTGGCCCAAAGGGGTCGGCCCAACTGCTGTTGGTGTCAGAGAACACAAAGGCGAACGTGTGATTCCCACTGGGGAGGGTAGTGCTCACCTGAAATATTGCTCCATTGCTGTATGATCCACTTATGTAGCTCATTGGGTAAGCTGTATTGTCCACGTAGAGCAGTGCTTGTGTTGGCGCTTGATTTGCAGCCTCCGTGTAGGTTGTCTGGAAGGTGAAGAGCGTAGAACTATTCCCTGATGCAGGACTTACTGAGGAGTTGGTCAGCGTCATGGGGTTAATTTGTGGGTGCTCATCACCCTGGTAGTTGGCAACACCTGACCCATCATCGAAGCTGAAACGGTAATAGTGCTTGCCGATGAAGAGGGTATTCATGCTGTACTTGTACATGACACCTTTTACGTAGTCAGTGCCCCCGGTTGATGCCATGGCGTATGGCACTCCGTCAACTTCGATCACCGTGCGTGTAGGCGGTGTATTGGTTGGTGATTTGTATTTAGCGACGAATGTTACAGTTGTTCCCGGCAGTGTCACTTCATTAACAATGCTCCTGTTCACCTCGAAAGGATGCACCTCTGGCCCGAAGAAAGGAACGCCGTTGACGGGAAAAGCTGCGGTGCCGCCACTCGGAATCGAGAACCTAAACGTGAATCCGTGTGTGCCTGCACCGAGTTTGGTACTGTACTGGTACAAGTAACCTCCCTTTGTTTTTCCTATTCGAGCCATTGGATAGGTAGAGCTGTCGATAGTCACATTGGCCACGCTGGGAATTTGTTGTGGCGTATAAACGACGCTAAACTTAAATAAGGTATTTGTCCCACCAATGGTAGGAACGATTGCGCCTCCTCCGGATCCTACCTGTTGGGACGAATTAGGCATCGAGGGTTGTTTTAAGATCGAATAAGCAGGTGGCAGTGGCAACGGGTTAAGAATAAGCGGCGGTTGAGGTGACTGGTTAAAGTCAAAGAAATCCATGAGATCGCTAGTTTGCGCCAATGCGTCGCGTTGTCCCAGGTTAGGAAGACTCCAGTTTTCCTCGATGAACTTGTCAAACGAGGCAAACTCTCCCTGCTGGTGCGAGATATATCCTGCTTTAGCGTAAGGCGAGATAACAATCAGCGGTGTACGTGGACCAAGGCCAAAAGCATCAAGTTGTGGCGGCGGCACATGGTCATAGAAGCCGCCCCAGTCGTCCCAGGTGAGGAGGATCGCGGTATTGGCCCAGTAGGAACTCTTCATGATGTTTGATACTATTCCAGTAACAAAATTCTGGCCCAGCTGCAGCAATTGTGCAGGATGATCGCTCTGTCCTGGAGGGGGCGTGGCCCAGGAAACATCGGCGAGATTGCCAGATTGTATATCGGTTGTAATCTGGTTAACGTTCCGTATATCATTTGGTGAGCCTGAGAGAGTTTGAATGAAACTGGGAGCATCCCAGTTGCCCCCCGTTGAGTAGAACTTCCATGAGACACCATTCTGCTGGAGAATATTTGGGAGGCTATTTATATTGTAGCAGGGATAAGTCCAAAGATGGTTGTCTGCCGGGTTTTTCGAATACGCCAGTGTATTCTGTGTCGAGTTGCAAGATTTGGGGGTACTGGTAGTGTCAATACCGCCAGATTGCGCTGTAACCATCGCGATGTGGTTGGGTGTGCTACTGCTTGCCATAGAGGTGAAGAAGTTATCGCTTAGTCCAAACTGTTGTGCGTATGCCCAGTAATTGGGAATATCGTCCTTCGTATATTGGACGTAGCCCTCCGCTGGGAATTCGTCCATTGCGCCGTTATCCATGGAGGCATAGGCGGCGGGGCTTGTGTGGTCGAGATCACCGCGTGGCGGGTTGCTAGCAAATGGCAAATTACCGCTGCCGTTGGCGCCTGGAAATCTGCCGAAGTAATTATCGAAGGTATGATTCTCCATCATAATGATGACGACATGCGTAATGGGAGTTGTGGTTGCATGTTGGTTTACCTGGGCCCGAACAGGGTGCGAGGAGAATACTGGGGGCATCCTCAAAGCCCCTATAAGCAAAATACATACAAAGACCAGAAGAATATTCAAGCGTTTGAAATGATACATAGGTGCCCCCCAAAGATAGTTTGGATTAGGTATTGTCCAACGGTCTACCCTTTCCACTCGTTGGTATGACTAATTCATAGCCGCATCGGTCTCCGTGTCTCCACCCTTACCAAGATAGATTGTGGTTCCGGCTGGAACAGGTTGGGCGTTTGCTCCCACGTCAGGCCCAGCGTATACCTTAGGGTTAAAGGGATCAGCCCAGCTGGTCCGAGTATCACCAAAGACGAAGAAAAACGAATGTTTCCCGCTGGGTAATGTCGTTTGTACCTGGAAGACTGCTCCAGTACTGTAGGAACCCGAGACAAGCTGCATTGGATAGCTCGTGTTATCTACGTAGAGCAGAGCCTGTGCGGGAGCTTCACCGTTCACCTCAGTATAGGTCGTCTGGAAGGTATAAACGGTTGAACTTGTCCCCGATGTTGGAGTGACCGATGAATTTGAGAGCAGAAGCGTGGTAACCTGGGGGCTTGACGTGCTCTCGTATGTGGCAGGGCCAGATCCGTCATCAAAGATGTAACGATGATAGTGTACACCTACAAAAAGTGAGTTCAGGCTAACCGAGTAAGTCACTCCAGTCTTATAGTTGGTGCCACTTGTCCGCTGCATGGTGTAGGGGATGCCATCAATATCGATCTCTGTTCGCGTTGGAGCGATGTTTTTAGGTGATGTATATGTGGCATTGAAGCTAATAGTCTGACCTGCCAAAGCGACGTTCGGAACGACTCCTGCACTGGCGTTACCTACGTTGAATGGGTACACCTGGGGACCATATAGCGGTACGCCATTGTCCGGCAGATTGACCGTGCCCCCCTGTCCGTCAGAAAAGGCATAGCTGTAGGTGTGTGATCCCGCCCCTAGTTTCGTCTTGTACTTATAAAGAGTGCCTCCCCCACCGACTGGTCCTACAAGTGACATAGGATAGGCTACGCCGTCAACAAGCACATTATGCACGGCAGGAGTTCCAGACCCCATGTAAATGATACTGTAGGAGAATGTTTGGGTCTTCCCTCCAACAAAGGGGTTGAGCGATTTATGGAGTGCGTTCCCTCCACTCACTCCTGCCTGTCCTTTGGGTATCTGCAGTATTGAAGAGTAGGGAAGCTGGTTGAGAATCAACGGCGGTTGAGGCGCCTGGTTGAAGTCGAAGAAATCCATCAAGTCGCTTGTGCCTGGAAGCGAGTCGCGTTGACCAAGGCTCGGTAGACTGAAATCCTCTTCGATGAACTTGACGAACGAGCTAAATTCTCCCTGCTGATGAGAAATATAGCCCTGCCTGGCATAGGGCGATATGACAAGTAATGGAACGCGTGGCCCCAATCCTACCCCATCGATCTGGGGCGGCGAAACATGATCGTAGTAGCCCCCCCAGTCATCCCAGGTGACGAAGATAGCGGTACTACTCCAGTAGGAGCTGTTCATGATGGTATTGACGACGGTGGTCACAAAATTCTGACCGGCCTGCAGAGGTATCGGCGGATGATCGCTTGCATTGGCAGGTGGAGTGAGCCAGGTTACATTGGCCATGTTTCCTGCCGTCACATCTTGCGCGAATTGATTGGGATTATTGACGTTGTTCGCCGATTGGTAGTCCGACTGGAGCAGAATAGGAGCATCCCAGATATTTACTGCACTGTAGTACTTCCAGCTTATGCCAGCGGCATCAAGTTCCTTAGGCAAGCTATTGATATTGTAGCAGGGATAGCCCCAGAAGGCTTTACCCGAAGCTGCTTTAGAATCCATCAGGTCATTCTGTATCGAATTGCAGCCGTTTTCAGGAGTCGATGCGAAGATACCGCCGTTCTGTGCTGCGACCATCGCGATGTGGTTGGCTGCGCTATTGGTCGCCATGGATGTAAAGAAGTTATCGCCCAGGCCGAACTGTTGAGCATAGCTCCAATAATTGGGGATATCCGATTGTGTATACTGGATATGTCCTCGCTCTGGAAACTCATCCATTTTACCCCCATCCATAGCGGCAAACAGGGATGGCCCATCGTGATTATAGTCCTCTGTGGGATTGCCTGCGCGCGGCAGATTCGATACGCCGTTTGCCCCGGGGTATCGCCCGAATAGGTTGTCGAACGTGTGATTTTCCATCATGATAACAACAACATGGTTGATTGGTGTAGTCGCAATCCCCTGCTGGTGAGTGTTCGCTCTAGAGAGGACCGCGGGCATCGAGTGCCAGGTTGCTAGTCCTGCGATGGCCAGGAGCGTCACCGTGATATACCCTGGTTTGATAGTACGCATTTATCCTCCACTAAATTGTTTATAGATTCGTGTCTACTGGAAAGCCCGGGTCCTCTTCGTTGCTTGTAGTAATCAGGGTTCCGGGTTTAACAGTGGCGGCAATTGCACCTACATTGGGACCAGCATAGACACTTGGAGCAAAGGGATCGGCCCAACTACTCACGGAATCGCTGAAGATGAAGAAAAACGAGTGATTCCCGCTGGGAAGAGCCATTGTTGCCTGGTAAAGTGCGCCTGTATTATCGGAGCCGGAGACATAGGTCATTGGATGCGCTGTGTTGTCTACGTATACCTGGGCTTGTGTTGGCGCCTGGTTCGCCGCGTCAGCGTACGTCGTCGAGAAGGTAAAGGATGTCGTACTTGATCCAGAGGTTGGGCTGACCGACGAATTGAAAAGGACCACAGGCGTAATCGCTGGTTCCGTGCTTCCATTATAGGTAACCAGGTCCGAGCCATCGCTACTGTCGTCAAAGCGGAAGCGGAAGGTATGCTCTCCTACCGGCAGTGTATTTGTGCTGTACGAGTAGGTTACCCCTTTTGTGTAATTGGTTCCCCCCGACGGGGTCAGGTCATGAGGAACCATGTCGATGAGCACCTGGGCGAGAGTTGGCGCTTTGTTTGATGGAGAGACGTATTGCACAGAATAGTTGGCCGTTTGTCCAGGCAGAGCTGTTGTGGTAATCGTCTTATTTTGCAGGGAGAAAGGGTTGACATCCGGACCGGGGAATGGGACGTTATACGGGATAGTGAGCGTTCCAGTACCATCGGAGAAGGTAAAGCTGAAATTATGACTTCCCTGTACCAACTTAGTACTGTACTGGTAGAGGGTCCCTCTGGGCGCTTTTCCCATGTTAGTCATCGGGTAGGCAACCCCATCTATTATTACGTTATGGATTGCCGGGGTGCCAGTACGCGTATAGAGGATGCTGTACGTAAACGTATCATTGATTCCACCTTGTGTTGGGCTGACTGCTCCCGGGGCTTGCTTGAGAAGAGGCACCATCAGCGTTCCCGTGAAGGGAAGTGAAGTGAGGATCAGAGGCGGCTGGGGGGTCTGGCTGAAGTCAAAGAAATCCATGAGGTCGCCTACCTGTGGCATCGAATCACGTTGGCCCAGGTCACTCAGCCCGAAGTCAGTCTCGATGAACTTCGCAAATGAACTGAACTCCCCTAGCTGGTGAGAGATGTAGCCCGGTTTAGCGTAGGGTGAGATGACGATCAGCGGAACGCGCAGGCCCAGCCCGCGCCCATCAAGTTGAGGTGGGGCCACATGGTCGTAGAAGCCTCCCCCTTCATCCCAGGTAACGAAAATGGCTGTATTCTGCCAGTAAGAACTGTTCATAATAGCATTGGCGATTTTAGTAACGAAGTTTTCCCCTCCCTGGAATGGTAAGGGAGGATGATCTGTGTAGTTCCCGGTTGGAGTGACCCAGGACACCGTAGCTATGTTGCGAGCTTTCACATCTTTCAAGAATTGAGTGCTGTCCTTGACGATATTCTGAGTGTCGTTTGTATTGAGGTATTGGATGGTTGAAGGAGCATTCCATATGGGGACTGAGCTATAGTAGCGCCAGCTTATGCCCGCACTATCCAGCTTTTGCGGTAAACTGTTGATGGAATAGCAAGGATAGGACCAGTAGGGAATACCACCAGCGTGCATAGAGTAAAGGATGGTATTTTTGGGCGAGTTGCAGCCATTGCCCTGCGTACCGTCGACACCCCCGGTCTGTGCAGCAATCATATTCACGTGGTTGGGTGTGCTGCTAGTCTCGTCAGAGCTAAAGAAGTTATCGCCAAGACCAAACTGCTGGGCGTAGCTCCAATAGTTTGGAATATCTGCCTGAGTGTATTCGACGTACGCATGCGAAGAGAAGCCATCCATTGCACCCCCGTCTATATCGGAGCGAGTGGATGGATCATCGTGGTTAAGATCGGTGATTATCGGATTAGACGCTCGCGGCAAATCGGACCTGCCGTTGGCACCGGGGAATGTCCCGAACATGTTATCGAACGAATGATTTTCCATCATGATAACCA
>WNFB01005234.1_pt1 | contig 13591 bp, 9 predicted proteins | sample 5400501 | NCBI WGS metagenome assembly WNFB01 (sample SAMN13153341, study PRJNA577476) | soil metagenome | isolation source: 200 cm saprolite under Douglas fir tree site 2 hole 1 | place: USA:California | collected 2015-04-18
TCAGGCTTGGCCGCACCGGAGTTTGCCGTGGAGAAAGCGATGAAAATATCGCCGGAGCCGTTGCCGGAGATGCTGCCATTGCGGCCGAGTCCAAGTGACACGCGGCGCGCCAGCCGCTTGAGCTGATGCGAAACCAGCGGCGCGTCGGTGGCCACGACCACGATAATCGAACCCCAATCATTCTCAGCAAACGCTGCGGCGCCATAGGCGGGGTCCTCCGCAATTTCCTTTCCGACGGATACGCCCGCAATTCGCAAATTGGGCCGTACCCCATAATTGCACTGCACCAGCACGCCCACGGTATAGCCGCCGAACTTCGCGTCAACTTTCCTTGAAGACGTGCCGATGCCTCCTTTGAATTCATTGCAAATCATTCCCGTGCCGCCGCCCACGTTCCCTTCCTCCACGCGGCCGGACGACGCGGTATCGATGGCGTGGAACGCGTGCTCGGGCTTCACATGAAAACCGTTGATGTCGTTCACCGGGCCTTCCAGAAAGCCGGACTCCTCCACCCAGGTCGTGCCCGTCATTTCGCCGTTGCCGTTCTGCGAAAACCATCCCGCGAAAACGGGATTGTTCATCGAATCTTTTCCGCGCGGCAGAACCGCCGTCACTCCCGTCCGCACCGGGCCCTTTCCAATCTGCAGTTTGCCTTCTCCGGAGATGAGCGTGGTGTGGCCGACGGTGACTCCGGCAACGTCGGTGATGGCGTTGAGCGGACCGGGCGTGCCGTCAAAGGGTACGCCGAGGTCGCGGGCGCGCGGCTTCGCCGGCGGATTGCTCTGCGCCGCGGCAAGAGTCACGGCGAACGATAAACAAAAAGCGGTTCCAATCAGACGTAAGGAGGAAGGACGGATCATTTATTTTTTTTCTCCCAGGAAGATTCTGCGGAGCGCAGCAATTTGATGTTTTTCTCGAGGGCCCGTTCAATCAGCGCCGCTTGCCGCGACGCCAGTTTCCAGTCGCCTTGTTCCACGGCCTCCGTCAATCCAGGATATTCGAGGTGCGCGTAGGTGTAGCGGGCAGCATAGAGAAGATGCTGGAACCAGGGACGGCCGGGAATGCCCGCGGGTTCGAGCCAGTTGGATTCAACCTGCATCAGCTGTTCGTTCAGCCGCTGGATCTTTTCCGGAGAAGTTTGGCCCGAGAGGAGATCGCGCGCGGTGGAATCGCGCAAGGCTCTCCCCACTTTCTGGAATTTAGCGATCCGGCCGCGCAGACGATTCGTTTTGAGCCGGCGGGAATCGATCTTGTTTTTTTGTTCGAGCTCCGTGAGGAAATCATCCAGAGCCGCGGCGTTGAAGCCAAAGTCAAACGGCAGGATGTCCGCGTTGGCCAGCCGCAGCGCCGCCAGTCCCCAGATTCGCGTCAGCGTCACATGGTATTCAAACGCGGGATCCCCGATGTGCGACATCCAGTAGTGGTCGTCATACATCGAGTGATACACGCCGTAATCGCCGGTAAACCCGAGGTTGATGACCGGGCGGCCGAGATGGTTGAGAAAAACCGTGTGATCCGATCCGCTCCCGATCCGTGTTTCCACAAGGGCGGTGTCGAGCGGTGCCGCGGTGGCTTTGGCGTCGCGCATGCTCGTGGCGCGCCAGGCTTCGTAGAGGGATTTTCCGGAGGGTGCGCGAACATCTTTGGCGGCTTCGACGAGCATGGGAGCAAGAGAGGCGACCGCGGACGCCGAAAAGCTCAGGCCGTCGGGGCCGGCGGTGGTGGCGGCGCCCGCGACGGATTCATCCACGTTGAGATAAGCGACGAGTTTTTTCTTGAGGTCGTCGGCAAATTGCTCGCCCCACTCCGTCGAGCCGGTGAGCGCGTACTCTTCGCCATCCCAGCTGCAAACGACCAGCGTGCGGCGGGGACGAAGGCCGCGCTGCTTCAGATCGCCGAGCGCGCGCGTCAGCTCCATCAGGGACGCCGTGCCGCTGGATGGATCCACGCTGCCGAAGACCCACGCATCGCGATGATTCCCAAGAAGAACCCATTCGTCGGGAAGTTCGCTGCCGCGGATGCGCGCTTCGACGACGGTGTATAGCTGCATGCTGGTGTCCATGTCCACTTTCACGCGAGCCTTCACCGCGCCCGTGAAACGGTAGGTGATGGGCAGCGCGCCCTGCCAATCCTTCGGAACTTCGGCGCCGTTCATGTTTTCCAGCAAAGGCTTGGCGTCGCGCCAGGAAAGCGGAAGCGCCGGAATTTTCGGCAGCGACCGCGCTTCTTCCGGCGAGATGTGCTTGGCGCCGGGGACGGAAGCCCAGCCGGGCGTGGTGGGATCGCCGGGAACGATGTAATCGTAAGTGATCGCTCCGCGTTGAATGTGCGATTCCGGGCCCCAGGGACCATCAGGAAAAACTTTGCCTTGCGTGTAGCCGTCTTCGGCGGGATCGGAATAAATCAGCAGCGCGGCGGCGCCTTCCCGTTCCGCGGTCAGCGCCTTGAACCCGCGATAGCTATAGGGATTCGAATAGCGCACCAGAACGATTTTGCCTCTTACGCTGATGCCCTTCTTCCGGAGCAGCTCGTAATCCTCTGGATTTCCGCTGTGCGCGTAGACGACTTCCGCGGTGACGTCTCCCGAAGCGGAATAGCCGAAATAGGAGCCGGAGACCGCGGGATTTTTCGTATCCGGATCGGCCTCGTACGCATCTTCGCGCAGGGACGCGCTGAAGCGTACCGGCTCGGTCATTTCGAGTGAGACACTGCGCGGCCGGGAATGCCAAACATCGTAGCGGCGCAACGTGACGTCTTCCCATCCCTGCTTCCGCCATTCCGCGGCGACGAATCCCGCAAGCTGATTGTTGCGCTCCGAAGCGGCGGGGTGGGGTTCGGCGGTGAACGTGCGATGCCATTCGCGCGCTTTGTCGGCGGATGGTATCGCTTGGAACGTCGTTTCGAGTTGGTGTTCGGCGGCCGCGTGCGGCGCAGAAAAGCCGAGTATCGGGGCGGCCTGAGGTGAAATTTGAGGCGCAGTCTGTGGGCGCCGGGCAAAAAGAGCAAACGTCAGGAAGAAAAAAGACAAAAGACAGACGAGAGTTGTGCGAGAAATGGGACGCATACTGATTTGGTTTTTCACAAAAACGAGCAACGAGAATGCAAAGAATGAGCCTCCGCCCGGCAACGAATCAAGCGGAAAACACCGTTGCGAGGGCCGAAGAGACCGCGCGAGCGATCACCGCGGATTCCTCCGTTGAAATGGTGAAGGGCGGCGCGAGAAGGATGTGATCGCCGCGCTGGCCGTCGACGCAGCCTTGCGTGGGATACGTCAGCACGCCTTCGGCAAGCGCGGCCTGGCGGATGCGCTCGGCGATGTTATCGGCTCTGGGAAAAGGCTCGCGTGTGGCCTTGTCTTTGACAAATTCCACGCCGAGGAGAAGGCCGAGGCCCCGAACATCGCCGACGTTTGGATGAGACTGCAGCGAAGAGAGAGCGTCGCGCAGATTTTTTCCCGCAGGAGTCACTCGTTCGAACAGCTTCTTCGATTCAATGTAATCCAAAACCGCGTTGCCCGCCGCCGTCGAGACCGGATGCGCCTGGTACGTAAAGCCATGCATAAACGCGCCGGAGCCGCGTTCGAACGCTTCCACGACGCGCGAGGAAACGAGTACCGCGCCGAGCGGCGCGTAGCCGCTGGCCACTCCCTTCCCCACTAGGATGATGTCCGGCTCGACACCCCAGTGCTGGACGGCAAATGCTTTTCCCGTGCGGCCCATGCCGGTCATGATTTCGTCGGCGATCAGCAGAATGCCGTGCTTGCGGCAGATTTCCGCGATGCGCGCCACGTAGCCTTCGGGAGGCACGGCGGCTCCGAGCGTCGCTCCGACGACCGGTTCAAAAATGAACGCAGCGGCTTGATCAGCTTCGTGCTCGAGCAGGTAGACTTCCAGATCATCGGCGCAAGCGACCCCGCACTCCGGAAAAGTTTTTTCAAACGGGCAGTGATAGCAGAAGCAAGGAGCGATGTGTCCCCATTCCGCGAGGAGCGGCTCGTACGGCGCGCGACGCGAGACGTTTCCGCTGACGGACATCGCGCCAAGCGTGCTGCCGTGATAACTCTGCTGCCGCGAAATGACCCGGTAACGGTTTTTCTCCCCGGTTTCCAGGTGAAACTGGCGCACGAGTTTAATGGCCGTTTCCGTGGCTTCACTGCCGCCGGAAGTAAAATAAACGCGCCCGCCGTTGCGGAAATTCGCAGGAGCGAGTGCGAGCAGCCGCGCGGCAAGTTTTTCCGCCGACGCGGTGTGAAATTGCGAAGTGTGTGCGAACGCGATTTGCGAAGATTGTTCAGCCATCGCGTGGCCGATTTCCGGGACCCCGTGACCGATGCTCACGACCGCAGCCTGGCCGGAAGCATCGAGGAATCGCCGGCCGCTCTGGTCAATGATCCAGCAGCCTTCCCCGCGCGCCGCGAGGGGAAACGTTTTCTTGAAATTTCTGGAAAAAAGTCCGCTGCTCATCAACGTGAGTTGTCCGGAGAAGAATTGTAGCAGACTCGCAAGTACGCACAGCAACACGCCCGGAAGCTCGCGAACGAAAATTACTCGTTATTGCTGATAAACGCGGACAGTTTCCCGTAATTTGATCTATTGGGCGTTCAACCCGCCTGTCACTCCAATTGGAGTTGAATGACAGTCAGGCTAGTTCAGCGCGCCCAATCCGGCAGTTGACCCGTCAAAAGTTTCAGAGGACCAAAACTCACTACCCTCATTTCATTCTCGCCCGGCACCACCTTAACAGCAAAGAAGCAAACACCCTTTGGATGCTGAGTAGTTCTGCCAGAGTAGTAGAACCCACGCATAGGTGCTCTACGTCCGTCTGCGCCGAGGAAAAACCCGGTTTCTTCATGTCTCAATTCGCTTTCCAGAGGCCGACCACAGTAATTGAACAGGTCCCGAACTAGCGCTTCAGCCTTCGTTTTCCCGCCAGCGGCTTGAAGGGCCTGAGGTTCCATCTTGTCCAAAGCAAGGTCCACACGGGCAGCAACTAAATCAGACATGTAGGAATCGCTGACTTTTTGGGCTTCTGCGCGGTCCATCGAGGACCCATTGGGCAACACGTTGCAGCCGCCGACCACCGAAACGATTGTGAGGTATGCAAACAGAGTGATCCGCATGACGATTAAATCTAGCATGTCTCGTTGTGCCTATAAACCCCGCCGATAGGTCCGTTGCAATGACTTGTGCTACGCTGGCGCCACTTTTTTGAAACGTTGCCGGAAGTTCCCCCGCAGGAACATGGCAAAGCGGAAGCTCACTTGACGGAAAGATCGAGCGGACTCGTTCGAACCATCGGGCGTTGGAGCCTTGCCGCCCTCATGGTCAACACCATGGTCGGCGCGAGCATCTTCGGGTTGCCCGCGTTGATTGCCGCGCGGCTTGGGAGATGGAGTCCCCTCGGTTTTCTTGTGGCTTTCGCGGGCATTTCGGTCATCGCGGCCTGCTTGGCGGAGGTGGCATCCCAATTCCGGGAGACGGGCGGGCCTTATCTCTATGCGAAAGCGGCGTTCGGCCGGTTTCTTGCCATCCAGAATGGCTGGTTGATGTGGCTCACACGGATTTCGGCGGTATCCGCGGTCGCCAATTTATTCATCACCTATCTCAGCGAATTTTTTCCCGCCGTAAGAGCGCCGCTCGCGAGGGGCGGCGTTCTCACGCTTCTCATCGGGTTTCTCGCCGCCGTGAATTACCGTGGTGTGACCGGCGGAAAACACGTCAGCAATTTTTTTACGGTCACAAAAATTTCCTTGCTCGCGTTTTTCATCGTGACGGGGCTTGCAGCGCTCGCGCTGCATCCTGCCATTCGGATCACGCCGGCGGCCACGACAACCACGTCCAGGGATTGGTTCGAAGCCATCCTCCTCATGCTCTATTCTTACGGAGGATTTGAGGCCGCGCTCATCGTTTCCGGAGAGACGCGCGATGCCCGCAAGGATATTCCCTTCGCGCTCTTCGCGGCTATCGCGACGGCAACGCTCTTGTTTATCGCCGTGCAGTATCTCGTGGTTCACACCGTGCCCGATGTTGCTGCCTCGGGCGCGCCCGCGGTGGATTCCGCGCGGCGATTTCTGCCGTCCTGGGGCGTGCAAATCGTGGGCGCGGGAACGCTCATTTCCGCGTATGGATACCTCAGCGCCAACATGCTGCACACGCCGCGAATCACGTTCGCCATGGGAGAACGCGGAGATTTTCCCGCGTTTTTCGGAAAGATTCATCCGCGATTCCGTACACCGCATCTTTCGATCGTGATCTTTGCCGCCGCGCTCCTGCTCTTTTCCATCGCGGGAGATTTCCGCTGGAACGCCATGTTGTCCAGCGTCGCGCGGCTTTTTATTTATGGGTCCGTCGCCGCAGCGCTGCCGGTCCTGCGGAAAAAGCAGCCGGAAGCGGATGGATTCCGCCTGCCGTACGGCATCACGATTGCCGTGCTCGCCATGCTCTTCACGGGAGTGATGGTCACTCGAATGCACCGGGGAGAGCTCATCGTCATCTCCACTACTGCGGCTCTCGCTTTCCTGAATTGGCTGTGGGCGAGAAAAAAAGCGGATCCGCTCGAACCATCCCGCTGAGCGTTCCGCCGGGGGGAGAAGAAGCCACAGCCATTTTGGCGGTTGCATGCGTGGACCGAGCGTGGGATTCCGGTGCTATTCGAACGATGCGCGGGAGAGCCACCGATGACGAAAAAACGAACAGGCGAGGCGTGGATGCCGGCCGGCGAATATGGGCGCTCGTTGCCAAAATTTTCCGTGAATCTGCTCGTGCGCGACGTGCAAGCGTCGGTTCCCTTTTATCGCGACGTCCTGGGAGCCTCCGTGCGCTATGCAGACATGGATTTCGCGGCGCTGAACCTGCAGGGCCTGGACTTCATGCTGCACGCGGACCACGCCTATGATCATCATCCTTTGCATGCACGGTTGAGCGCCACGGGGCCGCGCGGGACGGGCGCGGAGTTGCGCGTGATGGGGATTGATCCGGATGCGGCCCAGCGAAGAGCGGAAGCAGCAGGCGCGAGGATTATCCAGCCGGCGATGGACTTTCCGCACGGGTGGCGCGACGTGATGCTCGAAGATCCGGATGGATACATCTGGGCCGTGGGCGTGGCGATTCCGTGAGGAATCTACCGTGGACCGGACTATTGGATTCGCGGGCGAAACGTGACATTATCCGTGATTCCGCGCGGCGTTTTACGGCTCGCATTGTGAGAGGAGCAACAAAAATGAAAGGTGTCATCCTGCGGTGCGGTTTCGTCGGCGTGTTGCTGGCGGGCGGCGGGAGCAGCGTCCCGGCGCAAGAAGCGGCGAAACATCCCATTACTTTCGACGACCTTATCAAGCTGCATCGCATCTCCGAGCCGCAGGTATCGCCGGACGGGAAATGGGTGGCGCATACGGTGGCGACGTCGGACATGGACGCGAACCGCAACGCAAGCAATATCTGGGTGGTGCCAACCACAGGCGGCGCGGCCGCGCAATTGACCTGGAGCGGGCACGACTCCTCGCCGGTTTGGTCGCCGGACGGCAAAACGCTGGCGTTTCTCTCTTCGCGCAGCGGCGCATCGCAAGTGTATTTGCTTTCGATGGAAGGGGGCGAAGCGCGTGCATTGACGCACCTATCGGCCGGCGCGGACATCGTGAAATGGTCGCCCGATGGAAAGATGATTGCGTTCACTTCTTCGGTGTATCCCGATTGTGTCAGCCGCTCTGCGGGTGCCTTAAACAACGACGATGATTGCAACGGCAAGCGCGAGGCGGAAAAGGAAAAGAACAAAGTAAAGGCGCACGTGGCGGAGCAACTCCTCTACCGCCACTGGACGCACTGGAATGAAGGCAAGCGAAGCCACTTCTTCGTGGTTCCAGCCGATGCGAGCGCCTTGCCGCGCGATCTCACGGCTGGTGCGATTTACGACGTACCGCCGGATGAGCGGAGCGGTCCCGGGGATATCAATTTTTCTCCCGATGGAAAAGAGATCTGTTTCACGGCGGTGACCGACAAAGTGGAAGCCACCAGCACGAACGGCGATTTGTTTATCGTGCCCGTGGCCGGAGGCGAAGCGAAACGCATCACCACGCAGCCGGGATTCGACGGGAATCCCGTCTATTCGCCGGACGGGCGGTACATCGCGTACCACGCGCAGCTCGCGGCGGGATACGAATCGGACCGCTGGCGCGTGATGCTTTACGACCGGCAGAGCGGAAAAAACGAAAATCTCTCCGAAGGCTTTGACCGCAGCGCGAACGAACTTGCGTGGTCGCCGGACAGCAAGACGATTTATTTCACGGCTGAAAACGAGACGCAGCAGCCGGTGTACGCGATGGCGGCGCGCGCGGGAGCCGAGCCGAAAAAGATCCTCGCAGACACCTACAACAGCGCGATCTCTTTCAGCCGGGATGGAAAGACGCTGGTTTTCGAGCGCACAAGCCTTACCCTCCCGCCGGAAGTTTTTGCGGCGGGCAGCGACGGTTCGAATGTACGGCAACTGACGCATCAGAATGACGCGGCCCTCGCGACCCTGGAGATGAACCCGCCGGAGACGTTCTGGTTTGACGGCGCCGGGGGAACCAAGGTGCAGGCGATGCTGATCCGGCCGCCGAAATTTGACGCGACGAAAAAATATCCGTTGCTCGTGCTCCTTCACGGCGGGCCGCAAACGATGTGGTCGAACGATTGGGGATACCGCTGGAACGCGGAGGTGTTTTCCGGGGCGGGCTACGTGACGCTGATGATCAACCGCCGCGGTTCGACGGGGTATGGACAGAAATTCACGGACGAGATCACGAACGACTGGGGCGGAAAAGCCTACATCGACGTGATGAATGGCGTGGATTACGCGCTGAAGAAGTATCCGTTTATGGATGCAACGCGCATGGCCGCGGCGGGCGGCTCTTATGGCGGCTACATGGCGGACTGGATCGCGACACACACGGGAAGGTTCAAGGCCATCGTGAGCCACGCCAGCGTTTACGACAAAACGTCGATGTTCGCAACGGAGGAGTTGTGGTTCGAAGAACACGACATGCAAGGCACGCCGTGGACGAATCCCGAGAGCTATAAGAAGTGGTCGCCCTCCACGTATGCTGGGGACTTGGGAAAATTCAAGACGCCAACGCTGGTGTTCGCCGGCGAAAGAGACTACCGCGTGCCGTACACGCAATCGCTGGAATTATTCAGCGCGTTGCAGAGGCAGGGTGTGCCTTCAAAACTGGTGGTCTTCCCCGACGAAGGACACTGGGTGCTGAAACCGCAAAACGCGCAGTTCTGGTACAAAACGTTTTTGGACTGGCTGGCAACGTACGTGAAATAAGGCGATAGACAAGGGAGAGCGGCAACCGAGCCGATCTCCCTGCCGGAAATTTCACATCTTCACTTCACCGTCGCAGTGAATACTTCCTCCATGAAAAGATTTGTCTTGCAGCCGGAAGATCCTTCAAGCTGCCGGCGGCTGTCCGTCCAAATCGGATGAGAGACGCCGCCGCGAGAGGCCAGCCCTTCGTAATCCCCCTGCTGGTTGAAATAGTCGATCGCGGAACACGGGAAAATGCCGTTGCAATCGTGTTCGTTGGAGCTGTCGGAGCTTACCCGCACATTGGGAGAGCGGAACGTCACGCCGCCATCGACCGATTGCGTGAAAAAGGTATCGGTCATGAAGCGGAAGCCGGTGGTGTCGTTGCGCGTGTCGTAGAAGGAGAGATTGACGTCGCCCGTGACCGGATCAACAGCAAGCCACTGATTGAAGCGGTCCACGAGTTGGGGGAGTTGATCGGTCACGGGTTTGGGAGCCGTCCAGGTGGATCCGCGATCATCTGAGGAGGAAATCAAGATGTCGGTCACGCCGGCGGGAGTGAGATCCATCCAGGAGCAGTAGAGACGCCCGCGGTGCGGACCGGTTGACCGGTCGGCGTCGCATGCGGGGTAAACGAGCGCACGGCGAAACACTTCCGCCGGAATGCCGACGTCAAAAGCGGCGGTTTTCTGCGAGATTGTGCGCTGCGCATCCCAGGTGACGCCGCCATCGAAAGAGCGATTGAAAGCGATCAGATTGTTTTTGTAATCGTTCCAGGCCGCATAAACTTCTCCGTTAGGGCCGACAAAGGGCACGGCGCCGATGCCCTGGCTCGGGCCCGAAGGATTGTCAATGCGCGCGACGGAAAAAGTTGCTCCGGCGTCGGCGGAGCGCGCGAGGTGGATGCCGCCGTCGCTGGCGTTGCCTCCCGAAGCGGAATCCCAGGCCACGTAGATACGGTCGCGGAACGAGCTCGCCGGATTGGCGTCCGCGGTAATCATCGGCTTGTCATTGAAGTGGTTCGAGCCAGTCTGAAATCCAAACAGGGTGAGCTGCGGATAGCTCTTGCCGCCGTCGGTGGAACGCGCTACCGCCATCTGTGTGCCGTCCACGCCGTTGCCGGCGCCGAAATAAACGACAATGTAGCTATAAAAAAGATTTCCGCGCGAGTCGAAAACCAAAGAGGGATCCGAGCCAAAGCGGGTATCGTTGGTGCCCTGGAGCGGCGGAGGAAGCGGCAGGTCGACGGCACCCCAGTTGGCTCCACTGTTGCTGGAGAAAAAACCGCGCATGGGATCACGGAAGATTTCGTTCGAGCCCGCGGCGACGGATTTTGCGGATGCCGGATTGAGTGTGATGTACGTTTCGCTCTGAGGACCGCACTCATTGGAGACGTCGACATTGCTGCCAACCGTGAGGGATGAGGCGGGACCGCCTCCCGGGGAAGCAGCGTTTTGGGAAAGATATTGGTATTTTGCCCACCAGGTCGGGTTGTGGGTGGTGTTGTTCTGTGCAAATGTTTGCGACGAAAAAAACAGACAAGTTGCAGTCACCAAGGCGATCTTTAGAAGCCGATTCATAGACGGTCTCCTTCATCGGACGGCTGGAACTCAGCGGGGAGTTCACTTCTTACTTCCGCTGAAGAGAGAAGTCAAGCACCCCGACGGGCAGTAACTTCCGCAGGTACAGAGCCGAGTTTCTGTTTGACCAGCCCGCAAAGGGAAGCGATTCTGTTGGCGGGACGGTCACCCATGTTTGGCCTGAGCCACCTCTTTTATCCGTGGGGCTTCCTCGTGCAGATCCTGGCGATCGTGCACTTTGTCCGGCGGCGGCCGGAGAACTACTGGTTTTTCATAATTTTTTTCGGCGGCTTCCTGGGCGCCGGCATTTATATTGTTGCGGAAGTGCTGCCGGACCTGGGACTGCTTCGCGGCGTGGTACATGGATTCGGGCGGAGATCGCGCATCCAAACCGTGGAAACGCAAATACTGGACAATCCGTCCGCGGCCAATTACGAAGAGCTGGGCGAACTCTACAAAGATCAAAAGCAATATGAAAAGGCGCGCGATGCGTTCAGCCACGCGATCGCAGCGCGAAGCGATTCCATCTACACGTTTTATTACCGGGCGCAGTCCTCACTCGGGATGAACGACCTGGTCAATGCGATTCCCGACCTGGAGCGCGTGGTCACCGCTGACCGGAAATTCGATTATTACCGCGCGGCGGGATTGCTCGCAGATGCTTACGCGCGCACCGGACAAATGGAGCGCGCTGAGCCGCTGTTTGCCGAGGTCACGCAGTATTCGACGACGCCGGAGACGCTCTACAATTACGCCAGTTACCTGAAGACGGCGAACCGGCGCGAAGAGGCGCGAGAGTGGGCACAGAAGCTCCTGGCGAAGAAGCGAACCTTGCCGCGGTACATGCAGCGGCGCGAACGGCCGTGGTTCCGCAAGGGCAAGGCGCTGCTGAAAGAACTGGCCAGCGCGTAGCACCTGTGTGGCCGTGGTTCCGCAAGGGCAAGGCGCTGCTGAAAGAACTGGCCAGCGCGTAGCACCTGTGTCCCGCAGTCCCATCCGGAATGCCAAGAACGTATGCAGGAAGCCCATTTGAGAGGGGCAGACCGCAAATTCAGCGGGTACTTGGTCAACCAGACAGCCCCACCCCCCTTTTTTTGTAAGTGCGGATTCTAAAGGGTTTGCAGGCGCATTTTTCGTAAGTGCGGATTCTAAAGGGGTTATAAGTCCTTTGGTTGCCACACTTCCGAGGAGGTGGTGTAAGTGTTGATTCCAGGGGACTTACGAGCACAGAATCACGTTTGTAAGCCCTTTGTTTCCCGCACTTCCGAGGGCTCTTGGAAGTGCGGATTCTAAACGAGTTGCGAACGTGATCTTTGGAAGTGCGGATTCTAAAGAACTTACCACTACTTCGTGCTCCGCTTGGTTTGTGAATGAGTTCCAGGGAAGGACCGCTGGTGCTTGCGTACGTTTACCTGTTTGCAATTATACTGGAATGGCAGCCGAAGTCAAGAGCAAAAACGGTCGCGGGAATTGGTTCGCTATCCGGTAAGTGCGCCTTTCCATAGGCGGTGATGCGAACGCTCAAAACCTACTCCAAAAGGGCACCCTCTTATCATGCGTTGACGGTCCAAGTAACTCCCATTGGGTGGGTACTGACATCCCTTCCTTGATTCTCGGGGGACCAGGAAATTGACGCCACTACCCAAATCGCGACTCGGTTGACATACTCCGCCGGTGCGGAGCAGAATGTCGGCAACATTCCATTCTCCGAGGCCTGGTTCAGGCACATGAGTAAAAATTCAGACTATATTCCCTTGGTGGAATTCATTGGTCATCCAGAGAGTCGCGAATCACTGCGCCGGAAGGAGTCTACATGCCGAAAAACAAGATCTTATTGATGATGTTGCTGGTATTGGCCTTGATGGTCACGGGAATTTCCTGCCAAAAACTCGAGACTAGGACTCGCGTTCTTCCTAGTCCGCTGCCTCCTCCAATTGTCCTGGAAGCAATTCCACTTGACGACGGGCAATTAATCGCGGCCACCCCACACCCCGATGATCCCCATTGGGTCGTGCTTTGGTTCCAGAAGCCAGACAAGACAATTGCCGTCGTACTCGTGAACGTGGAGCAAGGAAAAGTTGTACGACGTGCGGCGATTCCTCGAAATTAGAAAAGAAATGAACCCTGGAGCTTGCTCTAGAGAAGGAGATGAGAAATGAGTTTTGTCGACAAGTTGAGTTCGTTCGCTTCTCGTTTATTTTTCCTCATGGCCTTCGGACTACTTGTGATCGCGGTTGCGGAAAGAGTTGTGAATCTGTTCGGTTACACGATTCTACGTGGGGCCTATGCCGGAGGGCGGCTTCTGGAGTTCGCTACCGTGCTCCTAATTTTCGTCATAGCTCTGATCTTAAGACAGCTCAGAAATGAACTGCGGAAGGAAGGCAGACCGAACTAACCTCGCCATACCCCTAGCGGTTGCGGCGGGCACTTCCGTTCACAATCACATGCGGACTCGCGAAGACTCTTTCCGCACCCACCGGATTTATCGCCCGTCAAGCAGATGTGCCCACCCTGCTCCAGCGAGTCAAAGAACTACTTCAGCTTCGCGTAGTCGGTCTTGGCAGCGATCAGGATAGGAATGTCCGGATCGGCGTCTTTCCAGAGGGCAAAAAATTCATTGAGCCGCGCAGCGGCTTTGTCTTTCTCGCCGCGGGCCAGGTACAGTTTTGCGAGATTCACATGCGCGGCAATCCAGTCTTGCTGGGGCTCCCATCCGATCGGGGACGGCT
>WNFB01003638.1_pt1 | contig 13589 bp, 12 predicted proteins | sample 5400501 | NCBI WGS metagenome assembly WNFB01 (sample SAMN13153341, study PRJNA577476) | soil metagenome | isolation source: 200 cm saprolite under Douglas fir tree site 2 hole 1 | place: USA:California | collected 2015-04-18
CACCCGATGGCCTCTTGCTGCATCTGCAACTGGACGAGCGTCCCGGCGACCGTGAGCCCAGCCGCCCGCGCCTGCTCCCTCTCAGGCTCTGACCTGGCGCCTGCTGTGCGGTACCAGTGACATGCTTCCTGGAGCTCGACCGTGGCGTCGTCCAGGGCCTCGACGGTCAGGAGCGCCTCAGCTCGCAGCGCGCAGCAAGCGGCCCTTCGGAGCGGCGCGTCGAGCGACGCGAAAATCGCCTCGGCGATTCGCGTCGCTCGCAGGGCTCCTTCAACATCTCCACGCACGGCGACGGCCTCTTTCGCCGCCTCGAGGAACACCAGGCCCCAGCCGATGCCGCGGGCTGTGGCGCCCTCGGAGCGTGCGCGCTGCGCGACGCCTTGGGCTGCGCGCGTCAGGGCGCTTATGGGGAGCCCGCGCAGCAGACCCGTCCAGACCCTTCCAACGAACGCAGCGCCCGCATTGACATGATCACCCGCTGCGAGGAGCGCCCGCTCTGCGTGGCGATACCCCCGCGACGCCGCCTCCACGTTGCCAACGGCGGCCTCGAGGTATGCGAGACGAAGGTCGGCCGCCCCCGCGCCCCTCGATGCTCGGAGTTCGGTGTAGACGTCCCTCGCTTCCTGATAGGCACGCCGCGCATCTTCCACGCGGATTTTCGATCGGTCGAAGACATCATTAGGCGGAATTTGAAGACTGGAGTCCGCCAGATCAGCAGGGCTTCTGAGCGAGTACCCAAAGACCATGGGCGGCCCAAGCGGTGGCGGCGTCGCCAGGACGTCGCCCCTGAGCAGCGCGACGCTTGCGGCACCGAGGCGGTCCTCGACCTCTTCGTAAGCCCCGCGGAGGTCGTCCAAGGCCTTCAGAGCGTCCTCGTTCCATCCGGCCAGCGCCCAGAGGTACGCTATCTCCGTGGCTACCACATCGTGCATTACCGCCACGCCGATCTCGTCGGCAAGCTGGAACAGTTTCGCGAGTCCACCGAGGAGTGACGGCGGCCCGCTCAGCCCGCCCTGCGACCTGAACATCGTGGCGAGGTCGCGTTGCCCGCCGCGGGGGCGGAGGTAATCGCAGACGAGGTGCCCGATGAAGCCGGCCGCGCCGGAGCGGGCGGCCGCGCCTCGGTGCTTCCACCGTTCCTCCCAGACGCTCGCGGTGGCACCACTCGCGGCGCACTCTGGCAGAGGTATCGCGCGCCCGTCCGGAAGCAGGTCGCGCTCGCTCTCGCCCAAGGAAGCGAGCGCCGTGATGACGGCCTGACGCTCAGGATCTCCGACGCCGTGCCATGCCTCCTCGAAGCACGATAGGGCCTGGCTATAAGCACCTTGGAGGTGGCGCACGATTCCGCGAGAAAGCACGTTCAGCGGAGTCCGCGTGACGGCGAGTCGCGCCTCCGCCTCCTGATCCGCGCCGCCGAGGTCCCCCTGGCCTCGGTCAAGCAACCACAAAAGGTCAAGAAGCTCCCCAACCTTGCCGATCGGGAGGACGTAATCGAAGACAGAGGAGTCGCCCGTCACGTGTCGGTGCGCTTGGCCTCGAAGTCGGCCGAGCCCCGTCTAGGATGGGGAGCGCCGAGCGCGGGGATCTCCGTAGAAACAGTACGCGGCGTAGGTGTCTTCCGCGATCGTCTCATCGTATCCGCGAGCGCGGATCTCACTGAGGATCTCCGCGAACGGCCTCGGCGGGTCCTCAAGCGCCTTGCTGTAGAAGTCCAGAGCCACCTGGTGGGCTAGCGAGTCCTTGACACTCCACAGCGGAGCGATCACAGCGGAGGCACCCAGCTCAATGAACTCCTTGGCAAAACCGCCGATCCCGACCAGCGCCGTGGTAGGTCGGCCGACTTCGCACGCGTTCAGGAAAACCATCGGGATCGACTTCGCGAGGAAGTCCGGGAACCCGTCCAGCCCCTTGACCTGCGTGGACGCGAACGGCTGCTCGTCGGCGAGGTAGATGACCTGATCGACCTCGCCTTCGCTCTCTGCCCCATGACAGACGAAGTGCAGCAAGCTAGCCCGGGTCACGGCGAGCGTTTGATCGATATGATCGAGGTTTGCTGGGTCCACGAGCTGCCCCGGAGGAAACCGTGTCGACACGAAATCCGCCTCGTCCTTCGCGCTTTTGAGCTCGCGCCGGCCCTTGTACTCCGGTGCGACTACAAGGCTGTCGACGAGGCGAATCTTCTGGGGACCCGACGACCCGTTGGCGTTAATCCAACGGCCGATGGCGAACTCGACCCCCAGCGCCCTCCGTCGCTCCATGCTTTCGCCATGCCGGCGGTTCGGCACCATCAGCTCCCATGGGATGTACGGCTCGTCAGAGACGACCGCTATCGTGCGCAGCGGCTTGCCGCTATCGATCATCTTCCAGAACACGGATTGGAGTTTTTCGGCGAGCCGTCGAAGAGCGCGACGCCCGCTCCCCGCAGCCATGAGAGCCGTTCGGTCGGCGTCATGTTCTCGGCAACGAATCCGACCATATGTCCCTTGACGATCTTGCTCGTGACGTCGGGGAGGTTCCACGGGGTCCACGCGGCTTCGTCGTCGGTCAGGGGAATCAGATTCGTCCAAACCATACAGCGGAATTGGCGGCCGTCGTTGATCGCCTCGGCGACAACGTGTACCTGCAAGTCTGCGGGAGTCGCCAGCGCGTCGAGGGCGAAGGTGGATTTGGTGGGCGACTGCCGAGCGCCCGGAGCGTCGGGAATAGGCGTCCGGAGCTCCAATGGGACCATGCGGCTCACCCTTCCGCAAGGTCTGCCACTGAAGGTGAAGACCGCCGTGATGGTGCCCTCCGCGCCGGAGAGCAACTCTCCCGCGAGCGCCTGAAGTGTCTCTTCGTCCTGGACGCGTACGTTAAATGATGCCGTGCTCGACCGGTCCTCCCTACGGTCGATCTGCAACGTCGCTGTGCTCTCGCCGAGCACGACAAAGTGTTGGCTGGTCAGCAGGTCCGCTCGAACCCTGAATCGGAGCACTTGGTCCGGGAGCTTGGCGAGGATGTCCTCGCTCTCCTCCCCCGCCCTAGGCCCTTGCAGGTCCGCGTAAATCTCCACGCGAAACTCGGTCCCCGGTGCGATGGGAAGTGTCGCCGACAAGTTCATATGGGGCACGCGGCGGACCGCAATCGTTGAAGTCTCAGAGGTGACTTCACTCGTGCCACGCGTCCTTGTGCGGGCTCGAGCACGGGGGCGGTCGGCTCGGTAGGCGCGCTTCTCTGGCCCTCTGGATGGGGCTGCAGCGGGGAGCGCCGACTCCGGTCCAGATGATTCAGAATCGCGACGCTCTTGCCGCGGGTAAGTCCAGCTCACGCCCGGCACGTCAGGAAGGGCGTCGAGTCCCTTGCGCTCAATCATGGCGGACAGGCCATCGAAGGCTTCACCAAGCGCAGCGAGCCTTGGAGTCACCACCATTCTAGCTCGCCATGTCGTCCCCTCAATCGCCTTACGCTGCTCTGCAAGGTTCGGCGGGACCAGCATCCGCATCGCGGAACGGTCTCCTCTCTTTGCCGCGTTGATCGCATCGAGGCGCCGCGCGTTCAACGTTCTCGCGTTCGCTAACAACCTGAATGCACGCGGCAGGTCGGCCCGCTCTAAGCTGGTGAGGCCTTCCTGCAGCGCACGTTCTTCGAGCTGGTAGTCAGACAAGGTGATTGCAGGTGGTTCAACCTCGGTTGGCGTCACTCCCTGGATCGCCGTTAAGTGGATGTCGAGATCCTCCTCTCGCTGGGAGAGGATCCAGCGGAGTCTCTCCAGCGAAGCCCTTGTGGACTCCGAGCTCGGATCTCCACCCCGGAGGAGTTCTTCAAGAGCTGCCATCCGCACTCGGAAATCGAGGCCCCATAGACGTTGAAGAATCACGCTAGAAGGCGCGACCAAGACACCGGGAACGTCATGGAGACGGAGGAGCCGCCTGCGAGCCGCGAAGATCCTGCCCTCCTCTCGTTTCCGGGCGAGCCGGAGCTGCTCGAGGGCCAATGCGAAATTCTCCTGAGCCAGTGCGCGGGCAGCGGGTGGTAGTGCCTCGCGCCGCGCGGTGTCGGCGAGATGCTGTAACCCCTCTTCGATCTCGACCAGCTGGTCCAGTACGAACTGCCGATTTAACAGCTGTGTGATCAACGAGGCCTCATTCCCGACGACGGTCTTGGGTTCTGACCGGTGTCAACTCGCTGCTTGATACTCGATATCATGGACCCCGCTCCCCCATCGGCTGGCTGGTGAAGCCCACACGGTTTCGACGCAAGCCGAAGGTTTCGGGTGACTGTTTCCTAATTCAAGTTGTCATCTCACCGTCGCGGCGCGGCGAAGTCGGCCGTGGTCGCACCCGCGGGCTTCGTCTGCGCACCGAAGTAGTATGCGATGCTCGCGGCAAGCATCGTGGAGACGACCGGCATCGTGTTCTGGCTGAACTGCACCACGTCCTCCACGGTCTGCGCACCAAAGCCCACGAGCGCGAGGTTGCCGATGGCAAGGAAGTCCCATAACAGTGTGGTCAACGCCGCGATGGCGAAGGTGTACGGGTCCACTTCGCGCATCCCGAGCTTCGTCACGCCGAAGATTCCGCCGATGGCGACTCCGAGGTAGGGAACGAACAACTGGATGGCGACGCGGTTGAGATCAGCCAGGTTCTGCGGGTTCTGCACGTAGCCTCGAGCTCGCAGTAACCAGGAAAGGAGGAAATAACCCCCGAACCCGATCATCAACTCGATGCACAGCACGGTCTGCTGAAAGCGAATGTCCTTGAAGCGCATATAAGCCATCCTCTCGGTCGACTACTTGAGTAGCGCCTCGATGCGACGAGCGAGCGATTCCGTCTGCCGGCCTGAAGCCGGAACCTCGGGCAGCCATGCTCGCTCGCCCGCCCCCTTTATTCCACTGATCCAGCGGACCTCGAGAATCCGACCAGCCTTCGGACTCCGGGTGCCGTGGATGCCAAACCAAAAGGCGATGCGGAAATCGGTGTTCGGACGATCCTTCACTCGCCCTTCGAAAAAGCAGGTGTGCCCGCTCTGGAGGTCGGGTGGCGCCTGCTGCATCTGAGCAGCTGGACTGGTCTCCATCGCCACGTACGGAGGCTCGGCGTCCTGGGGGCCTCCTTCGAACGCAACACGAAAACTCGAGTCCCTCCAGCGTTTCAGCGCTTCCCGAACCGCGGGCCAGACGTTTACTGCTCCTGGCGGCAACTCAACAGGGCGGCTCGACGCCGCCGCGAAATCCGTCGGTTCCGGGCAAGCTTGCTGCCCTGCCGGACCGAGCTGGGTGCCCGATATCAAGGTGAGTGCAAGACTGAGGGCCGACATCTGGGGGGCGGTCATCGCGATCTCCTAACGGGGAGCACACGGGGGCGGTGGTTGAGGCGCACTATCCGTGAAGCCGAGGGGACCCGGCTTCTTCGCGGCAAGTGGGCGAAAGCACAACACATCGAGACACGAGCTGCTCATTACTGTTGCAGACTCCCCCTCAGCGATAGCACCCGGCTCACCCAGGCCAGTAGGAACTGTCTCGACTTCGGCCGCCGCTGGGCAATTCCCGCATCGAGCGCGAGCCGCGCCCAGAGGTAGTCCTCTGCGAGCTCCTTCAAGTCGCGCCCGATGAGCGCGCCGATGGTCTGAGGGCCGATCTGCCCATCCGGGGTCACCTGCAAGAGGCGCTGAAGGATCTTTGACGCATCCCCAACACCCGAGTTGACCGCCGTGTCGAAGACGACCAGCGCGAGACCGACGTCGAGTGGCTCGATGTCCGCGCACCGGCATGCGTTCCAGTACTGTGACTGGTAGATCGCGGTGACCTCGGCCTCGGTGATGGCGGACACCGGTCTCGGGGGGACTCCCTGTTTGGCGCGGTATTGGTCGTACGTCGCCTGCGTGATGCCGCGGTTTGTCGCCCCTCCGGGGTTCGTCGGGGTTGTCGACGAATCCACCCTCTTGGCGCAGGACGAATTGGAGCGCGTCCTCAAAGCTCATGAGCACCAGTCGCGGCTAGGCTTCAGCATCCTACGATCAAGGATGCATCGAGCCGCTCGTGATGCTAGGGCGCTTTTGCGGCAAAGCAGGGCGCAAACGCGACACCCTGAGGATCAGACTGGTGTGCTCCCCGTCTTTCGGACCACGGGAAATGTGACAATGCTACAGCGGGCCCGCGAGAGGCCCCGTTGCCGCCCTTGAGACCTGCTTGAAACCTGCCCACGATGTTCTCGGCGGGAGGTAACCATGACACACATTTTCCGCTGCGTTGCCGTCGCGCTGGCCCTGCCGCTCGGCGCCCTGGGCGCACAAGAGGCGCCCGTCGTCCAATCGGGTGCCCGGGTGCGCGTGATGAATGACGAGACTCTTCACAATTATCTGGTGGTAGGCACGCTCGAATCCGTCGACAGCTCCACGATCATCCTGCGGCGTGAGGACGGGCAGACCGTCAAAGTGCCGCGCCGGCCCTTTACCCGACTCGATGTAAGCACCGGCCCCGGCTCCTGCAGCCCGGGTCGCCGGGGTACGTGCGTTGCCATCGGCTTCGGCCTCGGGGCTTTGGTCGGTGCCGCAAGTGGGCTCATCATCGGTGATGCGTATCGATGTGCGAGCGGCCGCGGGGAGAACACGTGTGGTCCATTTCTGTTGGTCGCGGTGCCGGGAGCACTAGTGGGCGCGATTATCGGAGGGCTGGTCGGGGGCGAACACTGGAAGAGCGCCCCGCTGCCGGCGCGTCTCAGTCTTGGACCGGACGGCTCGGGCCGGTTTACGCTCGGCCTGTCGGTGCGGTTTTGAGCGGCCGTTTGCCGCCCTTGAAACCCACTTGAGACCGACCCGCTACTCTCGACGCGGGAGGAAACCCATGAGACGCATTTGCTGCTGCTTCGCCCTCGCGCTGGGCTTGCCACTCGGCGCCGTCAGTGCCCAAGAGGCGCCCGCCCTAGCTGCTGGGGCTCGCGTCCGCGTGCTCGCGCCCAAGCCCGCCTGCAATTACCCAGAAGCGGCGCCTTGCTACCAACAGGTGATCGGGTCGCTGGAGTCCATCGACAGCGCTGCGATCGTGGTGCGGCGCGAGAACAGCCAAAGCGTGACTGTGTTGCGCCGGCCCGGGATGCGGCTTGACTTGAGCACGGGTCCCGGCGCGTGCGGGGGTGGGCGCCGGGCGAACTGCATCGTGATCGGCGCTCTGTGCGGCGCCTTTCTCGGGGTGGCCGCAGTGATCGTGGCGGGCCAGTTGGCCCCGATAGAGGCCTCCACAGGGCTTGCGGTTACCGTGCCCGGCGGAGCGGTCGTGGGCACGATCATCGGTGCGGTAGTCGGCGGCGGCGAGCACTGGGAGAGAGCCGACCTTCCGGCGCACCTGAGCGTGGGGCCGGACGGCTTCGGCCGGTTTGCACTCGCACTGTCTGTGCGATTCTGAGCAGTCGTCCGGGCTGAGGGATGTCGCACGAGACCCTCGTGGCGGAGGACCAACGGACCCTCAGCTGTCGCATCTCCCCGGTCCGAAGAACGGGGGCAGGCCAAGACGTCGTTTCGGCAAGCCTTCGGGCAACCTGCCGCGTTTGCGCCCCATGGTGCCGCAAAAACACCCTAGGTCCGCCGGTGTCCCTCATGCACAATGGATAGGAGGCTGAAGCGATGCTCCATTACCCCGGTTCTGTGAGCGAACACGAGGGGACCGGACCGAGAGTCGCAACGAGCGCCCATTCTAGCGTCAGCACAGTTGCCGCGCACGCCCGCGCAACGTACACGCCCGCTCCGGAGCAGGAGCGAAGGGGGATCGGGCTGTGCCTATCCGGTGGCGGTTTCCGAGCCACGCTCTTCCACCTCGGCGCTCTCCGACGGCTCAACGAGCTCGGGCTCCTTGGCAGGCTTCGCACCGTCTCGTCGGTGTCCGGCGGGAGCATCACGGCCGCCGGCCTCGCCACCGCGCTCGCGCAGCTCCATGGGCCGGTGACCGGCGCGCTGCGGGACTGGGGCCCACTCGTTGAGCAACCGCTGCGCACGTTCACCGCTCGCGACCGCCGCACCTGGGCGATCCTGAAGCGTTTCCTCCCTTGGAACTGGTTCCGCAGCAGCACGGGAGTGGAGAGTCTTGCGGCCGGGTACGAGGAGCACCTCACACGCCTCAGACTCCGAGAGCTTCCCGCCGAGCCGAACTTCGTGCTCTGCGCCACAGACATGGCGTACGGCGTGAACTGGGTCTTCCAGCGGGAACGAATGGGAGACTACCAAGCTGGCTACCTTGAGCCGCCCGCCGAATGGCCGCTTGCCCGCGCCGTGGCCGCTTCATCGTGCTTCCCACCCGTCTTCAACCCCCTACCGATACGTGTCGCCCCGAGCCAGTACCTGGGTGGCAGCGCCCCCGCGGACCGTCGAGGCCAGGCCACTCGGCGCGACCTCCGACTGACCGACGGCGGGAATTACGACAACCTCGGGCTTGAACCTGTATGGAAGGATCACGCGACGGTGCTCGTTTCGGACGGAGGAGCCCCGTTCGACGTGAGCCAGGACCAAGGCTTTCTGTGGCGCGTGCAGCGCTACGCGGCCATCCTCGGCAACCAGGCCCACGGCCTCCGCGTACGCTGGCTGATTTCGAACTTCATCGCTGGACAGATGAGCGGCGCTTACTGGGGGGTGGCGAGCGCTACGGCCAGTTACGACCCCGATGCCCGCGTCGGTTACTCCAAAGCCCTCGCGACTGACGTGATCGCCCGGATCCGGACCGATCTCGACGCTTTCTCGGATGCGGAGGCAGCGGTGCTTGAGAACCATGGCTACTTGCTGGCGGACGCCGCGATCCGGCAGCACGTGCCCGCCCTGATGGCTCCCGGCGCTCCGCCAGCTCAACCGCCGCATCCGGAATGGCTGGACGAGGCAAAGGTTCGCGACGCCCTGAAGAGCAGTTGGCAGCGCAAACTGTTTCGCCCTAATAACGCCAGGAGGTGAAGTTATGAGCGCCGTGATCGTTCGGCTGAAGCCGCTGCCGGCCTGGCTGCTCGCTGTGAGCGGCGTGCTCTGCGGGTTACCGGGCGCGCGCGCGCAGGGCCTGGCGGTCGTTACGCACGACGCCACCGTGCACGCAAAGGCATCGCGCAGCGGTCATGCGGTCGCTTACATAATGCCCGGCGACACAGTGGCCTTGCTCGGCCAGGACACGACGGCCGGCTATCTCGCGGTCCGCACGCCGAACGAGGACGCCGGGTGGGTCTGGAATCGGTACCTGCGCGTCGTGGCGCAGGCGAGTCCAGTAGCAATGAGCGACACCACGTCAGGCCCGCTCCCCCCGGAGACCACAACGGCAGTCGTCGCCTCAGGCGCCTTCGATGGCTGCCCCGTCCAGGGGAATGCGGTCCGTTCGCACAACCAGGAGCTCAACCGCGCCAAGAACCGGAGCGCAGTGCCCACGGACGCTGACATCGACGGGAGCGTGACGCTGGTCGCTCTCGCAGCGCCGAGTAGCGGCGGCGACGAAACGCGGTGGGACGAGCGCAGAGCGGCCGAGGTCGTGGGCTACGTCGTCCGGGTGCTGCCAGGCGGGCAGGCCGAGACGACGAACTGCAAGAAGAGTGACCCCGTGCATCGGGACACCCACATCGAGATCGTAGCCGACCCGGCCGACGCTGCGGAAAATCGGCGCGTCATCGTCGAGGTCACGCCGCGGTGGCGCGCGGCGATGGCGGCCAAAGGCGTCGACTGGTCGACGGACCACCTGAGGGCGGTGCTCGAGGGTCACCGAGTGCGGGTGCGAGGTTGGCTGATGTTCGATTGGGAACACCAAAACCAAGCCGAGAACACTGCCCCCGGGAACGCGTCGAATTGGCGAGCCACCGCATGGGAGATTCACCCGATCACGGCAATCGTCGTGCTCTCTGGTCCGCCATGACCGTCGAGGCGCGGACACCCCGCAGTCTGGCCGACGTTCGCCGAACGCCGCGCTCCGCCTGGCGCTCGCTGTGGCGCACCCACACGCCGCAGCCGCCACCCCGCGGTGCCATGCAGTTCCTGACGAAGCGGATTTGGCCGTGGCTGGTTCACTACCTCAGCGTCCTCTTGCGACCGCGCCACTCATTCCCCACTTACGGGCCCGAGGCCTCGCCGCGACCCGGTGTGTTTCCACTTCCCGACAAATGTCTCGTGGCGCTCGCCGGGGACTGGGGGACGGGAACAGATAGTGCGTATCGGGTGGCAAAACGGATCCGCGCCCTCCACCCTGACGTCACGATCCACCTCGGGGACGTCTACTACTCAGGTACCGAGCGGGAGTATCGCGATTACTTCCTTGGTGAGGAGGATTGGCCCCGTGGCGCGGTCGGCACTTACGCGCTCAACGGGAACCACGAGATGTACTCCGGCGGGACGGGGTATTTCGATGCTGCCCTGAAATCGCTTCGTCAGAAGACGAGCTATTTCTGTCTCGAGTCACCTGCCTGGCGCATCGTGGCAGTGGATACCGGTTACTACGCCCGTAGCGTGCCTTTCCTCGAGCTTCTCCTCACCGGCTGCATCCGGCTCCCCTCCCCAAACCGGCGCTGGTTGAGAGACGTGGTGTTCGCCGATCCCGCCGATCGACGCCCGGTCGTGCTGCTCAGCCACCATCAGTGGTTCAGTGCCTTCGAGTCCGAGTACCGACGGGTCGGCAAGAATCTCGCGCCATATCTCGACCGTGTGGTGCTTTGGCTCTGGGGGCATGAGCATCGCTTTGCGGGTTACGCTCCCTTTGGCCGAGGTCGCGCCCCCCGCGTTCGGGCGCGGTGCATTGGCCACGGCGGGATGCCCGTAGAGCTGCGCCACCGCTCGCCCCGCACCGACCGCAATCTCGTCTTCAGCGACGAGCGTAGGGCGCGGTTCGTGGATGGGGATCCGATCGGATACTGCGGCTTTGCGCTGCTCCGGCTTGACGGGCCGGACCTGCGCCTCACCTACGTTGACGAGATGGGTACGAATCTGCTTGAGGAGCAATGGGTCGCGCGACCGGATGGCGCCTCTGGAACGGTCGCTTTCGTGTCTCCAGACCTCACGATCGCTGCGTCGCAGACCATCGCGGCACTCGTCGCCGGGTAGCGACTGGCCTATGCGCGGGAGAGATGGAGTTATGGATACGCCGCACTATACCGTTGTCGTTATCGGCTCAGGGTTCGGTGGGACTATGACCGCGCTGCCGCTCGCCCGGGCGTTCAAAGCACGCAACCGAGGCGAGACGATTCTCATGCTCGAGCGGGGCACCTGGTGGACAACGCCTGTCGGTACAGTGCAGGACAAGGAGGTCAAGACGTACGACTTCCTGCGGAAACAGGGCCAGCCGGTCCAGTTCTGGCCGGCGGTCGAGCATTTCAAGGGGTTCATCGACACCCTGCTCCGTTGCGCTCGGCGGAAGGGGAACGAGGACGGCCTCTACGACCTCACCTCATTCGGGCGGTTCGGTCTCTTGGGATTCAGCCTCGGGGGCCACAATGACGGCGTCACGGTGCTTAGAGCGAGCGGCGTCGGCGGTGGGTCTCTTGTTTACGCCAACGTGACCATCCGGCCGCCCGACTTTGTTCTCGACGAGTGGCCCGCCGATTGGGCGGGGCAACGCGACCACTACTTTGCCTTGGCGCGAAATGCCATCGGGTACGGCGTGCTTTGGGCGCTCGACGACGATGCCCAACGAAACGGCGGGCCGCCTGCCGACCCGAAGCTCAAGGTCAACACCGGACTTAGCAACGTCGCCACCCGCTCGGCAAGGCTGGACCCACATTGGAAGACAGGCACCAAGCAAATTGCTCCCGGCAACCCGGCCGACCCTCAAAACGACTTGTGGATCGATCGCGCGCGCGTCTTCCAGGTAGCCATGAGCGGTCTCACCCACGACTATGGCACCGTGGACTCCTCAATCAACGATATCACTCCCGAGCCCGATCCCTACAATCCGGGGGGCAGCCCGAAGAACTACTGCGAGCGCCAGGGGCGATGCATCCTGGGTTGCCTACCCGGGGCGCGGCACACCCTCAACAAGCAGTTGATGGCGGCCATCTTCGGTACACCAAAGAGTCCCACGCCTCTGTTTCCCGATCTCCATCTCACTCCCCTTGCGGAAGTGGAATTCGTCGAGGAGCGCGAGAGCGGGTACGTCGTGCATTACGTGCAGCGCGATGCGAAACGGCCGTGGCGGACGACGCGGAAGATGGTCGCCGCCGACAAGGTCATCGTGGCGGCGGGATGCGTGGGGACCAACGAGATCATGCTGCGTTCGAAGCGGCGTGGGGGACTCCCCGGCCTGAGCGACCAAGTCGGGTTCGGCTTCTCAACGAACGGCGATTACCTGGCGTTTCTGGAAGGCACTGACGAGCGGGTCAGTCTCACGCGCGGACCCGTGACCACGTGCTTCGCCCACTTCAACACCCTGACTGCCGGGCCCGGAGGGACCGATGTCGCGAACTTCCATACGATCGAGGACAATGGGATCCCGCGGGCGTTCTCCTCGTTGCTCGGGTTCGGCATGCCTGTGCTGCGGGGTCTGACGAAAGGCCACCCGTCGAGACTCTTCATCCTCGTCACATTGCTTCGCTGGGTAATTGGTCGGTTTCTCGGCCAGGTCCGGGCGTTCTTCACGAATGCCCGCGAGCGGCAACGAGAGTTCTGGTCTGAAGACGAGTACACGGCGAATATGATGTGCATCGCCGCGATGGGGCGTGACCAGGCCAAGGGACAGTTCCGTCTCGGCAGGGCGCCCTTCGAGACGCCGCTGCGTGTGCGACCCGGGGACGGGCGGGAGTTCTTCCAGGACCCGATCTACGACTCCATCCGCGCCTCACTGAAACGGTTTGCCGAGAAGCTCGTCAAGAACAACCCGCCACCGTTCCTGAGCCCGTTCGTGAACACGACGGCCCAGGCCTTGGATGCGCAAGCTATTGGGCTTAGCCATCCCCTTGGAGGTTGCCGCATGGCGAAAGACGCAACCGAAGGTGTCGTGGACGAGTACGGACGCGTGTTCGACACCTCACCGGGCGGAAAGAAGTTCTACGATGATCTGTACATCGCCGACGCTGCGATCATTCCGACGGCACTCGGGGTGAATCCCTCACTTACGATATCTGCGCTCGCGCTGCGAATCGCGGATCGCATCGTGCGCGAAGACCTCACGCCCTAGTAGCACGCGGATGGGTATCGTTGGCACGATCCGATGAGGCCTTTTCCCACGGGGCGATGAACGGTGCCACATTCCATGAGCGGCCCAGGGGGACTGAAATGAGCACTCGGCGCGCGTTGGGGATAATTGGCGTGTCGCTCCTTTTCGGCCTGCAGTCGTGGTCGTGCAAGGGGATCTGCACATTCACGGCCGCCTCCACGGTCTACAGCCTCACCGTCATCACGATACCTCTTCAACCGGCGCCCTTGGCGCGGAGCCCGGCCATGGCCTCACGGTTCGGCCCGAACAACCCGGGAGCCGCGCCGCCCGCCAGCCGACACATCATGGAGAGCTGTCCGCGATGGTGGATCGCGTGAAGCAAGACATCTGACCACAGCTGGTCCCGGATGGGTCGCTCGGCGCCCGTGAAGTCTCGGACCTTCCGGTCGAGATCGGTTACAGTCAAGCGACGTACTCGTGCAGCCGCGTCGGCGTGGATCCGTTCGTAGCCGGGGGCGAG
>WNFB01003640.1_pt1 | contig 13588 bp, 11 predicted proteins | sample 5400501 | NCBI WGS metagenome assembly WNFB01 (sample SAMN13153341, study PRJNA577476) | soil metagenome | isolation source: 200 cm saprolite under Douglas fir tree site 2 hole 1 | place: USA:California | collected 2015-04-18
CGGCCGCCGCCGCAGGAGGACCGACTCGAGCGCCTTCGAGCCGAGCTCCGGTCGCCACTCTTCTTTCTCGCCGCCCATCGTGACGTACGTAGGCGGATAATGGGTGAGCAGGATCCGCGTGCCATTTCCCGCCAGGAGCCCGTCTAGGACCTTCACGCGCCGCTCGTACTCCTCGGCGACCCGGGGCAGGTTCCTCCGCTGCCACCACGTCGGCCGGTCCAGGCTCCCGACGCTCCCGATGATGCGGACGCTCCCGCCCGGCGATTCGAAGACCGCGGCCTCGTCCTGGAGGAACCGCACGCCGAATGCGTCGGCGAATCGGGCGACATAGGCGGGATGGTCGCTCGCGTACTCGTTGTTCCCGAACACGGCCCAGACTGGGGCGGTCACGTGCGCCCTGATGGTCCGCACGACGGCGCCGAACGCATCAAGGTCGTTCCGGTCCGTCGTGTCGCCCGCGAGCAGGAACAGGTCGACCGGTCCGAGCCGGTTGAGATCGGCGGTCACCGCGGGCAGGTTCTCGTGTCCGTGGACATCCCCGACCGCCGCGATGCGCACGGCCGCGCCGAACGTCGGTCCCGTCGATGAACCTTTCCCGCCCTCAGAATTCGCGGACGATCGCCGCGCCCGAAGCCAGGTCGACGATCGGGAGGCGCGCGGGCATCGGCTCGATGTTCCGCATCTTCTGGTACGGCGTCTGCGCCTGCCAGGTCGACGAATTCACGAGGACGACCCCGCGGTACTGGTCCACGCCCGCGGCGTGGACGTGGCCCGTCGCGAAGATGTCCGGGACTTCCTCGATAATCAGGTGGTCCTCCGCCTCCGGCGCGATCGGCGTCTTGCCTCCGTAGATCGGCGCGAGGTGGCGCATGCGGAGCATGGCCTTCATCGCATCGATCGGACGCGCGTAGCTCATGCCCGGAATCGCGGAGACCAAATCGTCCATGCTCCGGCCGTGGTACGCGAGCACGCGGACGCCCTCGAGGCTCAGGAGCGACGGGTTCCCCGCAAAGATCACGTTCGAGTCGAAGAGGTGTTGAATCGACGTCGGGAACGCCGGTTGAGGCTCGGCCGGCCGCACGGCATCGTGATTCCCCGGGAGCATGACCACTGTGATGCGGTCCGGCAGGTCCGATATCATCCGGGCGAGCGCCTCGTATTGACCGTAGATATCGTCGATCGCGAGTTCCTCGTCCTGCCGAGGATAGACGCCGATCCCGTCGACCACGTCCCCGCTCACGACGAGGTATCGGATCGACGCGGCGATCTCGTCCGCGCCGCCCAACCAGGTGGACACCTTCGACCACTTCTCTTCGAGGAACGTCCGGCTCCCGACGTGGATGTCGGACATGAACGCGGCGCGGACATGGTGGCGCGTGCCCCGGAACGCCTTCACCGTCGGCAGGTCTGGTCGGACGATCGACTTGGCGATCACGAGCCCTCGATCGTTGACCGTCCCCACGACGCCGACGACCTCGTCCAACACCGCGACCTCGGAGGCGACCGCCGAATCCGACGGGAGCAGGACCGCGATCTGATCCGTTTCGTCCTCGATCTCCAGGATCCGATGGCCGTTCTTCGTCGTGCGCACGTCGGCGACGATGCCGATGATCTGCACCTCGCGCGTCGACCGTCGGGCCTTTGCGATTTCCTGGGCCCCGGCCAGCTCGTGGCGGGACCGGAGCATGTTCCGGAGGACTTGGAACCGATGCCGGAAGTACCGGGTGAAGTCCGCAAGGGTCCCCTCGCACGTCGAATGGCCCGTGATGTCCCGGAGGATTCGCACGTCCGGGTCGTGGTCGTCGGCCCTGTCGCCGAGGCGACGGAACGACGCGGGGATGAACGTGGCCGCGAGGTTCGTCTCGACCGGCGGGCGGATCGATACCTGGGCCGCGGCCTTGCGGGCGATGTCCCAGGTGCGCATCACGTCGTCGAGGGTGACGACGAACGGCGTCTCGGGGCACGATTCGAGGAACGCCTCGAGGCGCTTGACCGCGTCGTTCTGGGTGAGCAGGAACTCGACGGCGTCCGGCTCGAGCAGCGTTCCGCGATTGCTTACGAACGCCAAAAGTTCCTCGCGCATTCCGGGGGCCATTGCGGTGAGCCCATCAAAATACCTTCGTCGCGATGCCGAGACATCCCGAGAAAATTAAAGGCGACGCGACGAATCGGGTGAGGTGCACCGCGTCCGGGTCGAAGCGCCGATCCACCCGACGGAAAATCCGGAGAAGGTGACGCGCGCGTTGCGGAATCTGTTTCCCGACCTTCGGATCGAGTCGACGGCGCACCGGATCATCGGGACGACGGAGAACCTGGACCGGCTCCGGGAGTTGATCCGGAATCAGCGGATCCGGGACACCGTGAGGCGTCAGCTGGTCGCTGGCCGTCGGGAGAATCGCACGACGCTGAGTTTGAGCAAGCAGGCCGCGTTCGTCGGGGTCGTGAACTTCGCGGCCTCCTCTCCGCTCGGGGACATCGCCGTCGAGATCGAAGCCGATGACCTCGACGCGGCCATCGACTACATCGCGGAGAGCACCGTCGCGCCGAAGACCTAGGCCGTGCGGCCGCAGCGCGTGCAGGTGAACCGGCCCGCATCGTACTTGGCTTCGACCCATCCGCAGTACGGGCATTGGAATCGAACCGGCGGATACCCGTATGGGGGCGGGACGTAGGACGGCGTGTATTCCCTTGGGATGCGGCTGGCATCGCGGACCGCGACGCCCGGTGCTACGGCGGACGGCTGGGGGGACCACATTTGCCCGGGCGGCGCTCCCGGATCCGGCGGGGCCGCGGCAGGCGGCGGCATCGCCGACAGGTACGGCGACGGTGGTCCCGGAATCGCCACGGCCCGCACAGGCGGCCGGAATCGATCGATCAGCGCGCGGAAGTGTCTCCCCGCGACGATTGCGTACCAGGCGAAGAAGCCCGCCCCCGCGATCGCAAGGGCGAGGAACAACAGGTTCAGGAAGATGATGAACGCCTCGCCGCCGAAGCCTTCGTAACTCAGGGCGGCCGCGTAATCATTCACGAAGTGCGCCAAGATCGCGGCGCCAATCCCGTGACGGAGGAAGAGGTATCCGAACCCGAGGCCCGCGACCATCGCCGGGATGACCTTCCACGAACCCCAGCCCGGCGCGTGCGCGAGTCCGAAGATCGCCGAGCTCGCGATGAGGAACGCCCACGAGGCCACGAGCGTCTCCCTCGACGAGTCCCGCCGGACGGCCCCGCCGAGGAGGTATCGCCATGCTCCCGCGATGTACCGCCCCGCAGCGCCCGGGCCGCCCGCGACCCCGTGGCGTCTCACTTCGAGGATCCGCAGGGCCACGGATCCGATCGCCATCGGCAGGCCGATCAACAGGAGGCGGAACGCGAACTCTTCGTACACCCCCGCGTTCGCGAGCTCGAAGAGCCAGAACCATGCCGTCGGGGGGGTCGGGTTGACCGGGGACGATGGATTGAAGCCCGCGGCGAGGACGAGGTAGAAGAAGACGACCTGGAAGAACGTGACCGCCATCCACACCTGGCCCAGGGCGATCCAAGCGCTTCGGCTCTTGAGACGGGTCCCGATCGCCTCGAGCGGCGCCCGGAAGGCGGTCCAGATCTCCCGGCGCTCGCGGACGAGGTGGTAGCCCGCGGCGAACAAGATCACCGCGGCGATGAACGCGAAATACGTGATGAAGAGCGTTTGATCCTGCGTGAAGACCACGACGATGGGAGCGGGGGCGGGGACGTACACGACGACGGCCGCGTCGGTGGTCCATCCGAGCCGCACATTGTCGAAGCGCACCGCGACCGGGTTCGTCGCGCTGTCGGCGATGAAGGCGACCTTCAGATAATAGACGCCCGGGTCTGCGAGGCGCGCATCCGCGAGGAACCGCGGCACGGCCGTCCACGACGTCGGTCCGGAGTAATGGACGATTCCGATCGCGACGTTCGGATCGGGCAGCGAGTTCGAGCTGTCGACCGCGATGATGAGCCGGCCGGACGTCAGACCCCCGGCGATTTCGATGTCGAGGTGGACGGCTCCTGTGAAGGGAACCGAGCCTGCGACATTGAAGGCCTGCCACCAGTAGCCCTGGGCGCCCGAGCTCGGCAAGGTCATCTCCAGGAACCCGCCTGGGTTGCCGCCTGCGCTCCGGTATGTCGCGGTCGAGCCACTCCCCCACTGGTTGAAAGTCCAGTTGCCCGCGTCGAAGTCCAGGCCGCTGTTCACCGTCTGCCCGGAGCGGATCGCCTGGATTCCCGGGACGACGAAGGCTGGGGCGGCCACGAGGGCGGCGAAGTCCGTGATCACGAAGATGATGAAGCCGACCAGCGCGAGGGTCCACAGCACGGAGAGGACGGACCGACCTCCGGACGGAGGCGGAGGAGGCCGGTAGCCCCACGCGGCCGTCGGGAGGCCGCAGCGGGGACAGAAGTTCCCACGGAAGAGAGTGCCGCAGCGGGGGCAGGGCCACCCCATCGGAGCCGCGGGCGCAGCCATCGCCGCCGCGCCGCAACGAGGACAGAAATGACCCTCGAAAATCGCGCCGCAGCGAGCGCACTGCATCCGAGCGCACACGAGGACCCCGCGCTATTTAATGGTGCGGTGGCGGAGCGCAGCGGAGTCGAGTCGCATCGCGGACGGCCGAGAAGATTCATATCGACTGGGCTGGTTGCGCGGCCCTCCATCCCTCGCGGAGGGGGCGTCCGACGTAGGCACGAGGTGATCGCATGGAATACGAGGAGAGAGACCGGAGGAACGACGACGTGGAATTCGAGACGATTCGGGCGGAGAAGGTCAACTTCGGACGGAACAATTTCCTCGAGGTCGCGCGGAAGCGGGCGAAGACCTCCGAAGGCACGAACGAATTCATTTCCGTGTCGCGCGGCTATTATCTCCCGGACACGTCGGAGCGATTCAAGCGGTCCCTCACGATCCCCGATGATCCCGAGGTCCGCGCCTTCATCGCGGACAAGATCCGATCGATGTAGTCCGAAATCGTGCGGAGCGGCGTGGTCTGCGAAATCAGACCGCGGCCTTTAAGGCAAATCGGGTCCATCCGAGTCAGCCCTTCTGCACGCGCATTAGGGGGGAGTGTCATCGGCTTGTCGCTGAAGCGGGGCCTTGGCTATCTCGCCACGGATCCAGAAGATACAGCGGTTTCGTTCGTGCGGGTCCTCGCGGAGGCCCATACCCCGTTTCTCTGGATCACCGCCCGGGCGCTCCCGGCACCGCCGGATGGCGGCGACCTGATCCGCGTGACGACGCTCGCCGGTTCCATGGGCACCGCGGACCCGCGTCGACTCCAAGACCTCCGGACCGCGGCGACCACGTTCTTTGACGAGCGGGGGCCCGGGGCGCTGGTGGTCGATTGCCTCGACCCGCTCGTCGTCCACTCCGGGGTCGAGCGCGTCCTCCGGTTCGTCGACGACCTCCATGAGGAGACGGCGATGCGGAGCGCGATCCTGGTCGTCTTCGCGGACCCCCGCGGTACGAACCCGCGGATGATTGCCTGGCTTGAGCGGGAACTCGATCCGTTCCCGCGGACCGCGAGCGCTCCCCTCGTGGAGCAGCGCCTGGTCGCCTAGGCCTTCACGGTCCGAAGATCAGGCCCATCCCGGACGCGGCCTCTTCGTCCTGAGCCCGAATTCGACGGTAGACGCTCTCCGCCTCGGCGCCCGCCAGGGCTTTCGCGATGTCCTTGAGTAGCTCGGTCGCGCGGGCGATCCCCGGCTCACTTCCCTCGATGAGGACATACCGGTCGTCCCCCGTCATCCCGAGGCTCTTCGCCTCCCGTGCGGTGATGCTCTGTCGGCTCACGACGTCGTCCTTCCACACGACGTCCACCTGGGAGGCCTTGGCCGACGGCACGCGAAAGACGCGGTACACGCGGGCCGCACCGCGACGTCGCTATTAAAAGTTCAGTCGTCTCCGGAAGACCGCATGAACGGCAGGAACAGGAGGAACGCGCCGATCACCAGGACCGCGAGTCCGGCGAACTTGTCGATGGTCCAGGCGACGACGACGCCCGCGACGGCGAACGCAAGACCGAGGACCGCGAGGGCCACGCGGGCACGTTCCATGGACGGCGGAACGGGACCTTGCGTTAAAGGCATTTTCCGGCCGACGCCGCTCTGATAACAAGCGGCAAAGTTTCTTATCGCGTTCTCTCAAATGGGCGGGCGTTGCCGAATCGAGACGAGGTCGACGAAGAGCAGATTCTCGCGGCGCTCCTCGGCGTCGCGGAGATGGCCGGCGACCTGACGGACCCTGAAGAGCTCCTGGCCGCCATCGTGCGCATCACGCCGGGCCTGGTCGGCGTCGATCGGTGCGCGGTGCTCGGGTACGACAAGCAGGCACGCGAGTTCCGGACGCTCGCCGCGTTCGGGCCCGGCGGCGTGCCGACGCCGTTCGAAGGCCTCCGAATCCAGGTCGCCGAGATCCCCCGCCTCGCCCATCGGATCGTGTCGCTGCGGCTTCCGGCTCTCCTCAAGGAGCCGTCGCCCGAGGCGATGCTTCCTCCATTCGTCCAGAAACGGCTCGGGGTCACGACCGCACTCGTCGTGCCGCTCGCGTGCCGAGGCCGCTTCCTCGGCAGCCTCTGGCTCGACGACACCCGGTCGCCTCATCTCTTCACCTCGACGGAGATCAATGTCGTCCAGGGGATCGCGACGGAACTCGCGATCGCCTTGAACACCTCGGAACTCGTGGGCAAGCTCGACCTCGCACGACGTCGATTTGACGCGCTCGTCGGCGCGCTGATGGACGGCCTCCTCATCGTCGACCGAGACCGGCGAATGGTCCACCTTGATCCCGGAGCGGAGGCGCTCTTGGGCTGGCAGAATTCCGAGATCCGCGGCCGCCGGGTGTACGAGGTCTTCGAGATCACGGAAGCGGAAGCGGACGTCGCGTGGACGAAAGAGCGCGGCGGAGCCGTGCCCGCGGCGAAGGTGCTCAGCCTTCGGGCCCGGGACGGGGTGCGCGTGTCCTGCTCCGTCCTCCCGATCCTCGTCCGCGACCCGGAGCGGGACGTCCTGCAGGTCCTCTACGCGATCCGGAAAGCGGCCGGCACGAAGAGCTACGCCGACCGACTGATGGAGTCCCTCTCCGAAGTGCCGCGGATTCAGCGCGCCAGGCCGCCCGAGTAAATCAACAGGCGGATCTCCGCCTTCGTGAAGCGGCTGTAGGCTCGCAGCGTCTCTTCGTCCCCTTCTCGGATCGCCCGGAGGTAGAGCGGGCACCCTTTCGTGAGGAGGTACACCCGCCGCAACGCTTCCGGGTCGATCGTCGCGCGGCCGAGCATCGCCCGGCAGCCTTCCAGGTCGAGCCCGCGGAGGTGCCACTCCGCGACCCGCCCCCCGTCGATGTCCCCTTTCGAGTAAAAACGGCAATAGACCGGGGTCGACTCTTGGGCGAGGACGAGGAGCTTGCCACGGCCGTGGGAACCGCGAAGGAACCCGGCGAGGGCGTCCACCACGGCATCCTCGACGTCCGCGTATCCGTCCAGCACGAGGAGCTTGCGTTCACCGGCGAGGACATGCGCCAGCGCCGCCGCGACGGACTCGGGCTGGTCCGGGTCCGCCGCCCGCTCTCCGGTCGACCGCGCGAGGGCGTCGGCGAACGCCTCGAGATTCGCGCCGGGCCCGATCTCCATCCAGACTGCGCGGGGGACGCGCTCCGCGAACGCCCAACCGAGGGCGGTCTTCCCCATGCCCCGGGAACCGTACACGGCCGCGATGGGTGCGGCGCCCGCGAGCCACCGCTGCAGGAACCCGAGGTCCGCCTCGCGCTGCAGGAGCGTGGGCCGCTCGAGGTCGGTCACGCGCGGTTCCATGCGGCCCCGTGCGTCGACGGCGGCCAGCGCGGGCAACGGGGGAAGGCCGAGGTCCCGCCGCGCGTCTCCCAGGGTCGTCGCCCGTCCCTCGATTTCGACACGCGTCGCGTCGACCTGGCTGAGGATTTGTCGGGCGCGCCGCACCCCAGACTCGGTCAGCGCGTAGACGCGGACCTTCCGGGTCCGACCGAGGAGCCGCGCATCTTTCGAATCGATGAATCCTTCGCGTTCGAGGGCTTTCAACGTCCGCGGGACGTGACTGCGCAGCAGCCGGGCACCCTCCGCGATGCCCGCCTGCGTTCCCTCGCGACCCGGTTCCCGGACGTTCCAGAACGCGTGGAGATGCAGGAGGACTCGTTCCGCCGCGGTGAGCTCCACGCGTTCCGATGCGGTCGCGTTTACTTAAGTCTGCAGCTGTGATTCTCAGGCTTTCGCTCCGTGGTAACAACCGCGAACACTTTATATATCGTCGGCTCGGCTCCAAACATAATTCTCTCCCGCCCACCGGGAGGCCCCTCGATGAAAGTCGTCTTGCGCGAAGATGAATCGGGAATCTCCGAAGTCATCGGCACGATCCTGATCCTCGCGATGACGGTCGTGTTGTTCTCGACGATCATCATCTGGGTCTCCAGCATCCCCACGCCGGTCGCGCAGGGCCGGCTCGACGTCGCGTCCGAGATGGATCCGATGTACAACGGCGCCGGTTCGGAGATCGGCGTGAACGTGACGCTCACGCACCAGGGCGGCGAGGCGCTGCAACCGACGCCCACGATCATCTACGTCACGTCGCAACGGGGCTCGAACCCGGCGACGACGGACGTCCAGCGATTGCATTTCTACAACAAGCTCCTCGCGACCCCCAGCGGAATCATCGATGGCACGGACATCGTGTGGAACGTGGGCGAGCGGTGGGGATACAAGAATTTCACCCTCCGGTCCACCGACCAGATCACGATCACGATCGTCGACACGCTGAAGAGCGTCGTCCTTTGGACGGCGCTGCTGACGCCTCCCGCCGGCTCCCGTCCTCCCGTATTCGTGGACAAGTGGGCGGACGGGCTCTACTCGACGACCGCGATCGACCCGGTCCAGTCGGGCATCGGATTCTTCGTCTTCGCGCACGTCGCCGACCCCGACGGAGACCTGAACGTGAACTCGGTGTACGCCACGATCACCGCCTGGTACGGCACCGGAGATCCGTGCGCCCAACCCCAGAAGATGACGGACAGCGGCGTGTATCCCGACCGTGCGGCCGGGGACGGGATCTTCTCGCTCGGCGGTCTTTCGTGCATGAAGTCGCCCTACCCGAGCCTGAGCTGGGACAGCTCGATCATCCTGTTCAATGCAACGGACAAGAAAGGCCACACGACCCAGTCCCGGATGATCCTCACCGTCGTCCAGGGCCCGACGGGCGGCGGGGGCGGAGGCGGCGGGAACACGACGGGGCGGCCCGCCAACCTCCGATGGAACGGCCGCCAGGGCTACAACATCTTCAACGCGTCGCAATGGGACCAGTTCAAGTACACCGCGGTCGAGACGCGGACCTTCAAGGCCAACGACGAGGTCGTGGTGGTCGTCGGCAGCCTGGACCTGGAGAATACGTTCGACACGGACCGGTTCACCTTGTACGATCCGTTCAGCGGATACCCATCCCAGCCCGTCGTGTACGGGACGAGCAAGGCGGTTTCCCGGACGACCACGCCGTCCACGTCCCAAGCGTTCACGTTCCTCGAGTTCGTCAACGGGTACTACATCTACGCCTTCCGGTTCAAACTCAACGCGCCGAGCGATCCTCAGGTGGGGACGAACTACTACAAGGTGCCGCTGCACCCGCCGCAATACTACTTCGCGAAATACTCGCTGGACATCCTCCTGTTCTCCTCGAGCGCGGTTCGCTTCAACACGACCGACTCGGTCACGATCACCGACACGGACAGCTACTTCCGGGACTTCCCGCAGGTTCAGACCTTCAAAGACTCGGGATTCACCCAAGCCGCGACGACGTTCAAGTCCACCGATGTCGCGTACGTGCAAGTGAAGATGTTCACGACCGATGCGAGCCTGACCAACGTCGTCTTCGGGAACGTCATCATCAAAGACTACGCGGGCGGCAGCCAGCTCATGCGGGCTCCGGCGAACGGCCACGATGTGAACGTCCCGATCTGCCCCGTGACGGCCGCGTGCACAGTGGGGACCGCCGCCGTCTCGATCAATTCCTTGCTCCACGTCTACCGGTTCTCGATCAACTTCACGAGGTCGAACCAGGACCCGTGGGTCGAGGGGACGCAGAACTATGCCTTGACGGTCTCCAGCGTCCGCGACTCGGATGAATCGTACGCGAACATTGCAACCCAGCTCGTGATCGTCGCCCCGCTGTACAAGCTCGACGTGGTCGCGGGAACCGATGCCGCGACGAACAACGCCTGGGGGACGAAAGACTACTCGTATTACTACGAGAACCTGAACGGCCTCGACCGATGGCGCACGAACCGGATCGAGTTCTGCGGCCTCTCCGGGAGCTGCAAGAACTCGTACCACACGATCTCCATCGTCTTCATCGACTTCGACCGAGACGGCGATCTGGACACCGTGAGCAGCCTCTTCGTCGACAACAACAACGGCCAGATTGTGCTCCACCGGCGGGACCTCGATTCCCAAGGAAACGTCGTCTTCACCCGGTTCGTGCTCGACAACCTCGTCGGGGGAATCTACTGCGACGCCCTTGCCGTCGGCGACCTCACCGGCGACGGGGCGCCCGAAGTCGTCTGCGGCGCTTCGAACGGAAACGTCTGGTACTACAAGAACGACGGAAGCTGGCAGGCCGGGTCCGCGACGAAAGTCATCGTCGACCAGTCCCGACCCCAGGCGATCGCGGCCGTCGCGGTGGGCGACTTCAACGGGGACGGCGCGAACGACATCGCCGTCGCCGGCGCGTCCGGGCGGCTGACGTGGTATCCGAACCTCGACAAGCTCGGCAAGTTCCAGAACAGCGGGATCAACGACAACTGGTTCGCCGAAGGCGAGCAGACGGTCAAGGGGAACGTGACCTCCGGGAGCTACCTGAACACGTTCGTGGCCGATGGCAGCTACGAACCGGTCCGGGAATACACGTACACGGAACCCGTCCAGGCGGGTGGCACGGCCAACGGCGGCTTCAACGCCGACGTGGGCAGCTGGACCTATGCGGACTGGCAGGACCCCGCCACGTATGCGAGCGGAACCTGGGCGAGCTCCGGCGGCAACCCGGGCGGGTACGCATCGATCTCGACGAATTTCCTCGCGAACAATGTGATCTCGGGGTACTTCTACCAACCCTTCACCGTCAGCGGCTCGACCCCGTTCACCGCGCAGCTCAACCTGTCCTGGAAGGTCGTGACCTACGGAGCGACGGGCGGTGGGAACGTTGTCCTGTACGCCTTCGTCGACACGACGACCGCCACCCCGGTCCTCGGCACCCAGATCTGGTCCTCCACGGCTCAGACCGGCACGACGAACTGGGCGACGGTCGGCCCGATTGACGTGAGCGCGCGAATCCCCTCCGCGGGCACGTACTATCTGAAGATCGCCGTGCGCACCCAAGACGCGGGCAGCGGATCCGCGACGACGGGTGGCTTCGACAACGTCGCGCTCACGTGGTCCTCGACCGGCGGGCTCGCGAGCGAACAGGAGCAGTACTGGCGCATCACCCAGGTGCCCAACCGGCCGGGGACGACCTTCACGTATTCCCTTTTGGCCCGGCACACCGCGAACACCGAGGGCGACAACTTCGTGTTCGCATACTCGACGAGCGTCGTGGGCAACGATCCCACGACCGGGACGTACACGACGATGTTCTGGGTCAACGCGACCTCGGACCAGTCCTACTCGTTCATCCTTCCCGGCTCCGTGGCCGGAAAGCAGGTGTGGATCCGCGCCCTGGACGTCGATCACACGGTCGGCAACACGGTCCTCGATACGCTCTACGTGGACCAGATGAACATCTTGGCGGCCACGCCTTCCGGGACGACGGGCGTAAGCCTGACGAATCCGGGAGACGCGAGCCAAGTGAATGCGATCGACGCCGACGATCGAAATGGTGACGGCTTTGCCGACATCTTCGTCGGGACGGCGAACGCCCATGTGTTCAAGTACCTCGGGAGCGCGGGCGGTCTGACGACGCCTTCCGGAGCATTCTACACGGCGACCTCCGCGATCGTCGCACTGAAGATGGGGAATTTCTCGAGCACGCAGTCGGGCCTGGAGCTCGCCATCGCGTTCGGGACCACCGTTCGAATCCTGACAGGATTCGGGGCAACGGGAAACATCATTTGCAATACGTTGCCGGGTGCCGGCTCGACCCAGGGATGCAGCTCCGCGAGTTCGACGGCGAACCCGATCAATGCCCTCGGCGCGGGGGATGTGAACGGGGACGGCCCGGACGACATCGTCGTGGGGACGACGGTCAACGTGTGGTATTGGTCCAACCAGCAAGACGCCACGTCCTGGACGAGCGCGATCAACATCGATTCGCCGGGCGCCAACGTTTACTCGATCGACCTGGGCGACGCGAGCAAGTCGCAATACGTCGGGCGCTAGGCCCGTAGCGCGGCGAGGACGCCCCGGGTCCGCTCCACTTCAATCACCGCGAGCACGGACGATTGCTCGGCGGCGATCTGCCGGAGACGCGCCGCCATGAACGCCTCCCGCCGTGCCTGAAGCCGTGCGAAGCCGGGGGGGCCGTTCACCTCGGCGTCCCACGCGAGGACGAACTCTTGTGGCGTCCGCGCGTCGAATCGTTTCTTGGCGAGCCTCCGCTCCAGGCGCCCTTGGAAGACGATCTCGAGCCCGGAGACGGAGTCCACGTAGTTCTCCGTGTACGTGACCTCGTCCATGTCGAGCGCTTCGAGCCGGGTTCCTCGCTTGTCCGCGATCCGCACGGCCTCCGTGAAGCACGGCGGCGGTTTCACCGGCGGTTCCCAGGCCGAGAGCCCGGCGACGTAGATCTCCTCCTCGAAGTTCTCCGGCTCCAACGGGCCGCCATGGTAGACGCGCAACGTCTGGAGCTCCTCCGGGCCGATGCTCAACGCGACGACCTTCGGGTTCGTGGTCCGGATGGCGTCTGCGACGGTCGACGTCTCCGAAGGGAGACCGCGGACGACCGGGAGGATCGTGACGGACGCGAGGCCGAGGCGGACCTCGTCCATCAACCCTTCCTCTCGGAGATCATCTCCTCGACATCGTCGCGATCTTTCGCGCGGCGCAGCTCTTCGCGCGCGATGACGGGGACGCCGCGGATGCTCATCCGAACCCGGGCCCGCTCGACGAACATGACCGAGTCTCTCTCGACCACGCGGCTCAGGTTCGCCACGACCTCCGCCTTCCGCTCGAGCGCTCGGTCCGCTTCTCCGACGCCGGTGAGGAACGTCGTCTCGTCGTGTTTCGACAGCGCGTCGAAGGGGCTCCGCACCGTCCGGAGGACCCGATAGCCCAGCCGTTCGAGGCGCTCGAACATCTCTCGCTCGAAGCCCTCGAGTTGCGGCAGTCGCTCGTCCGGACGGGCCGGATCCGCCAGGAGCGCGAACGGATCCACGGGGACCACGAGCGACTCGTTCAGGAATTCCTCAAGGCGCATCGCGACCTCCATCGTCGCAGACATTCCCTCGAGGTACATCTGGATCGTGCGCCGGGTGACGCCCGCGATGTCCGCGAGCGTGCCGAGCGACACCTGTCGCTCTTCGCGCAGCCGGCGAAGGGCGTCCGCGTCGAGCCGCACGTACAGCCCTCCGGGCGCG
>WNFB01003641.1_pt1 | contig 13588 bp, 10 predicted proteins | sample 5400501 | NCBI WGS metagenome assembly WNFB01 (sample SAMN13153341, study PRJNA577476) | soil metagenome | isolation source: 200 cm saprolite under Douglas fir tree site 2 hole 1 | place: USA:California | collected 2015-04-18
CCGGACTTGATGTCATCTGGTCGCTGGTCCTGCGGACAATGGCGCAAACCCTCGACCTGATCGCGCTGTCATTGGTGTGCGGGATTTTGATCTGGCGGCGGCCGGTGGCACTCCTCAGCTTGTTTTTCCTGCAGTGGGCTGCGTTCGCCTGGCTGCAAGCGTTTGCGGCGCAGTACGCCGTGCATGGCCTTCTCGTGGCTCCTGGCTCCCTTCCCCTGGCCGACGTTGCGGCATGGCTAGGGAAATTCGCTCCTGACCTGAGTCTGTTGGGTGGAGCGCTGGTCGTGCTGACCTTCCCCGATGGCCGGCTCAAGTCTTCTCGCTGGCGGCTGCTCGTCGCCTTTGTGATCCTCGAGATTGCGGCTGACCTCCTCATTGGGCTCGACGATCCGTATCCCCTGCGGGTAGGCACGATCGCGCAGCAGTGGGTGCCTGTCACCCTGCCGCCGGCTGTGTGGCCGGTGGGAGCTCCGCTGAGCTTCGCCTCGGGAATTATCGGCTGGGCGCGGCAAGGGCTCGCTGTCGCGATCGCCATCTACCTCGTACTGCGCCTGGTGTCCGCCTCGGGTGAGGTTCGGCTTCAGCTCAAGTGGTTCGCGTACGCCGGGACCTTCCTGATTGTGACCTTCCTGTTGCAGCAGGCTGACAACCCGCCGCCCTTCGATTGGCTTCCAGAGTCGACACGGCTGACCGTGCAGCAATTCGTTGTCTCAGAAACCGCACACGCGATCGCAAGCTGGTCCGGGCTCGCATCGTCGCTGGCAGGATTCGTGCTGGTGCCGATTGCGGTTGGCATCGCGATCGTGCGTTACCGGCTCTACGACATCGACTTCGTCATCAACAAGACGATCCTCTATGGCGGCCTGGCCCTTTTCGTGACCGGTTGTTACGCGATCGTGATTGCCGGCGTAGGGAGTGTGCTGGGCCAGCGGGCGGGCCTGAACCCGCTCCTCAGCGTCATCACGATCGCGATCCTGGCTGCGCTCTTGCTCCCGGTTCGGACGCGTCTTCAGGCTCTTGCCAACACCGCCGTCTATGGCAAGCGGGCTCGTCCATACGATGTGCTTTCCGACTTCGCGAGCAGCATCAGTCGCGCCGAACAGTCCCATGTGCTGTTGCCTCGTATGGCAGAGCTTTTGCGAGAGGGAACTGGCGCCTCGACCGCCGAGGTGTGGGTCAAGCTGGGCGACCGGCTGCATCTGGCAGCTTCGTCTCCGCCAGCCCAATCGGCTCCAGCGGGCCAGACCACGATCGACGAGATAACCTCCCGACTCGGCCACGACGCGAAGGCGGAGCCGGTTTTTCACAATGGTGAGCTGCTGGGCGGGCTCGTCCTCGCCAAACCTCGCGGCGAAGAGCTCACGGCGGTGGAGCAGCGGCTGTTCCATGACCTGGCTTCGCAGGCGGGGCTGGTCCTGGTTCGTTTCCGCCTCGTTCAGGAATTGCGCGAATCGCGTGCTCGGATCGTCGCCGCTCAGGACGTGGAACGCCGCCGCATCGAGCGCAACCTGCACGACGGCGCCCAACAGCGTTTCATCAACGCCTTGCTGGCGCTGGGCACCGCGGACATCACGGCTGAACAGAGCCGCGGGAAACTCATCGCAGAGGCGGGCCGCGAGGTAAGGGCAGGCCTCGCCGAGCTGCGCAACCTTGCCCGTGGCCTACAGCCCCCCTTGCTGTCGGAGGCTGGGCTCGTACCGGCAATCCAGGCGCTTGCGGACCGCTCGCCAATCTTCACCACCGTGGTGGCCGGCATCGACCGCAGGTACCCGGAGAGCGTTGAGGCGACGGCCTACTTCGTGGTCGCCGAAGCCTTGGCCAACTCCGCGAAACACTCGCGCGCCCGCTCGATCGTGGTCCAGGTCGATGAGGCGGGCGGAATGCTGCGCCTCGAGGTGGCGGATGATGGCGTGGGCGGAGCCGACTCGAGCCGCGGCTCAGGGATCATCGGGCTGCGGGACCGCGTGGCTGCAGCGGGTGGCCGCATGGAGGTGGAGAGCCCGCCTGGCGGCGGCACGACAGTCAGCGTCGAGCTGCCATGCGCGTAGTCGTCGCGGACGATTCAGTCCTGTTTCGCGAGGGGTTGGCACGCCTCCTGGAAGCGTCCGGAATAGAGGTGGTCGGTCGCGCCCACGATGCCATCCAACTGCTGGCCCTGGTCGAAGTGGAGAAGCCTGACCTCGTCATCACTGACATCCGGATGCCACCCACTCACACCACAGAAGGATTGGTGGCGGCTGCCAGGGTGAGGGAGCTGCATCCTGAGGTGGCCGTGCTGTTGCTCTCTCAATACGTCGAGACGACCCATGCGCTGCGATTGCTGGAGCGCGGCGCGGGGCGGATCGGCTACCTGCTCAAGGATCGTGTCTCGGATGTCCGCGACTTTACCGATGCCGTCCGCCGAGTGGCCGGCGGTGGGTCGGCCATCGACCCCGAGGTCGTCTCCGAGCTGCTCGTCCGGCGGCGCCAGCACGATCTCGTCGACGGACTCAGCGAGCGCGAGGGGGAGGTGCTCCGTCTGATGGCGGAAGGCCGATCCAACACCGCCATCGGAACTTCTCTCCACATGAGTGAGAAGACCGTCGAAGGTCACGTGCGCAACATCTTTTCCAAGCTCGATCTGGAGCCGGCTGTCGACGACCACCGACGCGTGCTGGCGGTCCTCATGTACCTGAGGTCCTGAGCGCCCGAATAGCCCAAGCCCGGGACGGGTACATACGATCAGATGCAGACCGAGTCGATCGCCACCGGGACCGGGATGGGAGCCGTCCAACTCGCCGTCACCGACGGAGCGCGCGCGCTCCGGTTCTACCGCGACTACGTCGGCCTGACGCCGCTCGCCTCGGACGGCGGCGAGATCAGGCTGGGAGCCGCCGGACGCGAGCTGGTCGTGCTGTACCCGGGTGCGGAGCGGCCCGTGGTGCCGAGGACCTCGGGCCTGTACCACCTGGCGATCGTGGTGCCCGACCGGCGCGAGCTTGCCCGCGTCATCGCCAGGCTGGACCGACTTGGCTGGGACCAGTACCCCACCGACCACGTGATGACCAAGGCGAACTACCTGTGGGATCCAGACGGCAACGGCATCGAGATCTACGTCGAGTCCCCTGAGGACGGGAGCATGGGCTTTGCGAACGGGACGTTTGTCGCGTACGACAAGGACGGCCGGCCGCGATCGGGCCGCGACCCGATCGACCTCGAGGAGATGTTCAGCCACCTCGCTCCCGAGGACCGCCTCGATGCGCCCATGCCGGCCGGAACGAAGATGGGTCACGTCCACCTCCACGTCGCCGACGTCGAGGAGGCTCTGCGCTTCTATCACGACCTGGTCGGCTTCGACGTCATGGGCCACGTGCCTGGCGTGGGCTTTGTCTCGGCAGGCGGATACCACCACCACCTGGGCCTGAACACGTGGGCCGGCAGGGGCGCGCCGCCTGCGCCGCCTGGCTCGGCCGGCCTGCGCCGATTCACGATCGAGCTGCCCACGAAGCGAGATCTGGAGGACGTGGCGGGTCGCCTGCAACGGGGTGAGGTTCAGGTCGCGGAGGTCGCCGAGGGTTTCGCGGCGGTGGATCCGTCCGCGAACCGAGTTCTGTTCAGGTCTGCGTAGACCGGTTTCGCTCGACTGCCTTCTTCCCCATTTATGGGGAAGTACCCGCCCGAGGCGGGGATTGGGGCTGGTTGCGCTCCACGGCCCTCTTCCCCATTTATGGGGAAGTACCCGCCGAAGGCGGGGGATGGGGCTGGTTTCGCTCCACGGCCTCGGCCAACAGCGTCGCCAGGTCGAAGACCTGCAGCTTCGCACCAGTCTCGCGCACCCCGTCGTCCAGCATCACCGTGCAGAAGGGACACGCGACGGCCAGCGTGTCGGCGCCGGTCGCTGCCGCCTCGCGCACGCGCTCCTGGTTGATCGGGCGGCCCCGTTTCTCCTCCATCCACATCCTCGCGCCGCCCGCGCCGCAGCAGAACGTGCGCTCCCGGTTGCGCGGCATCTCCACGGCCTTGCCCACCGCGGCCACGAGCTCACGCGGCTGCGCGCGCACATCGTTGTGGCGCGCGAGATAGCACGAATCGTGGTAGGTGATCGTCCGCTCACTCGCCGCCGGTGAGAGCTTGCCTTCGCGCACGAGCTCGGCCAGGAATTCGGTGTGATGCACGACCTCATAGTTGCCGCCGAAATCCCCGTACTCGTTGCCGAGCGAGTTGAAGCAGTGCGGGCACGTGGTGACGATCTTCTTCACGCCCGCGCCGTTCAGGGTCGCCACGTTCTCGCCGGCCAGCCTCTGGAACGTGTACTCGTCGCCCATTCGCCGCGCCGGGTCTCCGGTGCACGCCTCGCGCGGGCCGAGGACCGCGAAGTCCACGCCGGCCCTCTGCATCAGCCTGGCGGTCGATACCGCGGCCTTGCGAGCGCGCTCGTCAAACGCGGGCGCGCAGCCCACCCAGAACAACACGTCTGGGGCCGTCTCGCCGGGCTGAAGCACACGAACGCCCAGCCCTTCTGCCCACTGCATCCGATCGGCCTGCGGCTTGCCCCATGGGTTTGACGTCCGGTCCACGTCGCGCAGCATCGCGCCGGCCTCTTCCGGAAACCGCGATTCGACCATCACGAGGTTGCGCCGGAGGTCGATGACGTGGTCGATGTGCTCGATGTTCACCGGACACTCGCGCACGCATGCGCCGCACGTCACGCAGTCCCACACGACATCGTCGGTCACGGCGTTCGGCACGATTTGCGTCGATGCTCCGCTCAGCAGCTGGTCGCGCATCGCCATGATCAGCAGCTTTGGCGACAGCTCCTTGCCCGTCGCGTAGGCCGGGCATACGTCCTGGCAGCGCCCGCACTCGGTGCATGACATCGTGTCGAGCATCTGCTTCCACGTCATGTCCGACGAGCGTGCCGAGCCGAACCGAACCTCTTGCTCGGGCACTTCGAAATTGATCGGCTCCAGGCGGCCGCGCCTGCGTGTACGCCCGAAGTAGACGTTGAACGCCGCAACCAGGATGTGGAGGTGCTTCGAGTACGGCAGGTAGACGAGGAACGAAAGGATGATCAGCACGTGCGCCCAGACCGCGACACGCTCGAGCACCGGCGCGATCGGTGCGACGACGTGTGACAGGGCGTGCGAGATCGGCGCCCATTCCGCAGGGTAGTCGTTGAGGCGCAGGGCGACTTGCGAGGAATGCCACAGGAACAGCGAGCCAACGATGCCCGCGATCAGGACGAGGATCAGGTCCGCCTCGCCGCGGTGGCTGCCTTTGAACCGCGCCGGGCGCTGCACCTTGCGGATGACGAACGCGGTGATGACGCCGACCAGGACCAGCAGCGCGAACACGTCGACCAGGAGCGCGTACCAGCCCTGCGCGCCCAGCCACGGCAGGGTGGCGTGCGCGTCGACCGCGCCGATCATCGCGATGAGGATGGTCGGGAAGAGGACCATGAAGCCCCAGAAGATGGCGGCGTGCATGAGCCCGGGCAGCCACCGCTGCAGGAGCTTGCTCTGGCCGATCACGACCGTCACCTCGGCGCGCGCCCGTGCCGGCACGTTGTCGAAGCGCGCGGCGGGCTTGCCCTTCCGAACGAGCCGGAACAGAAACCACGCCCGGCGCGTGAAAAGCGTCATGGAGACCGCGAGCGCGAGGGCAAGCGCGATGGCCTGGGCGATGATCACCGTCGCTTGCGGATCTCCGCAGAGATGGCCGGCACGATCTCTTTGAGATCGCCTGTCACCGTGTAGTCGGCGTTCAGCATCAGGGGCGCCTGCGGGTCGGAGTTGATCGCCACGATCCGCTTGGCGCCTTTGAGGCCGGCCATGTGCTGCGTCGCCCCGGAGATGCCGCAGGCGATGTAGACGTCGGGGGCGACCTTGGTCCCGGTCTGGCCGACCTGGTCGCTGTGCGGGCGCCATCCGGCACTCGTGACCGCACGAGAGCAGCCGACCGCGGCGCCCAGCAGACCGGCCAGCTCCTCGATGATCGCAAAGCCTTCCTGCGAACCGACGCCGCGCCCGCCGCTGACAATCACCTTCGCCTCCGCCAGCGACACGCCACCGTTGCTCGGCGAGACGTGGTCCACGACATGGACCACGAGGTCGGCATCTGACGGCGCCTTCACCTCGACGTCGACCGGCGCCGGACCTGAGTCGGCGGGCACGGTGTGCGGCGCCACAGTGATCAGCGGACGCGGACCGTGCAGCCGCGCCTCCTCGAGCAGGCTGCCGCCCCACCGCAGGCGAGTCACCGTGACGGACTCGCCAGGTGTCACGGCGATGCAGTTGGCCGCGAATGGCAGGCCGGTGCGCGCGGCGAGCCGGGCCATGACCTCGTTGCCGCGGTCGGTGCCTGCCGCGAACACGGCAGACGCGTTCAGCTCTTCGGCCGCCTGGGCCAGGCCGGCGGCGACGGCGTCCGGCGCGAACGGCTGGATCGCATCCATTCGCAGGGAGCGCGGCTCCCCGAACTTGCGCGCCAGCGTCAGCGTCTGCAGCGATGGATCGCTCTGGTCCATCAACACCAGAACCGTTGTCACAGCACGCCCGCCCTCTGCAGCATCTCCACGACCGCCGGGGCTGCCGCCGCGCCGCTGCCGAGCGACTCGGCGCGTCTTCCCTGGCCCGCCGGCACGGCAAGCGTGACCAGCTCCAGGCGAGACGCCGGCCGGGTGGGTGTCGTGACCGCGACCGGCTTGGTGCGCGCTCGCATGCGGCCGGGCACCGATGGGTAGCGAGGCAGGTTCAATCCCTCCTTGACGGTCAGCACCGCGGGCCGGGGCACGAGGTAGACGTCGCGCCCTCCCTCGACCTCCTGCTCGCACCGCACCATGGCGCCGTCGAGAGTGACCTTCTTCAGCCCGGTGACGCACGGCCGTCCCAGGGCACGGGCGACACGTATGCCGACCTGGAATCCACCTGAGTCGGCCGACTCGTTGCCGAAGAAGGTGAGGTCGAACGTGCCGTGGGCGGCCTCATCGGCGCGAATCGCGTCGACCAGCGCGGCGGCGGTCGCCTCGGCGTCCCACTCCTGTCCATCCATCTGTAGATGAATCCCGCGGTCGATGCCGAGCGCCATCGCGTCGCGCAGCTGCTCGACGGCTTCGGGCGGCCCTAGCGTCAGGACGACCGAATCACCGCCGTAGGCCTCGATCAGGCGGGCGGCCTCCTCGACTCCGCACTCCTCGTGGGGGCTCATCGTGAAGCCCAGGTGCTGGGTGTTGATCGCGCGCGCGTCCTCGGTGAGCACGATCCGCCCGCCCGTGATCGGCACTCGCTTGATGCACGCCGCGATTCGCATCTTTACGCCGCCCCGCACAGCGGACTCATGACCTGATGCGCGTGTTCTCGGGGTCGAACAGCGGGGTTGCGCCGGCCACCGCGACCGTCACCGGGTAGCGCTCGCCCATGTACTCGACCAGCAGCTGGTTGCCGACCACAGCCTCCTCAGGAGTCAGGTACGCCATCAGGATGTGCTTCCCGACAGACGGACCGGCGCCGGCGCTCGTGACGTACGAGCCACGCCCTCGCCGGTCCACGATCCGCTTCCCGTCGCGGGTGAGGATCGGCTCGCGGCCGAGCATGTAGCGCTTCTCCCCGTTCCTGGAGCGATGGTCGTCCACCGTGAAGGTGCAGAGCAGGGCTGCCGGGTCCTCCTTGCGATGGCGAAGGTGCGCCGCCTTGCCGGTGAAGTCCTCCTCCTTGACGCGTGGTGCGGCCATGCCGGCCTCGACGACGTTGTACTCGGTCTCCAGCTCGTTGCCGTGCGCGCGGTAACACTTCTCGAGGCGCCCGGTGGTGCCGTAGACGCCGATGCCGCACGCGACCAGCCCGTGCGGCCGGCCCGCCTCCCACAGCGTGTCCCAGAGCTTGAGCCCCTGCTCGATCGGCGCGTACAGCTCCCAGCCCAGGTCGCCCACATACGAGATACGCGAGGCCAGCACGCGCTGGGTGCCGATCTCGATCGTGCGGCAGGCTCCGAACTTGAAGCCTTCGTTGGAGACGTCCTCGGACGTGGCGCCGGAGAGGACGTCGCGAGCGCGTGGGCCCCAAAGCCCGATGGTGGTCATCGCCGTGGTCAGGTCCGCCAGCTGCGCCCCGCCGACGAGCTGGTCGCGAAACCACTTCTTGTCCGACATGCCGGCGGCGCCGCCGGTCACGACCCGGAAGTGCTCGTCGCCCAGGCGCATGATCGTCAGGTCCGACTTGAAGCCCCCTTGCGCGCTGAGGACTGGCGTGTAGACGACGCGTCCCACAGGTACGTCCATCTGCCGCAGCGAGGCGCACTGCACCGACGCCAGCGCGCCGGGCCCGAGGATGTCGAACACCGTGAACGCGGAGAGGTCGAAAAGGCCTGCGCGGTCGCGCATCGCAAGGTGCTCCGCGTTGATGATCGGTGACCACCACCGCGACTCCCATTCAGCGGTTCGGCGGGTGATGCGGTCGCCGAACTCTTCCAGCAGCGGGCCGTTCGACTCGTACCACTGCGGCCGCTCCCATCCGGCGGCCTCGAAGAAGACCGCCCCCAGCTCGCGCTCGCGGACGTGGAACGGCGCGAGGCGAATGTCGCGGTTGGAGGCCCACTGCTCGCTCGGGTGGACGATGCCGTAGGTCTTGTTGAAGCCTTCGGCCGCTCGAGCGCGCACGTGCGCGCGTGTCTTTTGATGTTCGTGAAAGCGAGCGATGTCCGAGGAGTGGAGGTCGATCTCCGACTCGCCGTGCGCCATCCACTCGGCGACCGCCTTCCCGGTGCCCGGGCCTTCCTTCACCCACACCGCGGCGGCTGACCACAGGCCCTTCACGTCCGGCGACTCGCCGAGCACGGGCATTCCGTCCGACGTGAGGGACAGGATCCCGTTGATGGCGTACTTCACGCCGACGGACTCGTCGCCGACGATCTCGGGCATCAGCTCGAGCGCGTGCTGCATCTGCTCCTCGAAGTCCGCCTGCGTGAAGGGGAACTCCGTCGGGGAGAGAGCCGCCTGCTCGACCGAGGGCAGGTCTTCAGGGTCGTATAGGATCGGCCGGTGCGCGTACGAGCCGATCTCGAGATCGCCGCCGGCCTGCCGCTCGTACATGTTGGTGTCCATGTCGCGGACGATCGGGTGCTCGATGTCCGACTTTGCGCCGCGGAAGCGCGGCACCGGTCCGATGTCGATCATCTGGTGGACCGCCGGCGTGAGCGGGATGCGCGCCCCGGCCATCCGGGCGAGGCGTGGGCTCCAGACGCCGCAGGTGATCGCCACGGTCTCGGCTTCGATGTCGCCCTGGGTCGTGCGTACGCGCCGGACGCGGCCGTGCTCCACGTCGATGCCGGTCACCTCGGTCTTGGGCGCCACGTGGAGCGCGCCGTCGGCCTGTGCCTTCTCGCGCATCAGGGTCCCTGCCCGCAGCGAGTCGACCACGCCCACGCCGGGCGTGTAGAAACCGCCCAGGATCACCGACTCGTTGATGTAGGGCACGAACTCCTTGACGTCGCCGGGGCTCAGCAGTGACACCGGCTCGATGCCCCACGATCCGGCCGACGCCATGCGCCGCGTCAGCTCCTGCATCCGCTCCCTGGTGCGTGCGACCTCGATGCCGCCCGACTGGATGAAGACGCCTAGCCCCTTGTACTGGTTCACGCTGTCGACGGTCAGGGCGGTCATCTCCTTCGAGTGGTCGACCAGGTAGATGAAGTTCGAGGCGTGCCCGGTCGAACCGCCGGGGTTGGGCAGCGGACCCTTGTCGAGCAGCACGACGTCGCGCCACCCCAGCTGCGTCAGGTGATAGGCAAGGCTGTTGCCGACGATCCCGCACCCGATGACGACGCAGCGTGCGTGCGCGGGCAGGGTCATCCCGTCATTCGGGTTGGTAGGGCGAGCGGACTTCCTCCGGCAGCTCGTACCACCGCATGCGGTCGCCGACCTGCGCGCGCATCCTCCACTTCAGGGGCTTCGGCTGCGCCTCGACCGCGCTCCACAGCTCGTCCAGCCGCGACTGCACCACGTCGCGGTCCACATCGAGCTCATCAACTGTGTGGCGCAGCTTTTCGATGTTGATCTGCAAGGTGCGGCAGAGGCCCCAATCCTCGCAAGCCAGCCGCGCCACGTACTCGGCGTCGATCGCCTCATCGTCATCGGATGCGATGGGATGATCGAGCAGGAGCGCGGTCAGGTCGACCAGGTCCTTGCGGTTGACCTCGTAGATCTGGAGCTTGCTGAGCAACAGGTCGGAGGGGCTGGCGCAGGGCCCATTGTGGCCGAGGCGGCCGCGGAGGTCGATGACGTGCGACATGCGGATCACGTCGATGAAGACATCGACCTGCTTGCCGTTGTTGCCGTCGAAGAAGTACAGCCTGCGGTCGCCCTGCATGAGGTTGAATCGCTCGTTCGCCTCGTAGCCGAGGGAGGGAAAGAACGCGAGGGCGGCCTTGCGTTCCCTGGTGGAGATGACGTAGTCGAGGTCGCCGTACTTTCGCCTGAGCGGCGGGTGGTGCGCGCTGGGCGAGTGCAGGTGGATGCCCGCGCCGCCGAGCAGCTTCACCCCCACTTTCTGCGTCTGGGCCGCTGCCGCAACTCGCTCCGCCTCGGCGATGGTGTCCTCCAGGGGAACGCCGTTGGAGCTCATTCCGGCGCGATCTCGATGACGATGGTCTTGAGATCAGTCATCTGCTCCAGGGCGAAGCGTCCGCCCACGCGCCCGATCCCGCTCTTCTTGCCGGCGCGGCCACCGAACGGGAGGTGCGCCTCCCAGTAGTTCGTCGACTCGTTGATGTTCACCCAGCCGGTGTCCAGCGCGTCGGCGAAGCGCAGCGCGCGGGAGAGGTCCTTCGTGTACACGGCGCCGAGCAGACCGTACGGCGAGTCGTTGGCCAGCTGCAGCGCCTGCTTCTCGTCTCTGAACTTGATGATCGGCGCGATCGGGCCGAAGGTCTCCTCGCGGCTCACGCGCATGTCCGGCTCGACGCCGTCGAGGATCGTGGCGTGGTAGTAGAGGCGCGTCGGGAAGCCCTTCGCGCGCTCGCCACCGAGCACCAGCCTGGCCCCGCGCTTCAGAGCGTCGGCCACGTGCTCGTCCATCTTGGTCGCGACCCCCTCGTTGTTGAGCGGGCCGAGCGTGGTGGCTTCGTCGAATGGATCGCCGAGGCGCAGCGCGCGGGCCGCGTCAGCGAGGCGGGCCACGAACTCGTCGCGGACCGGCTCCTCGACCAGGATTCGCTCGCCCGCGGTGCAGCTCTGCCCGGCGCACAGGTAGCAGCCGACGATCGCGCCTTCCACCGCACGTCCGATGTCGGCGTCGGCAAAAACGACCTGCGGGCCGTTGCCGCCAAGCTCGAGCATCACATGCTTCCCCGCGGCGCGCTTTGCCACCGACGCCCCGGTCTCGGTCGAGCCGACGAAGCCGACGCCATCAACCAGCGGGTGGCCGGCGACCTCGTCGCCCACCTCCGCACCGGGGCCGGTGACCAGGTTGATCGCCCCGGCCGGTAAGTCACCTTCGGTCATGCACTCCATCAGCGCGACCGAGATCACGCTGGTGGAGGAGGCCGGGGTCCAGACCACCGTGTTGCCCGCCGCGAGGGCCGGCGCGATGAGCTCGGCGGCCATGGTGAGGGGCCAGTTCCAGGGCGTGATGATCCCGTACACCCCGCGCGGGTAATGCCGAGCCAGGACGAGCTTGGTCGGGCTGGCGCTCGGCAGGACGCGGCCCTCGAGGCGCTTCAGGTCCTCGGCGGCGATGCGGAAGTATTCGACCGCCTCGGCAACCTCGCCCATCGCCTCGGCCTTGAGCGGCTTGCCCTGGTCGAGCGTCAGCAGGCGCGCCAGTTCGTCGCTGCGGCTCTCGATCGCCTCTGCGATCTTGTGCAGGCGCTTCGAGCGCTCGAAACCCTTGAGCCTGGCCATCGCCGCGCGGGCCCGGTAAGCGGCTTCGACCGCTCGCTGAGCGTCGGCCCGCGTCCCCTTCGGCACCCGGGCGATCACTTCCCCGGTCGCGGGGCTGTCGGCGTCGAACAGCTGCCCGCTCTCCGACTCGACCCACTTGCCGTCGACAAACATCTTCTTCACAGACCGGGCCACGTCGATCGTCATCGGTTCGCGCCTAAAGGTGCGCCCTGCGCGCGCCCGGCGGACTCGACCCACTTACCGTCGACAAACATCTTCTTCACAGACCGGGCCACGTCGATGGTCATAGGGACGCTCCATTGCCGTGGTTTCCGAGGTCGAATGCGCGCTTGTAGATGCGCCGGTACGCAGCGGCGTCGACGTCGCGCGGGTTGCCGATGGTCTGCGGGTCGGCGAACGCCTTGTCCGCGAGCATCGGGATCTCCTCCTCGGTGAAGCCGAGCTCCTGCAGGCCGGGGATGCCGACATCGACGGTCAGCTGGTGGACGTAGTCGACCGCCATCTCGGCGGCCTCCCACATCGAGGCGTGGGCGACATCAAGGCCAAAGGCGGCCGCCATGCGGGCGAACCTCTCCGGCTCGCCCGCGTAGTTGTACTCCATGACGGGGCCGAGCAACCGCGCGGTCAGCGCGCCGTGCGGCGCGTCGTGCACGCCGCCCGCGGTCTGGCTCATCGCGTGCGCGGCGCCGGCCGAATCGGTGCCGTACGCGAGACCGGCGAGCATCGCCGCAGCGCTCATGTGGTAGCGGGCCTCGAGGTTGCTCGCCTGCGAGTACGCGACCCGGAGATAGCGGGCGATGTACTCCATGGCGAGCAGGGCCACCGCGTCCGTGAACGGCTGGTGGTACGACATGGTGTAGCACTCGACCGCGTGGGCGAGGGCGTCCATCCCGGTGCCCGCGGTGACGGCCGGCGGCAGCTTCACGGTGAGCTCGGGGTCGATCACCGCCACCCAGGAGGCGATGTTCGGGGTTCCGCCGACGTTGAACTTGATCTTCCGCTTCGGGTCGGTGATGACCGCCCACAGCGTGACCTCGCTCCCCGTCCCGGCCGTGGTCGGCACGGCGATCATCGGTGGGATTCGCGCCTTGATCGGGCTGTGGCCCCACTCGTACTCGACGATGCTTCCGTCGTGGGCGGCGACCACGCCGATCCCCTTGGCGGTGTCCATGGAGCTCCCGCCGCCGATTGCGACGAGCCCGTCGCAGCCCTGAGAACGGTATTCGGCCGCGCCGGCGTCGACGAGCTCGACGCCGGGGTTGGCGCGCACCTTGTCGAAGACGACGGGCTCAACGTCCGACCGGCGCAGGGCGCCCAGCGCGGTGTCGAGCAGGCCCGCCGCCTTCACGCCGGGGTCGGTGACGAGCAGCGGCCGGCGCATGCCGAGCTGGCTCGCCTCGCTGCCGAGCTCCTGGATGGCGCCCAGGCGCTGCACGAGGCGAGTCGGGCTCTGATAAGTCCGGAGGGTGTATTCGAGCATTTTTCGTTAGAAGAGATCAGTAGGCGCGTTTCGCGCGTCCTGGACGCGCCTGGCGCGCAAGAGGCCGCCGGGTTGGGGCCCGGCGGCCGTTGCAATGCTACTCAACAGGGATTTCGTGGTGGATCCGGCTCAGGTCGATGCCCTGCCGGCTCCGCACGTAGCGCGCGACGAGGTAGATGACCAGTGCGACCACGTAGGTGGCGGCGAAATAGATCACCGACGGGATGCTGGCGTTG
>WNFB01007127.1_pt1 | contig 13587 bp, 14 predicted proteins | sample 5400501 | NCBI WGS metagenome assembly WNFB01 (sample SAMN13153341, study PRJNA577476) | soil metagenome | isolation source: 200 cm saprolite under Douglas fir tree site 2 hole 1 | place: USA:California | collected 2015-04-18
TAACAAGGTCTTCTTTCTCTTCACTCCCCAAGCATAGCCGCGCAGGCTTCCATCCTTCCCGATTACCCTGTGGCACGGGATCACAATCGCAACAGGGTTGGTTGCACAAGCCCTAGCCACTGCTCTCGCTGCTTGAGGTGCCCCTAGGGACTTGGCTATGCTGCTGTAGGTGGCGGTCTGACCGTAAGGAATTGACTGTATCTCCTTCCACACTCTCCACTGAAATGCTGTGGCCTGCAAGTCTAGTGGCAGGTCTCGTGGGAATTCGTGTCCGTCGAAATATGATAGGAGCGCCTCTGCCCATTTCTTCATACCCTCATCGTCCCGTTGGAGATCCGCGGCATAGTAGTCTTCCTTGAGCGCGGCTTCGACCGCTTCGTCGGAGGCTCCCATGCAGACCGCGCATACGCCACGTTCTGTGGCCGCGAGTAGAACACGTCCGATGCGAGAGTCAACAATGGTGTAGCGAATGGATAGTCCTTCTCCGCCTCGTCGAAATATTCCCGGGCTGACACCGAGCTGAGTATTCTTCTCGTAGAGTCTGCTCTTGGATGTGAAGCCCGCGTTGTAGAGGGAATTGGTCACGGTCTCTCCATTCGTCAGAGAACGTTTCACCTTCTCGAACCGGCGTGCTTCTACGTATTGACGGGGAGAAATTCCGAGGACTCTCTTGAAAGTCCGCTGGAAATAGAACGAGCTTAGACGTGCTTGATGGCTGAGATTCTCGAGTGTGAGTTTTTCATCGAGGTTGGCCTCGATGTATTTACAAGTCCTCTGGATTAGCTCCGCTCTGGTGGAAGGCTTGGCCACTCGTGGGTAGCAACGTTTACAGGCTCGAAAGCCAGATCTTTCTGCTTCATCCGGCGCAGAGAAGAATACCACTTGTACTAGGTTCGGATGTCGAGCGGGACATGAGGGCTTGCAGTAGATTCCGGTGGAGCGGACGCCGAAGACGAAGAGTCCATCCTTTGTCTCGTCTCTCTCAACTATAGCTTTCCATTTTTCTGCGTCAGCGGTGACGGCCGGGTTTTTCTGCAACTGTTGTAGGTCAGCGTTGTTCTGCTGGGCCGTCAGCATGAGGGCAGTGTCTTGATAGATTGAATAAGTAGTTTGACTCCAAATCTTGCTCTCAAACTATAGGATCGTAATCGAACCGAAGGTTCCCTTGGAGGAAACTGGGATATTCTGATCGTACGAATTTAAGGGGATTGGAATTTTTTCGTGCAGAACAGTAGGCGGCTCTTTTCTACCACGAGCGTCCCGTTCTCTCTCAAGAGAATGTCTCAGAATCCCAAGTCGTCTCGAAACCTACTGTTTGGAGTCATACTGCTCTTCGCGGTTGTCGGTTTTGCGGCGATTTCCGCGACAATTGTCAAGGTCTCGCTCTCAGCTGTAATTCTGGTTCTAGTCGCTTTCGCGGAAGCGGGATTGATAATTCTAGGACTCATCATGGTACAGACCGGACAGGAAGCCTCAGTCCGGAACCAAGAGAACGTCTCGACCGAGCTTGGCTAATGACACGTGAGGGGTAAGACTTAATCCGCCGTTGCGCCGTTTCTAGATAGAGCGTATGAAGTATACCTGTCCGTACTGTGATTCAGCCTTCCTGCAATTCATAGAGTCAGAGGAACAGCTAAGGGATCATATGTTGAAGGCTCATGGTCGGGAGCTGAGTTTCGCAGGCAAGTCGTTAGGAGAAATGCCTGTTCGGAGCGAGGAAGACAGGGAAAGATAGCCTCCCCCCTTATTCCATTCCTTTGTCCCGATAGTATTCTTTTCAAGTAGGCCGACTGATCGCCCTGATATGGAATTTGCCCGAGTGGTTCGGAAGAGGCGGATGATTCGAGCTTTCAAACCCGTTCCGGTCCCGGAGGCTAAGATCCGTCGAATACTGGAGCTGGCTCAGCATTATCCGAGCGCTGGTTTTAGCCAGGGAGTAGCGTTCATTCTCGTCACTGAGCCCGACAGGATCAGTAGACTCCGTGAGCTAACCCGTCTCCGCGGAGATGCACCGGTGCTCGTTGTTCCCTGCGTGAGTGAGAAGCTCTATCATGACAGATACCATGAGCCTGACAAGCTCAGGCAGGATGGGACTGAGATCGATTGGCCAATACCTTACTGGTACTTCGATGCAGGATGTGCCTCTCTCTTGGTGTTGCTTGCCGCCGTTGACGGGGGATTATCCGCGAATATTGCAGGGGCCTTTCGGCCAGACCTTCTAAGACGAGAGCTGGGGATTCCAGATCATTTCGTCCCGGTCGGCGTAATCTCCATCGGATATCCCGATTATGAGAAGCACGTTCCATCTCCATCACTCAATCGCGGAAGACGTCCCACAGGCGAAGTTGTTCACTCTCAACACTGGTGACCACAAACACCGAGAATCCTTAATTCAACCACGCAACTAGAAAGAGCTTGGTCGTCCTAAGTGCAGGAAGCGCTTGTAAAAGCACGAGACCAGATCGTTCTCAACCCTGATGATCTTCCTGGTTCATGGTACAACGTCCTCGCTGATCTGCCGGGCGAGTTTCCGAAACCAATGGATCCGGAAGAGGGTCCGTCGAGACTTGAATTCCTCTCGAAAGTTCTCCTAAAGCATTGTCTCCAGCAGGAAGTCTCTACTGAGCGATGGATTCCAATCCCAAGTCCCGTTCAGGATCTCTATCGTCAAGCGGGCCGGCCGCGACCTCTATACCGGGCGCGACGTCTCGAACGTTTCCTAGGGACCCCCGGCGAAGCTCTACTACAAGCGAGAGGATCTCTCACCTACCGGGTCTCATAAAGTCAACACAGCGCTTGCCCAGGCCTACTGTGCTGCAGAGGAGGGTTGTGCCGGTGTCTCGACGGAGACAGGAGCTGGTCAGTGGGGTACTGCACTTGCTTACGCGGCGAGTCTTCAGGGTTTGAAGTGTGTCATTTTCTGGGTACGGTCAGTCTACGATTGGAAGCCGGATCGGCGCGCACTAATGCAACTTTACGGAGGCAAGGTCTTCGCGTCTCCGAGTCGGAATCATGTTCTGATTCATCAGTCAATTATCGGGTTGGAGACGATGAAACAGTTCGACCTGATCGACGAGAAGCCTGACGTGATGATAGGCTGCCTCGGCGGAGGAAGCAACTTTGGAGGCTTCATTCTGCCTTTCGCCGGAGAAGTTGTCAGAGGGAAGAGAGAGTGCAGATTCCTCGCCGCGCAATCCGTATCCGCCCCCAACCTCTCCAAGGGCGAGTACAGGTATGATTTTGGAGATCATGCAGGGAAGACGCCTCTCTTGAAGATGTACACTCTCGGCCACCAGTCCGACATGGTTCCGATCAAAGCGGATGGTTTGCGATATCATGCTGCTGCGCCTTTCATCAGCTATCTCAAGCATCTCGGACATATTGAGTCGACCGCTTATCCACCGGATGAACGGGCAGTCTTCGAGGCTGCCAGGACCTTCGTCCAGGTCGAGGGCTTCCTACCCGCGCCAGAGTCTGCTTATGCTATCCGGGCCGCGATTGACGAGGCTCTAGAGTGTAAGCGCAAGAATCAGTCGGAAGTGATAGCTTTCAACATTTCAGGACACGGATTTTTGGATCTCGCCGCTTATCAGGAGAAACTGAAATTCTGAGTTGACCAGATTTCGATGGTACAATTAGTTAGAGTGGTGCGGGGGGTGGGATTCGAACCCACGAAGGCCTACGCCACAGGATTTCTCCTGCGAGCCGGATCTTAAGTCAAGCCCCGTTCGATCCTGCGAACGGTCCTGCCCCTTTGACCTGAATCCCGCCACGATAGGACGAGGTGCCAAGTGGCTGGATGAATCAGATTATCCTCGTCAAAAAACTGGCTAAGGATCTTAGCTGGTATTCAGTTGAGATTGCTATGGGACGCGGATTTTCGGGATTCTGACGCTGGCTAGCATGAGTATGAACCCGATCAAGATTAAGACTAATCCTGTGGTCAAGTAGAGGTCGGAGACTATCCCGCTATAAGCGACCTTGTTTGTGATAACGTACAATGCCTCGGCTATGACCCCCGAGAGTAGCAGTATCAGGCCCATCAGAAGCATTAGCTTCCTCATATCATTCCCGTATGCTCTACTGGATTTTGAACACTTAAGCCCTGTTTAACCCGAGACCAGCAAGGGATCGGAAATGGACCAAGAACTCGATTGAGGTTCGCAGTATGAATTTGGGAATTTCAAAAAGGGAGATTGGCTCTGGCTTGGAGACCAGAGCTTCATCTTGTCAGCGATTCTCTAGTCTTGTTCTGCTTCTGTTGGGGTTATCGTCAGCTGCGTGAGCTTCTCGCCGCGCAGTACTGATATGTTGACGTGTCTTCCTATTGCCTTGTCGTCTAAGACTCCTCGTAAGTCTGCGAGTGTCTCGACTGGTTTGCCGTCAAGCTTCACGACTACGTCGCCTATGGCGAGTCCTGCCTTTCTGGCAGCGCTGTCCTGGTCGACGCCGTAGATGATTAGTCCTGCTGACTGGCCGATGTCTGGTTGCTTTGAAAGGCTCTCGGGTAGAGGGATTGTTTCAGCCGTTATGCCCATGTATGCGCGTTTGATCTTTCCATCGTGGAGTAGTTTGTCAACGACTGTTTTGACAGTGTTGACTGGGACTGAGATGCCGCGGTTGTTGGCGTAGGCTGCGTTGATCCCGAGCATTCTACCGCGGGCGTCTACTAGTGGTCCGCCGGAGTATCCTGGGTTGAGCCGTGCGTCTGTGACTAGTACCTTGTCGAGTCCTCCGCCGCCCCACCATCTTTTGGTGCTGAAGGCAGGGTTTGTGACTATGCCCGAGGTGGCGCTTGGTTGCCTGCCGAACGGGTTGGCGAGTGCTAGGACGAACTGTCCGACTTTGAGCCCGTCGGAGTTGCCGGTCTCGATCGCTGTGAGATTATCAGCGTCCACTTTCAACAGTGCAAGGTCCGAGTAGGGGTCCTTGCCCACTACTTTGGCTGTGTGTTTTGTTCCGTCGCTGAAGCCTACTTCGACTTCGCGCATCTCACCGATAACATGGTTGCTGGTTACGATGTGCCCGTCCTTGCTCCAGACGGTTCCTGTCCCGCCTCTCCATCTTCCAGCTCCTACCTGTACGACGGATCGGGATACGCGTTCAGTAACTTCGACGATTGCGTCTGAGACTGATTCGAGAATTGCTGACGAACTTGTTTGTTTACTCATTTTTTCACCTACCCCTCTAGGGTAGGGTGGCCTATTTGTTGACCAGTCAGCACCGAATACCGGTCACAGGCTAGGCAAAATCTAGACTGGGGTAGAAGGCTACCTGTGAAGCTAGGTGCTGTCTCCGCCGCGTGGGCGTGCCGTACAGTCCTGAAACGTGTCCGAGGAGCTGATGGGCAGCCTTAACTGCCTGGCTGACCTCTCTTCCTTCCGCCACTTTTGCATCGATGCTCAGGTAGCTGTCTGTGAATCTTGCGTCTATCTGGACGCCGTCCTCTTCGGCGATCCATTTCAGAACCGTCCCCTCGTCGCTCTGTGTGTATCCTAGCCATCGGAGTCCGCCGAACCATCGACCCTTCAAACCAGAGATTATCTGCTGAAGATCAACATCCCGAGGAAGAAGAGACTGGACAATGGGGATAGGTTGTAAGGCGGAGCCTAAGGGTCGCGGAATGGTCTCGTTTCCTCTTGCAGTTATTCTGTAGCCCTCATCGACCTTCTCCAAGAGGCCCTCTTCTTCTAAACGATCGATAATCCTGGATAGTTTCTCTTGGTGTAGTCCTGTCAGACGCTTCAGTCCATCGAAGCTGAAGACTGTCAAGCCCTCCTCCATTATGGTCCGGAGGACCCCAGTGTCCCTGGGCGTGAGGTTGCTCTCTTCGGTATCGTACGAGATTGAGTCTGACAGGGAAGCGTCTATCTGTTTCGAACTTGCCACCATTCTTCCTGTGTACGCTTCGTGATATATACTTAGTAGTCAATACGAACTGAGTAGGTTGCGTTGACTTTAGCAAGCCTAAGGGCGTCCTTCGACGGCTTGATGCTTACTCCGCGACGTTTCGTTCTCTGGGACCCCCTATCAGGGGTACAATCTTCTCAAATGCCCTGCCGGAGCTCCACTCATCGTGGGCGTAGAGGCCAATCGCAGATTGAGTCCGGCCAGGAGTACAGTAAAGCCCGTCACTCCAAGCTCTGTCAAAGTCCTAATGGTAGTTGAGGCCGGCATCGTCGGCTTCCTTAGCTACTGGATCGCGAGCGAATACGTCTTCAACGCATATTTTCACGATTACGTTGACCTGTTGCTTGGAACTCACATCACCACGTTTACGGCTGCTATTGGCCTCGGAATAGGGTTGGCGGGCTCGGCGATTGCAGCAACACTTTACAGAAACTTGCAACATGCAAAATATCGTCTTGAAACGATAGCCGCTCCAAAGATCAGAGGAGCTGTCGAGAAAATACTCTCAACCCTGCCAACACTCGAAGAGCATCAGCGTCCCAGCCTCGCGAAGGTGCCCGCGCGTCCTGCAACGGCTCCGCTATCCCCCTCTACGGCAACAGCCCCCGTTCCAATCTCTCCAGAGAATGAACAGAATAAATTGGATGATGCGGAATCTTAGAGGTTCTCTCCTCGTAGTCGGGCGAGTTCTTGCAACAATTCGCGTTCTCGCTTGTTTAAGTCTCGGGGAATGTCCACGTCCACCCTGACGAGCTCATCTCCTCGGCCCCAACCTTCCACGTGTGGAAAGCCCTTCCCCTCCAGCCGGAAGACTGTTCCAGCTCTGGTTCCGGGAGGGATTTTCAATTGTGCCTTTCCATCGATCGCGGGCACCTCGAGTTCACCACCAAGAGTCGCCTTGGGGATGCTGATCTTTGTCTCATACAGTACGTTATCGCCTTCACGTTTGAAGGAAGGATGAGGCTGCAGATGGATTCGAACGTACAAGTCTCCGGCTCGTCCCCCGAGGGCAGCGTTTCCTTCTCCACGCAGTCTCAGGCTCTGCCCCTCGTCGGCTCCGGCCGGCACTTTGACTTGGAGCTTCGTTCTCGTCCTCGTGAGTCCATTGCCACCGCAGTTCTTGCATGGCTTGTCGACGATCGTTCCTGCCCCATTACATCTGGGACAGGTTGTTATCTGAATCATCTGTGCAAAACCTGATCGCCGGACTTGCTGTACCTGTCCTCGTCCGCCGCATGTCTTGCATGTTTTCCTCTGGCTTCCCGGCTGAGCACCGGACCCGCCACAGACACTGCACTGAGCAAGTCTGGGAACTTCTATCTCTCTGTTAGCTCCGTGGGCTGCGTCATCGAAGCTAATCTCAAGATCATAGACCAGATCCTCACCTCGCGAAGGTTGCTGGGGGCCTCCGAACCCTTGGAAGGTGCTGAACCCGCCGAATCCTCGGAGGATCTGCTCGAAGATGCCACCTATTCCACCGATGTCGCGAAAGATTGAGTCGAAGTCTGCGCCGCGGAAAATATCCTCCGTGTTGTACCGTTCGTAGATTCCTGCGCGACCGAACTTATCGTATTGGTTACGCTTCTCATCATCGGAGAGAATGGCGTATGCTTCTGAGATTTCCTTGAAGCGTTCCGTTGCCTCCGGTGCTTTGTTCCGGTCTGGATGGTACTGTAGTGCGAGTTTTCGATATGCGGATTTTATCTCGTCTTTGCCGGCGCCCTTCGGGACTCCAAGAACGTCGTAGTAGTCTCGCTTGTCCATATCCCGTTCATTCTACTCGTTCTCTACCGGGAACCCTCGTCTTTTACTTCCCGATACTCGGCGTCGACCACCTTGTCACCCTCCGCTGACGCCTGTGCTCCGGGTGGCGGTGCCTGTTGCGCTTTCTCCTCGCCAGGCTTTGAGGCTACCTTCTCATAGATCTCAGCACCAATCTTCTGCAATGCTCTGCTCAACTCGTCGCTGGCACTCTTGATCTTGTCCGCCTCTTTTCCAGCCAGCGCAGCTCGCAACACGCCCGCTGCCTTGTCAATCGTCTGGACTTGGTCGCTGGTGATCTTGTCCTTCAACTCCTCCTTGGTCTTGTCTGCGGTGTAGAGCATGCTCTCTGCAGTATTCTGAAGCTCAACCTCCTCCTTCCGCTTCCGATCCTGCTCCGCAAACTCTTCTGCCTCTCTGACCATCTTCTCCTTTGATTCCTTCGAGAGTTTTGTGGACGCGGTGATGGTGATCTTGTTCTGTTTCCCCGTGCCCAGGTCCTTGGCGTTCACGTTGAGCATCCCGTTGGCGTCAATGTCGAAGGTGACCTCGATCTGGGGTACACCTCTTGGCGCGGGCGGTATTCCGGTCAGGTTGAACATTCCTAGGGAGATGTTGTCCCCGGCCATCGCCCTTTCTCCTTGGAGAACATGTATCGTCACCGTGGTCTGAGAGTCTGCTGCGGTCGAGAAGACTTGGCTGCGCTTCGTGGGAATTGTCGTGTTACGTTCCAGAATCTTCGTGGCGACTCCGCCTAGGGTTTCAACTCCCAGGGATAATGGTGTCACGTCTAGTAGGAGTATGTCCTTGACCTCGCCAGCCAATACAGCTCCCTGGATTGCGGCTCCGACTGCGACGCATTCCATCGGGTCGACACCTCTCTCGGCCGGCTTCCCGATCATATCTTCAACGAATTTCCGGACCAATGGCATCCGTGTCTGGCCTCCGATCAGAATTATCCGGTCCACATTTTTTGCCTGGAGCTTCGCATCCTCCAAGGTTCGTCTTAATGGGGCTTCGACCTTGCGAACTATCGGGTACGCGAGCTCTTCGAGTTTTGATCGGGTGAGGGTGATGTGGAGGTGTTTTGGTCCGGAGTTGTCGGATGAGATGAAGGGCAGGTCGATATCAGTGGTGAGGAGTGTTGAGAGTTCGATCTTAGCTTTTTCCGCTGCCTCCTTTAGCCTGGTCATTGCTGACTGGTCACTCCGGAGGTTGATGCCGTTCTGGCGCTGGAACTCTGTGAGGAGATGATCGACGATTGCGTTGTCAATGTCGGTGCCGCCTGTTTGGGTGTCGCCGCTCGTCGCTAGGACTTGGAAGACTCCGCCGCCAAAATCCATCAAAGTAACATCGTGGGTTCCCCCTCCGAAGCTGAACACCATGATCTTCATCTCCTTGTCAGTCTTGTCCAGACCATAGGCGAGACACGCGGCGGTTGGCTCGTTGATTATCCGGTCCACTTCGAAGCCCGCGATCTCACCCGCATCCTTCGTAGCCTGGCGCTGATTGTCGTTGAAGTGCGCGGGAACAGTAATGACAACCTTCTTCACCGGTCGTCCGAGAAAGGTTTCAGTGTCCCGCTTGATCTTCTGTAGTATGAAGGCGGATATTTGCTGGGGAGTGTATTCTTTTCCGTAGACGCGGACCTTGTAGTCGCTGCCCATTTTCCGCTTGATTTCTTGAATCGTTCCTTCTGCGTTGGTGGCGGCCTGTCTCTTGGCAGGCTCTCCCACAATCATCTGGCCGTCTTTTGTGAACGCGACTACTGATGGGAACATCTTGCCTGAGGCCGTCTGTCCCTCACCGCTCGGGATGACTAGAGGCCGACCGGCCTCCATTATCGCAGCTGCACTGTTAGTTGTCCCGAGGTCTATGCCCAGGATCTTCTCAGTCTCAGGCTTACTCATTCTCTATCCTCCCCGTGCTCGCCCGTTTCAGCTTGCTCATTTTCCTCCATATGCTGCTTCCCTGCCACTTTAACTATACTCGGACGGAGAACCCTTCCCTTCAACATGTACCCAGCCCGGACCTCTTCCAACACTGTTCCCTCCTCGTCGTCAGAGACGACTCTGAGAGCGGCTTCATGATAATCCGGATTGAACCTTGACCCTGCACCAGGAATTCTTTCCACGCCCTCTTTGGAGAGAATATTTTGAACCCGTTTCTGGATCATGCCAACCCCTTCCAACAAGACTGGGTTCTGCTTTGTCTCGCGGGCTTTTGCGAATGCTAGGTCAAGTTCGTCCTTGACTGTCAAGAGATCTGAGAGTAGACGTTCGTTACTTAGCCTCTTCACATCCCCCATCTCCTTCTCTACCCTTTTTCTGTAGTTTTCAAAATCAGCTTGAAGATATTGGAGCCGACGGAGCAAATCCTCAGATTTCTCCTTTTCATGCTCCAGTGCCTCCTCGAGCTGGGAAACCATGTTCGGAATATCAGGCGTCAACTCTTCCTCCGTTTGCTTTTCGGGGATCGAGGCTGTCTTCGACGGCTGATGGGCTATAGTTTCGGAAACAGGTCCACTTTCTTTCTCATCCAAGATGTAGCTCACCAGGGATCAAACTCTTCCCAGCACCGTTTTATTCTAACGTTATCTGGGTCAAGAGTCTAGCTCCTCCGGGAAAAATTAAACCTTCTGACACAGTCCCGCCCTTCGCCTCTTCTCTAACACTGATTCCCCCGATTTCGCTGTCCGAGTTACGCTCTCTTGATAGGGTGCATACCTGGCATGTAAGAAACAGTTGGGTGGAACCGGCAAGTGGGCTTATTTGATCATTTGAGAGCGCCTAAGGGTAAGGTCTGGATTAGTTTTGACAAGCCGACATTTGTTGAGGGAGAAGGCGTCGTTGGCAAAGTCAACGTGCAAGCTCAAGAATACATCCAGTCTTTGGGGGTTAGAGTGGAAGCTCGGGTGTTTGAGAATTACGAAGAGATGGTCTGGGTAACGCTTCCCAACAATCAGAGGATTCAAGAAAGACAGCGCCGACAAAACGTCCTGTTCTCGCGAGACGTCCAGGTGACCGGACCCAACGACTTTGGCAGCGGTCCAACTCAGACTTTTCCTTTCAGCGTAGGCATTCCTCCCTGCCGAGCGACTAGGGGCGGGGCTACAGTAGAGAACAGCATCAAGGGTGTTGTCCAAGTCAAAGGCCGCCCAGATCTCACTGGCGAGACGCAGGTAGCATTTGCTCCACCTGGAAGCGTGCCACAGCCAATGCAAGGCTACATGCCGCCGGGTTATCCTGTACCACAAGGTTATGGCCCACCCGGATATAACCCGGGATACAATCCCAACCCGGCTTACGGGGTCCCTACGGGTCCAGGATACGGTCAACCGATGCCAGGATACGGGATGCCTCCACAAGGTCAAGTGCCTCAGCAACAGGTCGCACAAGTCCGCTGCAAGTATTGCCAGAGCCTCATGAACCAGAACTCGGCTAATTGCCCGAACTGCGGAGCTCACCAGTAAAACAGTATCACAGCGTTCTGCGGTACTTAGGTGGCGGTGCTGACTAGGACGACGCCTGCTATTATCAGGCATGCGCCCATCCCTGAATAGATATTGAATGGATCACCGAAAATAATCACAGATAATGTGACGGCGACCACAACCTCAATCGGCAGAATTATCGAGGACACAGTTGGAGAAACGGATTCTAAACCCTTCATGAAAAAATAGTACGCTCCCACGGTCGCGAAAACGGCTAGGAAGAGGACATAGAGCCAAGCTACTGGAGCAAGATTGATCGACAAGCTCTGGTCGAAAGGGATTGTTGGGAGCAGGAGGACGGTTGTGACCAGGATTATTCCTCCTGTAACTGCTCGTCCTCCTTTGCTTTCAACTAGGTCCTTTGAGAGGACAAAGACCAGCGCTATGGTCACGGCCGTTCCAAGAATCAGGAAATCACCGAGGACCTCGGAGCTTCCGAGGTTTACAGCCTGTCCTCTGGTGACGAGGAGCACGATTCCGATGAATCCCGACAAGACTCCAGCTAGTTTTCTCATACCCACTTTCTCGTGTACGTAGATCAATGACAGTACCGGGATCATCAGAGCAGCAGTACTGATTATGAGGGCGGCGTTCGATGAAGAAGTGACGAGTTGTCCTTGAAACTGGAGGACGTAGCCTAAAGCGTTGATGAATCCAACAATCCAGATCTGTCTAGATCTGAAAAGACTCCATTGCACCCAACCGCGTCCTTGTAGCACCAGAACGATGAGTGTGGAAGCAAACGAAAAGCGCAAGGTCACAAATGTATCAGGCGGGATGAAGTTTAGTCCCAGCTTTATCACCGGGACACTAGTTCCGAACAGGAGCCCTGCAAGCATCGTTGCTGCGAGTCCTCTCTTGTCGACCTCCATGGTGTGCTCAGCTAGAGAGTCAACGATTATGGTTCTGACTGAGCACTGGGGTCATGTCCTCTACTTGGCGGCGTTCTTGTTGTACCAGTCGAGGGTTTGTTTTAGTCCCTCCCTGAGTGATAGCACCGGTCTGTACCTCAGAATCCGTTTTATCTTGCTGATCAAGGGTCTGGTCCTTCGTGGTTTCGACTCAAGCGGTGTTCTCGGAGGTAGGATCTGAAGCTTCGACGACGATCGGGTCAACTCTTTGATAGTCCCGGCCACCTGACGGACCGTTGCCTCTTCACCTGTGCCTACGTTGAAGATCTGGCCAACCGCCTTCGGGCTAGTTAGTGCAAGTGCTGCTCCCTTGCAGTAGTTTTTCACATGGTAGAAGTTATCCGCGTCTCTGCCCCCGTTGTAGAGAGGAATCGGCTCTCCAGAGAGACAAGCACTGATGAAACGTGGGACGGCTCTGGTCGGAACGTCGTTGGGCCGAACATGTTCCAGCTTCTCAGAATAACGGTTGGAAGATCCCCGTGCATGTAGAAACTACTCACAAGATGTTCTGACAATACCTTAGAGTAGTCGTAGGGTGTTCTCGGATTGTAAGGGTCTGTTTCCCTCACCGGCAATCTTCTCGGGGGACCATAGACATTGTTGGACGACGCGTAGATAAATCGCGAGACTTTCTTGTTGGCAGCCATTTCTAGAACATTCAAAGTGCCAAAGCAATTTACTCTGTAACAATCGAAGGGGTCTGCAAGCGACTTCGGAATGCTTACAATTCCGGCCAGATGAATGACGGAGTCAAACTCTTGAGATCCTAGGGCTTCCCTAACAAAAGATGGGTCGGTAAGGTCGCCATTGATGTCGGACTTGTCGATGTCTGTACGCAGGACCTCGAACCCCTCAGATAGTAAGTATGGGCAAAGGTTGCTCCCAACGAACCCGTTGGCACCAGTAACGAGAACTCTCAAAGCCACAACTCAAATTCCGAGGTCCAAAGCTCAGCGTTATAATCATGATTCAGACAAGCACTCACACACTCTCCATGCTCCAACTCTGAGGTCAGTGGAGTCAAGAAATGTTGTGTACGAGTTCTGTTAACTTATCGTCGGATGCCTCTCTGACGTATATGGCGGGTTTTGTGCTCTTGTCGTTCGTTGTTGCTATGAAGTCTGTTTGGCAACACTATGCTCCAACACGGGACGTTCTAGGATTACTAGAAGTGTTCAGGAGGATGGTCAACGAGTCCATACGGATAGGTCTAGCGAACAACGCATCCTCGCTGAGAAAGCTCTCACTACTCTCCTACAACCAGCTCGCCCAGTACGATTCTCCCAGCTACTACAAGCTCTGCGCCATATCGAGGGCAGCAGGAATACTAGCGTCTAGGAAGAAGTCTATCAGGAGAGGCTTCCCGACTAGAATGCCTTATGCTGTCAGACCACAGCTCGTATCATGCTACGGCTTCAAGACGAAGAATGGAGGACTAGAGATTCCAGTCGCAAGAGGTAAACGTCTCAGCATACCCCTGACCAAACACACGTTAGACGCCATCTCTCAACC
>WNFB01003647.1_pt1 | contig 13572 bp, 15 predicted proteins | sample 5400501 | NCBI WGS metagenome assembly WNFB01 (sample SAMN13153341, study PRJNA577476) | soil metagenome | isolation source: 200 cm saprolite under Douglas fir tree site 2 hole 1 | place: USA:California | collected 2015-04-18
TCGGACGGAAGCACTGATGAGGATCCAAGCGCTTCGCAGCAAAGCCATCTTGGCTGGTTCTGGCACGTATCCGAAGAAGGTGACGGCGTCACTGCAGCCGAGCCGGTCGGCTTCCCGCCGCAGTCGATGCATGTAGTAGCCAGAGCCTCGGCCCACAAGCCACAAACGGAGCCCTGCGATTCTTCTCCTCAACAGAGACACAACCTCAAGCAGCAGCGAGACGCGCTTCATCGGACACATCCGGCCGACAAAGATCAGGCTTGGGTACGGTGTCTTGTCCGGCAATCGCTCGGCGCTTGGCCAGCTCAGCCCTGTCGATAAGATGTGAAGCTGGCGCGGCGCAAGACCAACGTGCAGCAAGTCTTGCCGAGTGGATTCTGCTAGCGTGTACGTAGGTACGTTCCGATAAAGGCGCAACATGAGACGCTCCAGCGAGGCTCCGACCAGTGCCACGGGCCAGGGATACATCTGGAACCAGATCTCGCCAGCGACCTCACAGACGAGCAGGGCCTTTCGTTCCCGTACGTAGAGCGGGGTGCCGAAAGGCAGCCCGTGACACTGGTCCAGAATCAGGTCGAATGTGCCTGGCGGCTGCTTACTGTAGTGGCGCCAGGCACACAGATGAACATCCCAGGAGTGTCCGCGGCGAACGATGTTCACCCCGTCGACGCACTCCTGTGCCGGCGCTCCGTGGAATGACGCCCCAAAGACGGTCACGCTGTGGCCATAACGGACCCAGCGTTTGGCAAGCTCATGCGTCAGCACCTCGGCGCCACCGCCAGATGGGTTGGCAATGTCTCGCCAACTGAGAACCAGGATGTTCATCAGCCGATGACCCGGCGAGCTCCGAAGCGCGACCAGTCGGCGTAGGTGTTAAGGAGAATGCGCGCTAATTGGTCGTGATTCGCAAGATGTGGCCTGGCTTCGAGGAGATACCGGCAGGGAGTATCGCCAATGACGCGGGCCAAAATTCTTGCCGCCGCCTGCAGCTGAGGTTCAGCCGGGGCGTTCCCGTCGAGTTTCACAACGCAGGCCTTGACTGCTCCCGACAGGCGAATCGCGCGCCCGAGTAGCGGGTCTCTGAGGGCGGGCAGCAACTGTTTGTGGACGGAACCTGGGCCAATGACGACCATGTCGGCATTGAGGATGAGTACCGCCCTAACTTCGGCCGAGCCATCGAAATGCGCGGACGCGTCTTCTTCTCCGCACGTCGCCCAATGCTGCCCGTCTGAAGCAAGTGGATCGATATCCACGCTGCTGACCGTGGCGTAGCCAGGTAATCCGGCAGGCCGGTTTCGCCGCAAGGCCAAAACGAGATCCTGCCGACACTCGCCGGCGCCCACCACTACCACACGAAAGTCCCCAAGGGGTCGCTGGGTGTTCTGGTCGAAACCCCGAGCGGTTATCGAGGAGGGAGGTGACCACGGGCCGCGTGAGGCCTCGCGGAGCCTGCGAGTGGCTTGGCCGCCCAGAGTAGCGAGGTTCAAGCTACACACGCACGCCACCCGCGCCAACGGATGCGCACGCCAGGCTCGCCACTGGCGCTATGTTCTGGCCGCCGGCGCAGTCGGGCCCGTTGGAGCTTGCTGATGCTCGGCTGAAAGCAGCGCAATCCAGGCGTTGGTAATACCGGAGCACGTATAGGCGGTAGGCAATCGCCAGCGTGTCGAGCGCCAAATGCCATGCGTCGATTGCCGAAATTCGCCCGCGCTCACGGCGGAACTCGATGTCTACCGACGCTTCGGCTATGCGGTACCCGAGTCGTCGCGCATTAACCAACAGCTCGAGGTCGAGCGCGTAGCGCCGCGTCAGCGCTCTGGAGAAGGCGCGCTCGAGTGCCTCTCGGCGAAAAACCTTGATCCCGGTTTGCGTGTCGTGCACGGGCAGGTCGAACAGCGCGCTTACGAACTGAGCATATGTCCAGCTCCAGACGCGCCGGAACCATGGCCACTCAAGCCGTGACGCGGGATGAAATTTTGAACCAATAATGATATCTGCGGCTGTGCGATCAAGCTGATAAATGAGGCGGCCTAATTGCTCGGGGTTAACGTCGAGATCAGAGTCGAGAAAAGCGATGATTTCATGACGCGCCTTAACCAACCCATATCGAACGGCCATGCCTTTGCCGCAGTTGTAAGGCAGGCGAATAACGTTAATCTCAAGCGTGCGCCGTGCACCGGGTGAGGCAGACTCTGAAAAAGGCCCAACAAGCTGCGCGGCTAGCAGCGCCTGCTCGAACGTCTTATCACAACTTCCATCGTCAACGACTATGAGTTGGCAAGCGCGGTGCAAGCGGCGAAGACTGCGTACAGTCTCAGCTACGTTGTCACAAATGCGGCTTGCTTCGTTATAAGCCGGCATGACAACGGTTAAGCCGAGCAATCGCGAGCGTGACGCCAGGTGCGATCGATCGAGCGCCGCTGTTTCCATCGACTCCCTGCAGTAGGATCGTGCGGTCAACAACAGCACGAATCCGTTCATAAGCAACGCGTTCAGGATGTCAGCCATGCTCGAATGTCGAAAGTAGAAAACGCATCCTAGGGCCAAGGCATCGACCCACAAGAGCACTAGGATCCATCGGCGATTTGTGGCCAAGCAGTATTGGAGGCATAGGCCCACGAGCCCGAGCATGAGCATTGCCAAGTAGTAACGGGCGCTCAAGGAAGCGGGCAGGTGGTATGACTCGCCAACGAGTAGCCGCGGCAAGGGGCTTGGCGGCGCATGTATGGCAATCGCGCCGGAGACCATGAAAGCGACTGCGACCAAGAAACTTCGATGCAGCAGTTGCCTGGTGGTTTCGTGAGCTGCATGAGCGACCACAATCCGCGGGAACAGAGCGACACCCAATGCGCCGCAGAAGATGAGCGGGATTTTAGCTATGACAGCGACTGCCGCGTATTCGCCCGCCACGGAGGGTAGGTAATGACGAACGGCAATGACGTCCATGTTGGCGACGATCGTCAATGGAAGGACGGCCAGGAACACCATCATGGCGTAGCTTGCGAATTCTCCGGTCTGAGCCTGGGTCTGGGCGTGGGCCTGCGGTGAACCGCCTTTGGAGCGAAGCGCTCTCACTGCCGAAAACATGCCGACAGCGAAGGCCACCAGGCTCCCAAGCACTATGGCCACCAGCCCTCCGATGAGCTGTAAGCCCAAGGTTGTCAGGATCAGCGCTCCGATGACTCGGACCAAGGCTCCCGAAAGCAGATGCAAGCCGAGGAGCAGCAGTTGCTGTAAACCCTGCAAGGCGCCACTGGCCACCGGTACCAAGAGACCGAGGAACAACACGCTCCCCGCAACAAACACTGCCGTTTGGGAGTTCAGGTGGAGCAGCAGCAGGATGCGCCCGCTCTCCACACCGAGAATAAGTGCCAGGCACACACCTAGAGCACCCGCCAGCACGGTCATGACTACCAGCGCTGTACGGCCGTTCTTATGGCCGAGGCTAGCCATTTCAAGCGCCATGTACCGCGCAGTGACCGTTTGGATACCCGCGGACGGAACGAGCAAGATGCTGGTCAAGGCCAGCAGAGCGCTGAGAGCGCCGAAGTCAACAGGGTCTAGCACATGGGCCATGACGACGTTGAACACATAGTTGAGCGCGCCCGCGGACGCGAAGAGCAGCAAGAACTGCCACGTCTTGCCCTTGGGCTCCAGCGCGGCAGACGTCGGGCCGTTTAGCTGCACGAAAGAGCACTCGAGTTGATTTGGACATGGTCGAGCTGGGCCAAACCGTTCACTTAGGACGCGCCCGAAGAACTCACGTTAGGGGGTGGCCCGCTGGGTCCGACGGCGCCGGCGTCGACGTATGCATAACCGTTGGTTTGTGGGTCCAACACCATGAGCCGAACTCCAATCTGCGGCTCAACAACTTGTAAATAGCTGAACTGCGGCCGCGCGCCGAACACCTGTGATGTTGCGGGATTAAAGCTGGACATGAGGGGCGTGCTTGGCTGAAGTGTCTGGACGAAGCCAACAGGGTTGGTTATCACAGCGAAGACCGACCCGATCGCCTGGGTATTGAAAGTGACCGTCCCGTACTGGGACTCTGACGTCACGTCCGAAGGCGGAGCCACCACCAGGGTCCCGATTGGGTAGTGATTCGGGTTGGCGAACGGTGGGGTTTCCGCGTCAACAAAGTAGCCAACCGTGAGGGCACTGGCGTCACCATGCGCCTGGCCGACGTCGGCGGCGCCGTATCTGAACATCAAGCTAATCGGGGTGGGGAAACTGGTCACCGGGACGCCCGCTTGATCGCTGAAACTGATCCTGGCAATGGTGCCGTTGGGGCTGAACTGCGCGGGCCCGCCGGGGATTGGAACTTGTGGCCTGGGTTCAACGGTCACTGTCACGCTGTTCGGGATACTGAGCAGGGCCTCCAGCGGTACGGAAATCCCGATGTTGCCTGCTACGACCGCACCTCCCGCGCTGGCCGAGACCGATACCGTGACCCCTACTGGGTCCCATGCAAGTTGCCCGGCAGCCATCTGACCGTACTGCAAGACCATGGCCCCTGCTGGCAATGGTTTGAGGGGGACAGGCACCCCAGCCGTGGGTGCTGGTGACGAAGCGACAGGCGAGGAACTGCCCCCGCCGGCCGGCGCGGGGCCGTAGTCGGCGAGAGCTGCTGGGGTGGTCAAGAAACCGCTGGCCACGACGCTCAACAGGCTCAAGCTTCGAGCTGTCCGGAGCAGCATGCTCTGGCTCGCGGTCGGTGGAGTTGCATGTGTCATCGTTTGTCGCGCCCGGGTCGCGCCCGGTCCGTGGCCCTCATGGAAAAACGGTAGTCGGGGAGCCGGGTGGGCACAATCGACGGATGTCGAAATTTGCGATGGATCGTCGATAGACGATCAGGGGGTCGAAGCCGGCGGCGGCCTAGCGCGCCAATGCTTGCTTGTTGCGAATGAGCAGCGCTGCTGCCGCAGTGCGGTGCGAGACGTGCAGTTTCTGGAAGATAGTGCTGATGTATGTTCGCACCGTATGTTCACTCAAATGGAGAGCGGAAGCGATCTCGCGGTTGGTCTTGCCTTCAGCGATCAACAGCAGGATGTTTCGCTCTTGCTCGGAGATGGCGGCAAGGCGATCTTCCTGCAATCCGCTGCGGGCACGTCGCACGAACTCCAACGCGGTGTCGGTAATACTCGGATCCAGCAGCGAACCGCCGCTCGCCACTGTTCGAACGGCATCCACGAGCTTTGCGGGGTCATTCTCCTTGAGCAGATAGCCGGATGCCCCCGCCACAATGGAGGCCAGTACAGCATCTTCATCAGGGTAGGAGGTCAGCATGATGACCCGGGTTTCCGGCCGTTCGGACCGAATCTCCCGGCACGCTTCGATGCCGTTCTGATCGGGCAGCCGCACGTCCATCAGCACCACGTCAGGATGTGATCGATGGGCCGCGGCAATAGCCTCCCGGGCGGTTGCTGCCTGCCCAACGACCTCGACACCCTCGCTTTCGCGAAAGGTATGGAGGAGACCAATCCTGACTACGTCATGGTCGTCCACGATCAGCAGCCGGACCGGCTTGCTCGGCCTGGCGATTTGACAGGGCACCTCCAGGCAGATCTCTGCGCCCCCGCCAGGTTCGCTTGTGATCGTCAGGTGGCCGCCGATCATTCGCGCCCGTTTACGCATGTTCGGAAAGCCTTCGCCTAGCACGATGTTGGATGGGTCGAACCCAACGCCATGGTCGCGAATGGTGAGGAGAAGGTGTCCCTTCAAGGCCACGAGCTCAATAGAGACCGAATCCGCCTGAGCATGTCGGATGACATTTGAGGTCGCCTCGCGGGCGATCAGCAGCATGTTGGTGACCGTCTCCGCGTCGATAGTTTCGAGAAGTCCACTCAGGTCGGGCGAGACGTGGACGTCTGGACGGATCAGCGCGTTTGCCCGAAGCTCGTTGGCTAGCGCATGGAGACCAGCGACCAGATTGTCACCATCACCGCTCGGTTGCAAGTCGAAGATGTGATTGCGAATCTTGCGAATGATCTCGTCCACCTGAGCGCTCGCTGGATGGAGACTCTTCTGCTGCTCGTCCGCGGAGCTCGTCGCGACGCTCAAGCTCAAGCGCAGGCCATACAGGGACTGAATAACGTCGTCATGCAGGTTCATCGCGATTCGCTCACGCTCTGCCAGAAGCTCGAGCGCGCGGGACTGCTCTTCCACCTGCTTATGTGCGCTGATGTCTTTCTGGATGCGCAGGACCCCAAAGGTCTTGCCGTCCTCCAGGAGGAATCGGGTGACCGTGTCCAGCACAGGAATCCGCCCGCCATCTTTGGTGCGGCGCAGAGCTTCGTAGGTCCGACTCTCACCGGTCTCAATGACGTTTCTGATCAGCACCCGCAAAGGCTCTAAGTCCTCTCCCGCGACAGAACGTGGGAAGTGCCCTACGACCTCCTGGCTACTCCATCCAAACATACGTTCGGCCGCTTCATTCCAGGACAACACCCAACCCTGGGAATCCTGGGTTATGATCGCGTCCCCGCTCTCCTGGATCAGCCGCTCTAGACGTTGAGCTGAGGCAACCACCTTTTGCACCAGACGACGCTCTCGACGAAGCAGCGCCTTCGTTTGCTGCCGTTGCCTTTCCGCTTGAAGGCGAGCACGCTCGGAGTCGGCCCGAATCTGCTCGGCCGCCACGGCGAGCACAGCGTTCTGCAAACCGATTGCAGCCGTGTTGGCTGCGACCTCTAGGAGCGTGCGTTCGTCTTCGAGCGGGTAGTTCCCGCGGCTAGACGCCGCGACGATCGTGCCATTCCCACTCGGAATCGTGATGGTCGCCGACGCAACGAATACCGGCTTCCCAAGGACGCCGGGCAAGCGGATGGGCTTGCCCGCGTCAAGTCCGTTGAGCACACCACTGAAGGCCTCCCCGACCATTCGGGCGCGACTATCATCGTCAGCGCACTCAGCAATTCGGACGAATTCCGAAGCGTGACCGTGCACGTCGCGCCAGCGCGCATAGACTGCGTCGAGGCGCAACATCTGGAATAAGGCGTCAAGGATTGCCCGCAGGACCGTCGGCGGGGCTTTTCCTAACCACAGCGCCGGCAACGACGTAAGCGCGATGAGATCGCGAACTAGGCTGCGCGTGTCAGTCGTTGCGGTGTCAGGCGCGCTATTAGCGCGATGCGCAAGCGGGGCGGTGACGTCAAACTTGTCCATCGCGCACACGGCGCTGCCGGGAGTTCCTTAGGAACTCGTCGGGCGGCATGAAAAACGAATTGCGCTGGATGAGACCACCAATGATGACCATTGGATGCGTGCGCAAGACATCGATGGCCAGGGCGGCGCCAAACTTAGCCAAGTCGTACACGCAGATGACCGGATCGTCATACCCGCGTAAGACGTCGTTCAGGCGCGCTTCGTACTCGACCAGGTTGCGGACGCCGGGCCGGTCTTCCAATGCCCACTCCATATGGCCGAGCAGTCGCGTCAGCCGAAAGCCTTGTCCCTTCCCGTCCCGGAGGGCAGCCTCCACGAACGACAGCACGGCGTCCTGGTCGAAATGGCCCCGCCGCAGGTGGACATCGTGCCAGCTGCGCACTTCCAGCTGCCCTCTTGCTGCAGCAGCGTTGAGATCGATTCCCGCCTTCTCCAGCCGTGCGAGGTGATCCGACAGCAGTTCAGGATCCAGGATGTGGAAGGCCTTGTCACCCTGCTCAATGCCTTCTGCGATGAACGGGAGCAGCACATCATACTCTTCATCCCGGTCGTGGAAAAACGCGCACACATGCCCAGAGACTTGGAGGATCGCCTCCGTGAACGTAACAACATCACGCTGGTCCACGCTCGTTCCTTTCGTTCGCCCTTCTTTCCGCGAGGCAATGCCTGTAAGAAACCTGTATGCCAAGCTCTGCGCTACCGCGTCCAGCTGGACTTGTCGGGAAAGATGAGTTTACTGGCTGGTAGACATTCCCATCCACATAGGTCGCCTTGGAACTCTGAAACAGCAGTCTTCACACGTCGAAGGCCCTTCTAAAGCTAGCGGCCCTCAGCGACCACTGTCAATCCTCCGAACGGCCTAGGTTATTTGACTGCCCACTACCCAGCAAGGCCAGTGCGGTTCAAAGCCCACGAGTGCAGACGAGCATGTCCATGGCAGCATCGGAGTACCTGGCGGCGGTCGAGTTTCTGCCCGCCGCCGTACGCCCACGTGTGGGGTGATCCGATGTCCTGGATCCGCCCCCACTCCGAGAGTGGCTAACACGGACTTCACGAGATTCCCCGGTGGATGCCGCCTAACCTAGTAAAGGTTTCCAAAATAACGTCCTCACCGGCCGCTCGTTTTGAAAACTGGCCGCGACGATCGTGGACCAGCCGGCTGCTGGCCCAGGACGCTCGGTCGCAGTGCCTTGCCGCCGGGCACCCCAGTCTGCAGTACGTGGTCAGAGGCAGTGTCTCCCGGATTCTGCGCGCGAGCAAGATCCGTCCGGAGCGGATCGAATATTACCTGGAGAAACGAGATCCCGAGTTCGAGACCAAGATGGCGACGGTGCTGCATGTCTACAAGCAGGTGGAAGTGCTGCGTGAGGTGGGCCCCGAACAGGGCGGCGAATTGGTGGCCGTGCTGTTCTACGATGAGAAGCCCGGCATCTAAGCCATCGGCGAGACGGCTCCCGATCTGCCTCCTGTGGCCGGCAAACACCCCAGGACGAGCCGCGACCATGAGTACGTTCGCCACGGCACCCTGACGCTTATGGCCGCTATTGACCTGCTCGACGGCCAGGTCTTGTCGAGGGCGCGATCACCGGTGCAGCGGGCCTCGGAGGTTGCGTGATCGCGTGGGATACTGAGCGTATGGTGACACCGATGGGAATGCGCAAGCGATGACATCGACCGCTCAGCCAACCAAAGACGAGGTCGAAGCGCTCTACCAACGGTACGGCAAATCGCTAGAAGCAGCGAACCGTGGCCAATACGTGGCGATCTTTCCAGATGGGCAGACGGTCCTGGCACCCACCCATCTAGAAGTCGCCGAAAAAGCGCTCGAAACGTTTGGTCGTGGCAGCTTTATCTTCAAGATAGGGGAGAAGGCCGTCGGGCGATGGCGCTGACGCAGCGCGTCGTCAGCTCTCATTTCCCATACTTGCCTCTGCGACTGCAAATCCGCGAGAGCGCTTACCAACTGCAAGCTCTTTTAGACACCGGGTTCGATGGGTACGTCACAGTGCCGCCCGAGCTCATGGTCGGCGATCAGCCCGCCGATGGTCATGAGATCTGGCGACTCGCTGATGGCTCGGAGGTTCTCACTCCCTGGTACCGTGGTTCGGTGAGCATTGGTGACTTGGCTCCAGTTTCCGTCGTCGTGATTGAGCTTGGCGACGAACCCCTCATCGGGCGCGGTGTCGCCGATGGCTTCAACGTCATCCTCGATCATGGCCGGCGAGTCATCGTAGAGCCGTAGGGGGTTTCTGCGATTCGATGGCGGGCGCGGTGCCAACTGGGCAGGGTTTGCCTGTCAGGCAAGACGTTCCGGAAATCCCCTCAAAACTTGCCCGCCAGGCAAAAATCGAGCTAAAATAGCCTCACCTACCTGGGAATCCCAAGAACGGCTCCCAGGTTCGGGTTTCTGTCTGGTGCGCGGAAATTCACGCTTCCCGCGACAAGCTCCTTGCCAAGGAGAAGGTCGCGAGTTCGAATCTCGTCTTCCGCTCTAATGCCCCGGAAACCGGCCATCTGGCCGGTTTTTTGTTGGTTGTTGAGCGTGAGCAGGCTATTAATCAGGGCCTGATCAGGGTCGATTAATTACAATAGGAACCGACCTGCGGGAGTGTATCGAATTCCCCGACGCACTCCCTAAAGCCGCTATCTGAGGCCAGTTTTGCCCGGGGGGTTGTCCGACAGCCAATTTCGAACAGGAGTTTGTCTGGCAGACAATGGCCTCACTCAACCGACGCAAACCTTCGCGGAGATGGACCACGATCACGAGCTGTTGTACGAGGAAATCGTCGGGCGTTCGACGTCCCGGCGTCAGGGCCCGCTGGCGGAGTTCCTGGATAAGAAGCAGGCCGAGCAGGAGCCCAAGACCTACCTCGGCTACCTGACATCGCTGTCGCGCTTTCGTGAAGTCGCGGGCGACGACGCCACCGTTGGCGAGTTCGACGAACGCCTGGGACATCGGCTGATCACGGAGCTGCGCAAGCGCCAGCTCTCGAAGAACACCATCGCCACCTACATTCGCGATCTGAAGACGTTCAGCCGCTGGTTGTACGAGACGGGATGGACGGAGCGGGATCGGCTGGAGCACCTGAAGCGCCCGGAGTTCGTCCGGCCCAAGTTCGACACGCTCACGCCGGCGCAGAAGGTGGCCATCCTGGCGCCATGCAATCCGCGGACCTTCCTGGGCGCGCGCAACCTCGCGGTACTCGCTCTCTTCATGGATACGGGCATGCGCAGGGAGGAGCTGGCGCACGTGGAGGACAAGCGCGTGCATCTCAAGGAGGGCTACGTCGAGGTATTCAGCGGCAAGACCGAGGAGTGGCGCATTATCCCGCTATCCCCCGAGGTCGTCTCCATCCTGCAGAACTACCTGAGCCAACGTCAGCGCTTCCTGCAGCGGCCGTGTAAGCACCGCGCCCGGCCGGGCGACGCGCACCATCGCAATTGGACCGAGCGCGAGCTGGCAACGGACACCTTCTTCTGCTCGTGGCAGGGTGACCGGCTCACCGAGAACGCCGTTCGACTGATGATCCAGCGGCTGCGGGCGGACCTGAAACGGGCCGGTCTCGACGTGCACATCCACGCGCACCTGTTCCGTCACAACTTCCTGACGGAAAAGGCACTCGACGGGGAAAACCCGTCGATCGTGCGCCGCTGGGCTGGGCACAAGACCTACGAGATGACGGATTACTACTTCGGCATCGCCGACGACAAGCTCGCCGCCATCCAGCCACGGCAGTCGACGCTCGCCGGCATTCAGCTGCCAGGACTCAACGGACGGCGGAACCACAACGCCAACCCGGATCGGCTGCCAGCCGCTGTTGCGAAGCCGTCGCCCAACCTGAGACAAGAAATACCGGAGCGGCGGCGCCCCGGCCGGCCCCCGCGAAGCAACTCGTCCGCTTCCGCTACATAAGGCATGCATTGTACAATGAAAGAGTTATGCTAAGTGGCCTGGGAAGTCGAGTACACCAACCAGTTCGAGGCGTGGTGGTTCATGCTGAGCGCCGAGGACCAGAACCGTATTCGCGCCTCTGTGGAGGTCCTGCAAGAGCGGGGACCAGCGCTGGGAAGGCCGCTCGTCGACACGATCAAAGGTTCGCGGCACCCCAATATGAAAGAGCTCCGACCCACCGTCGGGAATATCCGTATCTTGTTCGCCTTCGACCCGCGCCGAATGGCGATCCTTCTGCTCGGCGGCGACAAGACCAACTGCTGGCGCGACTGGTACGAGCGCATGATTCCTGTCGCCGACCAACTGTACGACGAGCATCTAGACACCCTGCGCAAGGGAGGTTGACGACCTGATGGCCAAGAACTTTCGCAAGTTGAGCGCTGCCATCGATGCCGATCCGGAACGCCGTGCCCGTGTCGACGAGTACAAGCGAGCGATCTATGACGCGCTGGAGCTCGCCAAGGTCCGCGAGAACAGGAAGGTCACCCAGAAGGAGATGGCCGAGGTACTTGACGTCACCCAGGCCAACATTTCGCGCATCGAGCATCAGGACGACATCTACCTCTCAACGCTCAGCGGCTACGTGCAGGCGCTTGGCGGCAAGCTGGAGGTCCGGGCCGTGTTCCCGGATCAGACGATAGGCATCACGCCAAGAGGCCGAGCGGCCTCAGCATCGTAATCGGGTGGCGACCAATTGTGTGTGCACTAACTTCTCGTCTCAGATAGTGCGGGCGACCGCCGGCCACTAAGAATACGTTCGTGATGCCCGGCCTCAATGAGTTTCGCCGAGCGCTACGCGACGTGATCCTACTCAGTGTCGATTGTCAGGTCGGCCAGAACTCAGACGCAGATGGTGACCAGTGAAAAATGAGGGTCGAGTTTCCTACCACTCAAAGTGTTGACGGTCGCATTGGCCAGATAGAGTGACCGGACGGCATCTGACAGCCGGTCATCGTGGCTCGTCCTCCACAGAATCATTCGTGGTCGTCCTTTGGAAGGGGTGGAGGGGCGGGGGTCGTGGGGTCTCCGCCATGCGAACCGCCCAGCATTTTCGTGGCGATTGAATGCGGGTCTAGCTGATATGCACCAGAACGCAGCTGAGTCCGGATGTCGTCGACGCGATCATGGCGGATGTCGTCGACCGATTGCGCCGCACGAATGTAACGCTGTAGTTCTTGAGCCTCGGGCGAGATGCTGACCTCAGCCGCGGGTGCATCAGCACTGGTTCGCGGCTGCTCGTCGGCCGCCACGCGCTTAGTGGCGTAGCTTTGGACATCCCGCTGAGCCGCATTTGGTTCGATTCTCATCGGATCCATATCCAGGACTCTCTTGGGTAAGGATCGGCAACTTCAGACCGAGTCTTGAGCGGACCGGCCCCAGCAGCCTGTACTAAGCAACCGGTTGGCTAGGGGCGGCATCATTGGTGACCTCAAGGACGCCAACCGCCGGGCAGTTAAGTGTGGGTGAAACGCGAACCGAATGATCAACGGACGGCAGTGTTAGCCGAAACACTGAAACGCGGCCCAAAACAACGGATGTTCAAACGGGTGTTCATCAGCGGCAGATAGCTTAGATTCGAATTCATCGACCGTGCCACCGCTGAGCCACCCTCGATGCTGCCCTGTCCGTAGCAAGTTGATAACGTCCTGTCGAGTCAAGGTCTGTAGCCAATGCTGAGCCCCTCGGAGCGCTCCGGAAGGCTCGATACCAGCTGCGAGCTGTTGGTAGAAATTGCCCATCAACAGGGCGGTCGGCGCGTCCGCGATGCGCCAAAGGACGACCGGCGCAAGTGTCTGCTGGTTACGCACGCTCGTACGCTGTTCTCGGTCTTCGCAGCCGATGTACATGCTGCCGACATCCGCCCGATTGGCCGTTTCATCGTCCCGCTGATCGAGCGCGAGCTTGAGGTCGAAGGGCTACCGACTGATATATTCGGGAGCCTTTCATCCGATGGACTGATCGTCACCAAGACGGCAGACCGAAGCGTTCTCGGATGCATGAACGACATATCGTTCGTCTGCGAATCATTTGTCTCGGTTTACGGTGGGCTCCGGCGAAGCGAGTCGCTGTCCTGAACCATGACTTGCGTCGGCATATCAACAGTTCGCGAAACTATGTTCCGCCCATCGACCTTGCCGGTAGCCCGGCAGAACTTTCGACTCCGTAGACTGCCTCAACAGAGTCCAGACTGGAGCGGCGCCCGTTGCCGATTTTGTTTGTCGTCAAATCCCTACTAGATGACGCGTGGGCCGCGGCTTCCCCTGGCAGCGGAAACAAGATCGGACGCCTCCGGCGAGTGGCTACCAAAGCTCGCGCGAGGCGATGCTCGCGCCCTGCACCAGCGCTTCCAGTTTCAGCCAAGCCACGTCCGGGTCGCAGTTGTAAGAGCCAGCCCAGGTGCTGAAACCACAGTCGGTGCCGGCAATAACGTTCTCACGGGCAACCAACTTCGCGAA
>WNFB01003649.1_pt1 | contig 13567 bp, 7 predicted proteins | sample 5400501 | NCBI WGS metagenome assembly WNFB01 (sample SAMN13153341, study PRJNA577476) | soil metagenome | isolation source: 200 cm saprolite under Douglas fir tree site 2 hole 1 | place: USA:California | collected 2015-04-18
TATTTTGTGAGAACGCCACAACAGGAAAACTTTGCTCCTTCTTTCATCAGTTCCAAGAGCTCATCCTTGCCTTCCTGGCTAATGACAGTGGCATTGCTCAGGTCAATGACGAGCTTGCGTCCCTGAAGATCCTCTCCGGCGCTGCGCCATGTGCTCCTCAGTTCCCCGATCCAGGGTTGAACAAGCTTTCCTTCGACGACCAGGCGCCGTTCCGATCTTCTATTGATGGTTGATATCTTGAGCATTGCGCTGCACACTTCGACAGTCGCAATAGGCTTGCCAAACCCGGTGGGAACGCCAGCGCTTGTAACTCGGTGAAAGAAGGGCACGATTGCTGGATATCGGTAGAGCGGTGTCGAAAAAAGTCGACGACAGTGTCGACTCGCAGGGAGACTGCAATCAGGCTGCGCGGTTTCGGTGCTGATGCCGTTGCGGAGTCACGAGTTCCAATCCACTTTTTTGGCGTTCTACGATGCCAGGGGCGCGATCATGGCGCAGTTCCCGCACCATGGCATTGAAGAACGTCAGCATGAACGCAACTGCGGCAACGCTGACGCCCTCGATGAAGATAAGGATCACGTCGGGAATAGAGCACCGGGCGTGCCAAACTCGCCGTACGTGGATTCAATGGTTATGGACGGACTTGCCGGGCGGTAGTGTCGATAATGTCGACTGTCATGACAGTTGTCGGGAATTGATCCCCAATTTGTTCATGCGGGAGATCAGCGTCGTGCGCTTGAGTCCGAGACGTGCGGCAGCGCCTTCCGGTCCACCGACCTTCCCGCGAGCGCCCTTCAGAACTCGTAAAATTTCATCGCGTTCGCTTGCATCACGAGTTGCCAACGGAGGAATTCCCTTTGCACCGTTCGTCAACTCACTGATTGGCACCTGAAGGGCCGAGCCGTGGGTCAAAATCACGGAACGTTCAATAAAATTCTCGAGTTCTCGTATGTTACCGGGCCAATGCCAGGTCGCAAGTTTCTTCATGGCGGCCGCCGGTACTGACTCCACCTGCTTCTCCATACGCCGGCCGTATTTCTGCGCGAAGTAGCGAACCAGCAGCGGAATATCTTCGGGCCGCTCCCTTAGGGGTGGGATGCGAATGGGGAAAACATTCAGGCGATAATACAAGTCGCTGCGGAACTCGCGGGTTTCTATCATCTTCTCCAGATCACGATTGGTGGCGGCGACCAACCGCACATCGACCTTTTTGGTTCGCGTACTCCCCAGACGTTCAAACTCGCGTTCCTGCAAAGCGCGCAGCAGTTTCGGCTGTATCTCAATCGGGATGTCGCCGACCTCATCCAGGAAAAGCGTTCCCTGGTCCGCCAGTTCGAGTCGTCCGAGCTTTTGAGTAATCGCCCCCGTGAACGCGCCGCGCTCATGTCCAAAAAGCTCACTTTCCAGCAGACCGGTAGGGATGGCGGCGCAATTGAGCTTTACAAATGTTCTCTGCTTGCGCCGGCTACGATCATGAATCGCGCGCGCGATCAATTCTTTTCCTGTACCTGTTTCGCCCAGCAACAGGACGGTCGAATCGCTGGGGGCCACCGTTTCTACCAACTGCAGAACGTGGCGTAGGGCTGAGCTCTGTCCGACAATGCCTTCGAAGTCCATCTCACCGCGGATCTCTTCCTCCAGATACAACTTTTCCTGCGCCAGCCTGTCTTTCAGATCGGCAATCTCGGTGTAGGCGAGGGCGTTCTCGACTCCAATCGCCACCTGCTTCGCAACCTGTGTCAGAAAAGCTACCTCATCCTCGTCAAACGCGTTCTCCTCTCGCCTGGCGACCGCCAAAACTCCGAGCATCCGATTCTTACTGATGAGGGGCACGTCGCAAAATGAGTTCAGACCTTCGCCGATCGCCTTGCGATACATCTCAGGTGGCAGTTCAGCGGGATTCAGCCGGTTCACTACTATGGGCTTTCCGGTCCGAAACGCATCTCCCGGTAACGTTCCCTCAATGGGAACGAGAGTGCCTTCAGTAAAGACTCCGCGGCTCTCCGGGAAATCGAGCGCGTGTATTCGTAAGTGTTTGCCCTCGGCATCCGCCAGCATGACCGCCGCTGCTTCACACCGCATTACCTGACGCACGCTCGAGGAGGTGACGTGAAGGAATTCATTAAAGTCAAGGTTAGACACCACCTGGTTGTTTAGATCGAGGATCAGCTTCAGTTGGTCTTTCACACGCTGCGATACGCAGAAATTCAACGCGGCATCGATCGCGAGGCCGATTTGATCGGCAACCAGACAGAGGAAACGAACTTCCTCATCATCGTAAGCGTTTGGGTAAAACCTGCCAAGAGTCAGCACACCGAGGCGACGCTCTCCCCGCTTTAGAGGCAATGTGCAAGTGGACGAAATGCCCAGGTCGGTAAGAAATGATTGATGTTGCTGGAATTGCGTTTCGTGGTTCCAGTCGTTGGTTACCAGGAGTTCGCCAGATTCGTACACGCGGGCAATCGGGGTGCCTTCAAAAGACACCGCGGCTTCGCGGGGAACGTCCAATCTTTTCCCGCTTGCTTCGAACAGCTGCCAGGCGGGATTTTTCGTGCCATCGTCAAAAGCAACCAAGTGGAGATAGTCAAATGGGGTAACATCGCGCAACCGCGCGGTGAGGGTGTCGAAAGCGTCGCTGCAATCACTGTTAGCGATGGCACTGGCAGCGCGCAACAGCGCTAAGTAACGCTCCTCCTCGACCCGTGGATAGGTCTCCGCTCTTGTGGGCATGAACATCCGCTCTTTGAAAAGATCTTTTGCCTGTGGCGTTAACGTAGCCAACACTTTTCCTGAAGAGACAAAGGAGAGTGCTGCTTTTTTAATCTGATGCCGCGACCTCGGGGAAGGCTTCTCAAAGTGTCAGAAAAGTCGACTTTTGTCGAAATCTGGTCGAGGACCTCGACAGTGCTCTCCCAGACCCGCTGCCTTACTCCTTCCAACCTGCTGGCATCAAGCGCTTTGCACGAACCCAGTCAGTTTGGTATGCCCGGTGCTTGGATCAAGCCGAATGTGTCAGCCGAAGCATCGTGAGCATAGCGAGTCTGAGGCGGAGCATAACGATTTGTTAAGGAGAGTTTTAAGCATGCGAAAGATGGCAATGATGATTGCAAGTGTCGCTATCCTGCTGGGAGCCAGCGCGGCGGCACAGGAATCTCGTTCTGAGATCAGCCTGCAGGGAACCGGGTTGTTTACAAAAGATACAACTGGTCAGGGAACAATGCAGCGCGCTACTGAGACCGGTGGCTTTCTGGTTGGCTACCGCTATCATTTCAACCGCTGGCTTGCTGGGGAAGGCGTCTACGGATACGGTCGCAGCACCCAGCAGTTCTTTGCGCCGGCTGGCCTTTCCAGGATCCAGGCTAACGTCCATCAAGCAACTGGAGGCTTCGTCGTTGGTCTGCCCGCTCCCGCGAGGTTCAGAGTCCATCCTTACGTCCTGGCGGAGGGAGGAGCGCTGGTGTTCGATCCGACAGGAAATACTTTCGGAGCGGTCCCCGGCGCACAAAAACAAACCGTCGGCGTGTTTGCCTACGGAGGAGGAGCCGACCTTCCGATCTTCAATCACGTCTCGTTGCGAGCGGAGTATCGCGGCCTGGTGTACAGTGCACCCGACTTCGGGATCAAAGAGCTGAACACTAACACGATTACCCACGCGGCCCAGCCATCCGCGGGAATTGTGTTTCGATTTTGACGAGGAATGAGAAGGACCGACGGGGTCAAGCTGCTGTAATGCGCGCTCGTTCGCCCTCCGACTGATCGGCCGTCAGTCGTGCTACTCGTGTTTGCGCAATCTGGTTCGCCATCTTTGGGTTCGGAACCAACGGTCTGGCGCAAAGGACCTCGATTGGATCCTAGTGAGCGAGGATGGTGTGGTGATGCCAGTATTCGGCAGAGGTACTCCCCTGCGTGGACGGTAGGGAAACCCATAGTTTCGGTTGGTTTGCCTTGGGCGCAGGGGGTCCGTCGCTCAAATCGGCGCGCCCCGACCAGTATCCCCTGTAGCATCACCGATCAGGACCAGACGAGCGTAGTCACTGAGTTCTCATCCAGTGAGATGTCGGTCTGTCTTTCTTCCATCTGAACGCTGGCGGTTTGGGCACCGGCTGGGTTGGTCACGACGAGTACGCGACGCCCATCGGGATGTTCGACTGCCACATGACCCACGTCCGGCGCCGAGCTTTCAGAAGCAAACCGCCGGGCGCCCCGCCGAATGAAACGGGAAAATTGTGCGAATGCCCAGTACTGCCCACTGCGGGTAATTTCTTTGCTCTGTGAGTTGATGGTCACCACTCCACCACACGGAAATGGGCCGATATTTGGGCGCCCTTGCTCGTCGAGCGCAAGATTCCAGCCGGTAATCGACTGGCATCCGTTACGCAACACATCCGTGAATACCTTGGCCCACTTGGCCCAATCCGTCAGGTAGTCGGGACTCGTGTAGTCGGGACCACCCTCGGTCCAGTGCATGGCGGCATCGGGATGAGCCTCGTGGAACTTGGTCATCATTTCGGCGGCGCCGACGTAGCCGTGCCACGCGACTGCGTTCGAATACTGGCGCACTTGAGGGTTGTCGAGTTCGCAAACGGCTCGGCCCCAGAGGTTGTAATTGTGATCGAGTATCCAGATCTCAGTTGCGAGGCCGTTCTGCCGGAGCGCAGGACCCAGGTGCTGAACAAATTCAATTTCATATTCCTGCGGCCAGATGCAGGCCGGCATCTTGCCATCCTGGTCGGTGTCAACTTCATTTTGCGGAGTGACGGCTTGCACAGGCACACCCTCGGCTGCATAGCCCTGCAAGAACTTGATGAAGTATTGCGCGTAGTTGGGAATATATCGCCGCCGCATCGATCCACCCAGCATCGATCCACCCGACTTCATCCATCCAGGGGGACTCCATGGGGACGAGAACAAGAACAGTTCCGGATTCACGCTTCGCGCCTCACGCAGCATGGGCAGGATGTAATCGCGGTCGTGTGCGATCGAGAACCGTTCTAGCTGCGGATCCGCGTCTCCTTCATCGTAGCTGTAGACGCTGGTGGAGTAATCGCTGGCACCCATGCAGGTCCGGCAGACGTTCAGGCCCATCTCGGCGGGATGGAACATCTCGTGGAATAACTGCGTCCGCGCGGGGGAGGAAAGCTGGTTGAACACGTAGCAGGAGGCGTCGGTGAAGGCCGCACCAAATCCCAGCACAGTCTGGAATTGCTCTTTCGGATCGAGCGCGATCATCGGCCCTGCCGGAGCGGCGGAACGCGCTTTCCACGAAATGTCCTCGGCTCGCGTGCAATGCGTTTTTTGATTCGTTACCCAGACTTCCACCTTGCCCGATGCTGGCGTATTGGCCGTGCCTGATTCCGCGGCGGACTGCTGCGTAAGCGTGGCCGTTGCGGCCAATCCGGCAGCGGACATTTTGAGAAAATCTCTTCGGGTGGATTCGGCCGACATTTTTCCTCGCAAAAAACTGATGTTCAATTTCGGAGAATACACCACTGCCCAGCAAGTTTTTCGGAAATGTGAGCGAAAAAATCAGCGGAGCGAACACTATACAAAAATATAGTCAGACTCCCATGCGACCGTATGATAGACAGTGCCAGATTCGTTTCATAGAGTCTGGGCGCGACTGCGTCGTCGACGACCTTAAAAATCAATACTGTCGCATCGAAGAAGAAGAGGAACCATGACCAAGAAGGTACCGAATTGCCTTTTCGTTTTGTTGGTCTTGCTATCCGGCGCAGTGTTCTGCGGCGGTTCGTCCGAGGCTTGGGCACAACAGGCGAACTATGCTCTCGTTTGGAGCGACGAATTCAGCGCTCCTAACGGTTCCCCGCCCGATTCTTCCAAGTGGATCATGGAAACCGGCGGCGGCGGCTGGGGCAACAATGAACTCGAGTCCTATACGAATCGAGGCCAGAACGTCCACGTGCAGGATGGGAACTTGGTCATCACCGCCAGCGAGGAGACCTACAAGGGGGTCGACGGCATCACGCGTGAGTACACTTCCGCACGTCTCAAGACTCTGGGACTGTTTGAGCAGAAGTATGGACGCTTCGAGGCCCGTATCAAGATTCCGCGGGGACAAGGGATATGGCCAGCCTTCTGGATGCTCGGAAACAACATTGGCACTGTCGGCTGGCCTGGCTGCGGCGAGATCGACATTATGGAAAACATTGGAAAGGAGCCGGACAAAGTGCATGGCAGCATGCACGGCCCCGGTTACTCGGGAGAAAACGGCCTCACTGGGACCTATACGTTACCGTCGGGAAAGTTCGCCGACGGCTTTCATATCTTTGCTGTCGAATGGGAGCCATCCACCATTCGCTTCTATGTGGACGGCAACTTGTACGAGACCCGCACGCCCGCTGATCTTCCTGCGGGAAGGACCTGGGTCTTCGATCATCCGTTTTTTATCTTGCTCAACGTGGCGGTTGGTGGAGGCTGGCCGGGGAATCCCGACAGTAGCACGGTCTTTCCCCAGCGGATGCTGTTGGACTATGTGAAGGTTTACGCCAAGAAATAAATGCGTGCCTGCTTGCCTGTGGAAAGGCCGACCAAACACTACACGACTCTACTTGCCCGGGCCCACGGGTTTCAGCACGGCAGTATTCCGTTCGTCGCTGGCAACGATGCGATAGAATTTCTTGAGCTCTTCCATTCGTTCGACGGGCACACTCAATTCCTTGACTTCAAAAGTTCGCGTGTAGTGAATCACATCGCCTTTTGCTTCGGTCCGCGAGTGGTAGCTGGCGAAGCTGTACTCCGAGTCTACGGGGGGCGGCAGGTCGTCCACTTCGTAGCCGGGTGGAATTGTAATTTCAAAACTGTCGGTGTCTCGCACGGGCCCCTCGAATTCGACTGGAAATTTGCGCGGCTCCTTGGTCTCCAGAATCCCGGACGATTTGCTGCCCATTACTCTTGGTCGCAGCAGGAGCAGGTTGCCGGCATTCTTGGCGTAGCTGTCAGACTCAAACGAGTAGTCAAAGCCGAAAGGCTGATCGGTGTGCTGAAGGTTAAGGACAGAGGCATGCGTGATGCGAAAACTCGAGAGCGAACCGGCGAGCAAACTTTCGATTGGCTTGATCCGGTCGATGTCCTTGGTTACGGTACGCAGTCGCCACCGTTCGGATGAGGCGCGGTCGCCTAACCGCACCTCCTTCACATCTCCTTTCAGCGTGCCGGTGGTGTCGAGGGTCAGTTTAGCGGTGCGCTGGATGCTGTTCATCTTGGAGGGCTGCTGCGGCAACTGAGTGAGTTCTCCGCCTTCCGGCGTTATCAACAAGCCGTAGTTGGCCTGCAGCGGACCCCGGATCTGGCCAAAGGGCGTCATCTCGTCGGTGGGATCGAAGAACAACAGCTTTCCGAGTTTGGGATGCTGCACGGTTGCGATGAGCGAGGGATCGGTAAGGCCATCGGGTAACTTGATGGCGGTGATTACATGATTAAAACCGTTGTGGGCCGGTGCTTCACGAGTGACGGCTCCCCGATCGCTGTTGATAACCAAATAAAATGAGTCCACCCCAATCTCGCGGAGCATGGTACGCATCAGTGCCGCTTTGTCTTTACAGTCCCCATACCGGTTGGAGAAAACTTCCGGAGATGCATGGGGCTGCCAACCACCGATCCCCAAACTAATTGAGACGTAACGGATATTGTGCTGCACGAATTCAGCGAGACTCTGCATTTTGCCGAGAGTCGCGCTTTTCGAAGTGCTGAGCGTCGCCACTTCTTGCTTGATCTGGGCCGTGGAATCGAGCCTTCCCTCGGCCAGATTCCAATACCATTTACCCATGTCTTTCCAGTTTGCAAACTCGTTCTTCTGAGACGTGCCACCCGGCGGAAAGAAGGAGACAATCATCTGGCCGACAACTCCGTGAGAGGGAGGCATGTCTGGCTCTTCCCGCACTCCCTTTACGTCGCTAACCGCCCATTGCCAAACGTTGGCGCCCGCTTGGGCCGGCTTGAGTTCCCCATGATTGAGCCAGGATACCTTGTATTCCCAACCAGAAGGCAGTTCCAACGAATAGCGGCTCTCTTTCACAGGTTCGGTTCCCTGAAAGTACCAGACATACTGCAAGAAGAATGGCTGCTCCTCTACCTCATACTCATACCCGATGATGTTTCCGGGATCAGGAGCGGGGATATGAATGATTTTGTATTTCACATCCGAGATAAGTTCGCCTCCCTCGGTGGGTGGCGAGACTTCCACCGCGTCCTTGTCCTTCACCTCAAAATCCTTGCCCTGAGCAGGAATGCACCATCCGTGCAAACTTTTGAGCTTCCTTTGCGGATTAAGGTAGACATAGGCGGTGCCGCGGTCACGGCCGCTGGGGCGGAGAACCTTGTATGCTTGGCGAACGCGTGTCCTGATCTTATCTGTCGACAAGACAGTTACGTTCGTTTCGGAATACAACAGGACTGCGTCCGTCTTTTCGTCGTAGGACGCCAGCGGCACACCGACCAAAGCGTGCATCCATTGCGGTGCGTCCGCGCTCGCCGCCGCAGGCGAGACGCAGGCCAGAACGCAAGCAGCAATCCGCAGGAACCACGCTGACCCCTGACTAGTTGCTGGCGGCCGTCGTACCGGGCTGCAACACGATCTGCTCTTCATCTCCCGACCTCACTACCTGGAAGAAATTGCGCAATGCCGTATAGTACTTTTGTTCGAGGATCAGGACATCGACGCTTAATTTCCGCGTCAAGTGCAACGTCCCTTTGTTGTCCTCGACTTTCAAGTTGTATACAACGACGTGTCCATCTTGATTCTGTGCATTTGGCATACTGCTGATTCGCCATCCCGAAGGGAGTTCAATCGTCACGTCGTCCACCTTCTCGAACGGGTATTCGAAATAGATGGGATGGACGCGGTTGGCATGTTCAAAGATGCGTTTCTCGGCGGCCGTAAAGATGCCGACGGGAACGACAGCCCGTCTCCCAGCATTCGAAGCCCATCCGGGGATCTTCAGGTCAAATTCAGCCACCAGTGGCGTCTCCGCGCTGCTCCAATCCGGTTTGTTGGTCAATTCCACCTCCGCGGCGGCGGGGATCTGCTCCTTCAACGCCTCTTCCAAAACTTTCTTGCGTTCCACTTCATCGGTATTGCGGTTTTCTAGCCTCGGGTACATGGCCTCCAGCCCGGTGTAAGTGATGGTCAGTTTTCCTTCCAGGTCACCGGTGTCAGCTAATTTCAGCTTTGCGTTGCGCGCAATTTTCGACTCGGAACTTTCCGGCAGAGTAGTCCGGATCCATGTTCCTCCGTCCTTATCCAAACGCAATCCCTGCGTGCCGGTTTCCGGCCAGGTCAGCATTCCAAAAGGCGTGAAGGCCGCTCCCGGATCGAAATAGACATCCTTTCCGTTCAGCTTAACGAGGACGACATTCGAATTCAGCTTCTGGCTTTCCATGGTCCCCGGCACGAAAAAATAATCGTGTCGGTCGGACACCCAGCACCCGTACGCTTCGAAACCTGCGGCTCGCGCCAAAGCGAGGAACAACCATGTCAGCTGGGTGCCATTGCCATAGCCGCGCTTCCAAAGCTCCTCGACATTGTCTACCGGCTTCTCCTTGGCACGCTTTTCCTCCTGCTCCGTTTTCCGGACTTCGTAGGAGGTGTTCCGGATCGCTTGCACGCGATCGTAGATTTTTCGAAGCTTCACTTCTGGAGCATCATTGGGCGAAACGATCTGGGCGACCGCGCCTTCCATCGCTTTTCGCTTTCCGACAAAACTCTCCAGAGAGTCGTTCCGCTTCTTTCCGACGTGCCTCCAGAACTTGTCCGGCTCCCGCTCTGTGAGATCGTCTTCGTAGATAAAGTCCACGCGCGACTTCAGTTCGTTGGCTGGTGGCATGAAATCTTCGGTTTGGAAGGCGGCAATATTCGTCGCCTCCATCCGGACGATGTGGTCAGCCCCTTCTTTGGGATCGGCGCCCGGGGGCAGGCGTTGCCAGGTCCAGCGGAGTTGAAAATTGTTTTCGAAGGTACTTCTATAGGGCTTCAGCGAAAACTGGGCTCTCTTGGTGAACAGTTCGTCGCTCAGGATCCAGTGGGAGTCGAAGAGAGAAAACTCTTTGAAGTCGTCGGTGTAGTAATACTCGATGATCCCCCCGACTTGGATATCGGGAAGAGTGAAAGTCTTTGCCAGATACTTCACGCCTTTCGCTTTGTGAATGGTTTTTTCGAAGACTTTTCCGTCGAAGTTCACGATCGAACCATCCGGCTTGATGGTTCGAGCTCGGATATTGGTGATGCTCTCGCTTTGCTTCAAGAACGGAATCTCGATGTCAGCGTACTTGCGCCCCTCTTCGGTCAGGATCTTGATTCGAAAGTAATTGTCTTCATGGGAAGTACGGCCATTGTCATCCCGGTCCACTTGGCGATAGAGCAGGATGGCAGCCGCCCCCGGCGCCATCGGCTCGCTGGTCATTTTAAGTTCGTCAGGGGAAGCCGGCAGGAAGCCCGCCCACGCTTCTTGAGCTGAGAACATCCACATCCCGACTAAAAACAATGTAATCAAGTACTTAGCGACGGAATGGAAAACCGGTTCCCAGGCAGGAAGGGAGTGGGACCAGAACCCTCGGCCAGGAACTTCTTTGAAAACAGGTCGGGGCCGAGCATCGGGATCAAGCAGAAGCAGCTGCCAAGCAAGCATGTTGCCTCCTCCGAAGTTCCGTGCCCCCTCAAGCCGGAATTCGGTCAACTCGTTAGACGCTGAGTATATTCGGAAGCCGGCGTCCGTCAAGGACGAAGATCACAGTGCTGGTGGGTTCGGTCGTTTGGTTCTAGAGCTCGTACTTCTTCATCAAGTGGCGGAATGAGCGGTAGGAGATGCCCAGGATGTCGGCGGCTTTGACCTGGACGCCGTGAGTTTGTCCGAGAGCGGATTGCAGCAGGGAGCGCTCGATCTGTGCGACGTAATTTTCCATGTTGACGCCTTCGGGCAGGACGGAGCCCGCCGGGATGGAAAAGGGTGTCTCGGCGCCTGCGGCCACGGCGCGCGCTTTGGCACGCTCGGCGGGAAGCTCGACCCGCAACTCGCTGCCGAGTTCCAGAGCTACTGCGCGTTCGATGGTGTTCTCCAACTGGCGAACGTTGCCCGGCCAGTCGTAGCCGCAGAGGGCCTGGAGAGACGCCTTGTCCACGCTGTGGATGCTCTTCCCGGCTGCCGGGGCGTACTTCTTCATGAAATGGTTGGCGAGCAGCGGGATGTCCTCCCGGCGCTCGCGTAACGCCGGCACGCGGATGGGAATCACGCTCAGGCGGTAGTAGAGGTCTTCGCGGAAGGTGCCTTCGGCCACCTGTTTGTCGAGGTCGCGGTTGGTAGCGGCGATGACCCGAACGTCCACGGCAATCTCGCTGGTCCCGCCCACTGGACGGACGCTGCGTTCCTGCAGCACGCGCAGCAGCTTGACCTGCATGGGCGTGGTCATTTCGCTGATCTCGTCCAGAAAGATCGTGCCCTGATCGGCGACTTCGAAGAGTCCGCGCTTGTTCTGGTTGGCTCCAGTGAATGCGCCTTTGACGTAACCGAATAATTCGCTTTCGAGGAGGGTTTCGGGAAATGCGCCGCAGTTGACCGATACGAAACCTTCGGTAGCGCGCGGCGAGCAGGTATGAACGGCGCGCGCAACCAGTTCCTTTCCCGTGCCACTCTCGCCATAGACCAGGATGGTGCTCTGGGTGGAGGCCACCGTTCGGATAGTCTGCTTCAATTTGTCCAGAGCCGGGCTGACGCCGACGATGTTGTCGAGTGAGTTGCGGGTGGCGGCATCGCGGCGAAGGGCGAAATTCTGGCGGCTGAGCGAAACTTTCTCGAGGGCGCGCGCGATTCCGAGCTTCACTTCATCGACCAGACCGGGGCTCTTGCGGATGTAGTCAGTGGCGCCACCGGCTTTGACGGCCTGTACGGCGGCTTCGTAGTCATCTACGGCGGTCATCAGGATGACGGCGGAGTCGGGCGAAACCTGGTGAGCGTATCGGAGCACCTCGACGCCATCCACGTGCGGCATCTTGATGTCGGTAACAATCACGTCGAAGAGCGCGCTCTCGATCTTGCGCCGGGCCGCTTCGCCGCTGGTAACGGTTTCCACTTTGTGACCTTCGCGGCGCAGGGCAATGTCGAGCAATTCGCAGATGGAGCGCTCGTCGTCGCAGACCAGGATGCTACCCACGAGGCGCTCCTCCCGAAGCAGCTGCCGCGGCGGCAGATTGTGATGCCAGGGACGGTGTAGAGGAGATACCCACGTCCATCCGCCGCAACCGCACCACGAAACTGGTGCCCTTGCCTACTTCCGAGCGCGCCCAGACCTTGCCTTCGTGGGCTTGTACGATCTGGTATACGATCGCCAGGCCCAATCCGGTGCCGCCTTCAAAGTTGGACTGGAAAGGCTCGAAGATTTTTTCCGTCTGTTGGGGGCTGATGCCGGGACCAGTGTCGGTAAAGCTCATCTCCCAGTCCGGGCCGCGCTCCACCAGGGCGGCCGTCAACGTGCCGCCCGTCTTCTTCATGGCGCGAACCGCGTTTTCGCTGAAGTTCCAGAACACCTGCTTGAGCTTGTCGCCATCGGCCAGCACCCAGGCCTCGGAAGATGGAAGGACTCGCATCAAGCGGATGCCGGTGTTTTCGGCCGTCAGGCGATGTTCGAGCAGGGTGAGTGTGTCTTGCAGCAGAGGGATCAGATTGACCCGCTCGAATCGGTATTGCTTGCCGCGAGAGTAGGCCAGGAAGTCGGTAATGATGTTGTTGAGACGATCGGACTCGCGGGTGACGATTTGCAGAAGCTTACGCTGCTCTTCAGTCAAGGCTGGTGCGTCCGACAGCATGCTCACCGATCCGGCAATCGAGGTCAGCGGGTTGCGGATCTCGTGTGCGATCGCGGCGGCCAGCCGGCCGACCGCGGCCAGGCGGTCCTGTAGACGCACTTCGCGCTCGAGACGGCGGATCTCGGTGAGATCGTCGAACGTGTAAACGAACCCCAGTTCACCGGGCACGTTCACATTCAGTGCGGAAACCATCACGCGAAACGTCTTGCGGAATCCATTGCCGGCGGCGCACCGGACTTCGGCATCGCTGTGTTCGGAACCGATATGGGGCAGCGGATCGAGAAACAGACTGGCGACCGAACGGCCGAGCAATTCCGTCTCGGAAATGTCCAGCAAGTGCTGGGCGGAACGATTGACGAGGGTAATCCGGCCGTCGAATCCGGTCGTGATCACGCCCCCACTCATGGACTGCACGATGTTTTCGTGCAGGGCCTGCAGATTCTCGAGCGCTCCGCTGGTGTCCTTCAGCCGGACATCAGCCTGACGCAACTTGGTCACCAGCAAGCCGGCCAGATAGGCGATGGCGAAATACGCAAACAGGTTGACAAACATCACCACCTGCAGCGCTTTCAACTTGGGGTGCGATGTGGCAAACGATGGAATCACCCCGTAATAGTCAAGTTCCAGAATCGTGCCAAAAAGAATGAACGCCAGCGCCCCGATCAGAAAGCCCCAGGAACGAGGCAGCAGCATGCAGGCGACGATGATCACCAGTGGATAGAGAAAGTTGAGAGAGCTGTCGATACCACCAGT
>WNFB01015087.1_pt1 | contig 13566 bp, 9 predicted proteins | sample 5400501 | NCBI WGS metagenome assembly WNFB01 (sample SAMN13153341, study PRJNA577476) | soil metagenome | isolation source: 200 cm saprolite under Douglas fir tree site 2 hole 1 | place: USA:California | collected 2015-04-18
GCACCGGATCGAGAAGCGCCGGATCGCGCAGGCTGAAGTTGTCGATCAGCGATTTCATATCGGCGTTGTCCTCGGTCTTCTTCTGTTCGCCTCGCCACGATATCAGCGCGCCGTGGCGCCCGGTCGCGTCCATTTGCACTTTCGAGGGCTGATCGGCGCGAAACAAACCGAAGCTCACGAGGAAAACGTGCAGCAGGCTGGCATGATAGGGGTCCTTGATATTCTCGAACATCAGCTTCCAGTTGGCGGGGATCAGCTGGCGCGAGTAGCCCAGCACCCGGAGCTCCCGGCCGTCGAACACGCGATCGAACAGCGCGAGCATCGACGGCCCGAAATAGTCCTCGAGGCCCTCCAGATCCGCCGCAAAGGAGGCGAAGATCACGCCGCGGCGGCGCGCCACCTTGAGCTTGCGCAGCCCGTGGTTCTTCGGATCGAAATCCGCGGGCATCCCGCCTTGCTTCTTCACGCCGCGCCGGAACGGCACGCCGATCAAGTTGCCCTTTAGGTCATAGGTCCATTGGTGATAGGGGCACATGAACTCGGCAGCGTTGCCGAGGTGCTTCTGGCAGAACTGGACGCCCCGGTGGGCACAGCGGTTCTCGACGACATTGACCGAGCCTTCCCGGTCGCGCACGACAACGACCGGTTTCTCGCCGATGAAGGTGCGCTTGAAGTCACCGGGACTGGGCAGCTCGGCGTCGAGCGCGACGTAGCTCCAACTCGCGCCGCAGAAGATGCGCTCCTGCTCGCGAGCATAGATCTCCGGGTCGGAGTAAACCCAGTAGGGGACGCGGGCAATGCCTTCTTTGGGCCACACGTGGCGCGCGCCCATAAATTCCTCTCTTCCCGGCTTAGGCGGGCGCACGATCGCCCGGTTGCTCGGCGCCATCTTAGGCTGCGCCCCGGACTTGATCAACGCGGATGCGCGGGGGTGCACGGCGGAGGCGGCTACGACCTCGGAAACCTCGCCAGCGCCTGGACCGGTGTGCTGGCCGAACTCGTTAAGCGTTAGACCGCTTGCGGCGGAACTTGGACAGGAGATCGTCCAGGTGATCGGGATTGGAATAGCTGATCACCAGTTTCCCCGCGCCTTTTTTCCCCGGCTTGATCTCGATCGTCGTTCCGAGCTCTTCCGAGAGTTCTTCCTCGAGGCGAGCGACATCGCGGTCAGGCCTGGGTTTGCGTCTTGCCTTGACTTTGGGATGAAGGATGTCGTTCACCACCTGTTCGGTCTGACGCACGGAAAGCGCCCGGTCTGCGACCCGCTTCGCGACGCTTTCCTGCTGCCGTCCGTCGAGCGCGAGAAGGGCGCGCGCGTGGCCCATCTCAAGCTTGCCCTCGAAAACGAGCCCTTGAACCGCCTTTTGCAGGTTCAAAAGTCGCAGCAAGTTGGTGGTCGCCGCTCGTGAGCGGCCGATGGCGTCCGCCGCTTCCTGGTGTGTGAGCTTGAACTCGGTGACGAGCTGCTGGACGCCGCTCGCTTCCTCGAGCGGGTTGAGGTCTTCACGCTGGATGTTCTCGATCAGCCCCATGGCGAGCGCCGCCGAATCCGGGACTTCGCGCACGAGCACCGGAACTTCTGCGAGACCGGCGATTTTCGCGGCGCGCCAGCGGCGCTCGCCGGCAATGATCTCGTAGCGCTCGCGCTCGAGCGGCCGCACCAGGATCGGCTGCATCAGGCCCTGCCTCCTGATCGAGGCCGCGAGCTCCTGAAGCGAGTTCTCGTCCATCTTCGTGCGCGGCTGATAACGGCCGCGCTGCAACTGCTCGACCCGCAGCGTAGCTTGCCGCTCGAGGCCCGGACCCTCCTCACCATCCTTGTCGAGGAGCGCATCCAGCCCCCTGCCCAGTCCTTTCAACTTCACGGAGTCACCACGTTCATGCGGTCGCGGCGAGGCCGTTGCGGGAGAGGATTTCGCCCGCCAGCGCGACATACGCCTGCGAGCCCTTGCACTCGCCATCGAGCTTGACCGCGGGCGCACCGAAGCTCGGCGCCTCGGCGAGGCGCACGTTGCGCGGAATGATGGTTTCGTACACTTTGCTGCCAAAATGCTCCTGCAGTTGCGCCGACACTTGTTGCGCGAGCGCATTGCGCGGGTCGTACATGGTCCGAAGCAGCCCTTCGATATCGAGCTTCGGGTTCAGGTGCTGGCGCACCTTCTTGATCGTGTTGACGAGATCGGAGAGCCCTTCGAGCGCGTAGTACTCGCATTGCATGGGGATCATCACCGCGTGGGCTGCGACCAGTCCGTTTACCGTGAGCATGTTGAGCGCGGGAGGGCAGTCAAGCAGGATGAAGTCGTATTGACCGGCGATCGTTTCCAGCGCACCTTTCAAGCGGGATTCGCGGTGCTCGAGTTCGACCAGCTCGACTTCAGCGCCGGCGAGGTCGCGATTGGCGGGAATCAGGTCGTAGCCGCCGGATTCCGATCTCTGCCGCGCCGAGTCGGCGGTCGCAAGCCCAAGCAGCACTTGGTAGACCGAGGTTTTGAGCGTACGTTTGTCGATGCCGCTCCCCATGGTGGCATTGCCCTGTGGATCGAGATCCACCAGCAGCACGCGCATGCCGGACTGCGCGAGACCCGCCGCGAGATTGACGCTGGTCGTCGTCTTTCCGACTCCGCCCTTCTGATTGGTCACGGCGAGGACCCGGGTCATGCGCGCTCGATCAAGACGAGATGCCGCTCCGCACCAAGCCCAGGAACTGCGAGTCGGAGCACGTGCATGACGCGGAAATCGCGCGGCAGCCGCTCGATCTCCTCAAAGGGATGGACCCCCTTCATCGCCGCGAGCACGCCGCCCGGGGCAAGCAGATGCATGGTCAGGGTGACGAACTCGGCGATCTCGGCAAACGCGCGGGAAATGATGCAGTCGAATTTTTCCGCGGGGTGCCAGGACTCGACCCGCTCGCAGACGACGCTCACGTTCTTCAGCTGAAGTTCGGCCACCGCCTGCTTCAGGAACGTCGCCTTCTTGTGATTGCTGTCGAGCAACGCGATCTGGATGTCGGGTTTGGCTACCGCCAATGGGATTCCGGGAAACCCTGCGCCGCTACCCACGTCAAGCACGCGCGCTCCGTTCACGTAAGGGACCACCGCAAGGCAGTCGATTAAGTGGCCGCTAACCATCTTTTCCGCGTCTCGTATGGCCGTCAGGTTATAGACCTGGTTCCACTTTTCTAGCAGGGCGAGGTATTCGAGGAGTTTTGTCCTGGCTTCGCGGCCCAAGGCGAGACCGAGTTCCGCCAGCCCTTGCTCGAGGCGCTTGCCCAGTTCGGACTGCGTCCACCCTGCTACGGCTTCCGTCATGCGGCTGATCTTTCCGCCCTACTCATGCCGCGCTTCAGGTGAACCAAGAGCAACGAGATCGCGGCCGGAGTGACACCTGAAATTCGGGAAGCCTGACCGATGGTTTCAGGCCGGTGCTGGCTCAGCTTCTGCTGCACTTCGATAGACAGGCCGCGAACGCTGCGGTAGTCAAGATCGCGCGGCAGCGCGAGGGCCTCGTAGCGCTCGTGACGTGCGATTTCCTCGTGCTGACGGGCGACATACCCCTCGTACTTGGCCTGGATCTCCACCTGCTCGGCGACTGCCGCATCGGGGGCGACGGGCGCACCCGCGTCCGCAAGCACGGCCAGCGAAGCGTAGCCCACTCCAGGACGCTTCAGCAGATCCATAAGCGAGTATTCGCGCTCGATCGGCTTGCCGAGCACACGCTCGGCAACCTCGGCGGGCAGGGATTTGGGATTCACCCAGGTGGACTTGAGCCGCTCCTGCTCGCGCGCGATCGCGTCGCGCTTGCGGTTGAATGCGCCCCAGCGGGAATCGTCCACCACGCCGAGCCTGCGTCCGGTCTCAGTGAGCCGCAGATCGGCGTTATCTTCGCGCAGCATGAGGCGATACTCGGCTCGGCTCGTAAACATGCGGTAGGGCTCACTCACGCCACGGGTGACGAGATCATCGACGAGCACCCCGACATAGCCTTCGTCGCGCCGCGGGCACCAGGGAGGTTCCCCCTTCACGAATAGCGCCGCGTTGATGCCGGCGAGGATCCCCTGCGCTGCCGCCTCCTCGTAACCTGTCGTGCCGTTGATCTGTCCGGCGAAGAAGAGACCCGAGATCGACTTCGTTTCCAGCGACGATCTCAAATCGCGCGGATCGTAGTAGTCGTACTCGATGGCGTAACCGGGCCGCAAAATGTGGGCGTTTTCCAACCCCCGAATGCTCCGCACTAGATCGACCTGCACATCGAAGGGAAGGCTGGTCGAAATCCCATTCGGATAAAACTCGTTGGTGGTGAGCCCTTCCGGCTCCAAGAAAATCTGATGGCTTTGCTTGGCGGCAAAACGATGGATCTTATCCTCGATCGAAGGGCAATAGCGCGGGCCGATCCCTTCGATCACGCCCGTATACAGGGGGGAGCGGTCGAGCCCGCTTCGGATGATTTCGTGCGTGTGCGAATTGGTGTGAGTGATCCAGCAGGGGACCTGGCGCGGGTGCATTTCCCGCATCCCGAGGAACGAAAACACCGGGACCGGCTCGTCGCCCGGCTGCATTTGCATCACCGAGAAATCGATAGATCGACCGTCGATGCGGGGGGGTGTTCCGGTCTTGAGGCGACCCACCGGAAGTTTGAGTTCGCGCAGCCTCGCGGCGAGGCTGACCGAAGGCGGATCGCCGGCCCGACCGGCTTGGTAGTTCGACAATCCGATATGGACGAGCCCCGAAAGGAAGGTGCCGGTCGTCAGCACCACCGCGCGGCCTGAAAAGAGCACGCCGAGCTGAGTCACCACCCCGGTAATACGATCGCCCTCGAGGATGAGATCGTCCACCGCCTGCTGGAACAGGCTGAGATTGGGTTGGTTCTCAATCCGGGAGCGAATCGCGCGCTTGTACAGCAGACGGTCGGCCTGGGCGCGAGTCGCGCGGACGGCAGGTCCCTTCGAGGAATTGAGGATGCGGAACTGGATCCCCGCCTCATCGGTGGCGATCGCCATGGCTCCGCCCAAGGCGTCGACTTCTTTGACCAGGTGCCCCTTGCCGATGCCGCCGATGGAAGGGTTACACGACATTTGCCCGAGCGTTTCGATATTGTGCGTCAGGAGAAGCGTCTTGCAGCCGGCGCGCGCGGCGGCGAGTGCAGCCTCGGTGCCAGCATGGCCGCCGCCGACTACGATGACATCGAAAGGAGTGGGAAACTGCATCGCTTGAAGCAAAAAGAACGAAAACAAAGCCAAATTTTAAAGCTATTCGAGAGCGAGAGACAGTGATATCACGCGGAGCACGGGGCCTGGATGCAGGACCGAGGTCCGCTGTTTCTTTGGCGTTCGATCCTTAACGCTCATGTTTCACGTGGAACATCGGTGCTACTCACAGGTTCTCCACCAGAAATCCACGGCTTATACGGCCCGCAGATCACAGGACATCCACCAGGTTTCCCCAGGCTATCCACGGGAATTTCGGAGGATCCACAACTCAGAAAGTGTTTGCCAAGTAAACACTTAACGCTCTGAAATATGAATAAAAACAATAGCTTTTCTGGTTACACCTTGAGGACACCAAGAGAATACGGAAATAACAAAGCCGTCGATGACGGCTTTGTTATCCGCGAATCTGGTTTTCAGCCGAGCGAGCGTTCCAACGCTTCCCGCCGCAAGGCGAGCTCGCGCGGTAACCGGCCGCTTAAAAGCCGAAGCAACTCGTCCTGCAGCTTGAGTTCCCGCCTCCACTCGCTGCCGTCGATTGAGCTAACGCGCCTGAACTTCTCGTCGTCGAACCCCTCGAGTCCGCTCCACTCCACATCTGCAAACTCGGGAACCCTGCCGATCGGTGTTTCAACCCCGTGTGCCTTGCCTTGGCAGCGCTCAACGATCCACTTCAACACCCGCATGTTCTCGCCGAATCCTGGCCAGATGAACTTGCCGTCGGCGTCGGTGCGGAACCAGTTGACGCAGAAAATCCGCGGGCGCTTAGGCACCGAGCGTCCGAGCTTGAGCCAGTGGCTGAAGTAATCGCCCATGTTGTAGCCGACAAATGGAATCATCGCCATCGGGTCGCGCCTGACTACGCCGACCTTGCCGGTTGCGGCGGCCGTGGTTTCCGAGCCCATCGTCGCGGCGATGTAGACTCCCGCGTCCCAATCGAAGGCCTCAGTCACAAGCGGAACCGTGTCCGAGCGCCGGCCACCGAACACAAAAGCCGATAACACAAAAGCCGATATCGGCACGCCCCCGGGATTCTCCCATTCGGGATCGATCGAAGGGCACTGCGTGGCGGGAACCGTAAACCGCGAGTTTGGGTGGGCCGCTTTCCTGCCGCAATCGGGTGTCCACTCCCTCCCCTGCCAATCGATAAGCTTGGCTGGAAGCACATCGGTCATCCCCTCCCACCACACGTCGCCGTCCGGCGTCATGGCAACATTCGTGAATATCGTGTTGCTCCTGATCATCGCCATGCAATTGGGATTGGTCTTTTCGGAGGTGCCCGGTGCGACACCGAAAATCCCGGATTCAGGATTGATCGCGTAAAAGCGTCCGTCCTTGCCCGGCTTTATCCAGGCGATGTCTTCACCTATCGTGGAGACCTTCCAGCCCTTGAACGCGGCCGGCGGAATCAGCATGGCGAAGTTCGTTTTTCCGCACGCTGAAGGGAACGCCGCGCTCACATAGATCTTTTCGCCCGAGGGCGGCGTGACGCCGAGAATCAGCATGTGTTCGGCAAGCCAGCCTTGGTCCCGGCCCATGACCGAGGCAATGCGCAGCGAAAAACATTTCTTGCCGAGCAATGCGTTGCCACCATAGCCCGAACCAAACGACCATATTTCCCTAGTTTCCGGATAGTGGACGATGTACTTGTGCTCCCTGCTACACGGCCAAGCCACGTCCTTCTGTCCGGGCACGAGCGGCGCGCCGACCGAATGCACGCAGGGAACGAAATTGCCGTTCCTGCCCAGGATTTCCCATACCTTCTTCGTCATGCGCGTCATGATGCGCATGCTCACCACCACGTAGGGCGAATCGGTCAGCTCGATACCGATGTGCGCGATGTGCGAGCCGAGCGGCCCCATGGAGAACGGAACCACGTACAGCGTGCGGCCATGCATACACCCGTCGAAGAGCTTGTCGAGCGTCGCGCGCATTTCCCGGGGGTCAACCCAGTTGTTCGTAGGACCCGCGTCCTCCTTTTGCTGCGAGCAGATGAAGGTCCGGTCCTCGGTGCGCGCCACGTCGCTGGGATCCGAGAGCGCGAGGAAACAGTCCGGGCGAAGCTTGGGGTTGAGCCGCTTCAGCGTGCCCGACTTGACCATCTCGTCGCAAAGCCGGTCGTATTCCTGCTGCGAGCCATCGCACCATTGAATCCGGTCGGGTTTGGTCAGCGCCGCGATGCGCGCGACCCATTCCTTGGCGCCGTGGTGTTGAACGTAAGACGGGGCGCCAATATCAATACCTGCAGCGTAAGGTTGATTCATGCTGGGGCCTCGCGATGACGACTGGGCGGTGGGACGGATACGGCCGCCAGACGTATTTTTCAGGACAGTAAAGGCGCGAACTCTACCACGATCCGACTGGAGAAAAAAATGACCAAGAAAAACGGCGAGTTACGCGATGCGAAGGCTACGCGCGCAGCCTGCGCGTGAGGCGCTTTGCCATCCGGAATGTGGGCGCTGTCGTCGTCACGAGGATAATGACGCGCGCAACGTGCGCCGCGGTCACGAGCGGCACGCCGAGCTGGAGAACCTTGGCGGTGACGCACATCTCAGCCATGCCGCCCGGCGCGGTAGCGAGCACCATCGTTGAAATCGGCACCGCAGCGGCGAGCGCCACGCCCCAGGCGAACAGCGCCGAAGCGAAAATTGCCAGAACCACGGAGACGCACACCATCGCGATAAAACGCCGCGCGGCCCTGAGCGATTCGCGATCGAAGCCCGAACCGAGCGCGCAGCCGAGCAGCACCTGCGCCGCGTTGGACAGCCCGACAGGTATCGCCGACAATCCAACCCCGCCTACGGTCAGACCGATGGCCACCGCGAGCGGACCCAGCATCCAAGCGTTCGGCACGCGCAGCTTCGCGAGCAGCGCGCCGGCCGCGGCTGCCACCGCGAGCAAGGCGAGCAGACCCGAGGCGTCAACGTCGAGCCGCGCAGGACGATAAGGGTCGATTCCATGGACGCCCAGCGACGTAAACACGAACGGCACCATCACAACGACGATCATGACGCGCAGCGATTGCGCGAGTACCACCCGGTCAGGCTGGGCTCCGAAGCGCTCTCCCAGAATGGTCATCTCCGCGGCCCCGCCGGGAACGCTCGCGAAAAGCGCCGTGGTCGCGTCGAGGCCCGTGGTGCGCGTAAGAAACCAGCCGCTCGCGTAGGCGAGCAGCACAGCGAACACCGCAGCCGCGATGAGCAGGGGCCAGTGCGTTGCGACCTCGCCTGCGACCACCGGGGTGAAATACAGCCCGAGCGCGCAGCCTATGACGAGTTGGCCGGCGGCCCTTCCGCCCTTTGGCGACGCGAGCCTAGCGCCGGCAAATTTCCCGCAGGCCATGGCGAGCAACGGCCCGATCAGCCACGGCAGAGGGGCGCGCAGGACGCTGAACACCGCGCCACTCGCGCCGCAAATGAGCAGCGCGCTGAAAACCGGATAACGATTCATTCGGCTCCGGAGAGTGCGCTCATTTTCCGACGCAAAATCGCGAAAAAATCTCGCCCAGCAGGTCGTCCGCGGTGAACTCCCCGGTGATCGTGTTGAGCTCGCGTTGCGCAAGACGGAGTTCTTCTGCGAAGAGCTCGCTCTGCCGCATCGCGCGCCCGGCCCGCTCGAGCGCCTCTGCGACGCGTCCAAGCGCGGTGAGATGCCGCTCGCGCGCCATGAATATGTCTTCGCTGCCTGATTGCCAGCCGGCCAGAGCGAGCAGCGCCCTGCGCAGCGCGTCGATACCCTCGCCCGTTTTAGCAGAAAGATGAATCCGCCAACCCTCTGCACCCTCTTCGGCCTGCGGCGCGGCGCGGCAGAGATCGATCTTGTTGAATACGGTGACAGGCTTCAGCTTCTGCGGAAGGCGGGCGGCGATAGCGCTGTCGGCGGCGGTGACACCGGCACGCGAGTCAACCACCAGGAGGAGCGCATCGGCGCGTCCGATCACCTCCCAGGTGCGGGCGATGCCGATCGCCTCTACTTTGTCGGCGGTGTCGCGCAGACCGGCGGTGTCGATGATGTTCATGGGCACACCCTCGATCTGTATCGTCTGGCGCACCGCATCGCGCGTCGTGCCGGGAATTTCCGTCACGATCGCGAGCTCTTCTCCGGCGAGCCGGTTGAGGAGCGACGATTTCCCCACGTTGGGTTGGCCGGCCAGCACTACTTGAAGTCCGCTGCGCAGCACACTGCCCTGGCGCCCCCGATCGAGCGTGCGGGCGACTTCGCTCTGCAGACGCTCCAGGCGCTCGCGGGCGTCGTCCCTGTCGACGGGGTCGACTTCCTCCTCGGGAAAGTCCAACGTCGCCTCGACCAGCGTGCGCAACTCGACGAGCTGCTTCGCGAGGTTCCCGATCAGCTCGGAGAATTCGCCGCGCAGCGAGCGCAGCGCACAGCGCGCAGCCGCTTCGGTGGCGGCCTCGATTAGGTCGGCGACGCCCTCGGCCTGCGCAAGATCGAGCTTGTCGTTCAAGAACGCACGGCGGGTGAATTCGCCTGGCTCGGCTAGACGCGCCCCAAGCTCGAGGCATCGCCTCAGGAGCATCTGCAGCACGACGGGCCCGCCATGAGCTTGCAGCTCAAGCACATCCTCGCCTGTATATGAAGCCGGTGCAGGAAAGAAAAGCGCGATACCATCGTCAATCGGCTCGCCTGAGGCGCCGCGAAACGTCGTGCGCGCGGCTACACGCGGCGCAGGAACGCGGCCAAGCAGGTGTGACACGAGTCGCTCGAGAGGCTTCCCCGAAACGCGCACGATCCCGATTCCTGCCCGCCCCGTCGCGGTCGCGATGGCCGCGATCACATCGGTATCGGACGGCAAAGCCATCGGTTCGCCTCTCTGGCGCACCTGCCCGCAATCGGGCGGCGCCTCAGCGTTTCGCGCTGGCGGACGGTTTTGTCCCCCCGATCATGCGGGTGATCTGCCATTGCTGCAGGATCGACAGGATGTTGTTGACGAACCAGTAGAGGACCAGGCCCGAGGGGAAAAAGTAGAACATCACCCCGAACGCGAACGGCATGATCATCATGACCTTGGCCTGAACCGGATCCGGCGGGGTAGGATTCATCTTGGTCTGAACGATCATCGAAGCCATCATCAGCGTCGGCAGCACGTACCAAGGATCGGGCGCGGAGAGGTCCCTGATCCAGAGATAGAACGGGGCGTTGCGCAGTTCCACGCTTTCGAAGAGCACCCAGTAGAGCGCGATGAAAACCGGAATCTGCACGAGAATCGGTAGGCAACCGCCGAGCGGGTTGATTTTCTCGGTCTTGTATAAGTCCATCATCGCCTGGTTCAGTTTCGTCTTGTCGTCCGCATACTGCTCGCGGAGCTTCATCATGCGCGGCGTCACCAGCTTCATCTTCGCCATAGAGCGGTAGCTCGCGGCTGACAGCGGGAAAAAGATCAGCTTGATGACCACCGTGAGCAGAATGATCGCAAGACCCCAGTTGCCCATCCAGCCGTGGAACAGCCGCAGCACCCAGAAGAGCGGCGCAGCGATGACCGTAAGCCATCCGTAGTCGACCACCAGCTCCAGTCCGGGGGCCACCGCCTGCAAGTGATCCTGGTCCTGCGGCCCGGCGTACAGGGGCACCACGACCCGGGCGGAAGCACCGCGTGCGACCGGTCCAAGGGGCACGATCACCCCGGCCGAATACAGGTCTTCGGAGAGTTTCCGGGTATAGAACTCGCGTGGCATCTTGTCCGGAGGCAGGAGCGCGGCCACAAAATAGTGCTGAATGATCGCGATCCAGCCGTTGTCGGGCGTCTTCGGATAAGGAGTTTTGCCCTTGGCGATGTCCTCGAAAGTCACTTTTTTAAACTTGTCCCGCTCGGTGTACAAGGCCACACCGGTATAGGTCTGCGCCATATAGGGGTCGCCCCCCGGGGACTTGCTGTCGCGGGTAAGCTGGAAATACGCGTGGGTCGCGATTGGGGCAGCCGTTCCGTTCGAGATTTCCTCGGCGACATCGATGCGATAACTCGCGCGGTGGAAAGTCAGAACCTTGGCCACTTTGACGCCTTCAGCAGTGTCTGCATCAAGCCGCACCTCCAGCCTGTCGTGGTCCTGCTCGAGAATGAATTCCTTGGCCGCCGCCCGAAACAGCGTCCGGTGATTCGGCAGCCCGGCACCGATCAAGCCGCTTTGCGCGGAGTAGCGGTGCTCGGGTCCAAACAGCACGAAGTTCTTCTTTTCGTCATGCGTGTCCTTGTGCTTGAGCAGTTCCAGGTACACGAGGTCACCGCCTTGCGTATCGATTTCCGCAAGCATGGTGTCGGTGCGAACCCGCAGCCGCTCGCGGGGCTTCCCCGCGGGCGCGGCATTCGGGGGCATTGCCTCGACGCCCTTCGCTGCGGGCGTCACGGCTGGGCCGCTCGGCGTCGGAACCGCCCCCTGTGTCGCCGGTGCCGCCGGGGGCCGAATCTCCTTCTGCCATGCGTCCCATAGGAGCAGCAGGGAAAACGAGAACACGAAGAACAGGACTAGGCGCTGTGTGTCCATCAAAAAGGCGAGAAATCAAGGGAGCGGGTCATAGCCGCCCGGGTGCCAGGGATGGCAGCGCACGAGACGCCGCAGCGCGAGCCACGCGCCCCGCGCCGTACCGTAGCGTTCGAGCGCCTCAAGCGCATAGGCGGAACAAGAGGGATGGAAGCGGCAGTGCCTGCCAAGCAGGGGGCTGACAACATAGCGATAGCCCCGAATGAAAAGCGATAGCACTTTGTTCACAACGTTCCTGCCAGGCACCGCTCGACCTCAGCTAAGGCGACCGTTCTCGCTGACAGCCGAATCAGGATATCGCGGCTTCCCAGCCGCGCCTGATGGCTCCGGAACCATTCCCGCAGCACGCGCTTTGCGCGATTGCGGTCGACGGCGCGCGGAAATACGCGTTTGGGAACGATGAGACCGAGTCTTGGAACACCGAGCGCGTTCGCTTTGAGCAGCACGCTGAACTCGGGGCGCTTGATGGCTTGCCCCACCGATAGCAACGCAGCGATATCAGTCGTTCCGAGCCGCTGCTTGCGAGTGTAACGTCTGCGCTCGCTCAAACGCTCAAACGAGCCCGCCCCTTGGCGCGTCGCGCCCGAAGCACCGCCCGGCCTCCGCGCGTGCGCATGCGAACGAGGAACCCGTGGGTGCGTTTCCTGCGGATGACCGAGGGTTGAAAAGTGCGTTTCATGAAGCGAATCCCTGAGAGTAAACAGAACCTTGAATTAGACGATACTTTAGCTAAGATTGTCAAAGAATTAAGCTCTTCGGGCTGTGGATAACTCCATCGGAAACGGGTAAAATCAACCCGCAAGTTTCCCCCGATCTGAGCCTCATTAGAGTCCATGCAGGGTTTCTGGGCCTCGTGCCTGAGCCGCTTCGAAAAAGAGCTTCCCGCTCAGCAGTTTAATACCTGGATTCGGCCGCTCAAACTGGACGCCTCGGCGGCGCCCTCCGGCGAGTTGCGGCTGCTTGCGCCCAACCGTTTTGTTCTGCAGTGGGTCAAGGATCGCTTCGCGCCGCGCATCGAAGCGATGGGCGCTGAATTTTTTTCCTCGCCCATCCGCGTGTCGATCACCCTTGAGTCCCCGGGCACCTCAGAGCCCGCAAAGCCCCCCGCGCCCGCGGCGCTCACCGCGCGCGCAGCGCGCACGGTGCCGGCGCGAGCGCCGCACGTGGACCGCTCAAGCCTCATCCCTGAGTTCAGTTTCGACAGTTTTGTCGCCGGCAAGGCCAACCAGCTTGCCCGCGCCGCGGCGCTGCAGGTCGCCGAACATCCGGGAACGTCCTACAACCCGCTGTTCATCTACGGTGGCGTGGGTCTTGGCAAGACGCACCTGATCCATGCGGTCGGCAACCTCGTTCTCGCGCAGCATCCCAGCGCCCGCGTCCGCTATCTTCACGCCGCGCAATATATCTCCGATGTGATTCGCGCCTATCAGCAAAAATCCTTCGACGAGTTCAAGCGTTATTACCATTCGCTCGACCTTCTTCTGACTACGCCTTCAACGCGCTGATCGAGGCTCACAAACAACTGATTATCACCTGCGATACTTACCCGAAGGATCTCGCGGGCATGGACGAGCGCCTCAAGTCGCGTTTCTCGTGGGGTCTCACCGTGGCGATCGAGCCCCCGGAGCAGGAAATGCGGGTCGCGATCATCCTGAAGAAAGCCGAGGCTGTATCGCTCAGGCTCTCCGAAGAGGTCGCCTTCTTTATCGCCAAGCACATCCGCTCGAACGTCCGGGAACTCGAAGGCGCGCTGAAGAGCGTAATCGCCTATTCGCGCTTCAACGGCCGCGACATCACGCTCGACACGGCAAAGGAAGCGCTGAAAGACCTCCTCACCGCCCAAAACCGGCAGATCACCGTCGACAACAT
>WNFB01003656.1_pt1 | contig 13561 bp, 13 predicted proteins | sample 5400501 | NCBI WGS metagenome assembly WNFB01 (sample SAMN13153341, study PRJNA577476) | soil metagenome | isolation source: 200 cm saprolite under Douglas fir tree site 2 hole 1 | place: USA:California | collected 2015-04-18
GCTTGCGGATGTGGATGAAGGCATGCGGCGGATGGCCGTCGGCGCGCGCCAGCACCGTCGCGGCGCGTGTCGCGAGGTCGTCCGGCCCGACCTCGACCGAGATGCGCACCTCGAGGCGGCGGTACGCCGCGACGCGCACGTCGTCCGCGAGATCGAGCGTGGCGAACACGCTGCGCAGCTCGTGATAGCCGTCGGGCCGGGTGCCGGTGACGGCGAGCGCGAGGTTGAGCTTCGCCGGCGCAGCGACGCGTATCGACCTAGCCACGAGCGACGCCGACCGCGCTGGCGAGCGCGGTCCACTCCTCGAGGCTCAGCTCCTCCGGCCGGCGCCGCGGCTCGATGCCCGCCGCCGCCAGCGCCGTCTCCGCCCGGTCTCGGTCGACGCCGGCCTCGTGCCCGAGGGCCGAGCGCAGCTGCTTGCGGCGATGGCGGAACACGTCGCTCACGAATCGCAGGAACGCGCGGTCCTCCAGCGGCGCGAACGCCGGCTCCGCGCGAGTGCTCAGGGCGACGACGGCGGAGCTGACGCGCGGCGGCGGGCGGAAGGCGCGCGGCGGGACGCGCCGCACCAGGCGGGGCTCGGCATACGACTGGACGAACACCGAGAGGTAGCCGCGCTCTTTCGCCGACCGCGGGGTCGCGACGATGCGGCGGGCGACCTCCTCCTGGATGAGAACGACGATGAGGGGCGGCCGCCGCGCGTCTCCCAGGAAGCGCTCGAGCAGCGGCGTGGTGATCTGGTACGGGAGGTTCGCGACGATGCGCGTTGGCGGACGTTCTCCGAGCGCGAAGAGGTCGACATCGAGCGCGTCGGCGCGCACCACGCGGACGTTCCTGCTCCCGGCGAGCGTGTCGCGCAGCACCGCCACCATGCGCTCGTCGACCTCCACGGCCGTGACCGAGCGTGCGCGGGCGGCGAGCTCCGCGGTGAGCACGCCCGGACCCGGGCCGATCTCGAGCACGTCGTCGTCCGGGCCCAGGTCGCCCGCGTCGACGATCGACCGCAGGACGCTGCGGTCGACGAGAAAGCGCTGCCCGATCGAGGTGGCGGCGCGGATCCCGTGGCGGCGCAGCACGGCATCGAGGGAACGCGGGTCCGCGATATCCACGGCGCGCAGCCTAGAGGGCTACTGCGGCGCTATCTGCAGGTCCAGGACGAGGCCATGCCGCGGCTGAACATCATCGCCGCGGTGTTCGCGTTGGCCACGACGTCGAAGGGACTGGCGTCGACGTAGCCCGCGCGCACGCTGTACCGCTCCCAGGTCGCCGGGATGAACTGGAAGAGGCCCGAGTCGCCATGCCCGGGGTTGTAGGCGGCGGGGTTGTAGCTGCTCTCGCAGAACGCGACGCGCAGGAGCTGCTCGGGGTCGGCCCCCCACCGCTCCGCGGCCTCGCGGACGACACGGTCGATGGCGGCCGGGGCGGGCGGGCGACGGTATGGCTGGCGGACTTCGGCGGCCGGCTCGACCGACAACGCCTGGGCGACCGTGGCGTCGCTCTGGGGCACGCCGCGCAGACCGACGACGATCGACCGGGGCGCCGGCGCGGCTCTGGCCGCCAGGACGGCGGGCAGAGCCGGAGCGGGGCGCGCCGCGGCGGCGACCGACCAGGTCGCGCCGAAGGCGACGAATGTAACGAGGGCCAGCGTCGCCGCCCGGAGGACTCCTGCGACATGGCAATGCCCGTGGGTGATGTACTGATTGGGAACGCTCACGATGCTACCGGAGGCGGCGGCGCCTGTCTGTCCAGCAAAGTGGACGCTTAGCGGTCGGGTGGTCTCCAGCCCAATGTTTTCAAGTGTTCTCTGACCGCGGGACCGGTGTCTTTGCGCCCGAGGGCCGCGTCGACGAAGGCGGTGACATAGCCGATCTTGTCGCCGGCGTCGTAGCGCCGTCCTTTGAACTCGACCGCCCAGACCGTCCCGCCCTCGCGCGCCAGGAGCGAGACAGCGTCGGTGAGCCAGATCTCGCCGCCACGTCCGGGCTTGGTCCGCTCGATCGCATCGAAGATCTCGGGCTCGAAGACGTAGCCGTGGACCGCCGCGAGGTCGCTCGGAGCGTCCTCGGGTGCGGGCTTTTCGACGATCGCGAGGACGCGCTCGGTCTGATCATCCACCGGCGTGCCGGCGACGACGCCGTACCGGCTGATCTCCTGCTTGCCGGCGCGGATGCAGCCCACGACGCTGCCGCCGCCGAGGCGCTCGCGCGCCGCGATGAGCTGCGAGAGCGCGGGCTCGGCGCTCAGCATGATGTCGTCGCCCCAGAGCATGGCGAAGGGCTCGTTGCCGACCAGGGCCTTCGCCTGGAGCACCGCGTGCCCGTTGCCCTTCGGCTCGGCCTGGAGCACGGACTTCACGAGCGCGAGCTTCTCCGAGCGCTTCAGGAGCTCGAGATCCTCCTTACGCAGGTCCGCCTTGAGGCGCGCCTCGATGCGCGCGTTTGGCTTGAAATAGGACTCGATCCATTCCTTGCCGGGCGCGACGACCAGCACCACGCGCTCGATCCCCGACGCGGCCATCTCGGTCACCACGAGCTCGATCACCGGCGTGTCGACGATCGGGATGAGCTCCTTTGGGACGGCGCGGCTGACCGGAAGGAAGCGCGTCCCGAGCCCGCCGGCGGGGATGACGCCGTACTTGACCGGCTTGACCGTCGCCTGGTGCGAGAGGTCGTGGCTCACTTGAGCGAGACCTCGAACGTCGCCGGCTGAACCGTGCGCACCGCGAAGCCGGTCACCGCCAGCAGCGGCGCCCGACGATCGCCGGTGGTGTTGAGGTCGAGGTCGAGCGTGCCGGCGTCGACGGCATGCCGCTCGACGGTCGGGCCGCGATCGGTGAAGCGCAGGACCTGCACGACGAACCGCTGCGCGACGATGTTCGTCGACCGAATGAAGCCCTCGGCCTGCCAGCCGCGATCGGATTCGGCGTCATCGCTGAACACCCCGGGGATCTCGATGTCGTCGATCGCGAAGCCGTGCAGGTTCGTCGCGGGATCGGTCACGTACTCGAACCGCAGCTGGACCTCCTTGCCGGCGTACGCGGAAAGGTCGACGTCCTGCTTGATCCACGCGGGCTGCGACGAGCCACCCGAGATCCCCGTGTAGCCGTTGCCGAGATTGTCGCCGTTCGGGTCGTCGGTCGTCGTCGCGGACGACGGGAGCGTGGTCCAGCGCTGTCCGCCATCGATCGAGACGGCGACGTACGCGTAGTCGTAGTCCTTCTCGATCTCGAACCAGGTCCAGAAGGAGAGAGTCGGCTTCGCGGGGCCGGCCAGGTCGACCCTGCGCGTCATTCGGCTATCGAGACTGTCGACCCGATCCGACCACCACAGGTACCTGCCGCCGTGGGGATCGGTCGGGATGACCCGGCTCTGGCGCGTTCCCTCGAAATGCAGCTTGAACGACGCGCGCGGCAGCTCGACGTAGCGCGCGGCGTACGAGTGCACGGCCGAGCGGAACGAGCCGCCGACAGCGACGCGATCCGACTCGAAGGCGGTCGCCGGCTCGTACGGGACGCCCCTCGGGTAGCTATAGGGTCCGGCCGCGCCCGCCCCGATGAACGCGTTCGCCGCGACGAAGTCGGCGAAGAGCTCCTCCAGCGGGCGCTGACCCCTTGAACGCAGCACGGCGTCGAGGTCGGCGGGCGTGTCGATGCCCTTCGCCATGAACGCGTTGATGAGGTCGTCGCCGCCGGCCTGCTGGCGTAGGAACTCGAGGAAGAGGTACGTCAGGCCGTAGTGGGGCTGTGACTGCTCGAGCTCGGGCCAGTCGTTCAGCTGTGTGTCGGGCACGCGCAGGAAGAGCTGCGCGTGTTGCACCGTGAAGCCGTTGTTCTGCTCGCAGAGCTGCGCGTGGCCCTCGTTGAACCACCCCGAGGAGCGCTTGCGCTTGTTGAACTGGATCATGTGACAGAACTCGTGCGCCACCACGACGCTCAGGAATTGGGAGCCGGGGCGTGCCCCAAGCGCGTTGATGTAGAGCATCTCGCGCTCGGCCGAGAACTCGTTCACCCAGAGCGGCAGCTCGTCGGACGAGTTGAAGTACCCGGCCGCGGCGCCGGGGATGCGCGCCAGCAGGATGTTGACGTGGACGTCGCCGTCGATGCCGGGGGACCACTCCGATCCATACGCATCGCGGTCCGTCCGGTACACCCGCGTCTCGAAGAAGCTCGCGCTCGAGCGCAGGCCCGGCTCGTCGAACGCGACGTCGTTCTGCACCCACCACTTGGCGTGGTCGGTCATCACGCGGATCGTCGCGGTGATCCGGAGGTTCTTCTTCGACGCGAAGTCGTACGTCCAGAACTCGCGCGACGTGCCGACGCCCTCGTCCAGCGGCGTCGTGCGTACCGGCTGGAACGGCGCGGACGGCTGCCCCTCGCGACCCTTCATGCGCCGGACGAGCTCGAAGATGTTGGCCTCCGGCAGCGGGTTGGCGACAAGCGCCGCGGTCATGTCCGACGTGCCGGCGGCAGCGGAGGCGTTCGGCAGGGGCGGTGGCCCGCTCGCGGTCGGCGCGGCGGACGGCGACGGTGCCACGACCGTCGGCGGGACGCATGACACCGCGAAGACGAGTAGGAGCGCGAGGCAGAGCCGCCTCACAGCCGCCGGTACCCGTCCGTCGATGTGCGGAGCGCGACGACCCGGCCGTTCCGGAGATAGCGGCGCGGCACGCGGCGCCGCACGCCCGTCACGATCTCATAAGCGATCGTGCCGGCCGCTTCGGCGAGGTCCTCCGCGGAGAGATGCGCCTCGCCCTGATCGCCGATGAGCACGACCTCGTCGCCCTCGACCACACCCGGGACGTCGGTGACGTCGACCATGATCAGGTCCATGCAGATGCGACCGGCGATCGGCAGCGCCCGCCCACGCAGCAACACGCGCGCGCGCTTGGCGACCCGAGGCAGGCCGTCGCCGTAGCCGACCGGGACCGTGGCGACGCGTCCGTCGCGCGGCATCCGGTACTCGTGTCCGTACGAGACGCCCTGTCCCTTGCGCACGTCGGCGACGCGAAGCACGCGCGAGCGCCAGGAGAGCGCCGGACGAAGCGCCAGCGCGCTCCGCAGATGCGCCGCCGTGTGGATCCCGTAGAGCGAGACGCCCGGCCGCACCGCGGTACAGCGCGGCAGCGCGCCGAATGACGCGACCCCCGAGCTTGCCGCGGCGTGGACCCAGCGCGGCAGCTCTCCGATCTCGTCGAGCACGTCGTCGAAGCGCGCGAGCTGCGCGCGGGCGGTCGCGAGGTCCGGCTCGTCGGCGCTCGCGAGATGCGTGAAGATGCCCTCGATCTCGATCCCACGCAGCTCGCGGATCGCGCGGTAGCGGCTGGCCGCCGCGGTCACCGGCGCGCCGAGCCGCGTGAGTCCCGTGTCGACCTTGAAGTGCACGCGCGCGGTGCGACCCGCGGCCATCGCGGCCTCGGCGAGCATGCGCGCGCGGTCCACGTCCCAGACCACGAGCACGCAGTCGCTCGCGATCGACGCGTCCGCCTCGGGGCGATCGGCGGCGCCCGCGAAGATCAGGACCGGCGCGCTGACGCCCGTCCGGCGCAGCGCGACCGCCTCCTCCACCGTGAAGACGGCGAGCATCGCCGCGCCGGTCTCGACCAGCGCTTCGGACACCGCCTCGACGCCGTGCCCGTATGCGTCGTCCTTCACGACGGCGATGACCTCGGCCTTCGCGCGGGCGCGCAGTGCCGCGAGGTTCGACGCGATCGCGTCGAGGTCGACATCGGCGACGGTCGAGCGCACCAGCGGCGCGGTCACGGCTGGAGCACCTCGCGCAGCGCGCGCGGCAGCGCGTCGGCGATGTCCGTCGCGAGCGCGCCCGACTCGCCGATCTCGGACGCGAGCAGCGCGCCAGCCCGGCCGTGCACCCACACCGCCGCGGCCGCCGCCGCAAGCGGCGCGAGGCCGCGCGCGAGGAACGCCGCGACCGCGCCGCCGAGCGCGTCGCCGGATCCGCCGACGCCGAGCGTCGGGTTCGGGACGTCGTGGACGAACGTGCGCCGCCCGTCGCTCACCACGCTCACCGCGCCCTTGAGGATGAGAGAGCTGCCCCAGGACTTCGCATAGCGCTCGGCGAACGCGATGCGCGCGGCGCCGGTCGGGACGACGCGGCCGGCAAGGCGCGCGGCCTCTCCGTCATGCGGCGTGAGCACGGTATCGCGCGGCAGCGCCTTCTCCCAGTCTTCGGTGCGCGCCAGCGCATTGAGGCCGTCGGCGTCGACGACCACCGGAGTGCCCTTCGCGTTCCGCAGCAGCGCGACAACGAAGTCGTCGGTGCCGGCCGCGTGCGCGAGCCCCGGTCCGATGAGCATCGCGCGGATGCGCTCTCCGAGGAGCGGCGAGAGCTGCGCGGCCGCACCGGTCGCGACCACGCCGGGCTGCGCCTCGGCCAGTGGAAAGAACGTGATGTTCGGATCCTGGCCCGCCACCATCTCGACGACCGAGCGCGCCGCCGCCACGGTGACCACGCCGGCGCCGCAGCGCGCCGCGGCACGCGCCGCGAGAAGCACAGCGCCGGGATAGCGATGCGATCCGCCGACGATGAGGACGCGGCCCCGCGCTTCCTTGCCGGCGTCTGGCGGGAGCGGGCGGAGGACCTGGCGAACGACGCGCGCGTCGAGCGCGACCCTCGGCGGCTCGGCCGTCAGCGCACGCCCACGGCGACCGCGACCGCGAGATCGCGGATGTGCGAGATGCTGACGGTCAGCGGCTGGCGAAGGCCCAGCGCCTGCCGGCGCGCCTCGGCGCGCCCGTGAAGCGTCACCGTCGGCTGCCCGTACGGCGTCCGACGGATCTCGATCTCGCGCCAGCCGACGCCGCGGACGCCGAGGCCCAGCACCTTCGAAACGGCCTCCTTCGCCGCCCAGCGGCCCGCGAGATGGAGCACGTTGCGCCGGCAGTACATGCGCTCCCACTCGGTGTAGACGCGCTGGAGGAAGCGCTGGTCGTGCTTCTCGAGCACTCCTCTGATACGCGCGGTCTCGATGATGTCTATGCCGACCTCACTAGCCCTGCTTGCTGCGCTGCCTTCGGCTGCTCCGCTCGCGGGGGCCGGGTACGAACGGCTCGGCTCGGGGAACCCGAGCCTCGCTTCGTCATTCAACGGTCACCGCCTTGGCGAGGTTGCGCGGCTGATCGACGTCGTTCCCGCGGCGGTCGGCGATGTGGTACGCGAGGAGCTGCAGCGGCACCACCGCGAGCGCCGGCGAGAGCAGCTCGTGCGTACGCGGGATGCGGATGATCTCCTCGGTCTTGCCGCTGATATCGGTGTCGTCGTCGTGCGCCACCGCGATGACGACGCCCGCGCGGGCGCGCACCTCCTCGATGTTCGAGCGCATGGTCCGGTACGAGGAGTCGCGCAGCGCGATCGCGACCACCGGCATGTGCTCGTCGATGAGCGCGTTGATGCCGTGCTTCATCTCGCCGCCGGCGGTGCCCTCGGCGTGGATGTACGAGAGCTCCTTCAGCTTCAGGGCGCCCTCGAGGGCGGTCGGGTAGTTCACACCACGTCCGAGATAGAGGAAGTCCCGCATCTGGTGGAAGCGGTAGGCGAGCGCCTTCACCTTCTGCTCCTCGCGCAGGACCGCGTCCACCAGAGTCGGCAGGTGGAACGCCTCCGCCAGCAGCTTCGCGCTGGCTTCGGGCGCGAGCGTCCCGCGCCGCTGCCCGAGGAAGATCGCGAAGAGATAGAGGTCGACGATCATCGCCGTGTACGCCTTCGTCGACGCGACGGCGATCTCGGGGCCGGTGTGCAGGTAGATCACGTCGTCGGAGATGCGGCTCGCCTCGCTGCCCATGACGTTCACCACCGAGAGGAGCCGCGCGCCGCGCTTTCGTCCCTCGTTCATCGCCGCGAGCGTGTCGGCGGTCTCGCCCGACTGCGTCACCGCGACGACGAGCTGCCCGGGCGTGACGACGGGCTCGCGGTAGCGATACTCGCTCGCGATCTCGACGTCGCAGGGGACATGCGCGATGCGCTCCACCAGGTACTTGCCGATGAGCGCGGCGTGCGCGGCCGTGCCGCAGGCCACGAAGCAGATGCGCGGCAGCCCACGGACGAATTCGTCCGTCATCTTGAGGTTCTCGTCGAAGATGACGCGGCCGGTCGATCGCTCGACCCGTCCGAGGAGCGTGTCGTTGAGCGAGCGGGCCTGCTCGTGGATCTCCTTCAGCATGAAGTGCTTGTAGCCGGACTTCGACGCGGCGACCGGATCCCAGGTGACGGTCTGCGGCTCCTTCGTCAACGATGTGCCGTCGATGCGGAAGAAACGCACCGCCTCGTTGGTCACGGATGCGACCTCGCCGGCCTCGAGGAACACCACCGTGCGCGTGTGCTCGAGAAGACCCGGCATGTCCGACGCGATGAAGTTCTCGCCCTTGCCGAATCCGACGATCACGCCCCCCGCGCTCGCGATGCGCGCCGCGACGAGCTTGCCCGGATCCTTCGCCGATATGAACACCAGCGCGGCCGCGCCCTGCAGCTTCGGCAGGACCGTGAAGCACGAGTCCTCGAGCGTGCGTCCCTTCTTCAGCTCGTCCTCGACCATATGCACCACGACCTCGGTGTCGGTCTCCGACGTGAAGCGGTGCCCCGCGGCGACCAGCGGCGCCTTCAGCTCGGCGAAGTTCTCGATGATCCCGTTGTGGATGACGGCGGTGACCGATCCGCAGTCGACGTGGGGGTGCGCGTTCTGCTCCGTCGGCCGCCCGTGCGTGGCCCAGCGCGTGTGGCCGATGCCCGTCGTGCCGTGCAGCGGGTCCTTCGCGAGCACCGCCGCGAGGTTGTCCAGCTTCCCCTCCGCCCGGCGCACGTCGAGCGAGCCGTTGCGCTGCAGCGCGATCCCCGCCGAGTCATAGCCCCGGTACTCAAGGCGCCGCAGCCCGCCCATGAGCAGCGGCTGCGCCTGACGCGGGCCGACATAACCGACGATCCCGCACATTCCTTTTAGACGAGCTCCTTCTGCGCGACCTGCGCGAGCGAGTCGGCCATGGTCTCTGCCGTGAACGCGTCGCGCGCTTCGACCGTGATGCGGAGCACGGGCTCCGTCCCTGACGGGCGCACCAGCAGCCTGCCCGTCGTTCCGAGACTACGCTCGGCCTCCTTCACCGCGGCGACCAGCGTGCGGTTCTTCTCCCATTCGCGCCGGCGCGCCGCGGCGACGTTGCGTGTCACCTGCGGCCACTGCTCGACGTCCGCGGCCAGCTCGACCAGCGATCGCTTCTCCGCCTTCACGAGATGCAGCACCTCGAGCGCGGTGAGGATCCCGTCGCCGGTGGTGTGGAACTCGCGGAAGATCACATGCCCCGAGGGCTCGCCGCCGAAGAGCGCCCCGGTGCGCTGCATCTCCTCCCAGACGTACCGGTCGCCGACCTTCGCGCGGATGAGCTCGATGCCGTCGCGCGCGAGCGTCGCCGCCAGTCCCCCGTTCGACATGACCGTACCCACCACCAATTTTGGTGCGAGGCGGCCGTGCCGTGCGAAATGACGCGCCGCGAGGGCCAGGACGAAGTCGCCGTCGTGCAGGCCGCCCGCGCTGTCGACGGTGACGACGCGGTCACCGTCGCCGTCGAAGGCGAAGCCGATATCCGCGCCGTGCTCGACGACGGCGCGCTGCAGCGCCTCCGGCGCGGTGGCGCCGCAGCCGTCGTTGATGTTCGCGCCGTTCGGCTGGTCGAAGAGCGTGATCACCTGCGCCCCGGCGTGCGCGAAGACCGCCGGCGCCACGCGGTACGTGCCACCGTTCGCGCAGTCGAGGACGACCCGCATGCCCTCGAGGCGCGGCGCGAGGCCGACCAGGAAGTCCTCGTACTGCCGCACCAGCCCGCGCGCGTCGCCGATCAGCCCGATGCCGCCCTCGGTCGGGCGCGGCATCGTGTCCTCCCCCGCCATCGCGACCTCGATGCGGTCCTCGACCGCGTCGGGCAGCTTCAGGCCGCCGTCGTCGAAGAACTTGATCCCGTTGTCCGGCGCGGGATTGTGCGAGGCGCTGATGACCGCGCCGGCGACGAAGTCTCCGGTCCGCGCCAGGTACGCGAGCCCCGGGGTCGGGATGTGGCCGACCAGACGGACCTCCATGCCCACCGAGCACAGCCCCGCGGCGAGCGCGCTCTCGAGCATCCGGCCGCTGCGGCGCGTGTCGCGGCCGATGACCACGCGATGCCCCGGTCCGCCGAGGACGTGACCGGCCGCGCGGCCGAGACGCAGCGCCAGCTCCGGCGTGAGGTCCTTGTTGGCGACCCCGCGAACGCCGTCGGTGCCGAAGAGTCGTTCGGTCATCGGCTTCGTACGGTGACCGTGACCCGCGCCGGCTGCACGGACTGGAGCGTCGCGCCCGACGGCGCGCGCACAGTGACGTCGAACGTGTACGTTCCGGGCCCGCGCCCGGTCCCATCGACGAAGGCGACCACCTGCTCGGGCCCGATCGCGCCGAGCGCCGGCAGCGGACCGGCCAGCGTCACGGTGACGCCCGCGGGATCGACGTCCGCCGCCAGGTTCTGCGCGAGACCGAGGACCTGCACGCCGGGCTGGAAGACGCGCGTGCCGCTGATCGGCGCGACGTTGACGGTGATGGCCGCGTCGTTCACGCGCAGCAGCGACACGCCCTGCGGCAGGAGGAGCGCGACGCGGAACGAACGCGACGCGGTGAGACCGGTGACGTCGACCGGCGCGGTCTCGAGGCGATCGATCACCGTGAGAAGGTCAGGCTCGCCGCGCATCGTCACCGCCGGCGGATCCGTCGACACCGAGGAGACGGCGTAGCCCGGCGCGACCGCGCCGCGCAGCACGTACACGATGGGGACGGTGCGCGTCGTGGCGGTCGGCAGCACCGGCACGCTCACCACGACGACGCTCGGATCGATCGTCAGCCCCTCGATCGAGGCGCCGGCCTTGTCGACGGCGACGACCGGCGAGGTCTGCGTGACGTCGGTGGAGGCGTCGCCGAAGCGCACGGTCGCGAGGGCCGCGGCGATCTGCGCGACCGCGCTCTCCGGTCCGGTCACGCGGACCTGGGTCGGCGTGACCGTCGCGTCGCCCGCGTGCGAGCCCTGCGGCGGCGCATTCGCGAGCTTTGTCTGCACGGTCAGGGACTGCGACACGATGCGCTCGAAACGAAGCGTGACGGCCGGCGGCGACACCTCGACCACCGCGATGTTCGGATCGGCGACGGTCAGGCGAACGGGGGCATCCTGCGGCTCGGAGCGCGCCGGATCGACCGCCGTCATGTCGACGTTCGCGCGCAGGTCACCCAGCGCGACTCGGCCGACCAGCGCCTCCGGACCGCGCAGCGTGACGCCCACGTCCCCCAGCTGCGCGCGAAGCACGTACCCGGCGGGCACGTCCGGCCGCTCGACCGGGACGCGCCCGTCGAACGCGCGGGTGACCATGCGTGGCGCGGCGTTCTGCGACGCGGCGACCCAGAAGAGGATCGCGATGACGACGGCCGTCGCCTTCAGCGGGAAGTCATGGGTCACGACACGCCGGAAGCCGAAGGGCCGGCGGTACCGGCCCGGCCGGACCAGATCGATGGCGCGCACGGGCTAGGAAGCCTTGCTGCGGAAGGGCAGCGGCTGTATGCGGCTGCGCAGCAGCGACGTGAGCACGCGGCGAAGCCGCTCCTCGTCGAGGCCGCCGATCATGCGGCCGTTGGAGGCGACCGAGATCGCCTGCGTCTCCTCCGAGACGACGACGACCACCGCGTCGGTCTGACTGCTGATCGAGAGCGCCGCGCGGTGGCGCATGCCGTAGCGGTGCGCGCTCCGCTCCGGCGTCTCCTCGAGCGGCAGCAGGCACGCGGCCGCGACGATCTGCCCGCCGCGCACGATCACGGCGCCGTCATGGAGCGGCGAGCGCGTCATGAAGATCGACGCGAGCAGCTCCGCGGTGAGCCGCCCGTGCACCGGCACGCCGGTCTCGCTGTAGTCCTGGAGCCCGGTCGTGCGCTCGACCACGATGAGCGCGCCGTGACGCGCCTCGGAGATGAGGAGCGCGGCGCGGACCAGCTCGTTCACGACGTGGTCGACCTCCTCCTCGGGCACTGGCGCGAGGAGGCGGTTCAGGGGGCCGAGCTGGCCGAGCTGGCCGAGCGCGCGCCGCAGCTCTGGCTGGAAGACGACCGGGATCGCGACGAGGGCCAGGGCGAAGAGGGCCGACAGCACCAGGCGCGTCAGCTCGAGATGCGCGAACCCCGCGAGCAGGTAGATCCCGACGAGGACCAGCACGCCGAGCAGCAGCTGTACCGCGCGGGTGCCGCGGATGAGGACGAGAACGTAGTAGACGAAGACCGCGACGATGAGGATGTCCAGGAGCGTGGTCCAGCCGAATCCGCCCGGGAAGATCTTCGCGAGCTCTTGACCGATCTGGTCGCGTAGCTGATCCATTACTCGTGCTCAATCTCGCCGCTGCGCGTCGAGACACGCTCACGGCTGACCGTCTCGCTCGTCGCGGCAAAGCCGCTCCTCGCTCGTTTCACTCTGCCAGTGCCAGCCGCTCGACCTCCGCAGCGAGATCGTTGCGCCCGTCGAGACGAAGCGCCTGAACGAGGAGCTTGCACTTCGCTCTGGCGACGTCGCGCTTGCCGAGCGTCTTGACGACGTCGACGAGGAGGCGCTGCGCTTCGTGATTCGACACACCGCTCGCGATCAGCTGAAGGAGCAGGTCCGATGCCGCGTCCACCCGCCCGTCGGCGATGTGGCGCCGCGCCGCCTCGAGCGCCGCCTCCCCGCCGCGCGGGTCGCGCTTGGCGAGATAGCGCGCGGCCGTCGCCTCGACCGCGATCGCGTCCGCGTCCTCCGGGAGCGCCTCGCCGTCGGGCTCGCCGCCGAGCAGCGTCGCGCGCGGATCGAGCGGCGCGATCGCTCCGCCCCACGCGTCGACCGGCGCGCGCGCGGGCTCCACGAACTCCCGGACCGCCGGTTGCGTCGCCGGCGTCGGCGCGGGGGCGCCGAAGGCGGAGCGCATCAGCGCGTCGCGGTCCTCGGCCGTTTGAGCGGCCGCCGGCGCGGGACGCTCGGGCATCCTGGTTCCGGCGCCGCTCGCGAGCTCGGAAAGGTGGGTCGCCTTGGGAAGACGCTCGAGCGCGTACTCCGCCTCGAGTCGGGCACGCTCCCCATCGCCCGACTCGACGGCGGACCGGATGTAACGCGCGAACTCCGCCGTCGCCCCATCCTCATCGCCCGCTAGGATCAGCGCGGCGCTGAGACGGCGGTGCGCGGTGAGGTCGTGTGGCTCGAGCGCGATGGCTTCGCGATAGAGCGCGATCGCTCCGGCACGCTCGCCGGCCTTCGCCAGCGAGGCGCCGCCGTCGAGCAGCGTGCGCAGCGCGGCCGGACGATCCTCCTGCTCGACCAGCACTTTCGCGAGGCCGCGGTATCCGCCCTCGGCCATCCGGAAGTGCGTCACGAGGTAACGGAATTGCTCCTCGGCCTGGCGCAGCTTGCCGCCCTGAAGGCTCTTCAGCCCGGAGGCGAGGGCGACCTTGTAGTTGAAGTCGGAAGAGCGTGCGCTCACAGCACTAGTTTGCGCCGGTCGGGAGTGAAACGGCTAGCGCTTGGTGAACTGTG
>WNFB01003657.1_pt1 | contig 13561 bp, 13 predicted proteins | sample 5400501 | NCBI WGS metagenome assembly WNFB01 (sample SAMN13153341, study PRJNA577476) | soil metagenome | isolation source: 200 cm saprolite under Douglas fir tree site 2 hole 1 | place: USA:California | collected 2015-04-18
GAGGTGGCGGCTTGAGGACCGTCGCCTGCACGTGCTCGGGACCAAGCGCGAGGCCCGCGACCGCTACGTGCCCCTCATCACAACGATCGCACCCGCGCTGTTGACGCGCGAACAGTTCCAGCGCGCGCTCCAGCGGAGCGGGCTGGGTGTGCAACCCTATGACGCACGCCGGACCTTCGCACACTGGTGCGACCTCGCCGGGATCCCGGAGGTGCGGCGCGAGCTCTATCGCGGGCACGCGGTGCGCGGTAATCTGCGAACGCTCTACGGCGCCCATGAGAGCGAGCGGCTCGTCGATGAAGACAGCGACCGGCTGCGCTCCTTGGTCGAGCAAGCGGTGGGATTTTCGGTGGGACAGCCGCGCGAAGCGGCGCGTGAGTGCAATGGGCCGACTCGGAATCGAACCGAGAACCTACTGATTAAGAGTTCCAGGAAGGGACGGCACTCCCGTCCCTTACAAGCACCAAGAGCTACAACCAGCGGGCGCTTCGTGTCGGGAAACTACCACTTCGGACCCCTCGGTCGCGTTGGTTCTTTCACCAGGCTTTCACCACAAACGGTCGCGTATTCCCGCAACGAGCGTCTTGGCCCACACCTTCGCCTGCACCTCCCTCGTTGGCGCCCCGGCTGTGCCTCCCTTCACGATTAGCGCGACGATGATCGCCTCGCCCACGTCGTAGATCGCCTTCGCCTCGTCGGTCATGTAAGGCCTCAATTCAATGCTGGGGCGTCGCCCCGAAACGAGTACAGGTCCTTCGTCGGATAGTTTGCGGATCGCCCGCAGGTCTGGCAGGTCAGCGTGATGAGGGGGCGCTGATAGAGGAGCGGGACCTTGCCGGCGCTCGGATCTTCGACAAACGCCAGGTAGTGGTGACAGAACCCGCAGCGAATGCCGATGTAGTGGTTCTTCGGGTCTAGCGGACCGGGAAGCATCTAGCGTTCACCGCAGAACGCCTCCCATCGGAGCGGTTCGCCGTTGGCATCCGTTAATGCGTCAAGCAGCGCCGCACCGATCTGCCGGGTTCGGATCGGCCCAGCGGTCAGACGCTGGAACTGCGCCATTGTGTCCTGATACATGGTCGCCCGCACCCGGGTGGCCTCGTCGATCGTATCCTGCAGGGTTCGTCCGAACATCGGCGCTTCCTTATGAGGTCGTTGCGTAAAGATAGCGGGGTGCATCTCCGGACGCAGCACCGCCCCCGGCGACCGCGCCCCTGGATTAGGCGCGGCGCCTCGCCTGCTTGCGTGCAGGCGTCCGCGCCGCCTTCTTCGCTGCCTGCTCCGCCTCGGCCGTGACGTGCGCTGCCAGCTTCTTGAAGAGCTGCGTCAGGTCATATGCGTTAGTAGAGCCGACACGCGGAAGGCGCTTGAGGAAACCCTTCTCCTCGAGCGACCGCGCGAGCTTCCGGGCGTAGATCGAGGTGATCCCGATCCGTCGCGCGAGGGTGTTGAGGCTCGGGTACGGGGGCGCGTCGTCCCACTTGTACCACATGAGGTGGATGACGAACAGCGCCTCGTGAACCGCATCCGCTCGTCCACAGGGGCAGTCTCCAACCAAGGCATCGGCGCTCCTCGCTGATCCGAGAGTCACCGTGCAGTTTAGAAGGAGTGTTACCCATGTTCCCGGACAGATCTGTTACCTATGTCCCCGGTCCGTACCCGACGGCACCTAACACTCGCTGAAGCTGACAGGCCCAATACCGACAGTCGAGTGTATCGCGCTTGCGGTCAAGTCGAGTTCGCGATAAGGTCTGTTTCTGGAAGGGCCGCTAAGGGAGGTGCCGCCGCCCACCCGACGGCACCTCTCTCGGCTGCGCTCGAAAGCGAGCGGGGCCAATCTCGACCCTACGGTTACTGGCGGTCCTGCACCTCGAAGAAGAAGTACACATTCGTCGGAATATCCGGCCCGAGCAGCCTGGCCGCCTGCAGCTCGCGCACTTTCGCCAGGCTTTTCGCCGCCGCGATCATGTTCCAGACGGCGAGGCTCTTCACGCGAATGTTGACCGTGTTGTGCCAGCCCGCCTGGCGATCAGTAATGATGTGGCTGTGCGCCGGCGCAAAGACGCTGTCGGGCAGGCCGAGTCGCGACAGATCGAGCGCGTGCGGATGGTTGAGACACACCGTGCCGCCCGGACAATGTACCGTCGACGGATCTGGCTTAAAGCCCGCCGGCGCGAGAGCGTAGATCTTGGGTATCGGACCCGACCGCGGCGCGATCGTCGCGTCCGCGCCGACCTCGCAATGTGTAGAGACAGCGCTCGACGGCGGCTCGGCGCAGAAGTAGAGACGCGTGTAGCGGAGCGAGACCGTCTCGCCGTCGAGCCAGCCGTTGATGAAACCTTTCGCGTCGCCGGCGGCCGAGTTGGGATTGTTGTCCATGGCCTGCATGGTCGTTACTTCGGTCGACCGGATTGGCTGCGGCCCCGTCGGCCGGTCGGAGCCGGCGCACGAGGCGAGGGCGACGCCGAGTATGGCGGCCACGACGGGGGCATCCCGCCGACACATCAAGAAACCGGACATGCTGTACCTCCCTGAGTGTTGAGTATCGAAGCGGCCGCTGCAGCGTCCGTCAGTCGCGATTCTTCTGTCCGGTGAGCTGTCGGCGGCGTAGATTGAAGCAGTATGGGTGCGGCGCGTCACCGGGCCGGCCCCCTGAACGTCACCGCGGGCTCTGATGCGTCCGCCGGAGCGGTTTCGCATGATCGAGCTGCGAACTTTGGGCGCCTTGGAGCTATTCTCCACCGACGGCGCAGCGCTCGACTCGGTGCTAACGCAGCGCAAGCGCACAGCCCTCTTCTGCTACCTGGCGCTGAAGTCGCCCCGCGGCTTTTGTCGCCGCGACACACTGCTCGCCCTCTTCTGGCCGGAGCATGATGCCGAGCAGGCGCGCCACGCCCTCCGCCAGTCGCTCTATTTCCTGCGCCACGCCCTTGGCGCACGGGCCGTCATAGCGCGCGGCGACGACGAGCTGGCGATCTCGCCGGAGGTTGTCCGCTGCGACGCCACCGAGTTCGAGCGGGCTGTCGACAAGCAACGTCTCAACGACGCGCTGGCCCTCTATCAGGGCGAGCTGCTGCCAGGCTTCTATCTCTCGGACGCGCCGGAGTTCGAGCGATGGCTGGACGCGGAGCGATCCCGTCTCCGGCAGCGAGCGGCCGAGGCCGCGTGGGCGGTCGCCGAGCGGTACGAGCGGGATGGCAACCCTGCCGCCGCGGCGGAGTGGGGGCAGCGCGCCGCGGATTTCTCGCCGGGCGAGGAGACTGTGATTCGCCGCCTAGTTCTCCTGCTGAATCGTCTGGGCGACCGTGCCGCAGCGGTGCGCGCGTACGATGCCTTCGCGCGCAATCTCGAGCGGGAGTACGAGCTGGCACCGTCCGAGGAGACACGCGCCCTGTTAGCGGTGATCCGCGCCAGGCAGACAGAAGATGACGCGGCGCCTGCGAGCTCGCGTTTCGTTTCTCGTCCCACGCCGGTGGAGGTGGCTTCAGGCGTCCCACAATCGGAGCCGGATGCGGAGCTGACCGTGTCAACTCCACGTCGGTGGTGGCAGTCCACCGGCGGCCGAATCGCATTGGCGGTGCTCCTGGTGATGTTGGGGATCGGGACTTGGCGTCTCAGTGCGCGCGTGCACCCGTCGGCTGTGCGCGCTGGGCGTGAGCGCGTTATCATCGCCGACTTCACGAATCTGACGAGCGACTCCACCTTCGGCGATCTGGTCGCGCACATTCTCCGCAGCGAGCTCGCGCGGTCACCATTGCTCAGCGTTGTGGGGCCGGAGACAACCGCCGACGCGTTGCGCCGCATGCGGCGGCAACCGACAACCCGACACACTGCGGACGTGATGCGTGAATTGGCGGCGCGCGAGCAGATCAACGTCGTGGTCGAGGGAGACGTCCGCTCGGCAGGGGCAGTGCTGGTCGTTAGCGCAACGGTCATCGAGGCGGCTAGCGGTGACGCCATCTATGGTGCATCGGAGACGGCGCGCGACTCGACCGAGATGGTCCCGGCGATCGAGCGGCTCTCCAAGGTGATTCGCCAGGGGATCGGTGAGTCGCTCGCTTCCATCCATGCGAGCGACTCGGTTTGGAGGTTCACGACCTCGTCGCTGCCCGCGCTGCGGAAGCACATGGCGGGCTCGCGCGCATTCCTGCGCGGCGATTACGCGACGTCGGCCGAACTGCTCGAGGAGGCGATCGCACTCGATCCCGAGTTCGCCCACGCATATTTGGCACTGTGGACCGCGCTGGGAAATGCCGGACTTCCGAGCGGCCGGCTCCTGCCCCCGCTCACGCGCGCGTACGAGCTGCGTGATCGCCTCACCGACCGCGAGCGCTACGCTGTCGAGGGGAATTACTTCCTCAACGTCACCGGCGACGTTCCGAAGGCCATCGCCGCATTCCGGAAGCACGTCGAGGCGCTGAAGCAACTGCCCGCTGGCGAAGCCGGATGGTACGCCGCTTTCGGCGCGACGCTCGCGCTGACGGGCGATCTCGGCGGCGCTGAGCAGGTGCTCGAGTATGCGCGGGTGCGTCGCCCCACCGCCGCCAATCAGATGGTGCTCGTTAGTGTGCTCTATGCGCTGGGTGAGGATGCGCGCGCACAGCGAGTGCTCGACGACGCGGACCGGCGCTTCCCGGAGCATCCGCTCTTGCTGGCAGCGCGCGCCGGGCTGTTTGCGGACTCCGACCGGTACGACGAGGCGCACGCGCTCGCGGCGCGCATACATCGCGACGATCCAGTGCGCGGCATGCGACTCGAGGCGGAGCTGGATGCCGCGAGAGGACGGCTCAACGAAGCCATCGGTCATCTTCGGGAGCTGGAGGACGGAATGCTCGCACGCCACGACGTCGAGTCGGCGATCGAGATCGCAGCCGCGATTGGCAGACTGCGTCTGGCTGAAGGAGATTCCGCCGGTGCGACGGAGGTGGACGTCTTGCTCGGTTCTAATCCGCTTGACTCGCTCGATGTTCTCTCGCGTCCGTACCTTCCGCTCGCGCAGTTCTACGCCGACGCTGGACGGCCCAGCCGCGCGCGGAGGTGGCTCATCGCCTACGAGCGGGAATTTCCGTCCGCGCTCCGCGGGCCTGATCGGTGGCGGCTGCACCGCGCGCGAGCGGCGACATACCGTGCTGAGGGAACGTTCAAGGAGGCGCTTCCCGAGCTGCGGCAGGCGGCGCTCGCTCCGGCACTCCGCGTCGGCCTGTTCGACGAGCCCTCCGTTCCGATGGCCGGTTATCCCGAGCTCGCGCGGCTCTACGAAGCGCTGGGTATGAGAGACTCCGCGATCGTGGTGTACGAGCGGTATCTCTCCGTGCGCTCGGTCAGCCGAATGGGAATTGATGCCTTCGAATTAGGGAGTGCGCTCGGGCGTCTCGGCGCGCTGCACGAAGCAGCCGGAGACCGCGTGCGGGCGGCCAAATGCTACCGACGACTTGCCGCGCTTTGGCGCGGCGCCGACGCGGCATTCGCGCTGCGCGGTGAGGAAGCGTCGCGTCGGGCGGAGACGCTGGAGCCTGCGGTGACGCGCGCGCCTGGAGGCCGGATGAGTACCATAATGCAGCTTTCCGCACACGTCGGTTGAGCCTAGAGGCTGCCGCCATCGCCGCCAACGCGCACTGATATAAAGGTCACGATGCGTGCCGAAGTCGGAAGAGAGTCGCCGCGGACCGTGGCTGCCCACCTTCACGTCTGTTGCAAGTATCCCTCGTCCCAGGCGATCGGGAAGAGTTGGTTACATCGGGAACACTGCAGCTTCAGCACCCGGGTGAAAGGCAGCACCGCGCGATGCCGACAGTTGGGGCAAACGACGTACCCGCTCTGAAGGTTCGCTGGCCCGCGCCCCTCAGCGGCCCCGACGATGGTCCACTCCCGAGGCGGCACCGTGCGGAGCTCAACGAATGGTCGGGCCAGGGAGACGGATTTGCCCTCCACGTCGACGACCGCTTCGAGCCGCGTCAGCGACACGACGCGGTACCAGGCGCCGCGCCGCAGCGGACAATCCACGGCGGTCCGTAACCGAGCCCATTGCATCGCCGCCACGCTGGTGCCCCGATGTGGAGAGGTTAATACGATGTGCGCGGGCGAGTGGACCGTCAACGGCAGGGATCAAGGAAAGCAGCAGCGCCGCCCTCGATGGTGAGGACGGCGCTGCTGCGTCGTGGCTCAATGAGCCGTGGCCATCTGCTGGGCGAAGTAACGCCCTCCCTCGTGCGGCACGCCTGCGTCGACCACGTCGCAGTAGACCATCGTCTGGTTGAGCAGTTGGTATGCGATCTCGCCGAACGTGAACGGCCCCGGCAGGCCCACCCGCGCTCCGTCGAGCTTGCCGTAGACGTAGTTAAGGGTGCAGTTGCAGGCGAAGGCGACGTCGTGGGTCGGGCCCGCGGTGACTGACTGGAAGCCCTGCACATAGTCCGGCATCGGCTTGGCCAAGCGGTACGTCCGGTCCTTGAACACCGGTGCGTAGAGGGAGACCGTGCCGGCCTCCTTGTCCACCCCCTGGACGCTGACGTTGATCAGCGCGCCGTTGTAGTCGGCGACGAGCGGCAGTTTCGTGTCCACCTTGTTGTCCGTCAGCCAACGGGCGAAGTTGGTCTTCTTGCCGTCGATCGTGCAGTCGGTCACGGGCCCAAAGCCGTCCGTCTCGAAGCGGATATCCGGGCCCTCGGAGCGCTCGAAGATGTTGACGATCTCCACGTCCGCCGTCTTCCCGGCGGGGAGCGACACATGGCAGGCGAGCGCCTTGTCGGCGAACACCTCGCCCGTCTTCCCGTTGAACACCTTGGGCTTCTCCTTGCCCAGGTCATTCAGGTGGATGCCGGCGATCCAGCCCACGATCGGGTGACTGAAGAGGTCCCGGAAGGTGGGCGCGTCCTTCCCGTAGGCGAGATGCACATCGGAGAACGCCGGGATCATGAGGAAGGTGTAGCCGTTTCGTGGCGCGTCCTCGGTGATGCGCGCGATCGTCTTGGCATCGTAGACGGAGATCTTCGGCGCCGCTCGCTCGTCCGTCACCAACTCCTGCACCATCAGGGAGTCGCGGGTGGTGAGCCCGCCGTCCTCGTCGGTCATCAGGTAGGGGATGGTGCCCCCGACCCAGTTGCCCTTCGGCAGCCGCGCCAGCAACCGCTCGTCCCCAGCAACTGCGAACAGCGTCTCGGGCGCCTGCGCCAGCCCGGCCCGAAAGTCGGCCACGCTCATCAGCGTGCCATTGCGATTCTTCATCGGACGACCCTCCTTCTCGCCTCCCTAAGAAAACGACCGCCAAGCTACCCGGTGCGGTAGCTCGGCGGTCGTGGGTCCCTCGTGGCGTCAACTACGCCGGCGTCGCGGAGGAGGCGAGGACCCGTGGCTTTGTGCCCCCGGCTTTCGCCGGGTTTGCCTTTGTCGCTGCAGGCGCTGCTAGCTGGGAGAGTGAAATACCGCGGCGGCACCGGGGCGTCAAGTAGACGTTCTCCACAACGTTGTGCACATCCCACCCACACGTTGCACATACGTTGTGCAAAACACGAGTGAGCCGACGGCGCGTGAGGTAACGCACCTCGCCCGCGAGCCGACCGCTACATCGTACAGGCTGGCGACGACGGCTGGCTCGGTGACCGAACAGCGGTGGGCCCGCGTGAAGGGTGATGCGACCGGTGGGTTGCGGCGCGGGGCGTGGTACCTGGTCGTGAAGCTGACGTCGCGCGACGCTGTGGTCGCCGTCGAATCACAGCAGGTGCGCCTGCCCCGCGGAGCGCTGCAGTTCGCGTCCGTCCGGCCCCACACCTGGACCCTCGTGACGTGTCCCACCGATGCCCGAGACACGCCGGTGCTGCCGGGCGAGCTGTACGCGGTGTGCCCGAGTTGCCGAACGCGCACGCCGCTCGGCGGGAGCCCGCAGAGCCTGCGCTGCCCGCGCTGCAATGGGGTCTACAAGGTCGGCTGGGAGGAGTGGTTCATCGGGGGGCGGCGCTAGACCGCCACGGAGCCCACGGACGCCGGCGACATCAAGGAGCTAGCGCTGGAGAAGGCGCAGCGGGGAAAGGGACGCGGCAAGAGGTTCAAGTGGGTCGACGTGCCCGGCAACCGATTCATCCTCCTGGGACCGACCATCCACTCCATACAACATGCGCTACGCCTACGTCGAGCCTCCGAAGGGGAAAGGCGAGCGCATCTTGTATGAGCTGAAGGCGTTCGCGCGCTCCTTCCTCTTCGAGGAGCCATAGAGGTCACAGGTAGCTCGCCGGGTCGCGGTCGCCCGGCCGGAAGCGATCGGGGTCGAACTCGCAGGGGAAGGTGTCGCTCTTCTCCGTGTTGCACCCGACGCAAGCCGGCACCCAGTTGTGTGGCTGGTGTGCGCCCCCTGAGGCGATGGGGTAGAAGTGGTCCACCTCCCACGCGCCCACCTCGCCGACGATACCGTAGTTCTTGAGCGACAGGCTCTTCCCGCAGTAGAAGCACTTCCCGCCCGTCAGGTCGTAGACGTCCTCGATCTAATCGTCGCTATACGGCATCAGGTTAGGCTTCCCGGCAGCAATGAGCAGAACTCGTCCACGTCCCGGCACGCCAGCACGGGCCGCTTGAAGTGGCAGAGGTCCTTCACAATCTGCACGACCCCAGTATCTGGGTTGATCACGGTCACCTCGTCAGGAGAGCGGTCCTGAAACGCCTCAAGGAAGAGGCGGCGCGCATGGAAATCCGTAGGAGGAAAGGAGTAGCCTCCGACGATTAGCCGCCGGCACGCCGCCAGCTCGGTACGCGCGCGTTCCCAAATGGCCTCGATCATTGCATGCTGCTCCAGAAGCTTGGTGATCCCCGGCGTGAGGAGGATCGGATCAAGGATGTAGCCCCCCAGGTCGGGCGGTTCATTGAACCACCACGAGGGTCGGTATAGCACTGTCTCGCCGACGTTGGGAGGCGGTTGCGTTCGCTCGACAAAAGGGAAGCGAGGGACGCCGGTATTGAAGAACCAGTTGACGGAGCCATGTAGCTTGAGGAACGGAGTGGGGTAAATCGCGTTAGCGGGGTGTGCGTAGAACCTCGCCCCCGGGACGAGCGTGGTGAGGCCGGCCCGTTGGAGCTGAACTCGATCGAACCGGACACCATAAGCGAGCGGCCGGTTCCAGTTGCAGTGGCTGTAGGGTAGCTCCTCCTCAGGGACCTCGCCGCTCTCCGGTGGCCCTCCCCTGAATGAGGGTGGCATCGCGGCGTTGACTCCCGACGCGAGTTCGATGGCCGCCTCGAGGATCGTGTCGTAGTTGAAGGTCAGGACAGCAGCCTTGCCAGCAAGGATGAACGCGCTGAATCGCCGAAAAGAATCCTTGAGCACGCCAGCGTACTCAAAGTCGGATAAGTACTCAGCCAACAACGCGGTGAGTCGGAATCGGATCTCGGCGAGTCTGACGAGCTCTTCTCGGTTGTCTCGTGCCCGGTGCTCCCTTGACTGTAGTTCCAATAGTGTGTAGCACGCTTCCAAATCGAATGGCTGGCGCTGAAGGTCCTCGAGGGAGAGCTTCCAGTATCGGGCGATGTACTCAAAGAGCGGCGCGAGTTTCTGGCGATAGGCTTCCGTGGCGGTACGTCCGCCACCCAACGCGTGCTGGAAGAAATCCGTGCTCAGGGGCGGCTGACGAAGTCCGTCCAAACTGCGAATGCCGCGGTTGACGCCGGCACCCAATAGGAAAACAGTATCAGCCACGGGCGGCAAAGGGCATTTCTACTTGCCCACGCGACTGATGCCGCGCCAGATGAGATAGAGGACGGAGGCCAGGCACGGGCATGGAAGGCGGATCAGCCTAACGCGGGGTTATGTGCCCAAAAACGTGCCCAGGATTCCGGGCGGAAACGCGTAAGTCGTTGTCTTACTTAGAGGCGCCGGTCGGAATCGAACCGACGAATAGAGGTTTTGCAGTAGACCGGGAGCCCCTGCGTCGCACTCTATCCTGCTCCATTCCGCTTCACAAGCCACTATCGCAGAATTGGACTCTGCCGAAGCGCTCGCGGTCTCGCGTTGAGCACAAAGCATCACTTCAGATACTTCGCATACCACGCCAGGACTCGATTCTGGAAATCGATTTGGTGGAGGGCCAAGAGTCCGCCGTAGGGAATCGCTGCGGCTTCCCGATACGTCAGGTTCGCCGGCTTGGTCACCAACAACTTCCCGGCCTTCATGCACAGATACTCGGCGTATGCGCCGGCACCGACGGGGTTCATCCCGAAGACCCAGTCCCCCTGCCGGAACGAGGTCACCCCCACGCCGATCCGATCGATCTCCCCCGCCACCACGATACCGAGCACCGGGCGTCGCGTCGGCCGGCGGAAGCCGAGGATCAACCGCGCCACGAAGCGGATGAAGGGCTTGACGGCGAGACCGCGCACGAAGGTATCGCTGTAGGTCACCGAGGTCGCGTGCATCCGGATCCGGACCTGGCCGCGCTTCGGCTCCGGCGTCGGGAGTTCGCCGAGCTGAAGAACCTCGGGCGGCCCATACGCGGTCCAGAGCATGGCCTTCACTAGAGGACCGGGACTCCTATGGCCCCGGCGGTCATCCCGGTTCCGCCATCCCCGCGAATGAGATGCATGCGGTTGAACATGATGTGACGCCCGTCCAGGAGGCCTTCTATGAGGCCTAATCTGTCAAGTCTTCCGGATATGGGTTAGACGAGGACTTTGCGGCTCCTCGCCGTTGTTGCGTTTGCTCGTCTCACGCCCCCGCCGGTTGGCGGCTTCCGTGTGCGTTCAGGGCCGCAGGGCCCTCGAACGACCTTCTATCCGTGCCGGTGGCGATTGGCCACCGATCACCCAATCCTCTATTCGCCCGTGGGCGACTGGAAGCTCGTTGGGAGCGACCCCATCTAACGATCGGTTCCTCACGGAACCCGGCCGCAGCAGCGGGCTGCTCACACCAACGACTCGCGGGGCGCGTGCCCCTCGAGGGCGCTACCCTTTCAGGACGGCTCCTGCGGGCAGGACGCCCGTCTCCAGATACCGCCAGAGCTCGATCAAGAGTTTGCGCGCGAGCGCGACGATCCCGATCCGCCGCATGCGACTGCTCCCGTGCCCGAAGCGCGTGGTGTACCAGCGCGCGAGGGCACTGTCGGGCTGGAAGCGCAGCCATGCCCAGGCGATCTCGATGGCCATGGCGCGGACATGGCGGTTCCCCGCCTTGGCGATCCCCTGCTCGCGGTGACGCTCGCCACTCTGATACGGTGTCGGTGTGAGCCCCGCCAGGGCGCCCACTTCGCGGCGGTTGGCGAACTGCCGCCAGCTGAAGAATTCCATGACGTAGAGCCACGCACTCTCCACGCCGATCGCCTGCAAGGCGAGGAGCTGGCGGACCTGGCGGACGGCCGGATCGGTCCCGGTCCGCAGGCGCTCGCGGCGCTCCGCCGCGAGCCCGCGGATCTGCGCGCTCAACACCTGGACCTTGGCCCATTCTCGCTGCAAGCGCGCGGCGAGCGCGGGCGCCAGCGGGGTCCCGTCCCACGTCCGGAGCTCGGGCAGTTGCGCGGTGAACCGCTGGAGCGTGAGGAGCGGCACGCCCTGGCCGGCGAGCAGGCCCTTGATCCGGTTGGTGAGCCGGGCGCGATCCCGCTTCGTGAAGAGGAGCTCCCGGTGCAACTGCCGCCGATCCTCCTCCTCCGGTGTTGGGACGTGGACCACGTGCCAGACGCGCGTCTCTCCAGCGTCGTAGCGGAGCAGCATCGTGAGCAGCTTGCGGACATCCAGGCGGTCCGACTTCGCGCGCCGCGCGCGCCGATTGATCTCGATGCTCGAGGAATCCACGACGAGATTCACGACGCCCTGCTGGGTGAGCGCGCGGTGCAGCCAGAAGCCATCGCGCCCGGCTTCGTAGCAGCTGCGCACCCTCGCACCGGCGGGCAGCCCGAAGCGCTGCCGCGCCCGCGAGAGCTCTGTCGCCAGGGCCGCGAGGTCGCGCGCGGCGATCGTCCGCTCCCGTGGCGGCTGGCCAAAGCCGGTGGTGCATCCCAGCTTCCATTCGCGATTGCCCAGCTCGAAGGCCAGGTATAATGTAGGAACCGGTCCCGTGAAGTCGCTGCCAGACGGTGGGCGGGTCGCTGCGGGTAGCATGTGCTCCTCCTGGTGTGAGAACCGGAAAGAGCATAACAGTGGCGGCCCGTCCTGCTTTTCCGCCCAGGCCTACATAGGATCTAACGAGAATTAGACATAACTGTATAACGGAATTCGCAGTCTTTCATCGCAACTCCAAGATCCCGGCCCACGTGCCCGGTGAGCAGCCGGGGAGATACTTAACACAAGCTGTCACGCGGGCTCGGCTCGCGTGGTTCTTCTGTCAAGGACTGCCGACCGCGACCTGCCTCACCGTCGCCCTTCTCGTCGCCCGAGACGGTCTGGGGACGGTCTGTTGTGTCGGATTCGGGGGCGTTTCGGGGTTTGCATACCGATTTTCGGCGCGCTAAGTGCCGACGTTGCTTGTGTCGCGCTTGGGTCGGTACCGTTTTCTCATCAACGGGTCGCAGGTTCGAGTCCTGCCTCGGGAGCTCCGCAGGTCCCCCTGCCCCAACGAGTTCCAACCCAGGCTGGGACGCGGCCTCCCGGGCCGCACGACTTCCACATCCACGAAACGCACTTTCAGGTGACCGAGGTGAACCACGTCCGCCAACGGTTCGACGGCTATCGAGACATCGTCAACGTGCCGGTGCCGGCGAGGCGAAGGTGATCATCCCGTTCACCGATCGGGGCATCGTCGGCAGCTTCGTATGCCATTGCCACGTGCTGTCGCACGAGGGAAAGGGGATGATGGCGACGATCTAGGTGACGCCCTCGTACTACGATAGCCCAAAGCGCTCCATGCGGGTGTAGAGCTTGCCCCGGCTCAGAGCTAGCAGCTTGGCCGCCTTGGACTTGTTCCGGCCGGTCTGTTTGAGGGCGCCCTCGATGAGCGTGCGCTCCACCGCCTCGAGGTCCACGCCCTGCGCCGGGAAGTCTCCGCCTGCCGGGGGAGCGGCCAGCGGGATCAGAGGGGCACTCTCCGAGGTCTCGACATGCCAAGGCAGGTGCTCGGGATTGATCAGGCCCCCCTCGCACAGAATCAGCGCCCGCTCCACCGCGTTGCGGAGCTCGCGCACGTTCCCCGGCCAGCTGTAGGCCAGGAAATGCTCGCGCGCCTCCCGGGAAATGCCCGCCGCGGGCCGACCCAACACCACCGGCCCCAGCTCCTCCACGAAGTGCTCGAGCAGCGGCAGGATATCCTCCGGGCGGTCGCGCAGTGGCGCCAGGTGAATCGCGAATACGTGCAGCCGATAGTAGAGATCCTCGCGAAACGCGCCCCGGGTCATCGCCACCTTCAGGTCGCGGTTCGTGGCGGCGATGACGCGCACGTCGGCCTTGAGCATCCGCGTGCCGCCGAGGCGCTGAAATTCCCGCTCCTGGAGCACCCGCAGGACCTTCGCCTGCACGGCGGGGCTCATCTCGCCCACTTCGTCCAGAAACAGCGTCCCTCCGGCCGCCTGCTCGAGCCGTCCCGCCCGCGCCGACACGGCCCCGGTGAAGGCACCTTTCTCGTAGCCGAACAGCTCCGACTCGAGCAACGCTTCCG
>WNFB01003661.1_pt1 | contig 13559 bp, 10 predicted proteins | sample 5400501 | NCBI WGS metagenome assembly WNFB01 (sample SAMN13153341, study PRJNA577476) | soil metagenome | isolation source: 200 cm saprolite under Douglas fir tree site 2 hole 1 | place: USA:California | collected 2015-04-18
AGCGCGTCCGTCTTCCCGGTCCGTTCCCCATGCGCTGCGGCGGCGTCCTGCCGGACGTGGACATCGTCTATGAGACTTGGGGCGCGCTCTCGCCCGCGAAAGACAACGCGGTGCTGATCCTCACCGGGCTCTCGCCCGGCGCCCACGCCCGCTCGTCGGCCGAGGATCCCACCCCCGGCTGGTGGGAGGAGATGATCGGTCCCGGCCAGGCCATCGACACGAACCGTTTCCACGTCGTCTGCGTGAACTCGCTCGGGAGCTGCCACGGTTCGACCGGTCCGGCCTCGATCGACCCGCGCACCGGCGAGCGGTACCGGCTGAGGTTCCCTGTCCTGACCATCGAGGACATCGCCACCGCTGCCCACGCCGCGCTGGAGCAGATCGGGCTCCGGCGTCTCCGGGCGGTGGTGGGCCCGTCGCTCGGGGGGATGACGGCGCTCGCCTACGCGATCCTGTTCCCCGACGACGCAAGGGACCTGGTCACGATCTCCTCCGCCACCCGCGCCACGCCGTTCGCCACCGCCATCCGCTCGCTGCAGCGGGAGTGCATCCGCAGCGACCCGGAGTGGCGGAAGGGAGACTACCCGCCCGAGCGGGGGCCGGAGACCGGACTCCGGCTGGCGCGCAAGCTCGGCCTCATCACCTACCGATCGGCCCAGGAGTGGCGGGAACGGTTCGGGCGAGAGCGCATCGCAGGGGCGGGGCCGACGGAGATGTTCGGCCCCGAGTTCGAGATCGAGGCCTACCTCGAGATGCATGCCCAGAAGTTCGCGCGCTCCTTCGACGCGAACTGCTACCTCTATCTCTCCCGCGCCATGGACCTCTTCGACGTCGCCGAGCATGGGGGCTCGGTGGAGACGGGCCTGGGCAGGATCCGCGCGGAGCGGACGCTCGTGGTCGGCGTCGTGACCGACTTCCTGTTTCCCATCGACCAGCAGGAAGAGATCGCCCGCATCCTCACCAATGCCGGACGCCGCGTGACAATGGCGCGGCTGCCGTCCATCCAGGGCCACGACTCGTTCCTCGTGGACATGGACCGGTTCGGTCCGGTGATCGCGGAGTTCCTGTGCCGGGATTGAGGGGGCCGGGGACGACCGGCATGGGCGCGAGGTCCGAGCGCGGGCATCGCGGCCGGAGGGCGGCGGCCGCGGAAGAGCGCAAGGCCATGAGCGGGGAGCGGCTGCGCGCGATGCTTCCCGATCTCTGGGTCCTGGTGCGGCCGCGGCGGTGGCTGCTCCTCGGCGGCTTCGGCCTGATGGCGATCAACCGCGTGGCCGGTCTCGTGCTGCCCGCCTCCACCAAGTACCTGATCGACGACGTTCTCAGCAAGGGCCGGCGGGAGCTGCTCCTTCCCCTCGTCGGCGCCGTGGTGGCGGCGACCATCATCCAGGCCATCACCTCCTTCGCGCTGACCCAGCTCCTCTCCAAGGCCGCGCAGCGCCTCATCGCCGACATGCGCAAGCAGGTGCAGGCCCACGTCGGGCGCCTGCCGGTGGCCTACTACGACGTCAACAAGACCGGCAGCCTCGTCTCGCGGATCATGAGCGACGTCGAGGGAGTCCGGAACCTCATCGGCACCGGGCTGGTGGAGTTCGCCGGCGGCCTGCTCACCGCCGTCCTCGCCCTCCTCCTCATGCTGCGCATCAGCCCGGTGATGACGCTCGTCACGGTGGCCTCGCTGGGCGCGTTCAGCGTGGTGCTCTACCGGGCCTTCGGCGTGCTGCGGCCGATCTTCCGCGAGCGCGGGAAGATCTACGCCGAGGTGACCGGGCGCCTCACGGAGTCGCTCGGCGGCGTGCGGGTCGTGAAGGGTTACCACGCCGAATCGCGGGAGGCCGAGGTGTTCGGCCTCGGCGTGGGGCGCCTGCTGACGAACGTTCTGAAGACCCTGACCTCCACCTCGGTCATGGGCCTGTCCTCGACGCTGCTCCTCGGCCTGGTCGGGGCGGCGGTGATGTACGTCGGCGCGCGGCAGATCCTGGCCGGCACGCTCACCCTCGGCGGCTTCTTCACCTACACGATGCTTCTCGGCTTCCTGGTGGCGCCGCTCTTCCAGGTGGTCGCCATCGGCACGCAGCTCACCGAGGCCGTGGCCGGGCTCGAGCGGACGCGCGAGGTGCTGAGGGAACGGCCGGAAGACCAGGACCCGCGGCGCACGGAGACGCTGGGCCGGCTGCGTGGCGAATTGGCCTTCGAGGACGTGAGGTTCGCCTATGAGCCCGGCCAACCGGTCCTGAAGGGCGTGTCGTTCCGCTCGCAGCCGGGGACCGTGACCGCCCTCGTGGGCCCGTCAGGCTCGGGGAAGTCGACGATCATCGGCCTGGTGGCCGCCTTCCACGTGCCCTCCGAAGGCCGGGTGCTGGTCGATGGCATCGACCTCTCCACCGTCCGCCTCGACTCGTACCGGACTCAGCTCGGTGTCGTCCTGCAGGACACGTTCCTCTTCGACGGGACCATCCGCGAGAACGTGGCCTTCGCGCGGCCCGAGGCTACGGACGAGCAGGTGCTCGACGCGTGCCGCATCGCCCGCGTCGACGAGTTCGCCGAGGCGTTTCCGGAAGGCTACGAAACCTTGGTCGGGGAGCGGGGGGTGAAGCTGTCCGGCGGCCAGCGCCAGCGCGTCTCCATCGCGCGCGCCATCCTCGCCGACCCGCGCATCCTCATCCTGGACGAGGCCACCTCCAGCCTCGACTCCGAGTCGGAAGCGCTGATCCAGGAGGGGCTCGCCCATCTGCTTCAGGGGCGCACGACCTTCGTGATCGCCCACCGGCTGTCGACGATCCGCCGTGCCGACCAGATCCTGGTCGTGGAGCAGGGGGAGGTGGTCGAGCGGGGGACCCACGGCGAGCTGCTGGCCCGGGGCGGCCGGTACTACGAGATGTACACGAAGCAGCACGGCGTCGAATCCAACCTCTTCCTCGCGCCCGGCGAAGGCGACAAGCCTCCCGGCGAGGGCAAGCCGGAGGAAGGAGCGGAGGCGGCATCGGCCTCGGTGCCGTCCGGGCCCGGAGGCCTGGGCGGCCTGCTCGGAGGCGGCGGTTAGAAGAAATTTGAACCTTCCGGCCTCCGGGCGCGTCTCAGGGGGCGACAAACAGGAGGCAGAGGTATGCGCAAGGCATGGCTGGCCGGGCTCGGGCTCCTTCTCGTTCCCGCCCTCCCCGCGCGCGGCGACGAGTGGACCCATCAATACGCGCTCAAGGGACGTCCGGAGCTGCACGTGACGACCGACGACGGCAGCGTTCAGATCGAAGCCAGCGACCGGCGGGAGATCGGCGCCCGGGTGACCACCCGCGGCTGGCGCCTGGGGCCGGACGAGGTGGTGATCACCGAGAGCCAGGCGGGGGACCGCGTGGACATCGAGGTGCGGGTGCCGCACGACAACTGGGGAATGAACTTCGGCCACCGGGAGATCAAGGTGACGCTCCAGGTGCCGCGGGAGGCCGACCTCGACATCCGGACCGGCGACGGCAGCGTCAGCGTGCAGCCGGTCTCGGGCCGCCTCCGCATCTTCACGGGCGACGGAAGCATCACCGCCGACGGCCTGCAGGGCGAGATCCGGCTGCACACGGGGGACGGCTCGATCCGGGCCACGGGACTCCAGGGCCGGCTCGAGGCCGATACCGGCGACGGCCACATGGACGTCCGCGGCCGCTTCGAGGTGCTCGACCTGCGGACGGGCGACGGCGGGATCGAGGCCGAGGTCGAGCGCGGCTCGAAGGTCAGTGGGGCGTGGACGCTGCGCAGCGGCGACGGAGGCATCACGCTACGCCTGCCGGACGACCTGAGCGCGGACCTGGACGCCCACACCGGCGACGGCCACATCACGCTGGACTTCCCGGTGACGGTGGCGGGGTCCATCAGCACCTCCAGCGTGCGCGGCAAGCTCGGCGCCGGCGGCCCCCCCCTGCGCGTCCAGACCGGCGACGGCTCGATCCACCTGCAGCGCCTCTAGGCTTTTTAACGCGGAGGACGCGGAGAACAAACGGAGAGGACGCGGGGACAAAGTGAAATGTCTCCGCGTCCTCGAGCCTTGCTTGCAACATCTCCGCGACCTCCGCGTTGAGAGGCCAGCTCTAGTTCGAGGAGCGCAGTCCCTTCCCGGATTTCAAGCTGTTATCCTGCGGGGGTGGTCCGTTCTGTCGGCGGCGTCGTCTTCCTGTGCCTCGGCGTGGCCGCCGGCGCCGACGAGGTCCGCAGGCCCGTGAGCCCGAAGCCGGGGGCCAAGACCGCCACTTCCGAGGAGGCGCGCGCGTTCGTGGACGAGGCTGAGGCGCGGCTGCTCGAGCTTTCGAACGAGTCGAACCGGGCGGACTGGGTCAAGTCCACCTACATCACCGACGACACGGAGGTCCTCGCCGCGCAGGCCAACCAGCGCGCCATCTCGGCGACCGTCTCCTATGCCAAGGCCGCCACGCGCTTCGACGGCCTGAGGCTCCCCGAGGACGTCGCGCGGAAGCTGAAGCTGCTGAAGCTGGCCCTGACCCTCCCCGCTCCCAGCAACCCGCAGGACGCCGAGGAGCTGACCCGCATCGTCGCCGGAATGGAAGGCACCTACGGCAAGGGCAAGTGGTGCCGCACGGCCAATGACTGTCTGGACATCAACGCCCTCGAGCGCATCCTAGCCGAGAGCCGCGATCCAAGGGAGCTCAGGGACGCCTGGGTCGGCTGGCACATGATCTCGCCGCCGATGCGGAAGGACTTCACCCGCTACGTCGAGCTCGGCAACAAGGGCGCCCGCGAGCTGGGCTTCGCCGACGTGGGGGCCATGTGGCGCTCGAAGTACGACATGCCCCCCGACGCGTTCGCGAAGGAGCTGGACCGGCTCTGGCAGCAGGTGCGTCCGCTCTACGTCTCGCTTCATTCGTACGTCCGCTGGAAGCTGCGCGAGAAGTACGGCCCCGACAGGGTGCCCGAGAAGGGCCCGATCCCCGCGCACCTGCTCGGGAACATGTGGGCCCAGGAGTGGGGGAACGTCTACCCGCTGGTGGCGCCGAAGGACGCGGACCCCGGCTACGACCTGACCGCCCGGCTCAAGGCCAAGGGCGTCGACGCGAAGGAGATGGTCCGTTACGGCGAGCGCTTCTTCGTGTCGCTCGGCTTCGCGCCCCTGCCCGCCACGTTCTGGGAGCGGTCGCTCTTCGTCAAGCCGCGGGACCGGGAGGTCGTCTGCCACGCCAGCGCGTGGGACGTCGACAACGTCGAGGACCTGCGCATCAAGATGTGCATCGAGATCACCGCCGAGGATTTCCGCACCATCCACCACGAGCTGGGCCACAACTTCTACCAGCGCGCGTACAACAAGCAGCCGTTCCTCTTCCGCGACAGCGCCAACGACGGCTTCCACGAGGCCATCGGCGACACGATCGCCCTGAGCATCACGCCGCGCTACCTGAAGCAGATCGCCCTCGTCGACGCGGAGCCCGATCCCTCGAAGGACATCGGCCTCCTCCTGGTGATGGCCCTCGACAAGCTGGCCTTCCTGCCGTTCGGCCTTCTCGTCGACCAGTGGCGGTGGAAGGTCTTCGACGGCGAGGTCACCCCCGCCAACTACAACGCCGCGTGGTGGGCGCTGCGCGAGAGGTACCAGGGCGTCTCGCCGCCGGTGGCTCGTAGCGAAGCCGAATTCGACCCCGGCGCCAAATACCACGTCGCCGCCAACGTCCCCTACTCGCGCTACTTCCTGGCGGACATCCTCCAGTTCCAGTTCCACCGAGCCCTCTGCCGAACGAACGCCCAGACCGGGCCGCTGAATCGCTGCTCGATCTACGACGACAAGGAGGTGGGCCGCCGCCTCGAGACGATGCTGGCGATGGGCGAGAGCCGGCCGTGGCCGGATGCGCTCGAAGCCCTGACCGGCCAGCGCGAGATGGACGCGAGCGCGATCGCGGACTACTTCGCGCCCTTGAAGAAGTGGCTGGACGAGCAGAACGCCGGCCACCCGGTGGGCTGGTAGATCAGGAGCCGGCGCGCTCGACGAGGAACACGCCGGCCAGCACCATCAGCCCGCCGGCGACCGTCGTGAGGTGAACGGCTTCGCCGAGGAGCGCGACGCCGGCGGCGAGCGTGACGAGCGGCTCCAGGTAGAGGAGCGCGGACACCGCGGCGGCCGGGACCTTCTCGAGCGCGCCGTACCAGAAGAGATAGCCCAGCCCCGAGCAGGCGATCCCGAGGAAGAGCACCGCTCCCCACCCCGCGAGCGAGAGGCCCGTGTACTCCCGCCACCCCGCCCGCGCGACGAAGAGCGGCAGCAGCATCAGCCAGCCGAAGAGGAGCGCGCCCGCGGTGGCACGGGTGGCCCCGAGCCGCTTCAGCACGGGATGGCCGAGGACGGTATAGATCGCCCAGTTGAGCGTGCTGGCCAGGATCAGCAGGTCGCCTCGGGTGGCCGGCACGGCGAGCCCGGCGGCTCCGAGCCGCCCGCGCGTCACCACCAGCGCCGCGCCCGCGAAGCCGAGGGCGAGGCCGCCGACCTTGGCGGGAGGAAAGCGCTCGCGGAGCAGCCACGCGGACAGGGCCGCCGACCACAGGGGCGTGAGCCCGATGAGCCACCCGGCGTTGATCGCCCCCGTCATCGTCAACGCGAACGACTGCAGCAGCTGGTGCACGAACACGCCGACGAACCCCATGAGCGCCAGGGCCCGCCACACGTCCCGCGGCGGCAGCAGCGGGACCCTCCGCGCCCGCAGGAGAACGAGCAGCAGCGCCAGGCCGAGCGCGAAGCGCGTGGTGATGAGGGTGATCGGAGACAGCTCGCGCAGGGCGGCCTTGGTGGCCACGAACGACAGGCCCCAGAAGACGATGGCCAGGAACGCGCCGAAGCGCGGTGGCATCGAGGGAGCTAGCGCTCCCCATCCCGGTGGCGTGCGACGTGGAGGTCGCGGAGCCTCAGGGCGAAGGCCATCTCGGCGTTGACCGAGCGCACGGCCAGCCGCGTCTCGTTGATGAGCTGCACCGAGGCGTAGAAGAGGGCGAGGGTGCCCAGGATCCCGAGGCTGCTGGGCAGCCATACCGCCACCGGCACGAAGGCGACCAGCCCGATGGCGACCGCGGACCCGACGAACAGGCCGAGGGACACGTAGTACGACGTGAGTGACCATTGGATCAGCCGGCCGCGGCGCGCGTGCATGGAGAGCTGGCGCTCGACCTCGGCCCGCCGCTCTTCCAGGAAGTCGCCCTCCGCTCCCGCGTAGAGGTTGTCCATTGCCGTCGTCAGCTCCCGGACGCGGTCCACGACGCGCGCCAGCCGGGTCGAGGTGGAGAAGATCAGCGTCCCGCAGGCGGAGATGAGGACCGCCGGCGTGATCATCGCGGTCAGGAGGTCGAGCGAGAACGACGATTGCGGCACTGCGCGGAGCTTACAACGGCCGGCAGGGATCTTGCTCGCTTGAGACACCTGCCACCCGGCCTGGTTCTGACGCGCCTCTGCTAGACTCTGCGGGTCCCTCTCAAGGGAGACCCACCATGGTGCCGCGTGTGTGGCTTGCCCTCGCGCTTTGCCTGTGCCTCGCGGCCGGACCGGCCTGGACCGACACGGCCGAGGTCGCGGCCACGAACGCCAACCTCCGCTCCGCGCCCGGCACGAGCAGCCCGGTCGTCGCGATGCTCGTTCGAGGGGCGCGGCGGGAGGTCCTGGACGTCTCCGGCGACTGGCTCAAGGTGCGGGTCGTCGAGACGAAGGCCGTAGGCTGGGTCCACCGCCGCCTCGTAGAGATGTTGCCGGCGACGGGCGGGGCCCCACCCGCGTCCGCGGCCCCGAAGCCGCCGGCGGCGGCCGCCGTGGCCGCGCCCACCGGGGCGCCGCTCTCCATCGAGCATCGTGACGTGGGCTGCATCGTCGCGGGCCACTACCCGAAGCTGGAGGCCTGCTTCAGCCCCGACGCCAGCGTGGGCCGCGGCCGCGTCCTGTTCCGCGCGGCGGGCTCCGACCCCTGGTACTACGTCGACATGAGCCGCGACGGCTCCTGCTACAGCGCCGTCCTCCCCAGGCCGAAGCCGGAGCTGAAGGGACTCGAGTACTTCGTCGACGTCATCGACAAGGCGTTCGCCGAAGCGCACAAGCCCGAGCGCGCGCCCGAGCAGGCGTTCACTCCGCGCGTGGTGAAGAAGCAGGACGACTGCGATCCGGCGCGCAAGATGGCCCTCTTCCTTCCGCGGCTGGCCAGCCCGATCGTGGTGGGCATCGCGCGCAGCCCTGCGGGTAGCGTCCTGAGCGCGGTGGCCGCCAAGGCACTGGAGAGCCACGCGCTCCTCACCGGCTTCAGCTCCGACGGGGTGATCGTCTCGAGCACCGGCGCCGCCCCCGGGGCCGCGTCCGGCAGCTCCGCGTCGAGCGGCACGTCGGCGACCGCGCACGCCGGAGGGGGCCTGCCCAAGATCGCGATCATCGGCGGCGTCGCGGCCGCGGCCGTCGTCGTGGCGGTGGCCGCCGGTGGAGGCGGCGGCGGCTCGGGCACCGGAGGATCCGGCTCCGGCGGCTCCGGCTCCGGCGGCGGGTCGGGCGGCGGAGGCGGGTCCGGCGTCGCGGGTCCGTGGACCGGCAACTCCGCCAGCGGGAACGGGTTGAGGTACCAATTCGGGGTGGCGGACGTGTCGTGCACGTTCACCTACGACACCACGCTCAATCTGACGGCGAGCGGCGCGAACGTGGGGGGCAGCATGACGTACGCCGGACGTACCCACACGTGCACCGTTCCGGACTCGGCCGCTCAACAGATCATCAACTCCGCCCTGGCGGGCGTTCCGGGCGACGCCGGAGGATTTCCGGTCAGCGGCACCACCGACAACGCGGGCAGCGTCACGCTGACCATGGGCGGGATCACCTTCACCGGCACCTACAACGCGACCTCCATGAACCTGACGGCAAATGCCGAGTCGATCCCGGGTCTGACGCAGTTCTCGATGACCATGAAGCTCGTCCGATAGCCCTGTACAAGGGAGGAAACTGGAAATGACGACCGACCGTTCCGAAGGCCTTTCCCTGAAGTCGCTGATCCTCACGCCGGCCCTCATCACGCTCGCGATCACGATCCTTCGGCTCGTGGGCGAGCTGCAGGGGTGGTCGCCGCGGTTCTTCTCCCGGGCGGCGGGAGGGGCGGGCGCGATCGTCGGCATCGTGTGGCTGGTGCCCATCTTCGGCGCCTACTTCGCGGTCAAGCTGGCGAAGGCCGGCGCGACGCCGGGCGCGGGCCGCGTCGTCGGGTACAGCGCGCTCGCTCTCGGTTTCGCCGTGCTGGCCATCTTCGGCACGATCAAGACGATCGCGAACCAGCGCGCGCAGTTCGGCGTGTTCCTGGTCGTGGCCGTCGTCGCCGGCGTGATCGCTTATCGAGGCTGGCCGGCGTTGGGCCGCGTGCTGCTGGCCTACGGCCTGGCCGCCCGCGTGCCGGTGGCCCTGGTGATGCTGATCGCCATCTATGCCAACTGGGGCACCCACTACGACGTCGCGCCGCCGAACATGGCGGCGATGGCGCCGCTGCCGAAGTGGTTCATGATCGGCCTCCTCCCGCAGATGTTCATGTGGATCCCGTTCACGATCTGCGTGGGCGCTCTGTTTGGCGGTCTGGCGCTTCTCGCCGTGGGTGGACGCCGTCAGGTCCCCGCGGCCGGGAAGCCCGGGTTTGCCTGAGGACCGGCCGGCCCCCGTCTGGCCGCTCGTCGCGTTCCCGGCGGTCAAGCTGCAGACGCTCGCCGAGCTGTGGCCGCGACTCAAGCACTACGATTGAACAGGGCTACCATGGGGAACGTGACCCGCCTGGCGGCCCTCCGGCCCAACCTCGACCTGGTGCCGTCGCCGCTCGCCGACCGGCCGGGCCTCCTGGTGCGCGATCCCTTCCGCTACGCAGAGGCGATGATCGTCATCCCTTCCGCGCTCGTGCCCTGCCTCGCCTTCTTCAACGGGCGCTACCTCGACCGCGAGGTCGGCGAGGCGCTGCAGCGGCTCACCGGCGACGCGCGCGTCGGGGACGTCGTGGGGCACCTGGCGCGCGTCCTGAGCGAGGGAGGGTTCCTCGACGACGAGAACTTCACCCGCCTGCGCGACGAGCGGCACCGTGCCTTCGCCGATACGCGGAGGCGGGAAGCGGCCCACGCCGGCGCCGCCTATCCTGCCGAGCGGGCCGCGCTGCGCGATGCCCTGGAAGCTTATCTCGGCGACGGGGGGACGCCACGCGTGCCGGCTCCGGCGGGCCTCGTCGGCATCGCCGCGCCCCACGTGAGCCCGGAAGGCGGTTGGCGCTCCTACCAGGCCGCCTACGCGCGCCTCGGCCCCGAGCATCGCGGCCGCACCGTCGTCGTCCTCGGCACGTCCCACTACGGCGAGCCGGACCGTTTCGGGCTGACCCGCAAGCCGTTCCTGACCCCGCTCGGCGAGGCCGAAGTGGACGTCCCGCTCGTCGACGAGCTGGTCGCGCGCGGCGGCGACGCGGTGGTGCTCGAAGACTATTGCCACGCCGTGGAGCACTCGATCGAGTTCCAGGTCGTGTTCCTGCAGCACGTGCTGGGACCCCACGTGCGGATCCTCCCTGTCCTCTGCGGCCCGTTCGCGGGCGCCACCCGTGACGGGGGACGGCCCGAGGACGACCCGGGGGTTGCGCGCGTCCTCGACGCCCTGGCGGATCTGGCCGCGAAGGAGGGGGACCGGCTGTTGTGGGTCCTCGGTGTCGACATGGCGCACGTGGGCCGGCGCTACGGCGACGACTTCGCGGCCCAGGCCCGGACCGGCTCGCTGGTGGAGGTAGAGGCGCGCGACCGCCGGCGGTGCGAGGCCATCGGCCGCGGCGACGCCGGGGCGTTCTGGGAGCTGCTGCGCCAGAACGGCGACGACCTCCGGTGGTGCGGGGCCTCGCCCTTCTACGCGTTCCTGAAGGCGCTCCCGGGCCTGCACTGCGAGCTGCTGATCTACGAGCAGTGGAACATCGACGAGCAGAGCGTGGTGAGCTTCGGCGGCCTGGCCTTCTCCCGCTGAGCAGCCCCCGCCGCCCTTTGCTATACTCACGAGCCCCCGTCCCCCCGGGGCCGCCGAAAGGAGCCGACATGACCCGCCGCACCGCCCTCGCCTGTGCCCTGTCGTCGTTCGTCCTCGTTGCCACCGCGTGGGCGGTGGAAAAGCCCGCCGCCGCGCCGAGCCGTCCGTCCGTCGTCGCCTCCGTGGGAGGGGTGACGATCGACGCGTCCGAGCTGGAGGCCGCGGGCGGCGCCCGCCTGTTCACGATCTACACGCAGGAATACCAGCTCCGGAAGCAGCTCCTCGAGGACATCATCGCCAAGCGGCTCCTCGAGAAGGAAGCCAAGTCGCGGGGCATCAGCGTCGACGAGCTGAACCGCGTGGAGGTGGAGGGGAAGGCGGCGCCGGTCACGGAAGCGGAGGCGAAGGCTTTCTACGATCAGAACAAGGGCCGCTTCGGGCAGGCGGTGGAGGCCGACGCCCTCAAGCAGATCGAGGCCGGCCTGCGCCAGCAGCGGATCACCGCGCGGCGCGCGGAGTACGTGGCCTCGCTGCGGAAGGCGGCGGCGGTGAAGGTGATGCTGGAGCCCCCGCGCGCGAAGGTCGACCCCGTCGGCGGCCCGGCCAAGGGCCCCGAGTCCGCGCCCATCACGATCATCGAGTACGCCGACTACCAGTGCCCCTACTGCACGCGGGCCCTCGCCTCGCTCAAGCAGGTCGAGGAGACGTATGCCGGCAAGGTCCGCATCGTCTTCCGTGACTTCCCCTTGTCGCAGATCCACGCCAACGCCGCGAAGGCCGCGGAGGCGGGCGCGTGCGCGAACGACCAGGGCAAGTTCTGGCCGATGCACGACAAGCTCTTCGCCAACCAGACCAAGCTCGGCGTGGCCGACCTCAAGCAGCATGCGACGGACCTCGGCCTCGATGCGGCGGAATTCGGGACATGCCTCGATTCGGGCAAGCACACGGCCGACATCAAGAAGAGCGTCGAGGAGGGCCAGCGCTTCGGGCTGTCCGGCACGCCGTCCTTCTTCATCAACGGCCGACTGCTCGTGGGCGCCCAGCCCTACGAGGGCTTCGCCCAGGTGATCGACGAGGAGCTGGAGCTCACGGCTTCGGCGGCGGAGCTGGCGGCCACCCGGAAGAAGTCCGAGCCCTAAGCGGCGATCCAGAGAGAGCGGCAGGTCAGCTCGCGGTGGTCGAGGCCCGCGGCCCGGTCGAGCCGCGCCACGAGGTCGGGTAGCGGAACGCCGAACCGCCACTCGTCGGCCTGGCCGCCGGCCGCCTCGAAGGCCGCCGCCCACGCGTCCCACCATGGCGCGCGGCGCCGCGCGATCGGCTCCACGACCAGCACGGCGGCCCCCGCCCCCGCGCCCTCGAGCAGCCGCGGGAGCAGGCGCTCCCGGCCCTCGTCATCCATCTCGTTCACGGTGTAGGCGGCCACGACGGCGCCGCGGCGCCCGGGTAGTGGCGCTTCGTCCAACGCGCGGCGGGCGGTGGCCCCGGACAGGCGGAGGGCTGCGAGCGTGAAGCGCGCTTCCTCCAGCGCCCACGCGCTTCGGTCCACTCCCTCCACGAACGGCGCGCCGTCCGCCGAGACGGCCCACGCCGCCCCGGCCGCGCCGGTCCCGCAGCCGAGGTCCAGGATCCGAGCCGGGCGCGGCCGGTGGGCGCCGAGAGCCTTCACGACCTCGCGCACGGTGATGAAGTGCAACGGGCCGTAGAAGAGCGCGAACGCCGCCCGCTTGCCGGCGCCGTCGAAAGCGGCCCCGGTCCCCAGCCGGCCGCGGCGCTCGACGTAGAGCGACGATAGCGACTGGAGCGCCCGGCGGACTTCGGGAAACGTGAGGCGGGCGAGGTGGCGCCGCTCGAGCGCCGGCAGCCACGCGTCGAGAGGATCGCTCACCCGGCCGCGGCCTCTCAGGCGCCGAGCGTGAAGGGGTTGAAGTCGGTCTGGCGGTCGAAGTAGTCCTCCTGCTCCGCGCGCTTCAGGAAGTTGACGACCTTGTACGTCGCCGGCGTCATCACCGCTTCCCACCCGACCTTGACGAGGTAGTTGAAGAACAGGACCTTGAAGACGACCGGCGTCTCCCATCGTCCGAGGAAGGCGAGCGGGTAGAAGATGAGGGAGTCGACGCCTTCTCCGGCGATGGTCGATCCGATCGTGCGCATCCACAGGTGGCGCCCCTCGCTCCGCACCTTCATGCGGGCGAGCACGTAGGAGTTGCAGAACTCGCCCGCCCAGTAGGCCACCAGCGAGGCCAGCGCGATGCGGGGCGTGCCGCCGAACACCGCCTCTAAGGCATCCTGGTCGTGCCATTCGGGCGAGGGCGGGAAGGCCAGGACCGCCCAGCTCATGAACGACGCGAAGATGAGCGCCCCGAAGCCCGACCACACCACCCGGCGCGCGCGGGCGTAGCCGTAGACCTCGGTCAGCACGTCGCCGAACACGTAGCTGATCGGAAAGAAGAGAACGCCCGCGCCGAAGGTCACCGGCCCGATCCGGCACACCTTGGAAGCGCCGATCAGGTTCGCGCACAGCAGCACGGTCACGAACGCGGCCAGCACGAGGTCGTAATACCTGTAGGCGCGCCGGGTCAACGGCCGAAACGCTTCG
>WNFB01003662.1_pt1 | contig 13557 bp, 9 predicted proteins | sample 5400501 | NCBI WGS metagenome assembly WNFB01 (sample SAMN13153341, study PRJNA577476) | soil metagenome | isolation source: 200 cm saprolite under Douglas fir tree site 2 hole 1 | place: USA:California | collected 2015-04-18
CGGTGCTCGTCGGCATGATCATGGGCTTCGCCTTGCTGGGAGTGCTCTTCGTCTTCACGCCCTTCCTGCAGATCGTCCAGGGCAACGACGCCCAGGCCACCGGCGTCCGCTTGCTGCCGCTGATCGGCGGCATCGTGCTGGGCGCTGTTGGCAGCGACCGGCTGGTCGCCCGCCTTGGGGTTCGGGTCATGCTTGTGCTCGGCCTTCTCATCTGCGCCGCCGGAATGGCGCTGCTGTCAATGGTCAAGGCCGATAGCGGATTCGGTCTCATGGCCATCGCGCTACCCGTGATCGGAGTCGGCAATGCGTTCGCGATGTTCACGGCACTCAACGTCATCCTCGATGTCTTGCCGGAATCGCAGACCGGCGCTGGAACCGCACTGACCCGAACCCTCCAACAACTCGCCGCGTCGTTCGGCGTCGCAATCCTTGGCAGCATCCTCAACCACGCCTACCGAGCCGAGCTCGCGGGGCAGCTGACAGGGTTGCCGTCCCGGCTGAAGGGCGTGGCCGAGGGCAGCGTGGCCGGCGCGAGCCTGATCGCGAGCCGTCTGCCGGATCAGCTTGGCACGCCTTTTCTTCACGGGGCTCACGAGGCTTATGCCATCGGGATGACCGATGTGCTGCGGGTCAGCGTTGTGGTCATGATCGTCGGCGCGCTTCTGATCGGAATGTTCATGCCGGCCCGGAGGAAGGCGGCAGGACAGCAATACGAAACACGGAAAACCACACAGGCTGAGCTGGCTTTGGAACCGGCCGGCTAGCGCTAGAGGAAGACGCCGTGGATTCGCACACGCGAAGCTCATCTGCGGCCCGACCAGAAGTCGATTCTGGGCCACAGGACCGTGTCAAGGGAATATTTGACATCCCGACTGGGGAGACTTACGGTCAAGGTCCGGGCGATTGCCTGCGGGCATGGTGACGCGCGATGGCACACACAGCGCTTGCGGGAGGTAGCGGAACATGCCGACGGTAGTCCTAGGACCGCGAGCCAATGTCCGGGTAACCTGCGATGCCCGCCCAACCCCCCGCGTCCGAAAGCGAGCTCGCTACGCGAGCGTTTAGGCTGCGAATTTTGCTACCGCCCCGGCGGAATGAACGCTCGCCGCCTGGCGATCTGTCCTCGTCTCGCGATCCACCGTCAATTGTCTTTTCGGTTGCGAAAACGTCGCGATAAGTTGGCAAGCACGGTAATGGGAGGAAACATGACATGCAACGTTTGATGCACCGACTCTTCCACTCGCGGCTCGCGGTCGCCGCATTCTCGAGCGCCGTGACCGCTGCCCTCTTCGCGGGCGCGGTTTATGCCTCGATTCCAGGCCCCGGGGGAGTCATCAACGGCTGCTTCCAGCACTCCTCGGGAAAGCTCCGAGTTATCGATTCCGCGGCGACCTGTCTACCGGATGAAGTGGCGATCAACTGGAACCAGACCGGACCGGCGGGACCCCCAGGGCCTGCTGGCCCTCCCGGACCTCCTGGCCCCGGCCACTTTCAGCAGCTGACCTTCACGATCGCGCCGGGTGGCTCGCAGTCTTTCGCGCTGCCGGCTAAGCAGGTGCCCGTCCGCATCGAGGTCACCTTCAGTCTCCTCAACAATGGGACTCAGACGCCGAGCGAGGTCATGTACGCAGTTGTCAACCAGGACCCCGACTCGGGCCAGATGACATGGGTGGGGACCAACAACGATGGCACCCAGATCGGCGCAAACTCAATCTCGTCCAGCGCCATCGCGCACATCTTCGGAGGCTTGAGCCCGACGGTGAACGCCACCCTCGCAGTCGACAATCTTGGAACCGGAACGCTCAAGCTCACGCAGAACGCGGCAACCACAATCCTTTCTGGTCACTACATCGTCGACCTCTGGTTCTAGGTTTTGGAAACCCGGAAGCCCTGGACTCCGTCCAGGGCTTCCACGTCAAGTTGGTATTCGGCGCAGACAGGCCGCCGGAGGACCTCAACGACGCTCGCAAGCCAATGCCCCGGATGTCCCGTTAGCGGCAGTCAGTCAACTCGGCCACCTGCCCCGGTAGCTGATAGCATTCGGCCATCGTCCCCGGCTCATTGCGCCGGGCACAGGACACGTTAGGGGAGGGGCGTGCTGTTGAAGAGGGGACTGGGTGGGCGGCGACGCCCGACGCAGCCGCCGATTGGATCCCCCTGGAATTACTGGATTGTCACGCGCCGCCGGTTCCTGGGCTACGCCGCGGCGGTCGGTGGCGTTCTGGTCATCCCGCGGGCAGCGACCCGGCTTCTCGACGCGGTGCCGACCTTCACCCTCGTCCCCGGCTTCACGACCTTCGCCCGCCGCCGAGAAGACCTGGTTTCCGTGAAGCTGGACTTCTACAACCTGATCCTCGACAACGGCGACCCGCTCCATCCCAAGCTGGTCCGCAAGCCAAACACGACCGACTCGTTCGTCGTCGCGACCTTCTGGCCGCAGAACGTGGCGGAGCAGCAGTTCCTCGAACCCGGTCCGGCGCCCGGTCCGGCTCCGATCAAGTCCATCCTGGCCAACGCGTCGCGACTCGCGTTCACGGTCCCGAACGGCGTCACATCGATCCCGCTCGATTTCGATTCGATCCTGAGCTGGGCCTCATGGATCCACAAGGTGACGCCGGTGGCGCTGACGAACGGACCTCGGGACAAGGGGTCGCTCACGGAACCAGGCTTCCTCGAGACCGCGATCGAGGTCCCATTCCGGCTCATCCTTTCACCGAGCGAGCTCAGCCATTGGGCGAATGCCACGCAGCCGGTCACCCACGACGGGTGGACCGAACTCTGGCACACGCGCATGGACGAGGCGAATCCCGAGCGCAGGCTGCTGCGCGCGGTATGGACTCGCGACCAGAGCTTCCCCAACTATCTCAGCACCGGGACACCAGTCAGCGCGTCGGATCAGCCCATGTCACCTGCCACAGACATGGACCTGCAGCCCGCGGACCGGGGCGACATCGTGGTCAACACCACGATCGACATCCCCTCGGTGATTGGGGCCGGGCCGGGCTTCACGTCGTCGCCCCTGAAAGTCGATCGCCTGATGCTGACGGCGCTGGGAGCCTGGATCGACTCAGACGGGATCTGGGAGAGCAAGCCGAGGCCGTTCAACAACGACCTCGTGGAGTGGCGACAGCGGGGGACCGAGGGCCGCGACCACTACGTCAAGATCGTCCGGGAGGGCTACCTGTTCCCGTTTGGGCACCCGGCCCAACTGATCGACATCAGCGAGCGCAAGTTCAATTTCGACGCAGGCGGCCAGCTCGGCGCCTACCTGCGAAGGCGCGTGTTCATCGTCATCCGCAAGCCGGAAAAGCAGTACTCGTCTCACGCCGCCGGCGCACTCGCGCCTGGCCAGCAGCACGAGGGCCGCGCCTTCCCGTTCCGCAGCATCCGCTTCACGACCCTGGTGACGCCCAACCTCGACGCTCCGACTCCGTACGTCACGCCGCAACCTGAGAGTTCCACCGAGAGCGCGTTCGTCCCGATTGTGGCCGGTGATCCCTTCCTCTTCCATGGCGTCGCGGTGGACTGGGGCGGTCTCGCGTCCGAATTCACGGCACCGGTCGTCTTCGTACCCGAAGTGATGGCCTTTGCTCCCCTCCAGGTGACGGTGGGCAACGTGATCACCAAGTGGAACACGGTGCCTGTGACGGATCTCCAGGCACGGCCCTTCGGCGGGCAGCGCGTCAACTTCGCCGAGATCGCGCCCAAAGCCGATACGGCGCTTCAGGCAAACAGGATCACGTTCGGCGCTGAGGGCCGCATCGGTGGAACCAGCCTGACCAGCCTCCAGCTCGTGGACCAGCCACCTTTCTATCCCACGGTCAGCGCGGCCGACGTCAGATTGGCGGCCGCCGAGCAGGTGAAGGGCGGCCAGATCGACGCACCCACTATCAAGATCGCTCAGACCTACATCGACAACGGATTCATGAGCCCGAACATCGGCCAGATCTACGCCGAGATTGTCTCGTCCCCCGTGGATCTCAGCTTCACGGCCGACAAGTCGGGCGGCGTGATGACCCCGAACATGAGCATCCGGGGTATGTCGCGCGGCCTGGGGCCGGTCGGCGACACGAGCTTGCTGCAGGGCGGCATGTTCGACCCAAGCACGTTCTTCGCGGGCAGCAACCCTAAGATCCTCGGCGGCCTCGAGCTCGTGAAGATCCTCGCCCAGGTCGCGTTTGGCATCGACGCCGATGGCATACCACCGCCTGAGACACCCGGCATCCACAGCAAAGAGCTCTTCAAGGACGGGCTCGTCATGCCCGACGACAAGCCGCCCGAGGGAATCTCCACCACTTTCCACTGGAAACCAAAGCTCAAGCCGGACCCACTCAACATATTCGTCCCCGACACCGGGATGATGAACCCCGACGACAACGGCAAGGCCGAGCTGAAGGTCGACATCACAACCGACCTCAAGACGCCCGACAAGTCGACCTTCGAGATCAAAGGTGAGATCCAGCACTTCACGGTGAACCTATTCGGGACCGCTTTCAGGATCCTGATCATCCACGTCGACGACTTCAAGTTCACCGTCAAGACGGGCAGCGCGCTAGACGTCGACGTCGACATCGACAAGGTGGAGTTCGACGGCATCCTGAAGTTCGTTGATGAGCTGAAGAAATTCCTCCCCTCGAGCGGTATCGCGCCGTCGATTGAGATCAAGTCCGACAGCGTGGGCTTCGGCTACACGCTGGCGATCCCGGCCATATCGAGCGGCCAGTTCAATCTCTGGGATATCAAGTTCGGCCAATCGATCGTGATCCCGTTCAGCGACAAGCCTGTGAGGTTCCGCATCGACTTCTGCAGCCGCGAGAACCCTTTCAAGCTGACCATCTACATCTTCGGTGGCGGGGGGTTCTTCGCCTATGCCCAGGGACTGGACGGCTTCGAACTCTTCGAGGCTGCATTCGAGTTCGGCGTAGCCGCTGCATTCGACATCGGCATCGCCAGCGGCAGCGCCAAGATCGTCGTCGGCATCTACTTCAAGCTCGAGGAGAAGTCGATGCCGCAACAGCACCAGGAGACCTCCCTAACGGGTTACTTCAGGGCTCACGGCGAGGTCTCCGTGATGGGCATCATCTCCATCGACCTCGACATCTACCTGGGCCTCACCTATGAGTTCGAGACGAACAAGGTGACCGGCCAGGCCACCGTCAGCATCAGCGTGCACATCGTCTTCTTCAGCATCTCGGCCTCGGTGACCGTGGAGCGGAAGTTCGGCGGCAAGGGCGATCCAACGTTCCTGGACGCCATTCCCGACCAGACGACCTGGAACGAGTACGTGCACGCGTTCGCCCCGCTGGCGGCATGACGGCATGAAGACTCAGGACGTCATCTGGACCGCGCTCCCCAACGGCCGCAAGAACGCCAACACACTCAGCCTCAGCGTCTACATCTCGCCCCGCTTGATGACGGACGAAGGGCTGCCCGTCCCCACTCTCAGCCAGTTCAAGGACTTCCTCAACTGGCCGACGGTGCCGGTGACGTTCGACGTGTTCCTGGGCGCCGCCGGGCCCTTCCCGGCCAAGGACGTGACCAAGCCCAAGGCCGCCAACGACCTTTATACGTCGGTGTTCAAGACGACGACCTACGTGCGGCCACACCAGTTTCCAACCAGCATGGCAAGCACGGTCCGCATCCGTTCGTATCCGGTGCGGCAGATCAGGGGCTTCGTGAAGGACGTTTACACGCGCTTCGCGTCGAACTCGCCCAACGATTACCCGACCTTTGGCCAGCTCAACGCGTCCGACGCGTTTGGCGCCATCGGCTTCGTCTCCCGCGACCAGGAGGGAGGCGGCGGCGAGCAGCGTGAGCAGCTTCTCAGCTCGCAGCTCGAGGCGCTCCTGCAGGACGCGCAGGTGATCGACTTCCAACAGTTCAACCCGAGCGACCCGAACTACTTCGCCAGGGCGTTCCTGCTCGCCAAGCGCTTCCACCAGCCGCGGTCCGGAGTGACGGAGGCTCCAAAGGATCCGCTCGACCTCAAGAAGCCGACCCTTGGCGCTTCTGGCCCAGACAAGGCGATCGACTTCCACCAGATGCTCACCCTGGCCACCGAGCACCCAGACCTGATGCGCATCTTCGGCCTGGTCGTGGACCTCGAGTTCAAGCCGAGCGGCGTGCTGTTCGGACCGACGACGGTTCGGGTCGTACCGACCTGGAACCCGCAGCTCGCCCGCCCGGCCACCCAAGACTCCTCACCCGCGACGCGGTGCATCCTGAGCAGCAGCGGGTTCGCAGCCGAGCCTCGAACCGTCAACCCGGAGCTGGCGGACGGTGCGCTGCCGCTGGATGACACGAGCCGCTTCGAGCTCGTGGAGATCGACCACGACGGCGCGGCGCTGAAAGCCATGCAGTTCGCGAACAACATTCAACGCGGGCGCCTGCCGGAGCACCTCACCGACGACACCCCGCAGTCGTACGCGCCGCCCAACCTGCGCTCGGGCGGACTCTCCGTGGCTCGGGTGGGGATGGCGGGCAGGCTCCTCGACAACATCAAGCGTTCGTCGGCTCTGAACGGAAACTTCAAGACCGGGGTCACGCTCGACGCCGAAGACCTGGTCCGAGGCTATGCCGTCCACATCTGGGACGCGGCCTCCGGCAAGTGGCACTCGCTGCTCGACCGTACCGGCACCTACGACTTCGTCGACAAGCCGGAGTCGGTCAAGGTCGAGGACGAGGGCGCGGTCAGCCTTGGCCCGACCAGCGACCCTCTGGCCCCCTCCCCCGATCTCTACCAGCAGGAAACCCTTTTCCTCTGGAGCGGCTGGAGCCTCGCCGCCCAGCGCCCGGGGAATACGCTCGTGCCGGACCCAGCCCACGACCCGAACGGGCCCATGCAGCGCGTCGAGAGCACCGCCGACGCCGATTTCCGCGTCCAGATCCGATACAACGTCACACCGAAGTCGCTGCCGCGGCTTCGCTTCGGGACGGACTACCGCGTCCGCGCCCGCGCCGTCGACCTGGCCGGCAACCGGATGCCGTTCGGCAACCCGACGGCGGTCGACCCACATGCCAGCCCGACCATCACCTACGCGCGCTTCGAGCCGCTGGAATCGCCAGTGGTCCTGCTGCGCAGGCCGCGCACGCCCGGCGAGTCGGTCGAGACGCTGGTCATCCGCAGCAACTACAACACGCCTCCGCCTGTGGCTGCGAGCACCGAGCGGCACATCTCGCCTAACAAAGTGGCCGAGATGGTCGCCGAGGAGCACGGGGTGTTCGACACACCGGACGTGATCGACCCGGGTGCCTTCAGCCTCATTGCAGCCCGGGACAGCAAGACCTACGGGAGCTCACCGCAGGCCACCGTAGATCCGACCGACTACGACGGAGTGCAGTTCTTCGACGTCAGCAAGCTGGACCTGCCCTTCTTCCCCGACCCGATCGGGCGCGGCGCCTCTTTCCGGGACCTGCCGGGTCTCCCGCCGGGCTCGATCGCCAAGATGCCGTACCTGCCCGTCTCCACCACCCAGTGGCCCTCTTACGTGCCGTTCCGCTTCATCCTCGAGGAAGGTGGCGGCTCGCCGGTACGCGACGTGGCCAACGGAACCTTGACAGTACAGCTGGCCAAGGCCGAGATCTCGACGGTCCGCTACAGCACGTATGTCGATCTTCCGGACCTGAGCCTTCTCGGCGTGTGGCGCTGGCTGCCCTTACTGACGCAGCTGTTCCAGCTGCCTCTTGCCCTGGACGGGCAGCTGTGGGCGCTCACACCCTGGCGCAACTTGACGTTAGTCCATGCGGTACGGCAGCCCCTTCTGAATCCGAAGTTCATCGCCATGCCGGGCCCGTTCCGGGACACCATCGGCCAGACCTTGGCCTTCTTCGCCCAGACCCCGATGGAGGTCAGCCGCAAGAGCACCGGCTCGCTCAAAGTTTTTGCGGACTGGACCGAAGCCGTCGACGCCGGGCCGGGGGCGAGCGTCGATCCGAGCCACGACCCGAAGTCGGCGGTTGCGTTCCAGGTCGACCTGAAAGACCCGGTTGCCGGGCCACCGGACAGCCTGCTGCTTAAGGACGAACGCCAGGAGTGGCACGACACGAAGTTCCGCCGCGTTTCCTACCGTGCGGTGGCGACGAGCAAGTTCGTCGAGTTCTTCCAGCAGAGGGCAACCGTGCAGCTGAACGGGACGACCCCGAACACGGTCGACGCCAAAGGCTTTGTTCCGGATACGGTCAAGGTGAGGTCTCTCGACACCAAGACCACCTACGTCCGCGACAGGGACTATGTCGCCGACGACGCCTCAGGCACCATCGAGCGGTCCACAGCCAGCGCCATCCCTGACGGCGCCAAGGTCCTTGTCGACTACGTCGTACCGCCGGTCAACCGCCCTGGACCCGCCGAGGCGCCGCTGGTGACCACGGTCGACATCCCGAACTCGGCGCGGCCCGCCGCCCCCGGTGTGCTGTACGCCGTCCCGACGTGGAAATGGGCATCGGTGGCAGTGCCTGGAGGCACGAAGTCGACGCGCACGGGTGGCGGGCTGCGCGTCTACCTGAACCGGCCCTGGTGGTCGTCCGGCGACGGGGAGCTGCTGGGCGTACTTCTGTGGCCGGCCGCGTTCGGCGGCCCGCCTGAACCGCCCGATTTCCTGAAGCCTTTCGTTTCCCGGTGGGGGATCGATCCCATCCACGCCGGCCCACCCACCAGCGTCTTCCCAACACTGGCCGGCTTCCCGCGCCGCACAGCGGAGTCGGCCACACCGCTCAGCCTCGAGGAGCTCGCTGACAAGCCGTCGGTGCTGGTCGCCGGTCACTCCGTCGCCTTCGATACGACGCGGAAACTCTGGTACTGCGACATCGAGGTCGATCCCGGTGCGGCCTATTTCCCGTTCGTGCGCCTCGCGCTGGCGCGATATCAACCGATTTCATTGAATCAGCCGCATGACGTGCACCTTTCACGAGTGGTCCTCGCCGACTTCATCCAGACCGCGCCTGACCGCTCGCTCACCATCGTCAGTACAAACGATCCCCTCGTGGTGCTCGTGACCGCGGTGGGCATCAGCTACCGGTCAACACGCAATGCCGACGGCACGGTGCGAAGTGGGCCGTCCACAATGAGAGTTCAAGTCCAGCAGCGCTCACACCAGCTCGCTGGAGAGCTGGGTTGGGAGTCGGTGGGCGAGCCGGTCGAGCTGTCGCCGTCGCAATCGGACAGCTCCGAGACGATCTGGACCAGCCGCGTACTCCTGCCGCCGGGGAGCTGGCCCAAGCGCCTCGTGGTCGAAGAGATCGAGAAGCTGTCGGCCGACGGCGCGTTCGGGCCGACCGGCACGCTGGAGCGACTGGTCTACACGGACATCGTGCCGGTGTCGCCCGATCGCTTCGGTGTCCTGAGCCCGAGCCCAGCCAGCGCCGACTTCGGCAAAGTGACGGCCAACCAGGATTTCGCCGACCAGACCGTCACAGTCAAGAACATCGGGACCAACTCCTTGACCGTGGGCGCCGTCAGCCTCATGGGCCCGGGCGCCGCGCAGTTCAGCATCGTCAACGACAAGGCATCGGGACAGCTGCTCAACCCGGGCGATTCCCGCAGCGTGACGGTCCGTTTCACACCCACCGCGATCGGATCTCTGACCGCGCTGCTGGACTTCCCGAACGACGCCCTCCCCAACCCGCTCGACGTGCCGCTGACCGGAGTCGGCTTGGGGCCCATTCTGGCCATCCAGCCCGCGAGCCTGATGTTCGGCAACCAGCCCCTCGGCGTCCGCAGCAGCCCTCCGCTGCCGGTCACGCTGACCAACCAAGGCAACGCCGACCTGGTCCTCGGCACCCTGTCCATCAATGGGCCCGACAGCGGCGACTTCGCCATCGTCGACGACTGCTCGGGGAAGATCGTGCCGGCGGGCGGCGTCTGCACGACGACCGTCGCCTTCACGCCGTCCGCCGCCCTGCCACGCAACGCAACCCTGGTGGTGCCGAGCAACGCTGCCGGCAGCCCGGCCGGAGTGCTCTTGCAGGGCACCGGCGTCTGAACGCGCTCGGGCGCGATCAAGTGCATACTTGGGCCGAGGCGACGTTGTGATGTTTGGGCTCCACTGGGTATGGGCGGTGGCCCTGTTGGCCATCCTATTGATCGTCTTCGGGGTGGGACGGCTGCCGAGCGTTGGAGGGGCGCTTGGACGCGGGATAAGGGATTTCAGGCGCTCGCTGCAAAACAACGAACCGGCTCCACCGGAAACACCTACCGACTCCAAGCCCTGAGCGACTGAGCGTCGTCAGCTCGCCCGCCTACGGGTCGAATTCACGGCAGCCGGAGCCAGGTCGATGCGTGTGAACTACCGAGTGGCGAATGAACGCAGCGACCAGCAGAAAAGCCGATCGGGCACGTTTCATTGGGGTTGCGGCAGCGGTGGCGGTTGCGGCTGCGCCTCCCTCCTGGTAGTCCTTACCGTCGGCCTCGCGCTGAGCCTGTTCAATACCAACGTCGGGCTGGGGTTGTCGGTGCGGGTACCGTTCACGGAAAGCAATCTGACCGTCGCCGGTTCTGTGGGCGCGAAGGAGAAGGCGACCGAAACCCTCCCTCGTTACGTAAAGGGGAGGCTGAGCGGAAACCAGAACTTCGTTAACCAGTCGACAACGCTGACGATCGGGCCCGCAGAGGGAGCCGCGCTGATCGTCCTGGGCAAGCAAGATGGCGCCCCGCTGGTCGACCTGCACTTCGAAGCGCTTTAGGAAAATGCCACGCCACCCGCCCATGCTGGCGTGCGCCTCCTACTCGATGTCTTCCTCGTCCGTGGGCCAGCAAGACTCGCGTGACTTCGGCGGGCGATCAGCCGAGCTCTCGCACGTGAAGCTTGGCCGGCTCTGCTTCCCGCACCCGAGATGTAGTGCGCGGGATCGGCGAGCCAGGTAAGTGAACATGGCGCCACCGAACACCGGCCGCGACGCTGGCTGATTACGTAGTCGATGTGTGTTGACAACTAGATCGCCCCTACTACCCTTGGATACGGTGGCCCGGCCGTTCACGGCAATCTGGGGTAAGGAGGATTCATGTGGCTGACGTGCGCAAGAATCAAGGAAGTCTGTCACAACTGGAGTGGGACGCTCTGGTGGCCGCAATCGATGCAATGCATGGAGTCAAGGCGAAGTCTCCTGCCTACCGAGCGTTTGTAAACCTCCACGTCGAGGCGATGAGCATGACGCACATGGCGGCTTGGGGCGTGCACTACATGGCTGGCCCGATAAGCAACGGCCGCAATTTCCTGGCCTGGCACCGGCGCTTTCTAAGGCAATTCGAGTTGCGCCTGCAGCGTGAGCAATCGCGCGTGACAATCCCATACTGGGATTGGGTAAATGATCGCGCCTTGCCAGCCCCCCTCAGCACGCCAGTGCGCCTCAACTCTTGGAGCGTCAAGAGGTCCTGGAATCCGACGCCGCTACCCACCGCGACCGACATCACGGCGGTGATTGCGATCGCGGACTTCGCTACGTTCCAGCTAGCCTTGGAACGTCTTCACGATAGAGTTCATGTCGCAGTCGGTGGAAATATGGATACCTCTGCCTCACCCTCCGATCCCGTGTTCTTCCTGCATCACGCCAACATCGATCGGCTTTGGTATCAGTGGCAACAGGCCCACCCGGGCATCGCACCACTGAATCCGAATGAGAAGCTACAACGGGCTCCAATCGAGGGCGTAAAAGTGTCAGCTCAGGTTTCGAACGTTCAACTTGGCTACTCATACACTTAGCACAAATGATGCCAAAGGACATTGCTGGTCTGCGACCGGCATCTCCGTGTCCCGTTAGCAGCAGTCAGACAACTCGATTTCTGAACCCGGGGCGAGGAGGTGGGCTTGCCGTGCTTCCATTTCAGCCTGACGGACAATCCGGGCGTCGATCACTTCTCGTTGCCAGGTAATCCGAATGTGGTCGGCCGGCTCGTCGCCGATCTTGCGCTCCGGCGCTCGCACCGCCCATAGAAGCAGCATTCATCCCGCCTCAGTCAGCGGAGGGCCAGATGACATGGGTGGGGACCAACAACGATGGCACCCAGATCGGCGCAACTCAATCTCGTCCAGCGCCATCGCGCACATCTTCGGAGGCGCAAGCCCGACGGTGAACGCCACGCTGGCAGTCGATAATATTGGAGCCGGAACGCTCAAGCTCACACAGAACGCGGCCACCACAATCCTGTCTGGTCACTACATCGTCGACCTCTGGTTCTAGGTTTGGAAACCCGGAAGCCCTGGACACCGTCCAGGGCTTCACCCGGGCCCGACCAAAATCCCCGCTACGGAAGGACGAGGGCCCTGGCGGAGAGCTCGAACAGGGGTCCGTAGTAGCCCATCTCCCCGACCGGCGCGATCATCTCCAGAACGTACATGTCGTAGGTCCCGCTCCCGGTTGGACGTGGGATCAGGAGTTGCAGAAAGGCCAGTGTCACCGGAGTCCCGTCAGCTTCCTTCCTAGGCAGGCAGAAGCTGAGCCGGGCGGCCTGACCCGCTGGCAAAGTGACGGTGGTTGCCTCAGGGGTTCCCAATAGGTCCGAATGCTGGCGGCTCAGGTCCGCCGCTTCGGCGATGGCGATTGTTTCTGTTGACGGCATAGCTCCCTGCTGGTGGCTGACGCTCAAGCTCAGGTTGTTTGGATGACCCAGCGCCGGATCAGTGGCACTCACGATGAAGTCGCCTGGGACCGTGACCCACCCCGAAGGGATGATCACCTTGACCCCGGCCGGGTTGGTGTAAACCTGCCATTCCCTCGGCACCTTGGCCGCGTCCACTGCGGGATTCGCCGCCAGGAGGTCGTGGCAGCTTTGGGACGGCACAGTCGGAGCTGGGGTGGCGACTGGTGTGACCGATACCGCAGCGCGCCCGGACGGTCCGGCGGCGGCTGGCTTGCCAGAGCCGCAAGCGGTCACGAGGATAAGGAGGCCGACGGCTGGGATGACGAGTAGGTTCCTCATGACCACCTTGGCCGTCCCGAACAAAAGGTCACTCGTCCACTCGATATCCGGGTTGAGAGACATCTGCGCTTCTCCTGTGAAGACGAGCGGCCTGCAATGGCCCGCATCATCCGCAGAACTCGTCTCACAGGCAGTCTCAGAGAGGTTTCGAATTACGTCTCAAACTGTTTGGCGCCGGTGAACCTGGCGAATGCATATACGCTCACTCGGGCGCGGGAGGATCTCCGTCGGGCTGATGCTGAGCAGTTACTGCTTCATCGCGTGTTCCTGCTTGACGTTACCGCCGGCTGGTAGGTCGCGATCATCACGCCTGTGCTGGTCGTCTTGGTGTCAAGGAGCCGGAGAGCGGCGAACGAGCCGCCGTCGCTGAAGAGACGGCGCCCCGGTCCCAGAATCAGCGGGTGGATCTGGAGCACGTACTCGTCCACCAGGTTGCATCAGCGACTTCACCAACTCTCCGCTGCCGAGTATCACGAGTAGGTGCCGCTCCGGCATTACGCCTTGTCGATATTGACCACCGAGTTAATCCCGAATTTGTCCGTAAGGTCTCGGCGCCCGTCAGCGACCCCTTGATCCTGCCGCCTTCGCCCAGGCCGGCTCGCATTAAGCGATAAGCTCCCGCCGTGGCGCCGGATCAGTCGAGCTTG
>WNFB01003663.1_pt1 | contig 13557 bp, 9 predicted proteins | sample 5400501 | NCBI WGS metagenome assembly WNFB01 (sample SAMN13153341, study PRJNA577476) | soil metagenome | isolation source: 200 cm saprolite under Douglas fir tree site 2 hole 1 | place: USA:California | collected 2015-04-18
CGCGCATGATGGCGAACGCATGTGGTTCGCTCACCGTGTAGCGGTCAAGCGCCGCTTCCAGAATGCGCTTGCGCAACACGTATCGGTCGAACCAGAAGAACGCGTAGATCAGAAGAACAGATGACAGGAAGAACCATATGAACTGGCCGGTCAGCACCTCGCCGATGGCGAGCGGCGGCTTGGTCATGTCGTACGCGGCAAACCATTTGACATGCGCGTGCGCAGGAGGGCTGGCTGCCAGCGCGGCGAGCAAGGTCATGCCGGACAGCCGCCGGCCGGTCGGCACGAAACCTCGGGATGGCGGGGATGGACCCCGACCGAGGCTAGGAATGACGTCAGACATTCATTGCTCTAGGTCGGCACGGCCGGCCGAGCAAATTCGCGGCTGCTTTGTAGCCGCGCGACGATCAGGTGGAGCAGGTGGAAGCCGAATTGCGGGTTCTGGAAATACAGCTCCTTGAAACGGTCGTAGTCGATCCTTGCGGTCTCCACGTCGGTCTTGCAGCGTACCGTCATGCCGCGCCGGCCGTCGGGCGCGAACAGGCCGATTTCGCCGAGCAACGTGCCTTTTCCGCAGGTCTCCCCGATTTCGACGATTTCGACCTCGCCGGACACGACGTAATACGCCGCGGTCGCGTATTCTCCTCGCGCCATCATGATGTCCCCTGCCTTGAAGCTCTTTGGTCGCGTGTAAGGCAGCAGCCAATCGACGTTCATGTCGCCCTTGATCGCGGCATCGATGTCGCGGATGAGCTTGCGCATGGCATGCAGGCGAACCGCGTTCAGCGGCAGCAGCGCCGCGTTGAGCACGAACGTCGGATAGGTTCCGTGCGACAAGCTGTACATCATCGCCAGGAAATTCGCCGCGACAGCGGCGACGCGCAACGGGATGATGGTTTTTGCGTGAGCCGCGTAGAGGCTGGCGCCTGCTGCGGCGACGCCGAGCAATTCGGAGACATAGGGCTGCATGGCAACATGACCTCTTGTCGAAGCGCGGTTATGGCGTAGCACAAGCCGTCGCTATGGCGATAGAAAGCCCGTCGCCGTCATCCGTGCTCCGCCAAGTCCTCGAGAGCTGCCCGGTTGGCGATCGTGATCAGGTTCCCTTTCATTTCAATGATGCCGTGGCGCTGCCAATTGCGAAGACATTTGTTGACGGTTTCGCGCGCCGCCCCACCCTCACGCGATCGTTTCGATGACCTCGCAGCTGACATCGAGCGAGTGTGCCCTGCCGCACGCCGGCACGCGTCAGCCAGCGCCGGCCAGCCCCCGGTCAAAATCTGAAGTTGATCCCAGCTCGCACGCTCTCCATCGCGAGCCTGTTGGCAACGGTGGTGTTGAGGGTGGTGGGCGCCATCGTGGCCGACGAGCTCAATGTGCCGAAGTCGACATGAAGATATTCGACCTTGAAGCTCAGGTTTCCGATGACGGCAACTTCAAATCCCGCGCCGGCGACCCAGCCCGCCTTGGTCTGACTGGTGGAGAGGTTCACTGTTCCGAGAGTTATCGCGGGAGGGACGAATGCGACTCCAGGGACCGCAACACCCGGTACGACGATCGTCGTCGCGCTGTCGATCTTGACCTCGGCGTAGGCGACGCCGCCCGTGGCGTAAGCGAACACCCGATCGAACGCCACGCCGGCCCGGCCGCGTGTCGTGCCGAACCACGCGATCCGCTCGGTATAGGCCCTGGCGAATGTGGTGGTGCCGCAGCTCGCGGTGGCGGCGACGCAGGTAGCCAGCGCGTTGCTCGCGCTCTGGCTCCCGCTTGCGAGGTCGGACGCGAGCCCGATGACCAGATTGGCGAATTGCAGGTTGAAGCCGACCTCACCGCCGCCGGATACATTCCTCAGAGTCACCGCGTCGCTCGTCACGAACGGGGGCGGCGCAACGACCACGGCCGCCACGGCCGCCGTCGGCACCGTCGTATAGGTGTTCGTGGAGCGGGTGGATCCGCCGCCGCCGGTCGCGCCGACATAGATGCCGGTCCAATTAGTACCGCCGATCGGAACGACCGGAGATGGAACGACCGGAGGAAGCGCGGTTACCGTCGGCTCGCTGCCGAAATAGGGAAACGGCACGTTGCCCGCGTAGCGGACGATCGGACCGCTCCAGGGTGCCGGGCCAACGACCCGCCCGTCCGCAAAGACCGTGAGCGCCGTTCCGGGCTGCGTGAGCGAAACCGCCCGGTTCTGAGAGGTGACGATGCGGAGCGCGCCCGTGACGAGCGCGACGACGATCCGGTCGCGCTCGACGAGGAGATGAAAGTCGGTGCCGCGCACGCCGATCGTCGCAATGGGCGTCTTGACGGTGTAATTCTTCGGGTCTTGCGAGCCCGTCACGAAGCGAAACACGCCGCGCCCGGCATTGACGACCACCCGGCCGGTGCCGCGATCGGGATTGTAGACGAAACGGTCGAGCTTGACCTCGGACTTGGGGCCGACGCCCAAATTTGTCTCGTCGAGAAACACCAGTTGCGCCTGGCTTTCTTCCCCTGTCCGCACCCGCTCGTTGAGAAAGACATCGCCCCCGGACGACAATGCCCGGGAGCCGCCGGCCGTAATCCTTTCCACTTGGTTGCGTGCGGTCGACGCGATACCGATTTTCGATTGCGCATGTGCGGCGCTCAAGCCGAGCGCAAGAATGATTGGCACCGCCCATATCGAAGGCGACCATTCGCACCTGCACATGCCCGATGCCCCCTGATCCCCCTTGCGGCCACCCACGCCGCCTCGGCCCGCGGATCGCAAACAAACTTCGCAGTCTCTGAGCGACGGTCCTCCCCGCGTTTCGCCTCGCCATGCCGGGCCGATAAGACGGCCTGACCCGCGACCGCCGCATATCGCCCGCTGGCTGCCAACGGGCGGTCGTTGCGCGCCCATCTGCGTGCGGCAAAAATGGTTTCACGGCGGTATCAGGCGGTCAAGCCGATGCAGCGCGCGCGCGCATGTTCACGGAAGTGTGTGTTGATTCGGCAACACTTCCGCCGGTCCGTTTCTTTCAAAACGCGCCGGTTGCAGCGGCGCTGGAAGCATCGATTTCAGCGGCGAAATGTATTAGTTCGGCCGCCTCCGCCGAAGCGTCCCAACGGATAGAGGCTCTTTTGTGGAGTCGACTTCATCCCGGCACCAACGACGGTGCGCCCCTGCCCTATTTTCCCTACTTTTCGATCGCGGCTCGGGCGCGATCCCACGCGGCCGGGACCCTTGGTTGGCGGATTATAGGAGGGGGGTGGAGTCCTGACGATGGGCGGACGAATGCGCGGCGGAACCGGCAACGGATCTATCGTGGCGACTGTCCAGTCGCTGCCGAAATACGGAAACGGCACGTCGCGCGCATACCGGATGGTCGGTCCGGCCCGGGGCGTCGGGCCCTCGACCCGGCCGTTGGCGAAGATGGTCACGCCCATGCCGGACGTGAGCGAAACGACACGGCCCCGGGACGTGACGATGCGCAACGCGCCGCTGACCAGCATGATTACGATCCTGTCGCGCTCGACCAGCAGGTGGAAGTCGGTGCCGCGCACCCCGATCGATGCAATGGGCGTCTTGATGGTGTAGCTTTTCGGGTCCTGCGACCCGGTGACAAAGCGAAAGACGCCGCGGCCGGTCTCGAGCACGACCTGGCCGGTGCGGCGGTCCGGATCATAGACAAATCGATCGAGCTTGACCTCCGACTTGGGACCGACGCCCAGGTTCGTCGCATCAAGAAACACCAGTTGCGCCTGGCTTGCGTCTCCGGTCTGCACGCGCTCGTTCAAGAAGACGTCGCTGCCGGACGACAGCGCCTGGACGCTGTCGGCGATAATTCCATCCACGCGGTTGCGGGTGGTCGACGCGCTGCCGATTTTCGGTTCCGCCCAGGCGCCATCGGCGGCCAGCGCGAGGAACATTGCCAGCGCAACCGCCAAAGCCGACGAGCCGCACCTGCCCATGCCGCATCTCCCTCCGGGGGCTACGTGCCGAGCTTATCTCATTTTTCGGTCATGACGTAGGCCCCATCCCACTGCGCCGCGGGCGGCTGCCGGCGCAGCAGGGCAATGCGCGTCAGGAAGAGCGAGTAATACTTTTCGAGTCGGGAGATGTCGACGGCACGGCATTGCGCGACGAGCCCTTCGGCATCGTCCCATCGTTGCGCGCGGTACGCCGCGAGAAACTGCGCGTGGAGGGGGTCGAGGCGGGCCAGGCGCGGCTGCTCGTCGTGCAACAGCTCGAGAAACGTGAAAATCCGCGTCGGCCGGACGCGGCCCTTCACCAGCACTGTATCGAGCTCGAGGGAAGACGCACGCGCGCTCGTCATTGTCCGCTCGCCCACGACCGCCGTCATGCCATAGATTTTCGACAGGCCTTCGAAGCGCGAGGTCACGTTCACCTCGTCACCCACCACCGAGTAGTCGAAACGGTGGGTCGATCCGAGGTTGCCGACGCAACAGCTGCCGGTGTTGATGCCGATGCCGATCCGCACCGGTTCGAACGGGCGCTGCGCGGCGAGCGCCTGGCGCGCCCAGTGCCGGTTCAACTCGTCCATCTTGGCGGCCATCGCGATCGCCGAGCGGCAGGCGTGGACCGCGTGGTCCGGATCGTCGAGCGGGGCGTTCCAGAACGCCATGATCGCGTCGCCGATGTATTTGTCGATCGTTCCACGATTCTGCAGAATGATCTCGCTCAGCGGAGTCAGCAGCTCGTTGATGAAGCGGGTCAACTCGGTGGCGCTCAGCCGCTCCGACAGGGTCGTGAAGTCCCGGACGTCGCAGAACATCAAGGTCAGATCGCGAAGCTCCCCGCCCAGCACCAGCTTGTCGGGGTTGGCAATGATGTCTTCCACCACGGCCGGCGCGAGGTAACGACTGAAGGCGCTGCGGATTTCGCCGCGTTGCGCCTCCACGCGCCGGTAGACGTAAAAGGTCGTGCCGGTGATGAAGCACCCGAGCGACAATGCCGGGAATGACGGGTCGAACAGCAGCCCCCAATAGGCATAGGCGACCCATCCGCCTGCCAACAGGGCGACAACGGTGATGAGCCCGATGAGGGCGGAGGAGCGCGCGGACAGGCGCGGCAGCACCCAGGCGAGCACGAGCCCCAGGCCGACAATGACGAGCTCCTCCACTCCAAGCGCATAGTCCGGCCGCGTCAGCTCGCGGCCGGCAAGAACATGCTCGAGCAGTTGGGCGTGAATTTCGACGCCCGGCAAAGCCGCATCGAGCGGGGTGGCCCGCAGATCGAACAGCCCGGGAGCGCTCGAGCCGATCAGGATCATGCGGCCCGCTATCTGATCCCGGTCGACCTCGCCGGACAGCACCGCCGAGGCCGAGATGAACGCCTGCGGATTGCTCGCGCGAAATTTCAGCGTCACCGCGCCGTCGGCGTCGGTCGGGACTTCCAGGTCGCCGATGCGGATGTGATTGAGGCCCGTGCTCCTCCCAAATCCCGTCTCTCCGCTGGCGTTCGATGATTTCAGGACATAGGTGGTCGCGCCCTGCGCCACACGCAGCACTTCGGCGGCCAGCGATGGAACGATCGTGTCGCCGACGCGATAAACGAGTGCCGCGCGGCGAACGACCTGGTCCCGATCCGGCACCCAATTGATCGCACCGACGCCCCTTGCGGCCGCATCGAGCGCGGCAAGATTGCCGGTTGCGCCGCGGAAGCCGGCCATGAACGGGCGCGGATCGTCGCCGGCAATCGCAAAGCCGGCTTTCGACGCCAATGACGAATTCGGACCATCGGTCAGGATGACCGGTAGAACGCTTGGCGTGCCGTCGAGCGCTTCGGCGAACGCCTGGTCATTCGTCGGGCCCCGCGCGACGACCTCGGCAAGAGCTGCCGCCTGGTCGGCGGACAATCGCTTTACCACCTGTTCGAGCGATGATTGATCGGGCTCGGAGAACAGAATATCGAACGCGACGGCTGCCGCCCCCTTTTCGGCCAGGGACAGCAGGAGGTCGCGCATGGTCGTCCGCGGCCATGGCCACTGGCCGACGACCGCGAGCGACTTTTCGTCGATATCGACGATGCGCACGGGCAGGTCCGGATCAAAGGCTTGCGGGTCGAGGCGTTGAAATCCGTCGAAGGCAATGAGCCGAAGGGCGCGCACGAAGAACGGATCGGCCCAGCGGACGACCACGGCCGCAGCCAGCAGAACGCAGACGAGCGGGAGATAGAGCCTGCTCAGGCGAACTTTCATCGCTGTCGTCCACCGGGCGTCCGAGTCGATGCGGCGGTACGTTATAGGCTGGAGAGTTTGGGTCAACAAAGCGCGCAGACGCGAACCGCGGCGTGTGATGAGTGTCCCGGAGTAAGGCTCGCCTGTGATACTGATTGGCCGGCCCGGAAACCTCGCGTGGCATCGTCAAAATGACGACGGCGATCTCACGCCGCATCCACCCGCCGGAATCCGTTCCAGATGGCGGTGGCGGCGCCCGAGAGCAGCACCTCGACATAGCGCAGCTGCTGATGCTCGCCGTTGAGGCTGATGCGCGGCAGCGCGGTCAGGTGCTCGCGATGCTCCGGGAACAGCACGCCCGGCCGCGTGGTCACCGCCGTCTTGAAGCCGACTTCGGCGGCGATCGCGAACTCGCGCGGGCCGGCCGACGTGGCATCGCCGATCGGGTAGGAAAGATGCGCGGGCTTGCAGCCGAGTGCGGTCTCGATCACCGCGGCGCTCATGCGCATCTCCGAACGCGCAACGCTGTCGGGCACCTTCCTCAGCCGCACGTGATTGACCGTGTGCGCCCCGATCGTCACCAACGGATCGCGCGCCAGCTCGCCAAGCTCGCTCCAGCCCATGCACAGCTCTTCGCACAACGCCGCGATGTTCACGTGATAGCGCGACGCAAGATCGCGCACCGCCGCCCGCAGATCGTCCTCGGTCGGCAGCCCGCGCAGCCACCAATAGAGCGCGTCGTAAAGCTCGCGCTTTTGCTCCACGGTGCGACAGTCGAACCGCCGGTCCTCGTCATCGATGACGAGGCCGATGCGGTCGTTCGTGGCGATCACCGCTTCCAGCACCAGCCACCACAACTCCCCGAGCCGGTCGGGGAAGCTGGTCGGCACGTATATCGCGAACGGCGCCGCCTGTTTCTTGAGGATCGGATAGGCGTAGGCGAGGTTGTCGCGATAGCCGTCGTCGAACGTCAGGCATGCGAAGCGCCGCTTGAAATTGCCTTCGACCAGCCGCCGGTGCATCTCGTCGAGGCTGACGAGGTCGATTCCGGCATCCCGCATGCGCACGATCACCGCCTCGAGAAAGGATGGGGTGACCTCGAGCAGCCGGTTGGGCTGGAACGCCCCGCGCCGGCGCGGGCGCACGTGATGCAGCGTGAGGATCGCGCCGATGCCGCCGACGAACGGCCGCATCCACCAATGCGAGCCGCTGAAGTACAGCGCCTCGAGCCCGGTGCGCAGCATCGCCTGCTTCAAGCCGCTCAAGCTCGCGCCCTCGCCTTTCGGCCGCCGATCATGCTGGCGCACCCTTGAGAAATGTTAAAGCGGGATCGGAGCCGGGAGACGCACTTCGGTGTGAGCGTCAGCCGCGAGGGCGGCAGCCGTGCCTTCAAGCCGCGACGGCGTGATCCGCCTGCGCGCCATCCGGCAAGGGCGGCGGCACGTCGAACACCGCCACATCGGCAAAACCGACGCCCAGGAGCCGATCGCGCGCGGCCGACGCCTCCGCGTGCGGCATGCCGGGCGCCACCAGGACGGCCCGCGGCGCGCCGCGCAGCAGCGGCTCCGGCGGATGCTCGGACAGCACCCCGGCATCGATCACCACGTGATCATAGGTGCGGCCGAGCGCGTCGAGCGTGACGGCGAGCCGTTCCGAGGCGAGGATCGCCGGGCCGTCCGGGCCGGCGCGGCCGGCCGCGACCACGTGGACGCGCGACGCGCCGTCGCGGCTGATGATGGCGCCGAACGACGCGCCGCCGCGCACCAGGTCGGCTATTCCGGGCGCAGCCGGATCGGCCGCGAACGCCGCAAGGTTCGGATGGGCGAAGGCGAGGTCGACCAGCACCACGCGCGCGTGCTTGCCGAGTTCGCGCGCCAGCGCCAGCGCGGTGAGCGTCGTTCCTATGTGGCGCGCGGCGCCCGTCACCACGATGCGTTTGCCCGCCTCGCCGGCGAGCGCGCCGGCAAGCTCGGCAATCGCCTGCTCGGAGGCGGACGCCGGTGCCTCGGCCGCGACGGGCGCGACATCCGGGCCGACCTCGGCCATGTGCGGCTCCGCCCGCCCCGCGAACGCGTGCTCATCCAACTCCGGCGCCAAGGGCGCCTCCCGGTAGACTGTGCCCGCCATCAGCTCGCCGGTGGCGATGAAGCCCGCCGCGATGAGCAGGGTCGCCAGGCTCGCGATCAGCACGATCGGCACCTTCTTGGGGAAGAACGGCGTGTTGGACACGATCGCGCGCGAGATGACGCGCACGTCGGAAGGCACGGCGCCGAGATTCTCGCGCGAGGTGATCTCGCGATATTTGGCGAGATAGGATTCGAGGAGGTCGCGCTGCGCCTTGGCCTCGCGCTCGAGCGCGCGCAGCTGGATGTCCTGCTCGTTGGTCGACGCCGCCTGCTGCTTGAGCTGATCGAGGTTGCTGCCCAGCGTCTCGACCCGCGATCCCGCGATGCGCGCATCGTTCTCGAGCGACCGCGCCAGCCGTTCGCCTTCCCCCTTGATCTGCCGCTCGAGGTCGGCGATCTGCGCCTTCAGTTCCTTGATGCGCGGATGGTTGTCGAGCAGCGTCGACGATTGCTCGGCGAGCTGGCCGCGCAAGGTCGCGCGCTGCTCGCCAAGCCGGCGGATCAGCTCGGAATTGAGGAAGTCGGCCGATTCGAGCGACTGGCCGGACTTAAGCGTCTCGCGGATGAATCGCGCCCTCGCCTCCGCGTCCGCCTTCTGCGAGCGCGCCGCGGCGAGCTGCGAGTTCAGCTCGCCGAGCTGTTGGTTCGACAGGGTCGTGTTGTTGGTGCCGACGAACAGGTTCGATTTCGCCCGAAAGCCTTCGACCTTGGCCTCGGCGTCGGCGAGCTTTTGGCGCAACACCTCGACCTCGCCGGCGAGCCACCGGCCGGCCGCGCGCGTCTCCTCTTGCCGGGTCGCAAGCTGCAGCGCGACGAAATCGTCGACCACCGTGTTCGCCGCTCGCGCCGCCAGATCCGGATCGAACGACTGGAATTCCACCGCGAACACCCGCGACTTGTCGACCGGGTACACGTTCAGGCGGTCGTAATAGGCATCGAGCACCCGCTCCTCCGGCGTCATGCGCAGCGGATCCTTGGCGACGCCGACAAGCTGGAGCACCTGGGCGATCGGATTGATGCCGGGCAGGACCGGATCGAATTCCGCAAGCTCGCCGAGCTTGAGCTGCCGGATCACCTGCCGCGCTAGATCGCGCGAGAGCGCAAGCTGTACTTTGCTGGTGACCGCCTCCTGGTCGACCACCGCCCGGTCGCGGTCGCCCGTCTTCTCGGCCTCGGGGCGCAGAAAAACGTTCTCGCGGCCTTCGATCAGGACGCGCGATTCGGACTTGTATCGCGGGGTGATCAGATTGACCGAAACGGCGGCCAGCGCCGCCACGATCAGTGCCGGCGCCAACAGCCACCACTTCCTGCGCCACAGCGCCCGGCCGATCGCGCCCACTTCGAGCACGCGATCCGAGGTGACCCCCGGATCGATGTCCGGCCCAGCCGACACCGCACCTACTCGCATCGCCGACTCCGTACCGTACGCACCACGCGTTCGCCTCATGAAAGCCGATTATGGTTGCCGGCCCGTTAATTTTCCCGCCCCGGCGCCCCGGAGTGAGATTTTATTAACCATACGCGGCCTTAATCGCCGGTGCGGTTGCCGCCTCGGGGTCACGGATTCGTTGCATGCGGGCACGCTGCCTCATCATTGCCGCCATCGCCGCGCTTGCGCTCGCGGCCTGCGTGCGCCATCCGCCGGTGCTGGGGCCGGTGCCCGACCCCGCCGGGCCATACGTCCTCGATTCGGGCGACAAGCTGCGCGTGGTCGTGTTCGGCCAGGAGGGATTGAGCAACTCCTACGCGGTCGACGCCGGCGGCAAGATCACCATGCCGCTGATCGGCCCGGTCCCCGCGCGCGGGCTGACCACCGTCGAACTCACGCATTCGGTCGCCGCCAAGCTGCAGCAGGGCTACGTGCGCGAGCCGCACGTCGCGGTCGAGGTCGAGGTCTATCGGCCGTTCTTCGTCCTGGGCGAAGTTCTGCTGCCCGGGCAGTTTCCGTTCGTGCCGAACCTGACCGCTGAGGGTGCGGTGGCGATCGCCGGCGGATTTTCACCGCGCGCGCTGCGCGGCCCGATCGAGCTGCACCGGCCGGTCGAGGGCGGAATCTCCGTCGGCTCGGTCCCGCTCAACTACCCGGTCCGCCCCGGCGACACGATCGTGGTCGCCGAACGGTGGTTCTAGATTTCTCGAGGACATTTCCGACGCGTCGTTCCGTGACCCATGGATAAGGTCGGGCGGTCCCTCGCCATCCTGCATGTCTTCCGCGCCCCGGTCGGCGGCCTGTTCCGGCACGTCGTCGATCTGGTGCACGGCCAGGCAGCGCGCGGCCACCGCGTCGGCATCGTCGCGGACGCGACCACCGGCGGCGAGCGTGCCGAAGCCGTGCTCGCAGAGCTCAAGCCGCTGCTCGCGCTTGGGATCGCCCGTCTGCCGATGAGCCGCCATCTCGGCCCGAGCGATTTTGCCGCCGTCCTCCGCGTGCGCCGCCTGCTCGATCAAACCGGCGCCGACGTTGTGCACGGACACGGCGCCAAGGGCGGCGCCTATGCGCGCCTGACCGGCGGCCGCGCGGCGCGCGCCTACACGCCGCACGGCGGCACGCTCCACTTCGACCCGCGCTCGCCGCTCGGTCTCCTCTATCTGCGGCTCGAGCGTTTCCTGATGCCCCGCACCGACCTCATCCTGTTCGAGAGCGCCTATGCGCGCGATCTCTTTCACGCGCGTATCGGCGCGGCGCCCGCGCTCGAGCGCGTCGTCCACAACGGCCTGGCCGCGGCCGAGTTCGCGCCCGTGGCACCGGCCGCGGACGCGGCCGATATCGTGTTCGTGGGCGAGCTGCGCACGCTCAAGGGCGTCGACGTGCTGATCGAGGCGCTCGCGCTCGTCGCCGTCTCCGGCCCGCCGGTCAGCGCGACCATCGTCGGCAGCGGGCCCGACGCCGATGCGCTCGCGTCGCTCGCGCGCACGCGCGGCATCGCCGCCCATGTGAAGTTCGCGGGCGCAATGCCGGCGCGGCAAGCCTTTGCGCTCGGGCGCCTGCTGGCGGTGCCGTCGCGCGCGGAGTCCCTCCCCTATATCGTGCTCGAGGGCGCGGCCGCCGGGATACCGATGCTGGCGACCAAGGTCGGCGGCATCCCGGAAATATTCGGCCCGCACAGCGCCCATTTGGTGCCGCCGGGGGATGCCGCCGCCCTCGCGCAGGCGATCCGTGCCGCGCGCGCCGATCCCACGGCCGCTCGCATTCTCGCGGGCACGCTCAGGGACCGGGTGCGCGCCCAGTTCAGCACGGACGCGATGACCGAGGCGGTGCTGGCGGCTTATCAAGCAGCCGTTAACCAACACGTGCCTTCGAAATAACCCCCGCAATAATCCTTTTTTGAAACTTTTCCATTAGGCCTGACGCAACGAAATCATGAGAACGCCGCGGGTGGGCCTGGCGGCGCCGGGGACGCGTCGGTGATGACCACGTATGGCAACGGCACAAGCATGCATGCGGCGCCTGTGGGAGCCGCTGCGTCTGCCGTATCGCCGTTGCCGCGCCATTCGCGCGAGCTGTCGCCGGCCGCGAAGCTTGCCGCCGCGCAAACCATCATGCCGGCCTTTTCGCCCATCGTGCTCGCCGGCATCGTGCGCCTGATCGAGCTTGCGCTCGTCGCGACGATCGGCGTCGCGATCTATCTCGCCTATGTCTTTCCGGTCTACGGCTTCAGCTGGTATTATCCCGTCACCGCCGCCGCCATCGCCGGCCTGACGGTGCTGGCGCTGCAGACCGCCGACATCTATCACGTGCAGGCGTTCCGCACGCCGTTTTCCGAGTACACCCGCCTTGTGATCGCGTTGACGCTCGTTTTCCTGATCGTCGCCGCCGTCATGTTCTTCGCCAAGCTCGGCGATTATTACTCGCGCGTGTGGCTCGCCGGCTTCTACGGCGTCAGCCTGGTCGCGCTGGTCGGCTCGCGCATGTGCCTTTACGGGCTGGTGCGCCACTGGACCGCCGAGGGGCGGCTCGACCGCCGCGCGGTCGTGGTCGGCGGCGGCGAGGCCGGCGAGGGCCTGATCGAGGAGCTCAAGCACCAGCGCGATTCCGACGTGCACGTGGTCGGCCTGTTCGACGACCGCGGCGAGGACCGGGCGCCGACCGTGTGCTCGGGACAGGCCAAGCTCGGCAGCGTCGACGATCTCGTCGAGTTCGCCCGACTCACCCGGGTCGACCTCGTGATCTTCTCCCTGCCGATCTCGGCGGAAACCCGCATCCTGCAGATGCTCAAGAAGCTGTGGGTGCTCCCCGTCGACATCCATCTCTCGGCGCACTCGAACAAGCTGCGGTTCCGGCCGCGCTCCTATTCCTACATCGGCTCGGTGCCGGTGCTCGACGTCTTCGACCGGCCGATCACCGACTGGGACGTGGTGATGAAATGGCTGTTCGACAAGCTGGTCGGCGGCCTGGCGCTGCTTGTCGCCGCGCCCGTCATGGCGCTGGTCGCGCTGGCGATCAAGCTCGACAGCCGCGGCCCGGTGTTCTTCAAGCAGAAGCGCTACGGCTTCAACAACGAGATGATCGAGATCTACAAGTTCCGCTCGATGTACCTCGATCAGACCGATGCGACCGCCGCAAAGCTCGTCACCAAGGACGATCCGCGCGTTACCCGCGTCGGCCGCTTCATCCGCAAGACCAGCCTCGACGAGCTGCCGCAGCTCATCAACGTGGTGTTCAAGGGCAACCTCTCGCTGGTCGGCCCGCGGCCGCACGCGGTTCACGCCAAGGCGGCGGACCAGCTCTACGACGAGGCGGTCGACGGCTATTTCGCCCGCCACCGCGTCAAGCCCGGGATCACCGGGTGGGCGCAGATCAACGGTTGGCGCGGCGAGACCGACAGCGAGCTGAAGATCCAGCGCCGCGTCGAGCACGACCTCTACTATATCGAGAACTGGTCGGTGCTGTTCGATCTCTACATCATGGCGATGACACCGTTCGCGCTTGCCAGGACGGAGAACGCGTATTGATTCGGATGACAGAGGACAGACGACGGAGGACACAGGAAGGTTAGCGCGCGCTCATCAGTTCTCTGTCGTCCGTCCTCCGTCGTCCGTCGTCCGGCCTGAAGGAAGCGTGTGTTGCGTAGCGTCAGCGTCACGGCGTCCCCGGCCCTAGCCGCTGTGCCGGCCGGCCTATCGGTCGAGCGGCTGCGCGGGGGCCTGCTGTGGCTCACCGGCTTTGCCGGCGCGTTCGTGTTCGTCGAGCCGAGCCCCTACGAAGTCGCTTCGCTGATCGCGCTGCTCGTGTTCGCGGCAACCGGCCTTGCGCTGCGCCCCGGCCTCAT
>WNFB01003664.1_pt1 | contig 13553 bp, 14 predicted proteins | sample 5400501 | NCBI WGS metagenome assembly WNFB01 (sample SAMN13153341, study PRJNA577476) | soil metagenome | isolation source: 200 cm saprolite under Douglas fir tree site 2 hole 1 | place: USA:California | collected 2015-04-18
TGCGGCTTCCCCGTTTCGGAAGGACGCACGTTGTGTCTCGACTGCGAGTCTAAATTCCCGAATGATGAATTTGCGATCGACGACGAGGACATGGAAGACGGCGAGACTCCGGAATTTCTGTCGCGGTTTATGGGCGGAATGGAAGCGACGGGGAGCGGCGAATCTTGGGTGGTCAGGCATAAATACCTTATCGGCACTCTCGCGGTGGTATTGCTTTTGATAATGCTCCTCGTGTGGTCACATCCTTCTTAGCCGAGTTTCGCTCGGCCTGGAGGGGCGAGGACGCCCGTCCCCACATAGGCAAGGATGTTGGATTAGCCACGAAGAACCAGCCGGAGGAATAAAAAATGCAGTCAAAACAGGTTAAGAGGCACGAAGGGACAAACGAAGAAGTGCATCGTACCTCTTCTGTTCTTGACAAAAGCGTTAAGCGTGCATAAAGTGCGAACATTCGCTCCAACTCCATTGAAAACATGCACAGGTGCTCACGTATGAAGAATGTTTACGAGGTCCTCAGGCAAAAAGAGCTCGAACTCGCGAGGCTGGAGAAGGAAGTTGAGGCGCTGCGGGTGGCCGCGCCGTTGCTGTCGGATGAGGGTAAAGATGCGACTGGCGAAGTGGCCAGTAAGCCGACACTGGCGACCTCCACATCCCCGCAGCAACCGATCCGTCTTCAGCAGCCGGCGGTAAACGCAACGCCGCAAACGGCGCGCGCCGCAGGCTGGGAGGACACGGCAAAGCGCTGGCCGTAATCGAAGCTGCAAAGCGCACCATCGCCGCCCTGAGTGTTGCGGGGGCGGGCAAGAATATCCTTGCTGGATAGCCCGGGGCAATCCCGGGCTGCGATGTTTTTGGTGCTTGTAGTCTTTGCAGTCATGTGAGTGGCCCGCGTCGAGTGACGCTCGGCATGGAAGCGCGGGCACCCGCCCCCGCACAAGTTCCGCCACCCGAATCCGCTGACCTGTGTACCACAACCTCCGGTTACCCACATTACCTCTGTTGACAATAGGGGCAACTCACCCAGATCAATCTGGAAAAAGGGGTGCTATACTCACGCAAATACCCTCACATTGCGCCGTTTCGTGTCCCTCTGGCCCAGGAGACCAAGCGGAGGTGGGCAAATTGCATCCGGATGGTGAAAGGTGAGTACGGCAGTAGCGCCGGCCCTGTCGCGTGAGCGCACGGTGCGGAGGAGTGTTCCTCGCTACCAGGTCGCGATACCAGTCGATGTGACCGTGTTACGGTCAGGCATCCCAGACAGCGTTCCCGGACGCGCGCTCGATGTGGGAGACGGTGGACTCGGGGCGGTGCTCGCGGGCGAAGTGTTCCCGAACGAGCCAGTTGGCGTGGAGTTCCAGCTCCCTTACATAGGTGTGCCGGTGCGGACGCGCGCCGTGGTGCGGTATCAAGACCGGCTTCGCTGTGGCTTGCAGTTCCTCGGGCTAACGGTGGAGCAGCAGGGGATGATCCGCTACTATGCGCGATGCACGGGAGAGCCCCGGCCGGAAATGAAGATCGGCGAACCGCCGCGCGAAAGCACTGATCTTGGTCAGCCGGAGATCGCAACTGAGCCATTGCGCGTCGACGAAGATTCCCACCAACTTCCGCGCAGTCTTCAAATCCAGCGGCTTTTTGCAACCATTCTTGCAGTGCTTGCCGTGGCGGCAGCCTTGGGCTGGTGGCATTGGCAGCGGGGCTGGAAAGAACTGGAGTCGAAACTTCCTAACCGAGCTGATATTTCTGACTATGTGCCCATCAAGGTGCCAGCCAAAATGATGGAGCAGCGAATCCGACACAAGGTCGAACCAACGTATCCTGAGGCAGCACGGCAGGCCAAGGTGCAGGGCGTAGTGGTACTGGATGTGGTGATCGGGAGAGATGGGACCGTGATGGGGATGCGTCGGGTGAGCGGGCCCGAGGAGTTGGCGCAGTCTGCAATCGACGCCGTGCGATGGTGGCGATTTGAGCCTTATCCAGTGAATGGCCGGCCGACAGAGGTGGAGACGGCGTTGGCCGTGGAGTTCTGAAAGTTCACGATATTCGATTGACGATTGAAAGACCAAGAAGGATTAGAAAAGCACGAAGCTAGGCTACTGCAAGTACTGGGTGTGAAGAGAACCGAGGGTGGCTGTGCGTGTTCTGTGGCGGGGGACACTCAGGTTGGGGATCACACATGCTCGAATCTCTGGCGCAGCTTAAAACGTTGGAGTTTTCCGGTGGCAGTTTTCGGGAGTTCGGGGAAGAATTCGATCCACCGCGGACGTTTGAATATGGGCAGGCGGCTCATCACGAACTCCTCGAGGGTTTGGGCGAGTTCGGGAGTGCCTGTTTCGCCATCTCTCAAGACAACACAAGCAACCGGCTTGATCAGTTCATCCCGATCTTTCCTGCCGACCACCGCCGCTTCCTGCACTGCGGGATGTTCGGCTAGAACGCTTTCAATTTCCACAGGGCTGACCCAAACGCCCGAGACTTTCAGCATGTCATCGGAGCGGCCCGCATACCAGAAATAACCATCTTCATCCTGGCGGTACTTGTCCCCAGTGCGGACCCAGTGGCCCTCCAGGGTATCTTTCGTCTTTTCGTGCTGGTTCCAGTACAAGGCGCACGTAGAGTCAGCTTTGACCAGCAGGTTGCCGATTACGCCCGCCTTCACCGGCTCTCCGTTTTCATCCAAGATTTTAGCTTCATAACCGGGAATGATCTGCCCGCTGGAGCCGGGCCGCACAGCACCGGGCCGGTTCGCGATGAACATGTGCAGGACTTCGGTGGAGCCGATCGCGTCCAGGATCTCCACACCAAAGTGTTCTTTGAAGCGGTGGAAAATGGCGGCGGGCAAGGCTTCGCCAGCAGAGACTCCGTAGCGCACTGACGAGAGATCGAACTCGCGGCCGTCCTCGCGATGATGCGCCAGCAGTGCTGCGTAGTTCGACGGCACGGAGAAGAAGAGTGTGGGACGATGGCACTCGATCAGTTCGAATACATGCTGCGGCTTGGGCGGGCCGGGCCAGAGAATGCTGGTCGCGCCCACGGCCAGCGGAAAGTAGAGCGCATTGCCGAGTCCGTAAGCGAAGAAGAGCTTGGCCACGCTGAAGCATCGGTCCTGCTCGGTCATGTTGAGAATGGCTTTGGCATAGCGGTCGGCGCAGACCAGCATGTCGTGTTGGAGGTGGACGCAGGCCTTCGGGAATCCAGTTGAGCCGGAGGAGTAGAGCCAGAAGGCGGCGTCATCTTTACATGTTGGCTCCGGATCGAGCTGGGGCGAGTTTTGCGCGATGAATTGATTGAAGCAAAGTGTGCCGGACTCATGGTTACGGTCTGAGTCAAACCTGGCCGCATCGTGATCGTCTTTCGGCCGGTTGGATTGGATCACGATCACGTGCTCCAGATAGTGCAACTGGGATTCCGGGATTGCCTGAAGCTGCGGGTATAACGAATCGCTTACGATCGCCACGCGTGCCCGTGAATTATTCAACATGTACTGGTAGTCAGCGGGCTTGAGCAAAGTGTTTACCGGGACGGGGACGGCTCCGATCTTGATCGCGCCGAAGAAGCTGGCGGCGAACTCCGGGGTGTCCAGCAGCAGAAGAAAGACGCGTTCCTCGATGCGCACGCCGAGTTTGCGGAGGCCGTTGCCGACGCGATTGACCCCCTCATAGAGCTGGCGGTAGGTAACACAGAGGCCTTCACACTCGATGGCAATCTTGTCGCTGCGCTCTTCCTGGAGATGGCGGTCGATGAAATATGCAGCGGCATTAAATTCATCAGGAAACGGGATCGGAGCACCGGCGTTCATTTAGAGACAGTGCGGTGCTTGCGGATAGCGTCGAGGACGATCACGCTGCTGATACCAAAACATCCCACCGCGCCCAGAGCCATCAATTCCGAGAATTGTGAGCCGAGACGAAGGAAATCCGCGAACAGTGCTGGGAGCGCGAAGAGAACGCCGAGAACGTTCAGCCATACCGGTGCGTGCACGGCGTTAGTAAGGTCGCGGCGGAAACGCAGTTGCAGCAGAACAGCAGCCAGTCCGATGGCGGAGATCACGACGACCGCCAGGGGGCTTAAGAAGGCGCTACGGTTGGTGTACGTGACCACGAGAGTCAGCGCGCCAATGAGGAGTCCGGCAGCTATCACCGTCCAGCGGCGGGATGGCGAGGATTTAGAGTTGGGCAAGTTTGTCCTCAGAGATGAAGCCTGCGATCATTGTAGACAGGCTGAGCGTGGGTTGCGAGTACCTCGGCACTACCAAGGCTCATTTCGCTCGTCCGCCCTGCTCCAAGGCGCGGCGGGTGAGGACGGCTGCCAGGTGCTGGCGATAATCGGAGGACGCATAGTTGTCGCCGAGCACCTCTACATTCTTGGCAACATGGGCGGCGGCTTCGCGGATTGCCGCGACTGGCTTGCCCCGCAAGGCATTTTCGACGACCGTCGCGCGATAGGCATTTTGCCCGACGCCGGTGATTCCTATGGCGGCAGTATCAATCTTCCCGGCTGAGAGTTTCAGACGCACAGCGACGCCGACCACGGCATATCCAGAAGCCGGGTGATGGTGCTTCTTATAGGCAACGCCCTGGCCATCGGTTCTGGGCACGCGGATTTCGGTGATGATCTCGTCTGCGTGCAACTCTGTCGAAAACATACCCGTGAAGAATTCCCGAGCGGGGATCTCGCGTTCTCCAGTGCGACTGGCGACGACGATTTCGGCGTCAAGGGCGAGCACCACGGCGGGATAATCGGCTGCAGGATGCGCCTGCGCGAGCGAACCGCCGATGGTGCCACAATTGCGGACCTGCATATCGCCGATCTGGCAGGCCGCCTGCGGCAGCAGCGGTGAAAAACGCTGCAATATCTTTGAAGAAGCGATCTCGGCGTGCGTGGTCATGGCGCCGATCCGGATGTGCTCGCCGGATTCGCGAACGTAGCTGAGACCGCCGATCCGCCCAATATCAACCAGCAAAGCTGGCTGCGCCAGACGCAGCTTCATCGCGGGAAGCAGACTGTGGCCGCCGGCGAGGATCTTGGCGTCTTCGCGTGAGGCCAACAGTTCGAGCGCTTCGCTCAAGGTACGGGGCGATTCGTAATCAAAATTTGCCGGGATCATACGCGCCTCCTGGCTGTTTTCTGTGCCGGCTTGCGAGCAGCGGCTGCCGCCAAAGCTGGCACCATGGCAGGCTCCGGTTCTTTCGGTGCCGCCTGCACTTGGATGATGGCTCTCCAAACGCGCTCGGGTTTGAGTGGCATCTCGATGTGACGAATGCCGAGCGGTGAAAGCGCATCACAGACGGCGTTCACCATGCACGGGGTGGATGCGATTGTGCCTGCTTCGCCCACACCCTTGACTCCCATTGGATTCACCGGCGACGGTGTGACCGTGCGGTCCAGGGTGAACTCCGGCAAGAAGTGCGCCTTGGGCAGAGCGTATTCCATCAACGAACCGGTGACGAGTTGGCCTTCCTCGTTGTAAATAAGCTCCTCCCACATGGCCTGGCCGATGCCTTGAGCGATGCCACCCTGTATCTGGCCATCGACCAGCAGCGGGTTGATGACGTTACCGCAATCGTCGACTGCAACATATTTATCAACTTTCACCTCGCCGGTATCGGCGTCCACTTCGACGGAAGCGATGTGCGCACCGAAGGGGAAGGTGAAATTCGAGGGCTCGAAGAAATGCGTAGCTTCCATTCCGGGCTCGAATCCGGGAGGAATATTCCTGGCGGTATACGCGGCCATGACGAGTTCACCGAACGAGATGGACTTCTTATTCCGTTTCGCAGTGAGGTGGCCGCGACCGATGGTAATGTCTCCGGGTGTCGAGCCAAGCAAGTGAGCCGCGAGGGTTGCCATTTTCGCTTTCAATTTCTGCGTGGCCAGGTAGGCGGCTGTGCCTCCGACGGCGGTGGCGCGGCTGCCGAAGGTGCCGATGCCATACGGGACGGCCATGGTGTCGCCATGAACCACGCTCACATCGTCGGGATCGATCCCGAGTTCGTCGGCAATGAGCTGGGCGAAAGTAGTTTCTTGACCCTGACCGTGAGGAGATGCGCCGGTAAGCACAGTGACTTTGCCGGTCGGCTCGACGCGCACCGTGCCGCTCTCCCATCCTCCGGCGGGCGTGGCAGCAGAAGGGCCAATAGCGCAGATTTCAACATAGGTCGAAACACCGACGCCGTAATACTTGCCTTGCTTCCATCCGTTTTTCTGGCGACGCCGCAGAGTGTCATAGCCGGCGAGTTGTAGCGCTCTCTTGAGGCTTTCCTGATATTTGGCAGAGTCGTAAGTAAGACCGGTGATGGTGGTGAACGGAAACTCTTTCGGCTGCGGGAAATTCTTGAGGCGGAACTGAGCTGAGTCCATGCCGAGCTCGTGCGCGGCGATGTCCATGATGCGCTCAACGATGTAGGTGGCCTCGGGGCGGCCAGCGCCGCGGTAGGCGTCAGTGGACATCTTATTGGTGAAGACACCCTGGATTTCGATGTCGATGGCCGGGAACTTGTAACAGCCGGCGAGCATGAGTGCCGTGAGCTGCGGAATCAGTGGCGTCAGGAGTTGATGGTAAGCGCCCAGATCGGCCAAGATGTGCACGCGAAGGCCTAGGACTGTGCCATCTTTCTTGAGCGCGAGTTCAACGTCATTGATCGTGTCCCGGCCGTGAATGGTGGCGGTGAAATTCTCGCGGCGGGTTTCGCTCCACTTCACGGGGCGGCCAAGCTTTATCGCGAGCCACGGAATCAAGCCTTCTTCGGCATAGACATTCAGTTTGCTGCCGAACCCTCCGCCGACTTCGGGAGCGATCACGCGCACCGCGGTTTCCGGAAGTCCCAGCATTACAGAAATTTGCGTGCGCAGCAGATGCGGTATTTGCGTGGAAGACCAGACGGTGAGGCGATGTTCCCCGGGCAGATATTCAGCAAGGACGGCACGTGTCTCCATCGCGATCGGCGCGAGGCGCTGGTTGAGCATGCGTTGCTTCACTACGCGGTCGGCTTTTTTAAAAGCGGCGCCGATATCGCCGTTCTTCAGAGTGTGAGTGAAAGCTTTGTTGGAGCGGAACTCGTCGTGGACATAGGGGGTGTCGTTGCTAAGAGCCTTCTGCATGTCGGTGACGACGGGCAATGGCTCATAGTCGACTTCCACGAGTTCGGCGGCATCGCGGCTCGTGTATAAATCGTCTGCGATGACTGCGGCTACAGGTTCTCCAACGTAGCGTACGCGATCAGTGGCCAGCACCGGATGCTTTGGAACTTTCAGATCCGGCATTTGGATGGCACAGGGAACCATTCCGAGGCTCGCGGTATCTTCCGCGGTGAAAACGCCGACTACGCCCGAAAGCGCGCGAGCCGCATCAGTGCGAATGCCGCGGATTTCCGCATGTGCATACGGAGAGCGCACCAGAGCGCAATAGAGCATGCGCGGCAGTTTGAGGTCATCGGTGTAATGCGTGATGCCCTGGATCAGGCGCGGGTCTTCCTTGCGCTTCAGTTTGCGGCCCACCCAGTGGGCGGCTTTGGCGTGTCCATTGGTCTTTCCGTTGCTCCTAGGAGCGGGTCTGGGTTTTCCGTTGCGTGCCATGGCTTACCTCGCTGCCGCCGCGCGCGCCGAGACGCGCTTCGACATCTTTCGGGAGGCGGATCTTACCGCATTGACGATGTGCTGATAGCCAGTGCAGCGACAAAGATTGCCGTTGATGGCTTCGCGAATTTCCGAGTCGGAGGGGCTGGGATGTTGCTTCAGGAGGTCATGGCTGCACATGATCATGCCGGGCGTGCAGAAGCCGCACTGCAAGCCGTGCTCCTCCCAAAAGCCCTCCTGGATAGCATGCAGCCTGTCGCCGTTAGCGAGGCCTTCGACCGTAGTGACTTTGTGACCATCGGCCTGGACTGCAAGCACAGTGCAGGATTTCACAGCGCGGCCATCCATGAGTACGGTGCAGGCGCCACAGAGCGACGTCTCACATCCTATGTGCGTGCCAGTGAGTCCGGCGAGTTCGCGCAGGAAATGGACAAGAAGCAGGCGCGGCTCAACTGGTGCTCGGTGCTCGACTCCATTGACGGTAATGGTGACGTTCTTCATAGGCCCCCACGAGATGAAAGGCAGGATTCTTTTTGCGGGCGCCCACAATAACAGAGGTTAGGGAGGATTTACAAGTCGGGGAGTGCCCAAGTTGAGTGAGGTTCCGTGAGGTCAATGGCAGTTGTCAGTAAATCCTGGAACGGCTCTGGTCAGATGAGTGCGAAGAAACACTCGAACCAACTAACGCAGGGTCCCCAAGGAACTGGTCCGCAATTTTAGCGGCAAGAAGTGACACTTGGACGACTGACAGTTACCCCTGGGGCCAAGAAGCAAAGTACTGCAAATGTTCCTGTGGTCGGCGGGTAGGGTGTCTCGGGTGGATGCTGCGCGCGTGCATGTTCCCGTACTTAGGGCGCTTTCCCGATCCACCACAGGACCTTTCCGACGATGCGCCAGCCGCGACTCTCGCTCAGAATGACGGACTCGTATTCCCGGTTTTCAGGTTCGAGCACTTCCACTCCTCGATAGCGCCGGAACCGCGAAATAGAGAGTCCCTTTTTCGCATCCCAAGCGACCACGATCTTGTTGTCCAGTTGCGAATGGTCGGTCTGCGAAGAATCCACCGCCACAATAGCGTCATCCTGGATCGTTGGAGTCATGGAATGACCCTTCACCCGCAGACAGCTTGTGTGGGCTGGGTTAGGACACCATTGGGAAGGAGCCGCAATCATTTCTTCCGCCTGAGCTTCGCTTAAATCTAATAACTTGTCCCTTTCTTCCCCGTGTGTGCCCGCGCTGGCCTTCAAGAGTGGAATCGCTACCAGTCGCGCCGTTTGGTGAGTTTTCCCCTTGCCCCCACTCCCTGCTACGGCAGTGTCGAGGTGAGCGAATGCAGAGGCACGTACATATCTCGGGGAACGACTTGGCAATACACGCATCAGGTGTGCCGTCTGCAACCCGGCGTGCCTCCAGAAAAACCAGCAGTCTGCTTTACCACCGAGATTGCCCAGTTCGATGTAAAACTCTGCCGATGGTGCCTGGACTCCACGCTCCCACCGGGATACGGTCATGGCCGAACACCGCAGTCTCTCGCCCAATTGCGTCTGGCTCAGGTGAAGACGGCGGCGCAGCGAGGCGATCCTAAGAGCCCACTCGGGAGTTGTGTTCTGAATCTGTTTCACTTTACTGCCGAAGTCGCGAAATCATCGAGGTCAGGTCAACGGTCTTGGGAGCTTGTGGCCTGCAGATACTCGCAACTGCGAGGTGTCATGAATCGTGACGCTCTCAAATTTTAACACAGGTTCGGTACGTTTCACCCGTTTTTGCTGTAGGGGAAAAAGCCCCGGGATTTTAGGAATGAGCATGTGTGCGAAGCAATCCCAAATCAAGACTCTGCTGGAGTGGCCCAGGCTCTACGTCGGCCTTACACTCGCGTTGCAATGTTATCCACAGCAAAAGTTAGCCGGACAGTCTTTGATCTGGTAAATATGTTGCAGGAAAAAGCCCTTACAGCATTTTCGGCCCCTATTTTTCCACAGAATTGTGGGAAACCTTGTGGATTAGCGGGTTGGAGTTTTCCCTAAATCTTGATTTTTCCGCGCTCTCTAGCTTTTTGAACCACGATAGGAGCAATCGCTCTCGCTGCATCTCGGTCGGTCATGAACCGTGACAGCGGCATAATGGCTGCATCGCTAAAAGCGAAGGGCTGAGGGGAGGCTATACAACCGCCAGAGGCTGCTTGCTACCTTCCCTACTCCTTTGCGATTGCGAGGCACTTCGGCGCAACGCCGGTGGACGAATACAACGGTCTTGGAATTGTTTATGCGGAGTCCCACCAAAGAGGCTCTGCCAAAGAGGCTCTGTTAAAGAGCGTCTACCGACACTTATTGCCATGGAGGAGGATGCCCAAAAGTGGCGGATTGCCTAGTGTTGTGATCCCCGGCGAGATGGGAATTAAGGAGCGGCGCGTCTTCGAGCATTTAGCCTAGCGGCGAGTCACTCATGCGGAAGCGCGTGCGTACATGCTCGGAAAGCAATTCGATGGCCGAACGATTGTTGACCGGATCCGTTTGCGCCAAATACCTCATGGCTTCGACCAGCAGACGTTGGCCGTCAACATACCGAGGGTCCGAGGTACGTTCACGTTTCTTACGGCCGAGATCGGGAGGGACTGGAATCGTGAAAACTTTGGCCATGAATATCACTCACCCATACTGGCGTTCGAGCAGTATATAGCCCCGGTTGGTATTTTTCAGCTTGATTTTGCGGTCTTCCACACCAAAGGCTAGCCTTGGGGCGCGACTACTTTGGTCTTGCTTGTAGTCTTTAATTTGAAGACATTATCAGAAATCTTCGGGTTCAACTGAATATCGGAATATTTTGCCAGGCGATAGTCGCCGCTCGGCTCAAAGAACTGCTGCTGCACGGAAACCCCTCGGGCGGGATCAATCCACAACAAAATTCGGCCGATATTATTGCGTACCTTGACGGATTTGGGAACGAGTTCCAGCTTGCTTGCGTTCACCCCGTCGGCCTTCTCGTTGCCCAGGTACTTGATCTCATAGGACTTAAGCAAGTCGTGTCCCCCGCCCCCGAAACCCAGGACAAGAAAACTCTCAAGCTCAGAGCGGTTCTTTCCTGCATTGTATTCAGTAACCTGGTCAATGCTGGGCTGGTAAACCTGAACCTTTCCATTGCTGAAAAGCACGTATTTCTTTTCAGGCTGGTTATTGTGCTCGGTAATATCCGCGGCCATCTGAATTTCCTTATCCTGCCGGCGGAAGTAGATTTTGCCTTTTTGCGTGTCAGTGTCGTTGACCACCTTTTGGTATTGATTCCAGACGAAAGTGGCTTCGGTGCTGCGGAAGGCTGCCGCAGTCGAATCCATCTGCTTCAGGACGCGTTCTAATGCCGGATCTGCCTGAGGCTGAGTTCTCGGGACGCTGGACGGGGCTTTAGAGGCATCCTGGGCGGACACCACCCCTCCCATGAGAACAATTGCCAGCAGGCAAACAAGGAAATTGAACGCGTGCTTCATCGGTTTCCTTCTGGCTCAGGCTAACGAACACCGGTGGCCGCACTCATGCTTGGCCCAGCTACTCCTTCTGAACCCAAACCTTGTAAATTTGAATGTGCCCTTTGCCGTCGCGAATGATGTCGTATCTCGTGATCGTCACCGCACCCGAAATGGGCTCAATGATTTGTCTCAGTTCGTCACGGATGGCATCTTCATCTCTGCCGATGCTGTCATTATCTCTGCCGATGCTGTCATTTCGGCCAGCAAGTGCCGACCCGTCAACCTGATAGATGAGTCCTCCCTGACCGTCGGGAAGTACCACCACCCCGGTTGGATGCGGGTTGCGCTCGACTGGTTTATCATTAAAATTGATCCAATAAGGCGAGAGAAAAACGAACAAGAGAATGAGCGTGACCATTACATCGTAATGGAGAGTTCCGCGCTCGTAGGACCAGAGAACATAGCCGCGAATTGTGCGCCAGACGGCGTTCATCGGCAGGGACGGCGCGCTAGTGACGGATGGGCTGGCGTCGGCTCTTTGCAAGTCTATTTTCAACTCCTTGTTGTTAGCAATCGAAGTTGTTAGCAATCAAAGCCCCGGCGATCATACACCACTAACAAGCGGACCAGAGATTCTCTCGCGAGTGAATCAGAGCTCGCGGGGCGTTATGCGATTGCTGCCGAGGTAGGGTTGCAGGATCTCTGGGATCGCCACGCTGCCGTCTGAGTTTTGATAGTTCTCGACCAGCGCCACCCACGTACGACCGATCGCCAGACCACTACCGTTCAACGTGTGCACAAAGTCTGTCTTGCTCCTGCCTTCGGAACGATAGCGGATGTTGGCGCGCCGCGCCTGGAACGATTCGAAATTTGAACACGAAGAAATCTCGCGAAACAACTGCTGTCCCGGCAACCACACTTCAAGGTCGTAGGTCTTGGCGGAAGCGAATCCCATGTCGCCTGTACACAGCGTCACCACACGGTAATGCAGGCCTAGTTTCTGGAGCACCCTCTCGGCGTCGTGCGTGAGTTTCTCCAGTTCATCGTAAGAATCGTCAGGACGGGAAAACTTCACCAGCTCAACTTTCTGGAATTGATGTTGGCGGATGATACCGCGTACGTCCTTGCCGTAAGAACCGGCCTCGCTGCGGAAACAAGGCGTGTACGCGGTGAGGCACACTGGCAGACGGGAGCCATCGAGTATCTCATCACGGTAAAGATTGGTTAGCGGCACTTCCGCGGTAGGGATCAGCCAGAGTTCCTTCTCGCCGTGCGGCACGCGAAACAGATCGGATGCGAATTTGGGGAGCTGCCCTGTAGCGTACATCGAATCGGAATTGACCAGGTAAGGCGGAAGCACTTCGGTATAGCGGTGTTCCCGGGTGTGCAAGTCGAGCATGAAGTTGGCGAGGGCTCGCTCCAGCTTCGCACCCATCTCCCAGTACACGGCAAAGCGCGCGCCGGAAAGCTTGGCAGCGCGCTCGAAATCGAGTATGCCAAGCCGCTCGCCAATTTCCCAATGAGGCTTGGGCGTGAAATCAAAGTTCGGCGGCGTGCCCCAGCGGCGGACCTCGACATTATGTTCGGGAGTCTTGCCAACGGGAACGCTGTCGTGCGGGATGTTAGGAATTCCGGCAAGCATCTGGTGCAGGCGGGTCTCGTATTCTGCCGCAGCTTTTTCTTTCTCCTGAATTCTCTCGCGGAATTCCTTAGTTTCGGCTATCAGCGCGGTGGCGTCCTGACCGCTCTTCTTCAGTTTCGCAATTTCTTCGGAAGCCCGGTTGCGGCGTGCCTTTAGCGTCTCCGCTTCGGTGATGGCCTGGCGACGCTCGGTATCGAGCTCGCGGAAGTCCTTGAGGACGTCAGCGGGATCCAGGCCGCGCTGCTGCAGCTTCTCTTCGACCAAGGACAGGTTGTCACGGACGAAATTGAGATCAAGCATGGAAACTAGCTACTGTATCGAAAAGCTTGCTGGGAATGCACGGGATACTTGTCCCTTCTCGGGGCTCATACAGGAACGTTGTTCCAACGCTGACTGCGAAAGCGAGCTCACACACAAACGCTCAATCAAAAGCAGATTCCTCACGGGCTGAAGCCCGGCGGTGACAAGCAGAGACGACGTAATTTCGTGTGAAAGCGCGCTATTTCCCTTCGCCAGCGGACTTGGCCGCAGGCGACAGTGATTTCAGGTAGGCCACCACGGCAGTCGCGTCCTCTTTGGACAGGCGATACTGCGGCATGGGCGGCCGGGCAGGCAGATCGTTGTAGGCGATCCCCGTCATGAAAAATTTGATGGCATCGGCTTCGTCCCAACCTCGCAAACCTGCAATGTTCGGAGCCTTGTCGGCCCAGACCGGCATCGGCACTATCGGCTTGAATGTCAGAGAGGCTCCCCGCAGCGACTGCGAGTTGATGGGTTCACCTTTTTCGTTATGTGGGGTGTGGCAATCGCCACACTGCGTCACCTGCTCGACCAGATACTTCCCGCGAGTTATAGCGGGGGATCCAGTTGCTGAAGATCGTG